>JAABUP010000291.1_pt1 | contig 113388 bp, 124 predicted proteins | sample 5559201 | NCBI WGS metagenome assembly JAABUP01 (sample SAMN10711887, study PRJNA513373) | rock metagenome | isolation source: Antarctica rocks | place: Antarctica
ACGCCGTGATCCGTATGCCTACAAGATTCTCGCTCTCACGACCCCAAACCCGCCCCGACACGGTCCTGACCTGCATGAACGCCCCGACGCATGCCCATCAAGATCGTCTATCTGCGGAACTCAGGTGAAAGGTTCGCATTGTGTAGGGCTGGGGGCACTGGCCAACCATGGGAACGGCCTGAACCTGGCTGGTGGCCCATCATCACGCTGGCCAGCGTGACGGTGACGTCTACAGCGGCCTGGTCGAGGCTCACGCGCCCGGTTGCCCTGTGCGTACGACAGTCGCAGCGGATCAGGTGAGCTTGCGTTGGATGGGCCGAGTCACGCGGTGGGCTCCTCGGGGACTGGCTGCCGCAGAGGTTGACCCTCAACGACGTTCATGATGTCTGGCGCGATGAACTGGCGGGTACGCCCGCGGGACGCAGTTTCGATCAGAATTCCGGCTGCCATCAGCTTCTCGATGTTCTGCGCAGCTGCCCGGTGGGTCAACCCGAGGACCTCGATGGCCTTGCTGTTGGTGATCGCAGGAACCCGGAAGAGCTCGTCGATGAGCAGCCCGAGCTGGCCCGAAGACCTCGCGCCTGCGGTGCGCTTCCGGTAGTCCTCTCTCAGGTCCTGCAGGCCTGCCGCACGCGTGAGCGTGTCGCGGGCCTGGTGCTCGAAGCACTCAAAAAAGAAGGAGCACCAGGTGATCCAATCGCCCTTCGTGGAAACACCCAGCAGCCCTTCGTAGTAACGATCCCGTCGTGGCTCGATGTACGCGGACAGGTCCAGCAGGGCCGCCGGAAGCAGCCCCCACTCGACCAGCAGCAGGACTACCAGCAGGCGACCAACGCGGCCGTTTCCGTCGAGGAAAGGGTGGATCGCCTCGAACTGGTAGTGCACGGCGGCGATGGTGACAAGCGGCGGCAAGTCGTGGGTGGCGTGCAGGTGCTTCTCAAGCGGATCCAGGGCCTCGCAGAGTCGCTCGGGCGGCGGGGGGACGTAGGTCGCTGTATCTAGGGTGCTCCCGGCCGCCCCGATCCAGTTCTGACTGATCCGGAACTCCCCTGGCGTGGCATGACCGCCCCGAACGCCAGTCAGAAGCAACTCATGGGCCTCGCGGAGGAGGGGGAGGCTCAGTGGAAGCCGGCGGTCCGCGGCGAGGACGTGCTCGGTCGCGGCGACGTAGTTGTAGACCTCACGGACGTCGTCATAGCCAGACCCCGTTGGCTTCTCGAGCTCGTACAGGACCAGATCCGACAGGCTAGCTCTGGTGCCTTCGATGCGACTGGAGAGGACGGCTTCGCGACGGATGAGGGCATGCGTCAAGAGTTGCGGGTTGGGCAGGCTGCGGCCGACCCCGGCCAGCTCGCCAACCGCGCGGTCAGCCGCCGACAGGCGCATGGCCAGCTCCCCGTCGAAGGCCAACTGGGGCGGTAGCGGCGGGGGTAGGAAGGCGTCGTAGCCGCCTTCGGCGCGGACGACGTGCCGACGCTGGGCCGGGGTGAAGTCGTCACGCCGCATTGCTACTTTCCTCCCATCCCAGGGGTCTATTGCTACTTTTCAGGGCTCTTCGTATCACAACTTTGGGAGTGCGAGGGACGCATCACTCCGGCGCGGCTCAGATGGCCGCAGGGGTCACACGGTCACGATGATCGGCTCAGGCCCCCCGCGCACCTGTAGGCCACCGCGAGTCCTTCGCATAGGTGCAGGCGGACGGGTTGTACCGCGCGAAGCAGGGATTGCCGCGGCGGACCGCGAAAACCCGTCATAAGCCCATCGCCGAGAGGTTCGCCTCACCCCGGGAACCGGCCTGCGCAAGGCCACCACCGAGCCTGGGCCGGCCACAGCGTCGGCGAAGGCGCTACTTGCGCAGGTGCGCAGGCGCCAGGGCGCCGGCGAGTTTGCGCACCCGGCGGCAGGCGCTCCCGTCGTTGGCCCCGACTACGTCGCAGCGCGAACGTCTCGCTCGTGCAGCGCATTCCACTGCCCGCGGACGGCGTCGGTGCTCGCGTCGTCGGCAACTTCCTGTACGTCACCAGCACCAAGGACATGGAGATCTACGACATCTCCACGCCTACCAAACCCGTGCAGGTCGGCTCCGTCAACCTCGACGTCGAGTTCGAGAACGAACAGGTGCCTACCGACGGGAAGCTGCTGGGCATCTCGGGGCAGACCTCGACCGTCACCTCCAACGGGCCCTGCGTGCCATACCTGATGTCGACCAGCACCTACAAGGCCAACTGCCTGGCGTTGTTCGACGTGCGGAACAAGGCGAAGCCTGTGCAGGTATCGGCGGCGGAGCTGGGGACCACACCTCCACCTGCCTCACCGTAGCCGGCCAGAGCTGTGCCTACTTCTACGGCTCGGGCGGCCGGATCACCGACGCCCGACAGGCCCTCACCAAACACACCGCGACGTTGCTGACGACCAGTTGGCAGGCCGCCCTGCTGGCTCGTTACAAGCTCACTGAGAAGTCCTGCCACCATCAGGTCCAGCTGCGGCCAGGGGTGCTGCTTACCGCGTGCGAACCGATGGCGCTGATCTCCATCAACAGGGCCGACGGCGGCTCCATCACCAACCCGGCGCTACTCGCAACGGCCGACTACAGCAACGCCCCCGACGACCGGACGCGCTGCGTGCACGGCGCCGAGTGGGGCTTCTTCGAACCACTCGGGGGCAGCACGTCCGCGCCCCACTGGGCCAGAGACGGCCGGACCCTCTACTGCATCGACTACCACCGCGGTATCGACGTCATCCGCTACAACGGCCCAATAACCTAAACACCGTTCAATCTCGACCAGGTTCGCTCGATTGGGCGGGGTCGCTGTGCCGTCATGTACTCCCACGGTGCCTGCTTTCATCTGCTTACCGGTGCTAGGCGGTCCTCCCCGCCAGCATCGGGTTGCTCCCGAGGTCGGCGAGGTCGGCGGCGGCGGTGCCGGCCGCCCAGCCGGCGAGATCGGTGACCGAGAAGCGTTGGTTGACCATGTTGGGGAACAGCTCGCGAACGGTCCCGTCGACCTCATTGCGCCGACTGGCCAGGACGGGCAGCAGCAGCTCCCCCATCTCGGCGGTGGCCGCTTGCACGGCAGCGCTGTCGGCCGCCTCCAGGCGCCCACCTATCCGGCTGGCATAGGCGACCAGGAACGAGCGACGATACGACGGGCGCCGCGCGCCTGCATTACCTCGTGGGCCGCCAGCATCCGCCATCATGCGCCGCGTGGCCTGCACCAGCAACGAGGTGAAAAGGACCTCGGAGACGTCGATATCGTCGCGGCGTCCGATGAGTGTCACGAACCCGAGCTCGGTGGAGGCCACCGCGCGGCAGCGGTTGGCCTGGGCCACCGTTGCGAGCAACAGTCCCTTCGCGGGCACATATGGGTCGTCGAGCCAACACCGAAGGGCGCTGACCGTGCTCCGCGTCGCCTCATCGCCGGCCTCGAGCATCGCGCGATCGAGGCTGTGCCTTGTGATGAGCTCCTGCGCCTTGGCCATGAGGGCATCGGACTCCTCCGCGAACTCACTGGACTCGGCCTTGGACAGCAGCGCCCTCACCTTGCTGAACATCCGTTCGTTGACGCCGCTGCGCCTGGACGGGCTTGTCCGTCCCATGGAGCTCAGGTCGGGTAGCGCGTGCAGGCGCGCGAGAACCCGTAGCGATGCGACTGCGACAGCCACCTCGGCCGGCCAGCGGCTCGATCGGGGATCGAGCGGGCGTGGATCAGCGCTGAGGGCCGCTAGCTGCTCACTCCAGGCGTTGCGCTGAACCTTGAAGACCGCTCGCCCTGCGGCAGTGGCGATCGCCGGTAGGCTGATCTCGATGGCAACGGCACCCACCCGTCGCCGCAGCAGCTGGCCGAGATCCCTTGGCTCCCATCCGCCGCGAAGGCCAGCGGCGGCGCAGTCGGTCAGCAAGCGGGTCAGCGTGGCGGCAACCCGGTGTGCCCGGCCTGAGCCCTCCGGGTCCTCGCTGAGCCATGCGAGGAGGGTCTGCGTGTCCTCGCGCCAGCCGCCGTCGAGGCCGGCGGCCGCCATGACGACCGCATCGACCGGCGGCTCTCCCACCCGCTCGGTCGGCCCGTCCCGGAAGGGCGGCCGGGCTCGCCCATACCCCGCGCTGACGTACTGCTGGCGCCGTCTGGCCTGCTTCGCGCGTCGGCGTTGCCTGTTGATGACTCCCATACGGCCAGGGTGCCGCACCGGTCGGACAGAACCGGTCCGGACACGCCAGCCCCTCGTCTTGATTCCGCCTGATGCGCAGGATTCCTGCTGTGTGACGTCAGCAAGATCATCCTGCGAAGGGCATGACAGCCCTTCCGGTCGGTACCCCCTCGAACTCAAACACTGACCCCGCCTGAGGTTCCACACCCTCGGGAAGCCCGAGCCGCGAGGTGGTGATGAACAGCCGGTCGAAGGACCGGCCGCCGATGGTGCAGGCGGTCACCTGACTCACCGGAAGGGTGATGACCAGATCCAGGCTTCCGCTGGGGAGGTAACGATGGACGGCCGACCCGCCCCATAGGGCGACCCAGATCGCCCCCTCGCTATCGACCGTAAGTCCGTCGGGAGCCCCAGCTGCTACCGGAATGCTCACCAGCGGGCGCCGGTTCACCAACCCGCGAGCCGCCGAATAATCGAAGGCGTCGATCCGCTGGGTCGCGGTGTCCACGAAGTAGGCAGTCCCCCCATCAGGGCTCCAGTCAAGACCGTTGGCGATGGAACACCTCTCGAGTACGACGTGCACCGTTCCGTCCGGGTCGAGCCGGTAAAGGGCCCCCGCACCAGCTGCCTTGTCATATGCCATCGACCCGCAGTAGAACCGGCCGTCTGGGTCGCAGCCACCCTCGTTCATCCGGACGCGGGTGTGATCCCACAGGTTCGGAAAGCATTGCAGCGGCGAGCCATCGCCGTCGTCCAAGGCAAAGCACCGCTCCAAGCCGACGACGAAACCACCACGGCTACGAGGTCGCAGGGCGGCCGCGACTGTTCCCACGTGCCGGCGGGTCACGGCACTGTCCTCATGGAGCGTCAGCACGTCGCCGGCCAGCATGTCGACCCAGCGCAGCTGACCAGGTTCGTCGAACCAGACCGGTCCCTCACCGTGCTCGGCGACCGGATCCGTGCGTTGTTCGGCCTGCGGCACGGGCTCTCCTCGGAATACGACTGGCGCCGCACCCCCGGATGCGGCTCTTGCATACGTTCAGCGGGCGGTCACCGCTCCGGGAGCACGGCGGTCCATCTCACTCCTCACGGGTAGTCCTTCCCAGTCGCCATGGGATCCGACTGTCGCCGCTCCGCAGATCGTGGCCCACCGCAGTCGTTCGGCGACCGGGAGGCCATCGGCGCGGGCGGCGAGGTAGCCTGCGGTGAAGCTGTCCCCGGCGCCAACCACATCGACGACCGCAACTGGCCACGCCCCGTATCGACAGAGTTCGCCACTTGATATGGCCGCCAGCGATCCTAAAACACCGCATTTGACAACGACCTCGGAGGGCCCAGCCGCGACCAGCTGGCGCGCAGCAACCGAAGGGTCAGGTTCGGGAGTCAACAGGTGCAATTCGTCGTCGCCGACGAACAAGATATCCACCTGGGTGAGCAGCATTCGGGCGGCCAGCGCCGCCGCCGAAGGATCGAGGAGCCGGCTTCGATAGTTGACGTCGAAGGAAAGTGTCGCCCCAGTCTCCCTCGCCAGTTCCACGGCGCGCTGGACAGCGGCAGCGGGGGCGGCACCCAGCGCGGGCGTGATCCCCGTAACGTGCACGAGGTCAGCACCATCCACGAACGCCCCCTCAACATCGCTCGGGGCAAGTTGCGCACCAGCGCTCCCCGCCCGGTAGTAAGTGACACTCGTGAACTCGGCAGTGCGCAACTCGCGCAACATGAAGCCGGTAGCAGCGTCCGAGGTGGTGCGGGTGAAGCGCACGTCCACGCCTTCGGCGGTGAGATCACGGATAACTCGTGCGCCGATCTCGTCGTCGCCAACAACCCCCACCCAGACCGCCTCGTGCCCCAGTCGGCGCATGCCGATGGCCACCGTCGACTCGGCTCCGGCGGTCGAAAGCCGCAAGGTGCGACAGGTGCGCAACGGATCGCCGACGGCGGTCACCGCCACGCCGAGCGTCTCCCCCAATGTCAGCACGCGTGTCACGGGCGATCCCCTACCACTCGGCCTGGCCACCGTCCTCGTGCTGCCAGTTCGGCGTACGCCACTCCTCATCGTGGTCACGTGCCCACGCTGCTGCATGCTCAATGGCCCGCTCGTCGACCTCGACGCCAATACCCGGCAGCTGCGGTCTGGCTACCCATCCCTCGCGGTAGGAGAACACCGAGGCGTCAAGCAGATAGTCCAACAGGTCCGAGCCCGCACCGTTGTAGTGGATGCCGAGACTCTGCTCCTGAATCAAGAGATTCGGAATGGCGAAGTCGACCTGGAGGGACGACGCGAGGGCCACCGGGCCAAGCGGACAGTGCGGGGCCATGTAGACATCGTGGAGTTCGGCTTGCGCAGCGATGCGGCGCACCTCCGATATCCCACCGGCATGTGAGATGTCCGGTTGGGCAACAGCGATACCGGCCCGGATGGGCTGCTCGAATTCCCATCGTGAATACAACCGTTCCCCGGTGGCGATCGGGATGCTCGTGCACTCCACGATCGAACGCAGGTTTGCGCCATGCTCCGGCAGGATCGGTTCCTCGACGAACATCGGATGGAACTGCTCGAGCAGCGGAAGCAACCGGCGGGCCATCGCGGTGGAGACGCGACCGTGAAAGTCGATGGCAATGTCCCGGTCGGGGCCCACCACGTCACGCACGGCCCCTACCCGCTGCACCACCTCGTCCACTACTGCCGCTGTCTCGATTGGCCGCATTTGCGCCGAGGCGTTCATCTTGACGGCGGTGAAGCCCTCGCCAACCTTTTGGACGGCTTGCTCGGCCACCTGCGCCGGCCGGTCACCGCCAATCCACGAGTACACCCGCACGCGGTCACGCGTCGGTCCACCAAGGAGCTCGTGCACCGGTACCCCGTGCGCCTTGCCGGCGATATCCCACAGGGCCTGGTCTATTCCAGCGACGGCCGAGGATAGGATTGGACCGCCCCGGTAGAAGCCCCCCTTGGTCATCAGCTGCCAGTGCGCCTCGATCCGCAGCGGATCGGCGCCGATGAGTAGTTCAGACAGTTCGTCGACCGCTGTTGCCACCGTTCGTATTCGGCCTTCGAGCGCGGGTTCGCCCCAGCCGGTGATTCCCTCGTCCGTGTCGATTCGTAGGAACAACCACCGCGGAGACACCGCGTATGTCGTCATAGCGCTGATCTTCATGTGCCGACTTCCGCGGCCGGCCCGAGCAGTGCAGCCTGCGCCAACGCGGTGTGTGCCCGTTCCGAGAGGCACGCGCTCTCCTCCGGCGACCGGGGCGGTGTCCGACCGGCGAGATCGCTGCCGATGGCCACGGCGAACGCCCCGGCGCCGAGCCAATCGGCTATGTCCTTGATGCCAACTCCCCCGGTGGGCACGAACGATTCCCGACCAAACGGCCCCTTCAGTTCCGTCAGGTACTGTCTACCCAGACCACCTGCCGGGAACAGCTTGAACAATTGGGTACCGGCCCGGCGGGCGGCAAGCACCTCGGTTCCGGTTGCGATACCCGGCAATGCCTCGAGCCCGCGCTCCAGGGCAGCATTGACAATCGCAGCGTCGAAACCGGGGCTGACGATGAAACGTCCTCCGAGGTCAGCGACTCGGCCCACTTGTTCGATCTCGGTGACTGTTCCTGCGCCAATCACCAGCTGGGGTTGGTCGGTCGCCGCCTTGATCGCTTCCCACCCCCCGGGGGTGTCCACCGTCACCTCAAGGACCCGTATACCCCCTTGGGATAGTGCCTCGATCGCGGTGCGAACGTCACCGCCGGCGCGATACCGGAGGATCGCCATGACGCGGTCCTGTGCCAACGCCGTCCGTAGCTCGCTGGCGCGGAACTCAGCACTCATCCTCGTCCTTGTTCTGTAGTGCGGCAGCTCAGCGCGGCAATCCGTAGGCGCGCAGCCCCCGGCGCCGTTGCTGAATAACGACCGCTATGATCAGAAGAGCTCCCTGTGCAATGTCCTGCCAGAACGAGTTCACACTAAGAATAGTCAGGCCGTTCTGCAGCACTCCGAGCAGGATGACCGCCAGAACAGTGCCGGAAATGCCGCCCTTCCCGCCCTGCAGCGCCACGCCGCCAAGTGCCGCTGCCGTGATGGACTGAAGTTCCAGCCCCTGGCTGCCCGAGGTGGGTTGCCCAGAGCCGGTTCGAGCGGTGAGCAGCACACCGGCTACCGCGGCGACCAGACCAGCCAGGATGTAGCAGCCAACGACGTAACGGTTGATGTTGATACCCGCCAACCTGCCCGCGGTCGGGTTGCCACCCAGCGCGTAGATGTTGCGTCCGATATCGGTGTAGCTCAGCATGAGGTGCAGCGCCGCGGCGGTCAGGATGAAGACCCAGACCAGGATTGGGATTCCGAGTGCGCTGCCCCGCGCTAGGAAAATGAAGGTTGAGTCAGTACCGGTGTAGCCCTGTGCTCGGCCGTTGGAGATGAGGTTGGCCAGGCCACGAAGACCGGCGTACGTAGCCAGCGTCGCGATAACGGCATTGACCCGTCCGTAGACGATGACCAGACCGTTGAGCAGCCCGACTGCCACCCCAACGACCAGACCAACGAGGATTCCCAACGCTGCACTTGAGGCGCTCGTGAAGACCATGGCCGTCACAACGGAGGTCAGCCCGGCGGCCGAGCCCACTGAGATATCGAGACCGCCCAGCAGCATCACGACGGTCTGTACTGCCGCGAGAATGCCGACAATGGCGACGGTGGTGCCGATGGTCTTCACATTGGAGAGGAGGAAAAAATTAGCGTTCCTCGATCCGATGGCGGCGCACAACAGGATCAGCGCGACGATCAAGCTGACGTTTTGCACACCGACCGAATCCAACAGCCTGCGCAGCGGGTTCGGCGCGGTGCCTGTAGCGGGCCCATCAACCGTCGCCGCTTCGCGATTGTCTGTCTGGGTCATGCGTTGCCTCCTGTCGTGATGAGGTCGTGCGCCATGGCCAGCGCCAGGACTTTCTCCTCCGTGGCCTCGCTGCGGTCGAGTTCACCGGTGACCCGGCCGGCTTGCATCACGACTATGCGGTCGGACAGGCCGAGTAATTCCGGCATCTCGGAAGAGATGACCAGCAACGCCATACCGTCTTCGGCGAGGTCATTGATGATCGAATAGATCTCGGCCTTAGCGCCGACATCCACGCCACGGGTGGGTTCGTCGAGGATCAAGACCTTGGGACGGCGGGCCAGCCACCGGGCGAGCACCACCTTCTGCTGGTTGCCGCCGGAGAGGTCACCCACCTCCTGCTCGATCGAGGGGGCCCGGATCGAGAGCTGACCGACGAACTTCTGGGCGATCTCGCGTTCGGCGCGTCTGCCCACCACCCGCAGTCGAGACAGCCGCGTGAGGATCGCGAGCGAGATGTTGTCCCGAATCGACCTACGCAAGAGCAGCGCCTGAGCCTTGCGCTCCTCGGGGGCCAGGCCGATGCCGGCCCGCAGGGCATCGGCCGGCCCGCGTAGCCGCAGCGCCTTCCCCCCGACCACAACCTGCCCCTTCTGCAGAGGAACATCGCCCACCAGCGCCGAGGCAAGTTCCGAACGGCCCGCCCCGACCAGGCCGCCGATGCCGACCACTTCACCGGCCCGCACCTGCAGGCTGATCTCGTGCACATCCTCGGTGCTTACTTCGGACACCGAAAGCATGACCTCGCCGGGAGTTCTCGGGTCCCGAACGAACATGTCGGTAAGGTCGCGGCCCACCATCATGCGTACGAGTTCGGCGTTGTCCGTCTCGGCAACCATCCGGTCGCCCACATATTTGCCGTCCCGGAGAACGGCGACGCGATCGGCGATCGTAAATATCTCCGGCATCCGGTGTGACACGTATACGATGGCCACCCCGTCGTCCCGCAGCCGGCGAATCAGGCCAAACAATGCCTCGACCTCGTGGTCGGTCAGCGACGAGGTGGGTTCGTCAAAGGCGATCACCCGGACGGTACCAGCCAGAGCGCGAAGGATCTCGACCAACTGTCGTTGAGCTGCCGACAGGTCGGATCCGAGCGTCGCCGGATCCAACGCCGCCGTAAACCCATAACGGGCAAGATCGCCATGAACCTGGGTTATCAGACTCCGTTTGTCGAACAGTCGTCCGCGGCGGGGGAGCGCCCCAAGGTAGATGTTCTCCGCAACCGACACGTGCGGGATGATCTCTGGCTCTTGTTGAATGACCCGTAAGCCGGCCCGGTGGGCCTCAGCCGGCGAGGCGAACGTCACCACGGAGCCATCGATGAGGAGGCGCCCGGAGTCGGGAGCGTGGTCTCCGGACAGGACCCTGAGCAGGGTGGACTTTCCCGCACCGTTCTCGCCCATCAGGGCGAGAACCTCCCCGGCGCGCACATCCAGGCTCACCTCGGTGAGGGCGTGCACGCCGGCAAACGACTTGCTGATCTGCTCTGCACGCAGCCGGGACGCCGTAAGAGACGTCCCGGCTCCGACTGACTCGTTACTCGTCATGCTAGCTCAGCTGCACTGCACGCCGGCTGCGACGAAGTTGCTCGGATCGACCAGCGTCGTCCTGGCGATCGACTTGGGCGGCAGAGCAGTTCCGTTACGAACCTTGCCGACAAGTGCGTCCACCGCGGCAGCACCGACGGCATGACCGTCGATGAACAGTGCTGCCTTGTTGCCCGAGTTCTTTTTCGCGACCCAACTCTTGCAGGTGAGGTCCGCACCGAGCCCGACGCCGATGATGTTGTTCGGGGAAACGCCGCTGTTTTGCAGGGCGGTCACCGAACCAGTCTCGTTGTTGTCGTTGCATCCCCAGACCACCCAGCGCTTGACGCCCGGGTTAGCGGTGATGACAGCACCGGTCTTGTTCTGGGCGTCGACTACGGAGTTGTCGGTGCCTACCTTGACGATCGGGATCGATACACCGGCTGCGGCGGCGAATCCCTGCTCTTGACCCTGTTCACGCTGCTGGCAGTCGGACAAGCCTTGTTGGTAGGCCGCGAGTACCCGGGTGTTGGCTGCCGACCAGCCGGCGGCCTTGAACAACTGGCCGGCCTTGGTTCCGACAGAAGTTCCCATCCGCAGCGAGTCGAAGCCGACGAATGGGGCTGGCTGGCCGCCACCGCTGCTGATGGGGTCATCGGAGGCTATCAACGGAATGTTCGCCTGGCTGGCCGCGTCCAGCACCTGGGGCCCGATCTTTTGATCTGGTACGACGATCGCGATGCCATCAACTTTCTGGCCGACCTCGGTGCTCAGCGCGCTGATGGCCTTGTTCGAGTCGGTACCGAGGTCCGCTGTGACGATCTTCACGTTGCCGAGCTTGGTGGCTTCGGCCTTGGCGCCGTTGATCTCGTCGATGAAGTACTGCTGATCGCCCTGCTTCTGCAGATACGCGATAGTGATCGCCCCGCTCTTGGTTGCACCGTTCGTGGTCGCACCGGTCGTCGCCCCAGTTGCCGGGGGGCTGGACTTGCCAGTCGAGCAACCAGTCAAGGCCAGCGCGGCTGCGATGCCCATCGCGCCAATACGCCCCGCCCATCGAGTCCGCCCAGTCCTCACGCCATTCCCCTTTGCCTCGACCAATGCGAGGCGGCGCCACTCCAGGGGCACCCGGCTCGCCTGACGGTCACCGGGACCGCCGTGCTGACGAGTTTCGGCGGAGATCGCACCAATGTCAATCATTATTCATAACTTATAATTCCTACTCTATTACCAGAGTCGACCATCGTGCAGGAGAACGTCCAGCTCAGCCAAGCCCGTCCCCGCTTCGATCACTACGCGCCACAGATGACTTTGCCCCGCGTCCAGCGCAGACGATTCCGCATAGGCCAGGAGGGGATCATCGTTCGCACCGAAGGCGGGTTCTACGGCGACGTGGCCCATGGCATGCTCACCCCAGCCGCCGAGGTTTACCCAAAGACCGAGCGCCGTGGGCGTGCTCTGCCCGATACGCCAAGCAAGCCAGTCCGAACCGTTGACTACCGCCACGATGGGCGGCAACGGCCGGGTGAACCACAACTTCGCTGCGTGACCGCGCGAGCGATCAAGTCTGGTGGAGGACGCAAGCTCGTCGTCCCGCAACAGCCACCGCAGATCCTGGTGCGGTCGGCCATGCCAAAAAGCGCTGTCCAGGCGCATTCTGGCCGGGGCGGGCAACACGAGACGTGTTCGTTCGTCTGCCGCCAAGAGCAGGTGCTGCGCCCATGCCCAAGGCAGCGGTTCGTCTGCGCTGTTATCGATGCGATAGGTGATGTCCAGCCGGGAACCGAGGGTTCGGATGTCACGATTGAAGCGGTATTCGCGACCGGGGGGACACACCCACCCCGACACACCCGGCGCGTCCCCGCACTCTGCTCCGGCGGCCTCATGGTGCCAGGGGTGTCGCCAAACCTCACCGTGATCGAGCAGCGCAAGCCGGTGCCGGCTTCCAACATTCGGGAAGCACTCGTCCCATCCTGAGCAGTCGAGTTCGCCCCACGGCTGATCTGCCCGACTAGGAACGGCCAACGGCCGCACCGGCGCGGCTAACCATTGCCGCCCGGATTCACCGTACCGCAACGACGTTACCTTGCCCCCGAGTTGCGGCACATGGCTAAGCCGAAATCCGCCCGCAGAGCGAACCGACACCTCGCCCGCTGCCCGCTTGCCGGCCGATACGCCGGTCACCGGCTGATCACTGGCTCGCCGATCAATTGGTCGGATTCACTGCCACACCGATTTCGGCCGCGGAGGCATAGCCACCGACGCCATCGGTGGCGATCAGTCGCACGTAACGCGCTGATCCGGGACTGATCGACACCGATTTAATGGTGGCGTCAGGCTCCCACGTTCCAGTCGCGGCGGTGGTGAATTGAACGCCGTCAGGGCTGAGTTCCACCGTGTAGCTGGTGATGATTCCGGTGGTGCCACCGTCCAGCCGTGGCTGATAGGTCAGACCCGTGACCGTCTGCCCGGAATGCAGGTCAACGGTCAGCGAGATCGGCAGGGCGTCATGCACGGGGCTGAATTGTGAGTGCCACAGGGTGCTCAGCTTCCCGTCGACCGAGTTCGACGCCGGGTAGCCGGCATTTGCGCTGCTCGCCGATGCGGTCAGGTCCGCCGGTGCCACGAAATGCGGCCACGGTCCGGCGGGGACGGTCGGGACGGGGGCACCGCAGCTGATCTGCAGGCCAGCCCAGTCGGCGCGGTCGTTGTAGCCGCCGTCACCGCCGTCGCCCACCACCAGGCTGAGCACATTCGCCTTACCGAGATCAACCGACACCGCATGTGTCGCGCTGCGATTCACCAGGCCGCTGTCGTAAAGCTTCGCCCCGTCGCCGAGGAGCTGGAAGACCACCGTGCCGCCCGTCGGATCGAAGTTGGCGCCGTCGTCGATCCCGACCGTAGCCGTCAGGTGCGTGCAGTTGCCCCCGACGTAGTAGTCGATGGTCGACGGCGACGCGGTGCCGATGCCCTTCGGGTAGGTCGTGCCGCGCATTCTGAGGTTTCCGCCGGCCACCTCCTGATCCAAACGCGGCACCAGATAGCCGCTGGTCCCGCGCAGCCACTCGTGATCGCTCAGATACGAGACGCCCGAGGGCGGCGCGGCCGGCACCTGCACGCCGGTGGAGCCGCCGATGCGCACAACGTGCGCCTGCTGCCCACGGCGATCGTCGGAACCTTGAGCCTTCCACTGATAGCTCGCTGACGCTGTGAGCGCCGCCGCGCCAGGCAATGTGCCGGCCGCGGGTGTGACCTGCCATGTCTGGGTGAGGCTACGTCCGGTCCGGAACCGGCCTGCGCTGATCGTCCCGGCTGGGCTCACGCGCCATCCGCTCGGCGCGTGCAGCGCGATGGTGACGTCGTCGACCGGGATCAGGGCATTGTTGGTGAAACTGGCCGACACCTCGAAGGACCTTCCTGGCACGGCGAGCGTCAACTCCGAGGATGGGTAGGCCGGCGCGACGCTGACCGGGGACAACGTCACCGACGGTGGCGTCGTCCTGGGGTTCGTGCCACGGGAGACGCGCAGCAGGACGACGCTGTGCGGGGCTACCGCGGCCGAGATCCGTCCGGCCGTTTCGGTGGTGCTGTGTTGCCAGACATCACGCAGGTCGTAGCCGTGCGCGGATTTGAGTCCGACCTGCCGCGCGGTCGTGGAGATCAGCTGCGGGCTGGTCCCGCGGTTGAACAGGGCGACTGCGCGATCACCACCCGTCAGCGGTTTGGACCAGACCTGGGTGTTGCCCGACGTCGAGATCGGGGTGCCTTGCACTCCCAGTGGGTCCTGGTCGATGGCCAGCGCTTCGGGGTTGGTCAGCATCGACAGGGTCGCGGGGGTGATCGAGCGGATGTCGCTGCCGATGATCAGCGGTGCCGCGGCGATTGACCACATCGAGAACTGCGCCTGCGATTCGGCGCCGGTCATCCCGAGTTCGGGGCCGAGGTAGTCGGGGTCGTTCCAGTGGCCCGGCCCGGCTGCCTCGGGGTGCTTGGCGTTGTCGTCGAGGTTGCGCAGGACGTCTTTGAACTGCACGTTGTGCACGAAGCCGATGTCGGTGTCGGTGCGCCAGGAGTTGCCGGTCGTCGGCCCGAAAGAGTACGAGTCGTACGCCGAGCGTCCGGGAGCCGCGCCGGTATACGGGACGAATGGGTTGCAGATGTTGAACAGCATCGGACGATGGCTGCTGTTGTTAACAAGTGCGTCGCGAAACTGACCATAGGCGACTGCTGGGTCCAGGCCGCGTTTTTCCCCGCCACAGAAATCTACCTTGACCGCGTCATAGCCCCATCCGGCGAACTGGTTCACATCATGCTGATACCGGCCGTAACTGCCCTGGTTCGCGCCACCGCACCCATCGGAGCCCGCATCGGTGTAGATGCCTGCCTTCAGCCCTTTGGAGTGGATGTAGTCGGCGACCGCTTTCATGCCGTCCGGCCACTGCTTCGGGTTGACCGTGATATCGCCAGAGGCGTCCCGGGTGCCGCTCCACCAACCACCATCAATCCAGACGTACTGGTAGCCGGCAGCCTTCAGCCCCCTGCTCACCATGGCGTCCGCCACGCTCTTGATCGTCGACTCGGTGAACGCCGAGCCGAGGCCGTAGTACGTGTTCCAGCCGAGATACGGCGTCTTGGCGAGATCGTTGATCGCCCCCGTGGACTTGGGCGCCGGCTTGGCCGGACTTCGGGTGGTCGCGGCGCTCACCGGAGCGGCCGCGGCAAGCATCGATCCGGCCGTGACCGTCGCCAGCGCGAAGCAGACCGCGCCCCGCAGTTGGCGCCGCGCTCGAGAAGCTAGCGATACGTCGTCGCCCGATCGGTGCAACAGTGACATTTTGCGCTCCCAGCCGTGATGGCTCTTGGCCCGAGTCTTCCGGTGGCTGCATTATTAACCATAAATTGCGGCCGCGTCAACGGCTCATGTCGTCTTGCGCCGCTCTCCGGCAGCTGGCAAGATCACCATAATTAATGGAGGACTGCCGTGGGCGCTCATCGCTTCGAGGGAACAGTCGCGGTGGTTACGGGTGCCTCATCGGGGATTGGTGCGGCGACGGCGGGGCGGCTCGCGCACGAAGGAGCCGCGGTCGTGCTGCTCGATGTCGCTGACGAATCCGGGGAGGCGGTTGCCGCAGAAATCAGAGCCGTCGGGGGCCACGCCAACTATCTACATTGCAACGTCGCTGTCGGGGAGGACTGGCAATCGGTGTTGGGCCACGTTGAGCGGCAGCACGGTCGTCTCGATGTTCTACACCACAACGCCTACTGGGTGCGGGTGGGCCCTCTGCACGAACTTGACCTGCCGGACTGGGATCGTCAACTCTCGGTGTCTTTGACGGGGACCTACCACGGGGTTCGGGCTTGCCTGCCGTTACTGAGGGCCGCGCACGGGTCGGTCGTCCTCACCTCTTCGGTGCATGCTCTGATTGGACTGCCGGGCCATCCGGCATACGCGGCAGCCAAGGGGGCGTTGTGCGCGATCGGCCGTCAGCTGGCAGTCGAATACGCCCCGGAGGTACGCGTCAACGTGGTGCTGCCCGGGCCAATCATGACTCCTGCCTGGGATCGGGTCGACGCAGATGCCCGCGCCGAGAGCATCGCGGCGACCCCCGCTGGTCGGTTCGGGCAACCTGAGGAGGTCGCGGCGGCTGTCGCCTTCCTTGCTTCTTCCGACGCCTCGTTCGTGACGGGTGCCCAACTTGTCGTCGACGGGGGTTGGAGTGTCGTGAAAGCCTCCGCCTGAACGCATGACTCCAATCAACCTGACGGCGAGGGTGTGATGGCGAAATATCAGGGCCGAGGGCTGCACGGGCAAATCGTGGAGCAGATCGGCGTTCGCATCGTGGGCGGCTCCTACCAACCTGGTGCTCCCCTGTTCGCCGATCACCTTGAGCAGGAGTTCGATGTCAGCAAGACGGTCGTTCGTGAAGCCTTGAAGGTCCTGGCGGCGAAGGGGCTGGTTGAGTCGCGGCAGAAGCGCGGGACGGTAGTTCGGTTGCGACGGGCCTGGAATCTGCTCGACGAAGACGTCCTGCGCTGGCAGGGCGGCGAGGCACCGGACTTCAACTTCTTGGAGAATCTCGCTGAGGTCCGTTCCATCGTGGAACCGGCAGGCGCCCGGTTAGCCGCCAAGAGGCGGACCGATGCCGACATCGAGTCCATGACTGAGGCGTTGGCGGCCATGAGAACTGCCCGCGATGATCCGGATGCGGCGGTTGCCGCTGATGTGCGCTTCCATCGGGCCGTTCTGGAAGCCACTCACAACGAATTGCTCAGCCGGATGGAAGTGGTTCTTTCGGCTGGGCTTCAGGTACGTGACCGTTTCGTGCACCACAGCAAGCCTGGGTCCGACGCGATCCCCACCCACCAGGCGCTCCTCGATGCCATCACAAGCGGTGACGCCGAACTAGCCGGTACCACGGTCGAGGCGCTGCTTGCCCAGGCTAGTGCCGACCTCACCGAGTTACGTTCGCAGGTCAAGCGCAACCCACGTCGTGCGATTACCGACCGGCGGAGCACCGAACGAGATTGACCGGTCAACGCCCCGGCACGTCGGCGATAACGATCTCTGCGCCGGAGGCATACCCATCACAATTTGTAGGCAGATCAGACGATGAGGCTGAGCACCAGCACCACGGCTAGACCCATCACCGACAAGACCGTCTCCATCAGGGACCAGGACTTGATGTTCTGACCGACGGACAGACCGAAGTACTCCTTGGTCAGCCAAAAGCCGGCGTCGTTGACATGGGAGAAGAACACCGAACCTGCTCCGATCGCCAAGACCAGAAGCGAGAGGTGGGTGTTAGTCAGCGTTGCGGCAACCGGAGCGAGGATTCCCGCGCTGGTCACGGTTGCGACCGTCGCCGAACCGGTGGCGAGGCGGAGCAGCACCGCGACGGCCCACGCCAACAGCAACGGCGAGACCGTGCTACCCGACACCCACGAGGCGATGACCTTCGAGATTCCGCTGTCGACGAGCACCTGCTTGAACGCACCCCCGGCGGCAACGATGAGCAGAATCCCCGCGATCGGCGGCAACGACTCCTCAACCACTCTCGAGATGCGGTCCTTGGACATCCCAGTCCCCCGCCCGAAGGTGAACACCGCTACTAGGACCGCCGCAAGCAGAGCGATCAGTGGCGTGCCGATGAAATCGAGCGCGCGTCTGCCCGCGTCGTGCCCGGCGGAGTCAACGATGTCAGCAACGGCCTTGGCGAGCAGCAGCACGACGGGCAGCAGGACCGTCGCCAGCGTGATCGGGAACGACGGGCGACGTACAACCAGCTGAGCGCCGGGGCCCTCGTGGCGGGCGCCGGTCCCGGCCATCGCCGTCCGGTCAGAGGCGCCCTCAGAGTCCACGCCCAGGAACAGGTCCGGGACGGGCACGTCGACCCAACGAGCGGCCAGCTTGCTGAACAGCGGCCCGGACACGATGATCGTCGGGACGGCCACCACGATTCCGAGCGCCAGGGTGAGGCCGAGGTTGGCGTGCAGGATGGCGACGGCCGCGACCGGGCCTGGGTGTGGCGGGATGAACCCGTGCATGGCCGACAGCCCAGCAAGAGCTGGGATCCCGATCCGCATGAGGGGCTGGCCGGAGCGTCTGGCCACCTGCAAGATGACCGGAATCAGCAGGACAAGACCGATCTCGAAAAACAACGGCAGGCCGATGATCGCGCCCACGAGGGCCATGGCCCAGGGCAGCGCGCGTTCGCTGGAGCGTCCCACGATGGTGTCCACGATCTGATCGGCCCCCCCGGAATCGGCGAGCAACTTGCCGAAGATCGCACCCAACGCGATCAGCGTGCCAACGCTGGCCACCGTCGAGCCGAAGCCGTTGCCGTAGCTGGTGACTGTCTTATCCAGCGACAGGCCGGCGAGAGCGCCGACCACGATGGAGCCAAGGGTGAGGCTGAGGAACGGGTGCACCTTGAGCACGGTGATCAGCACCACGATGAGGGCGATACCGATCAGCGCCGCGGCGATCAGACGCGTGTCGTGGGAGCCACTGGTCGCGACAGCGGCAGCGGCGAGAGCAAGATGCATGGTCAGACTCCAGGGATCGGCTGCGCTTGGGGACCGGACGGAGCGGGGTCGGCAGGATGCACCCACCTGGCTCGGCGCGCGAGAGACGGGAAGGTCGCGAGGACCTGGGCCACGATCCGGTCCGGCGCCCTCGCCATGTCGGCGTCGACACCGAGCTCATCCGGGTCGAGCGGCTCCAGCGCCTGCAGTTGCGAGTCGAGCAGGGCGGCCGGCATGAAGTGAGTTCTGGCGAGCATCCGCGCCTGGGCCACAGCGCGCGCTCCGGTCAGGTGCACGAACACCGCGCCGCGGGCACGGGACCGGATCACGTCCCGGTAGCTGCGTTTGAGCGCGGAGCAGCTGATCACCGCTCCGTGCGCGACGTGGGCCGCCAGATAGTCGCCTACCTGCTCGAGCCAGGACCAGCGGTCCTCGTCGATGAGGGCAACCCCGGCGGCCATCTTCGCGACGTTCGCCGCGCTGTGCAGGTCATCACCGTCGCGGTAATCCACCCGCAGCGAGGCAGCCAACGCGCGCCCGACCACTGACTTGCCTGCGCCGCTGACACCCATGACCACGATCAGCGGGGAAGCGCTTTCAGCCATCCCGACCTCGCCCGCGTCGACGGAAACTGATGCACACCACTATCCCCGATTAGTACGACTACATCAAGCCCCGCAGCTTGGTAGTCTGATTTAACCTGGGGGTGCTCATTATGGGAGGAGGATGCCGTGGTGGGGCAGCGTCAGCGCAGCCGCCACCATTCGGTCCTCGAAACCCTTGGTCAGGAGATCGTCAACGGGACGCTCGCTCCCGGCACTGTGCTGCGCGTGGATGCGGCGGAGGCCCGGTTTGCGGTTTCCCGCAGCGTGGTGCGCGAGGCGGTCCGTGTGCTGGAATCCATGCACCTGGTCTCTTCCCGCCAGCGGGTGGGAATCACTGTTCGCGGCCCCGAGCACTGGAACCCGTACGCGCCTTTAGTCATCCGCTGGCGACTCGCCGGACCCGATCGGCTCCTGTTGCTTCAGTCCCTCAGCGAGCTGCGCTCGGGAATCGAGCCGGTGGCAGCCCGCCTCGCCGCTACCCGCGCGAGCCCAGATCAGTGTGGCGCGCTGACCGCGGCGGTGATCGGCATGTCGGTGACCGCCCGCGCACGTGACCTTGAGGCCTACCTGACCCATGACGTGCAGTTTCACCGCACCCTGCTCGCGGCGTCGGGCAACATAATGTTCGCCGGTCTCGCGATCGTGGTCGAGGAGCTGCTGGCCGGCCGCACCCATCACCACCTAATGCCGGAAGTGCCTGAGTCAGCGGCCATCGCGCTGCATGGTGCGGTAGCGACCGCGGTGCAAAGCGGGCGTCCCGACGAGGCCGAACAGGCCATGCGCGCCATCGTCGCCGAAGCCGCGCAGGCCCTGGGGGTCTGACCGGGTCCGCGTCCTGCCGCTCAGCAGATGCGCGGCAGCGGGTCACCCACGAGCATGTCGATCAGCCGGTGACCGCCGAACGTGGTGCGGGCGAGCACCCGGCCCCTGGGCTCCTCACGGACCTCGCCCACGATCGCTGCGTCCCGGCCGCAGGGCAGCGCGCGCATGGCCGCTAGCGCGGCATCGGCACTCGCGCTGGCAACGAAGGCAACCAGCTTGCCCTCGTTGGCCACGTAAAGCGGGTCGATCCCGAGGATCTCCCCCGCTCCGACTACCTCAGGCCGCACCGGCACCCGGCTCTCGTCGAGGACAACTCCCACCTCCGCTGCGAGCGCGATCTCGTTGAGCACCGTGGCGACCCCACCGCGGGTGGCATCGCGCATGCAATGCAGGCCCCCGCCGCACACGCCAAGCAGGGCCGAGGCCAGCCCCCATAGCGGCTGGGTGTCGCTGCGCACGTCGGCTTCGATGTCGAGGTCACCGCGGGCGAGCATGATGGCGATGCCGTGATCCCCTACGGTCCCCGAGATGAGCACCTTGTCCCCTGGCCGCACCGACTTCGGCGAAAGCGCTGGGCCGGCCTGCACCTCCCCGACGCCGGTGGTGATCACGTACATCGAGTCACACTTGCCTCGTTCGACCACCTTGGTGTCACCGGTGATTACGCTTACATCGGCGCGCCGAGCCGCGTCGGCCATCGCGGTGATCTCCGCCTCGAGGATGTCGGCGGCAAGCCCCTCTTCCAGGACGAGCGCGGCGGACAGGGCCACCGGGCGGGCACCGGAGACGGCGAGGTCATTCACGGTGCCGTTGACGGCCAGCTCCCCGATCGAGCCGCCGGGAAAGCGAATCGGCCGGACTACGAACGCATCGGTGGTCAGCGCAAGACGCGTGCTTCCCACCGTGAGTAGACCGGAGTCGGACAGTGCCTCGAGGGCAGGGTTGGTAAGCAGCGGCACGACCAGACCCTCGACGAGGGCGCGACTGGCCTTTCCACCCGCACCGTGGGCCATCGTGATCCGCTCATCACGGAAACGCTGCGGCCGCCGGCGCATCGCCTCGATGCGCTCGCCGACCTCCACCTCGGTGACCTGCCGGGTCATCGCAGTACCTCGAGGGTGAGCCGCTGCTTGGCGTATTGCCCGTAGTTGTAGTAGGCAGCGCAGGCCCCTTCGGAGGACACCATGCAGGTGCCGATGGGGGTTTCCGGTGTGCATGCGGTGCCGAAAACCTTACACTCCCAGGGCTTCAGCACACCCTTGAGCACCTCGCCGCATTGGCAGGCCTTCGGGTCAGCGACCCGCACCCCTGGCAGCTCGTAGCGCAGCTCCGCGTCGTAGTGGGCATATTTCGGCGACAACTGGAGTGCTGAGTGCGCGATGGAGCCAAGGCCACGCCACTCAAAAAACGGCCGGAGAGCGAAAACGTCGGCGAGAACCTGCAGCGCTACCGGATTCCCGTCGTACTGCACCACTCGGCCGTACTGGTTCTCGACTTCAGCGCGCCTCTCCGAGAACTGCTTCATGATCATGTAGACCGATTGCAGCAGGTCCAGCGGCTCGAAACCAGCACACACCAAGGGCATCCCGAACTCGCGTGGGATCCACTCGTAGGGGCGGCAGCCGATGACCGTGGAGACGTGGCCGGGGCCAATGAAGGCGTCCAGCCGCAGGTCGGGTGAGTCCAAGATGGCCTTGATGGCCGGAATGATCGTCACATGGTTGCAGAAGACCGAGAAGTTCTCGATCTTCTCGGCGGCGGCTCGCCGCACCGTCAGCGCGGTCGACGGCGCGGTCGTCTCGAAGCCGATCGCATAGAACACCACCTGACGATCGGGGTTCTGCCGGGCGATCCGCAGCGCATCCAGCGGCGAGTAGACCATCCGAATGTCCGCGCCGCGGGCGTTGGCTTCGAGGAACGAGCCACGGCCGCCGGGTACCCGCATCATGTCGCCGAAGCAGGTAAGGATCACCCCGTCCCGTTCGGCGATGGCGATGCCGTCATCGACGCGTCCCATCGGGATGACGCACACCGGGCAACCTGGCCCGTGCACGAGTTCGATGTTCTCCGGCAGGTGGTCCTGCACGCCGTAGCGGTAGATGGTGTGCGTGTGGCCGCCGCACACCTCCATGACCTTGTAGTGGCGGCCCGGCTCGCACAGTGCGGTGATCTGGCGGCCAAGCACCTCGGCCAGCTCGGGGTCACGGAATTCGTCGACAAAGCGCATCGCGGTCACCCTCCTGTCGTTGCAGGCGCCAGCCGCTCGATCGCGACCCCCGCATGTACGAGTACACGGTCACCTGGATGAACCTCGCCAACGAGCTCGGTCGCCACCAGCTCCTCGCGCCCCTGCTCATCGCGGCACCGGGCGTCGGCATCCGTAACGGAGGCAACCGTGAGGGCGACGGCGACGTCGCCGCAGGTGATGCAGCCTGGCTCGGCCGTGCAGGCCTGGGCGGCATCGACGGCGCTCACTCGATGCTCGAATCGGCCACGGCCTGCAGCTCATCGGTGAATGTCTGGCCCATCATCTCCAGCATCGACAGGGCCTCCGCGGCCTCCTTCTCATCGACCTTGGACATCGCGAAGCCCACATGGATCAGGACGTAGTCGCCGACCAGCAGTTGGACGTCCTCCATCAGACCGATGTTGATCCGACGCTTAACCCCGACGACGTCGACAAGCGCCAGCTGGTCGGAATTGCCCGGCAGGAACTCCACGATCTGACCCGGGATGGCAAGGCACACGGTGACAACCTTCCGAGATGGATGCGAGCGGACACGAACTCAGCCGCCGATGGGCGACCGCCAAGACGCTAACTTCACATCGAGCGGATGCGAAGATAGCGCTGCAAATCCGGGGTGAAGCGGATGCCAAGCGCCACGCCCACAATGCCCCCGAGCCCGATCAGGCTCGTGGTGATGATGCCGATGGTTCTCATGGCAGGTCCTCCCTGTTCGGTGCGTACACGGAGGCGGGACTGCGCTCCGCGGCTCGTGGGTGCTGGCGGCCCAGCTGTTCGCTGAGTACATAGTGCACCAGATCGATCGCCCGATCTACGGCGGCGGCTACGGCCGGGGTAAGGCCGATCCCTTCGCCAACGTCGGCCGGTTGGCAGCCGACGATGTACGTCGGCGGCAACGAGCCACCAAGCTGACCCAGGCTCGCCAAGACGGCGACCGGGGCCATGCCGTGGGCGTCGAACTCACCCTCGCCGAGATCCTCGGGGCCCACCTCTAGCACCGACAGATCCCCGGCGGCACCCTCCCCCGGTAAGGCGTCGACGACCACCAGCGCGTCGTAGCCGTCGAGCAGGTCATAGGCCAGGTGCATGCCGCGGATGCCGTAGTCGACCACCCGGACACCTTCGGGCAGCGGGCGGTCGGCCAGCCGCCTGGCGACCTCGCTGCCGAAGCCGTCGTCGGACAGGAACAGGTTACCGATGCCGGCCACTAGCACGCCGCCACTCATCGCGACTCACCGGCTGATGCCCCGGCCGGCAGTGGCTCGATCTCCTCGGGGCCGAAGTAGAAGAACCGGCCGGTCGCGTCGTACAGGTCCTTGCCCGGATCGTCCTCGAGCACCACCGCGACGTGCGTGCCGCCGTCGACGTCGAAGTACACCCGGGTCACCACCGCGGTCAGGCCGGCCAGGAACAGGTCCTGCGCATCGGCGCGGCGCGAGGGCCGCAGCAGCACCCGGCTGCCCTTCGCGACCGGGATGCCGTCGACGAGCACGGCGTCTTGCGTCGGCTCGGCCCGCGCGTCCTCGCGCGCGTCCCACCAAGGCACCTCCTCGCCTTCAACAGGCGACCAAGGCACCTCCTCGCCTTCAACAGGCGACCAAGGCACCTCCTCGCCTTCAACAGGCGACCAAGGCAACTCCTCGCCTTCAACAGGCGACCAAGGCAACTCCTCGCCGTAAACAGGTAATTCGTCGGCAGAGAACGGAGAGTCGCCGGCATAGGCCGGGAAGCCGCGGTCCGGCGCGGCGGGATCCGCGGGACGGCGGGCTCCGTGCAGCAGGCCCAACGCCTCGTCGGTCATCGCGTCGCAGCGAGCCAGGATGGCGGCCGCCCGCGGGTCGGTACCACGAGCCTCGCTTCGCTCCTGCTCGGTCATGGTCATGACCCGCAGCGTGAGAATCTCATCGATCTCGGTGGCGTCGAACAGGTCGCCCGCGCTTTCGGGCGCGATGGTGGGATGGTCACCGAGGATGATCGGGGAGACCAGGACCGCATCCGCGCCGTCGTCGTCGGCCACGAGCACCGGCCAACAACGCGATTGGCTGCAGGACGAGCCGTCGTGCGCGGCCCAGCTCGGGCCGTCCAGCAGGGAGACGAATCGGGTGCCCTGTGCGGTAAGCAAAAGGTGGGTTCCGACGAACGAGTACCGGGCGGCGACGTCGCGAGCGGTCCAGCCGACCACACTTCCAGGCGACCAGGCGGTGCGGTTGTCCACGCCGACGCTGAGCACGACAAGGCGCGGATCGGCGCCCGGACAGGCCGCCACGCTCACTGCTCCGCGCAGGGCCCACCGGGTACGGACGAGGCGGCCCACCAGCCGACCGTCCTCGTGAAGTTCCTCGATGTCCTCACCGGCGGGGAGCGTCACCTCCACGGTGCGACCAGCCGTCACCTCCCCGAGCGGTAGCCCTAGCAAGGGGATTTCCCGGGACACCGCTTCGTGGTAGGGGATCCATCGGGTACCCCCGACCATTAGCTCGTCGACCGCCGTCCATCCCTCGTCGGTGCGGCGCTCGACGACGCGGGCCTGAACCTGCAGAAAGCGCAGGTGGACATCGATGGTTGCCGATGCCTGCGATTCGAGCAGCACCTGGGCTGACAGCGAAGGCTCCTCGCCTGCGCCGGCAGCGACTGCTCCCGGCGGACCGAGGATGCCGAACTGCCAGCGCACCTGGTTCTTCGCGGACGAGGCTCGGTAGGGATAAAGCAGGTAGCCCTCGTAGAGCACGGCGTCGGCTACCTGGCGGGCCCCGGTGAGGGTCATGACGCTCGTAGCTGCGCGGGCAGCAACCGCGCTATCGCCTGTTCCCAGGACGTCAGGCCATGCGCCGACTTGAACTGTCCGAGCGCGTCGAGAGTTTCACGCTCCAAGCGGATCCAGCCGCCGCCCGGGAAGTAGAAGTCCATCAGCTCGCGCCAGGTGCGCACCGGCATCCGGTACGGCGCCTCCAGCGACCAGGAAAGCTGCTCGACGGCAAACCCGGTTGCACCGCGGGTGAAAACCGTGCCGCTGAACAGCAAAACTAGCGGGATCTCTCCCCCGCGAAGCGCGTGCAGGTACTTCGTTGCACTGACCTCGAAGTCGTAGGTGCAGGCAACGGGAAGATCGAACTCCCGGTCCCCGCTGAACCCTTGCACCATCGCGGTCGCGTGGGTCCACAGGAATGGCTTGAGCGTCGTGCCGTACCGGTCCGACGTGCCAAACAGGTCGGTGAGGCCTTGTTGCTCCTGCGGGTCGTAAGGGCGGCGCTGCGGTTCGATACGCAGCTGGCAGCGCAGCGCGACGGCATGCACGACCTCGCCGCTCGTCTCCTCGACCCGCAGCCGGAACAGCAGGTGTGGCGCGGCCGCGTGCTCCTGGGGCACGACGTCGAGGACGGTGAACGCGAGTGCTGTCACGGGGCACCCGCGGGCCGGCTCTTGGCCTGCACCTGCGCGAAGAACTCGGTCAGCCGCCGGCGCACGTCCTGCCCCCCGTCGAAACCGCGCCAGAGCGTGCGCAGGTGCCCGACCAGTTCGTAGCAGACATCGACGGGGACGAGAAAGGCGTCGACCTTCTGGTTCTCGGCGTGCACCAGGAGCGCCTCCACGTCGGGCTTCAGCGCCGCGAGTGCGGGGGCGGCGGCGACCACTCGCTCCCAGGCCTGCAACGACAACTCCGACTCGGTGGCGCCGGCCGGGCCCGGGTAGAAGGCAACGACGCGGTTGAGGGCGGAATTGACGAACAAGAACGCGGTACCTACCGGGAGCTCGAGTTCGTCCCAGATCGGCGCCGGCAGCCCGGCGAAGGACAGGTAGCGGTCGGGCACCGCGCGGTATGCCAGGGTCGCGTCGTCGTGGGTGAACAGCAAGTAGCACGGGCGGCAGGTGCACAGCAGCGAACGGCTGCCGACATTGACGACGTGCTGGTGTTCGTCGGCGACCGGGGCCCCGCACATCTCGCAACGCTCATACGGTGACGGCGCGGGCCGTCCCGCCCGAATGCGCGACAGGACGGACAGCGGGCCGGCAGCGTCGCTCATGCGGGAACCGGGGTGCGGACCGCGACCTCGACCACCCCATCCCGCTCCAGCAGGGGCACGGGCTCGAGGTGGCGAAGCGAATCCTCTACATCGACCCCAGCACGGCGGATGTCGTAGTGAGCACCACAACCGCGGCAGGTCAGCACTGCACTACCCGGCGTCGAAGGCGCCCGCTGTAGCCCGGCCCCCTCAAAGGGGGCACCGCAGCCGGCGCACAGGTCCCGGTAGGCGTATACCCCGGACAGCAACCGGCACAGCAGGACATCCAGACCGGCGACCGTGATGCGCTGCAGGCCCCCGACTGCCAACTCTTCCGTTCTGACGGCGGGCGCCCACGTCACTCCCCCGCCCTGCTCGCTCATCCGCAGTCGTGACGTCAACTGCTCGACGGGAATCACGCCGCCGGACGCAGCCGCTCCTGGTTGGCCCTCCTCAACGTCAATGCGCACGACCTCCGGGGCGGCGGCCCGGACGGCGCCGTCCACGGCGAGCTCCAACGTCACCGACGAGGAGGCGCAACCGTCGCAGCTGCCGAGCAGCTGCAGACGAACCACGCCCTCATCGGTGACCTCTAGCAGCCTGACGTCTCCCCCGTGCGATCCCAGGTAGGGGCGTACATCGTCGAGGGCCCGCTGTACTCGTTCCTCCACCCCATAGGGGTGCAGGCCATGCACGATCAATAGGCTCGAGACCAGTTCGTCCCCAGCCAGGGCGGCAAGCAGGTCGTCGTTAAGCACGCCGGCCTCGTGCGCCAATTCCATCAGCCGTTCCAGCCCCGATCCGTACAACTCGACGACGAGCCGGACCAGCTCCTCAGCGCGTTCACGGGCGATCGGGCCGGCTGCGGAACTGGCCTCGAGGAGAAGCTCGATCCGCTCACCGCTCGCCGCCGGGTCCAGAGACGGTGCGCTCACTCCTCGGCCGAGACGGCTGCCGTCGGGGAGTGCAGCTTCTTCAACGTCTTGCCTTCACCCAGGTACATGTGTACCCCGCACGGAAGACAGGGGTCGAAGCTCCGAACGGTGCGCATGATGTCGATGCCTTTGAAGTTCTCGCGCGAGTTCTCCTCGAACAACGGCTGGTCCTGCACCGCATCCTCGTACGGTCCCGGGGTGCCGTAGGTGTCCCGTGGGTTGGCGTTCCACGGCGTCGGCGGGTAGGGATGGTAGTTAGCGATCTTGCCATCGCGGATGACCATGTGGTGCGACAGCACCCCACGCACCGCCTCGGTGAACCCGCAGCCAACAGCCTCGTCGGGCACCTCGAAGGTCTCCCAGGTTTTGGTGCGGCCGGCCCTGATCTCCTCCAGCGCCTTCTCGGCGAAGTGCAGCGCGCACATTGCCGCATAGGCCTGGAAGTAACTGCGGGCCCGGTTGCGCTCGATAGTGTTGCTCCACTGCGGGACCTTCCACTCCAAGGTCACCGGGCCCTTCAGCGCCGTCTTCGGCAGGTTGAACTGCACGCTGGTGCCGGTTGCCTTGACATAGCCGATGTCGACCAGGCCGGCAAGCGCGGTGGACCAGAGACGGGCCAGCGGGCCCCCCCCGGTGTCGAGGGCCAGGTAGTCCTTGCCGTCGTACCAGCGAGGCGACATCACCCAGCTGTACTTGTTGTCCAGGTCACGCTTCTGTGGCCGGGGGTTGGTGTGCTGGTTCCAGGGATGGCGCCGGTCCACCGGGTTACCCAGGGGGTCGGACTTGACGAACATCTCCTGGTCTTCCCAGTCGTCGTAGTACGAGCTGCCCAAAAGGATGCGAATACCGAGGTTGATGTCCACCAGGCTGGTCGTGACCAGCTTGTTGTCGACGATGACGCCGGGGGTCACGAACATCTTGCGACCCCAGTTTTCCATGTCCTTGTAGGCGAAGTTGCAGTGATCCGGGTCCTGGAAAGTTCCCCAGCAGCCGAGCAGCGTGCGACGCAGCCCGACCTTTTCGTAGCCGGGCAGCGCCTCGTAGAAGAAGTCGAAAAGGTCGTCGTGCATGGGGACGACCTTCTTCATGAATTCCACGTACCGCATGAGCCTGGTGATGTAGTCGGTCATCAGTTGGATGGTGGCGACAGTCCCGACCCCGCCGGGATAGAGCGTGGAGGGGTGGACGTGCCTGCCCTCCATGAGGCAGAACATCTCCCGGGTCCAGCGGCTGACCTGCAGCGCCTCCCGGTAGAACTCGCCGGTGAACGGGTTGAGTGCCCGCATGATGTCGGCGATCGTCTTGTAGCCGTGCGCCTCCGCGCCAGGAGAGCGGGTGTTCTCGGCCTTGGCCAGGACACCCGGGTTGGTCTCTTTGACCATGCGCTCGCAGTAGTCCACCCCGACCAGGTTCTCCTGGAAGATGTTGTGGTCGAACATGTACTCGGCGGCCTCGCCGAGGTTGACTATCCACTCGCCCAGGGCCGGCGGCTTGACGCCGTAGGCCATGTTCTGCGCATAGCACGAGCAGGTCGCATGGTTGTCCCCGCAGATTCCGCAGATGCGGCTGGTAATGAAGTGCGCGTCACGCGGATCCTTGCCCTTCATGAAAATGCTGTAACCGCGGAAGATCGACGAGGTGCTGTGGCACTCGGCGACCGTCATATTGCCGAAATCGATCTTGGTGTAGATCCCGAGACTGCCCACGATGCGGGTAATCGGGTCCCAGGCCATCTCGACCAGGCCTCGCTCCTTGGAGCTCGTCTTGCCGGTCTGCGGCAGTGTCGCTGTCATCGTGGGTCCGTCCCTGGAGGTCGGTGGGAGGTTCGCCGGAGGCAGAGGTGCATCCCGCGGGGGAACGGGCGGCCAGCTGCGGTCGCCGTCTACCAGGTTCGCTTAGCGCCGCTGAGCAGCTGCCGGCCGGGGCGCCGCCACTTCGGCTCCTTGTCGAGGGTCTTCCCGGTCTGAGTTCGCAGCGCGCGGATGGTCCGGCCGTAAGCGCCGATCGCCGTTGTGGAAAGCTTTCCGCCCGGCGGCTCGTCCATGAAGGGCATGAACTTGTCGGGGAACCCGGGCATGGTGCAGCCGATGCAGATTCCGCCCACGTTCGGGCAGCCGCCGACGCCGTTGATCCAGCCACGCTTGGGGACGTTGCACTTCACAACGGGCCCCCAGCAGCCGAGCTTGACGATGCACTTGGGCGAGCCGTACTCGGTGGCGAAGTCGCCCTGCTCGTAATAGCCCGCCCGGTCGCAGCCCTCGTGCACCGTCTTGCCGAACAGCCACGTCGGCCGCAACGCCTCGTCAAGTGGGATCATCGGCGCCTGGCCGGTGGCCTGGTAGAGCAGGTAGGTGATGGTCTCGGACAGGTTGTCGCCCTGCACTGGGCACCCCGGGACACAAACGATGGGAAGGCCAGCCTTGCTCTTCCAGTCCCATCCCAAGTAGTCGGGTACGCCCATGGCGCCGGTCGGATTTCCGGCCATCGCGTGGATACCGCCGTACGTCGCGCACGTGCCGGCGGCGAGGATGGCGAGCGCCTTCGGCGCGAGGCGATCAAGCCACTCGCTGGTGGTGACCGGCTGGCCCGTCAGCGGGTTGTTGCCGAAGCCGCACCAGTAGCCTTCACCCGCGAGGGCCTCGTTGGGGATCGACCCCTCGACGACCAGGACGAATGGGTCGAGCTCACCGCGGTCGGCCTTCCAGAACCACTCGAGGAAGTCGTCGGCGCCGCCCGCCGGCCCACACTCGAAGTCGATCAGGGGCCAATGGACCGCCACCTTCGGCAGACCTGGAAGCGCGCCGAGGGCGATCTCCTCGATGCTGGGCTGGGTTGCGCCGGTCAGCGCGACGGAATCGCCATCGCAGCTGAGCCCTGCGTTGATCCACAAGACGTGGACGAGCGTGTCTTCGGCCGCTTTGGCCTCGGCGGAGAGCATGTGGGCCTCCCTTGGGCCCGCTGGCTGAGGCCCTGTTCACGCCGTAGCCGACCGGCGGTGCCGGCCCTTGCGACGTAGGGCTTTTCTTAAACCCGCAGGTGGGGCAGTGTCAAGGGCGGCATAACGCCACCACACCCACGGCGGAGGTTCTTCCCGAATGCGGCACCCCGCGAATCCAGCTGCGGTCCGCAGGCGGGCGCATGTGTCGGGGCTGGTCCAGGGCGTCGGATTCCGGCCCTTCGTCTGGCGCGAGGCAACAACCAGAGGGCTCTCCGGTTGGGTCGGCAATGACGCCGGCGGGGTGGTCTTGGAGGTGGAAGGCGCCGCCGATTCGGTGGCAGCTCTGCTGGAAGCCCTGCGCACTCCACCACCACTCGCCCGGGTCGACGAGGTCCGCAGCGAGCAGCTCCCGCCGGCCGGGGAGGTCGGTTTCGAGGTCCGCAGCAGCATCACGGCCGGTGCGCGCCGCGCGCTCGTCTCGCCGGACACCGCGACCTGCGATGCTTGCTCGCGCGAGCTGCACGATCCGACCGACCGGCGTTTCGGCCACCCGTTCGTCAACTGCACATCATGCGGTCCGAGGTACACCATCGTGGAATCGGTCCCCTACGACCGATCCCGCACGACGATGGCCGCGTTCGCGCTCTGCGCGGCGTGCCAGGCGGAGTACGTGGACCCGGCGGACCGCCGCTTTCACGCCGAGCCGGTCTGCTGCCCGGCCTGTGGCCCGCAACTGCGTGTGCTTGACGGCGCCGGCGAAGCGCTTGCCGCCGACCCCATCGAGCAAGCCGTGCGCCTGCTGCGCTCCGGCGCGGTGGTGGCCGTGAAGGGGCTCGGCGGTTACCATCTCGCCGTCGACGCACGCCAGGAGCAGGCGGTGGCGACGCTGCGTCGGCGCAAGCACCGCGAGGACCGCCCGTTCGCCGTCATGGTCCCCGACCTTGCCGCTGCGGCGGAACTGTGCGAGATCGGGCCAGCCGAACGCGCCCTGCTGACCAGCGCAGCCCGCCCGATCGTGATTCTGCAGCGCCGACTCGACGCCCAGGTGGCCCCATCGGTGGCGCCCGGCGCACCGTCGCTGGGGCTGATGCTGCCCTATACACCGCTGCATACCCTGCTGCTTGAGGCCTACCTCGGCCCGCTCGTCCTCACCAGCGGCAACGGCTCAGACGAACCGATCGCCTTCGACGACGAGGACGCCGGCACCCGACTCACCGGCATCGCCGACGCATTCTTGGTGCACGACAGGGCGATCCGTACCCGGGTCGACGACTCCGTGTGCAAGGTCGTACGCGGGCGCGTGCTCCCGGTACGCCGCTCACGGGGCTACGTACCGAACCCGGTCACCCTCCTTTCGGCAGCTCCCAAGCCCGTCCTGGCCTGCGGCTCGGCGCTCAAGAACACGTTCTGCCTGACCCGAGGCCGGCACGCGTTCGTGTCCCACCACATCGGGGACCTGGACGACTACCCGACGATGCTGTCCTATGTCGATGGAATCACGCACCTGGCCCGCCTGCTCGACATCGAACCTGTGGTCGTCGCCCATGACTTACACCCCGACTACCCCTCCACGCGCTACGCACTCGACCTACCCGACGTGGCGTTGATCGCGGTACAGCACCACCACGCGCACATCGCCTCATGCCTCGCTGACAACGGGGCGACGGGACCGGTCATCGGCGTCGCCTTCGACGGGACCGGCCTGGGTACCGACGGCGCCGCCTGGGGAGGGGAGTTTCTGCTGGCTGACCTCACGGGTTTCACGCGGGTCGCGCATCTGGCGGAGGTGGCGATGCCAGGTGGCGACGCCGCCGCGCGTCAGCCGTGGCGGATGGCAGCCGCCCACCTCGATGCGGCCTACGGGGGCGCCGTGCCGGCCGGCCTTGCGGTGGCGCAGCGGCAGGGGCGCCGCTGGGAGCAGGTGCTGTCGCTCACGCGAGCCGGGGTGAACGCGCCCCTCACCTCCAGCGCCGGCCGGCTGTTCGACGCGGTTTCGGCACTGCTGGGGGTGCGCGACGTCGTGACCTATGAGGGTCAGGCAGCGATCGAACTCGAGTACGTGGCCGACCCGGCCGAGACCGGCACCTACCAAGTCCCGGTCAGCGCCGATGCCGTCGCCAGAGTCCAGGTCGCCCATCTGATCCGGGCGATCGCCGAGGACCTCGCGGCGGGCACATCCGTGCCGGTGCTCGCGGCGCGCTTTCACAACGCTCTGGCCGACATCGTCGTCGGGGTCTGTCAGCGGCTGCGCGAACTGCATGGCCTGTCCACCGTCGCGCTGTCGGGGGGCGTATTCCAAAATGCCCTCCTGCTCGACCGCTGCCTGGCCGGGCTCGAGGCACACGGCTTCACGGTCCTGACCCACTGTCAGGTCCCACCCAACGATGGCGGGATCAGCCTCGGGCAGGCCGCCATCGCCACGGCCCAGCTATGCACCGCCTGAGCCGCACAACCGCCTGAGCCACAACCGCCGCCGCTCAGGCCGCCAGAGCCGCGCAGGTCGCCTCCCACAACACGTGGTAGAGCGTCGTCTGCACCTCCTGCACCCGGTGCACGGACGATGAAGGGACCGCGAACAGGTAGTGCAGGGCGGCCAGCTCGGCCATCCGGCCACCGCCGTAGCCGGCGAGCCCCACGGTCACCAAACCGACCCGGTCCGCCTCCTCGATCGCGGCGAGCACGTTCGGGGAGCCGCCGCTGGTTGAGATGGCAACAGCGATATCGCCGGGGCGGCCAAATGCCCTGACCTGTCGGGAGAACACGACGTCGAAGCCCACGTCGTTCGACAGCGCAGTGAGCACCGCCACGTCGTTGGTGAGGCCCAGGGCCGGCAGCGGCTCGGCCGGCGGCGGCGGATCGAGGAAGGTGTGCACGACCTCCTGCGCGTCGGTGCTGCTGCCGCCGTTGCCGAAGGCGAGCAGCGTGCCGCCTGAGGCGAAGGCTTCGGCGAGCTTGGCTGCGCAGGCCGCAACCGCCGCCCCCTGCGCCGCCCCGACGTTCCGGCGCAGCGAAACGATCTCGACCAGCTTCTGGCGGGCCGACTCGGCCGCCGCGTCGAGGACCGGGCGGGCCGCACTGCCGCCGCCGTAGAGGAACGGGTAGAGCTGCTCGACTCCGGTGGTCGCCTGTGCGGGGGACGGCTGCGGCGAATCAAAAAATACGTGCACCAGCTCCCACAGCAGGTGATAGGCGGTGACGTGGCCTTCCTTGACGATGTGCGGGTCGTCGGAGCGGACAACGAGGCAGTGGTCTGCCTCCCCGCCGGCGAGGATATCGCCACCGTCACCGCCGACCAGAGCCACGGTCAGCAGGCCGGCCTCGCGGGCCGCCCGTAACCCGGCTCGGACGTTCGCGCACCGGCCGTCACCGGAAATGCCGAGGGCGATGTCCTGTGGCCGGCCGAGCACCTGCACCTGGTGGGCGTAGACGCCGTCGAGACCGCGCCGGGCGGCCACGCCCATCAACGTGGCCGCATCGCTCACCAGGGACAGCGCCGGCAGCGCGCGCTTGCCGACGATCACCGGATGGACGAACTCGACCGCAACATGCTGAGCGTCGGTGGCCCCCGCGCCGTTCCCGAACACAAGCAGGCGACCGCCCCGGGTGAAGCGTTCGGCCATGTCACGGCAGGCCATGGCCAGCGACGTCGCATCCTCGGCGAGACCCAGCACCGGCGCCACCCTCCGTTCGAAGGCCGTCGACACGACGGCCTCCAACGACGAACTCACGACTGTCATGAGGGCCTCCTCGGAGAAGGGGATGCGTCTTTCGGACGTTACGCCCCCGAGCCCGCCCGCCGCCCCGCCGTCAGGCCAGGAAGCGCACCACGTCCTCGGCGTCCGCCCTCAACGCGGCCGCCACCTGCCGGCCGAGTTCAGCGAACGGGGCGAGAACGACTTGTCGGTTCGGCATGCCCCACGTCCCGGCTGCCCGGCCGGCCACGAGGGCGAACGGGCGGAACATCCCGTTCATGCTGACGCTCCCTTGGTGGCGGCCCAGGACGAACTCCCGGGAGCACCAGCCCAGCAGGATTGGATCGAACGCGCCGAGTAGCCGCGGTGGCGGCAGCGGCATCTCGACAGCGCGGTCGGTGAGGTCCATGAGCCCGGCAACGGGTTCGGACAGGGAAGGAGCGATGGCCGCGATGCCTCGCCGGATGTCGCGAAGGGGCAGGCCGGCCCAGCGCGCGAGGTCATGATCGCTGGCCGGACCGTGTCCCGCGAGGTAACGATGGACGAGGGCTGCTAGGGCAGCGTCACGTTCGATCGGCGCAGGCGAGCGTCCCAGCCAGTCGCGAACCAGAACGTAGGCCTGTTCGCCGCCCACCATGGGCCCGCGTACGGCGATCCCCCGCAGGCAGGCCAGCATCAGCAAGTGGATTAACGCCTGACCCTGCACGCGGACACCGGCCGCGCTGATCTGCTGGGCCAGCGAGGAGCGCGTCAGTGGGCCATCGCGCGCGAGCGCCCGCTCGACAACACCAACCCCACGATCCGCAGCGACCTCGGAGACTCCTTCCTGCCGCAGACGACGCGCGTTGCCGGTGAACAACGGCGGTGCCATCAACTGCTGCAGCCACCAGTAATCCTCGCTGGCAACAGGGTGCAGGGTCCCACGGTTTAACCAGGTGATCACGAGGGAACGCTGAACCGTCAGCTGCTCATCGACATCGCTCGCGGAAAGGCGCTTGGAGCGGGCCCGGATCGCCAGGCGTAACCCGCTCGCGTCCTGGCCCTGCACGGCGAGAAGCCGGTCAGCGACCTGCCCGACCGAACTCGCGCCCGGACCGGCGAGCAGTTGGGAGGCCAACCGCGAAGCGAGCACCCACGAGGCCCCCGGCACACCCGGAGCGTGTCACGAGGGCCCGCACGCGTCCGGTCAATTCGGGCGATCAGCGGAGAACCGGATCACGCACCGGTCGGTGACCGGCCGGTAGCCCAGCTGGTGGTAGATCGCGTTGGAGGTGGGATTTGCCAGATCGGTGAAGAGCACGACGTCGGCCGCCCCGTGATCGAGCGCGTCTTGGCTGCAGGCCGCGGTGACGGCGGCTGCGTAGCCTCGCCGCCGATGCTCCGGCGGGGTATAGACCGGTCCCACCCTGGCGACACCAGCCGCGGCATGGCGTCGGCCAGCGAGGGAGACCGGCCTCCCCTCGGTGTCCTGCCACAACCACAACAGGCCGTCGCCGATCCGGTCACGGACCATCGCCGCGGCGTCACCCGCGTGGCTGCCTACTTCCGCGTGGAACGCCGCAAACCAGCCGGTCACGAGACCGAGATCGCCACGCTCCGCGATGCGCGCCCGGCCAGCAGGTGCCGGCGCCGGTGGAGCCAGCTGGTCCAGCACATGCAGGCGTTGGCGGACCCACAACCTGGCCCGCAAGGATGTTCCGGCCACCCACCCTTCGGCGAAGCCACTCGCTACGTCCTGTTCGCCGTTGACGCCCGGAAGGCGCGTGCCACGCTCGCGCAACCTGGTGACTAGCCCGGCCACAGCCCTCCGCGGCACCTCGGCCAGGAGCAGCTCGAATGGCGGCATGAACGACATCGCGCCGGCCACCTGCCCCTCGCGATACCACCCGAACAGAATCGCGTCGGCCGACCACCGCCCGCCGGCCCGCACCTGCTCGATGACGGTAAGCGTGATCGTGTTCTGGACCGGTCGCGCGGCAAGCAACGGCCCAGCGTGCTGGGCAAAAATCTCGACGTCGTCCGTGAACGTCCAGGTCATCGAAGCACCATGACGCGTCCGGTAGCCACACGCGAGCGATTAGGTAGCCGTGGCCGGACCTCGATGCATCGTGTGCCAGGCTGCCCGAACTGATATTAGTGTGCCCGATGGCCGAGAGACGGCCGGCCCGGTGGAAGCGAGAAGCATGGCGACAGGCCGCGATGTGCATAAACGCCCCTCGAGGGGAGCGCCGTGGGCCGGCTTCGAGCCAGGACCGGCTGATCGTCCCGTCCCTGCCTGGCTGCGCCCGACGACCGGAGAGCATCGCCTGCCGATCATTGTGGCCATCCTGGTCGTGGTGGGCGCCCAGCTCATCGTCCGGCCGAAATACGGCCTGCATCCCCGCTGGCTTGCCCCCGTGCTCGAGGTGCTGCTGCTTGTCGTGCTGACGGTGTTGAACCCGGTCAGGATGACCAGGGCCAGCCGGCTGGGTAAGTTTCTCAGCCTCGCCATGGTGGCGGCAATCACCGTCGACAACGTCGTGTCCGCGACGCTGCTGGACGCCGCCATCGTGCGCGGGAAGGTGGGGAGCGATGCAGTGGCACTGCTCAGCAGCGGCGCCGCGATTTACGTGACCAACGTGATCGCGTTCGGCTTCTGGTTCTGGGAGATCGATCGCGGGGGCCCCTTCGCCCGAGCCAGCGGGATCACGCCACACCCGGACTTCCTGTTCCCCCAGATGATCAGCCCCCACTTCGCTCCCGATGACTGGGAACCTCTATTCCTGGACTACCTTTATGTCTCGTTCACCAACGCCGTCGCGTTCTCCCCCACCGACACGATGCCGTTAAGCCGCAAGGTGAAGTCCCTGATGACGGTGCAAAGCGCCGTGGCGTTGTCCACAACGGCGCTGGTGGTGGCCCGAGCCGTCAACATCCTCAAGTCATAGGCCAGAAAAAGACCCGGCGACCGGAGGCGTGCTCTGGCCTGGCACGATTCTCGGGACAACCAGGCATCCGCATCAGGAGGACATCGCGTGAGTGGCATCAACGAAGGACGGGTCGTCATTATCACCGGCGCCGGGAACGGGATCGGCCGGGCACACGCGCTGAGCTTCGCCGCAGAGGGCGCGAAGGTCATCGTGAACGACCTGGGTGGCGCCCGGGACGGAAGCGGCAGCGATGCCGGCGCGGCCCAGCTGGTCGTGGAGGAGATCACGACCAAGGGCGGCGAAGCCGCGGCGAACACCGATGACATCTCCTGCTTCGAGGGCGCGAAGAACCTCATCACCCAGGCGGTCGACAGCTTTGGCGGCCTCGACATCGTCGTGAACAACGCGGGCATCCTGCGCGACCGGATGATGGCCAACATGGACGAGGCCGAATGGGATGCGGTCATTAAGGTTCACCTCAAGGGGACCTTCGGCCCAGCCCACCACGCCGCCGCATACTGGCGCGACCGGGCCAAGGCTGGTCAGGAGAACGATGCCCGCATCATCAACACCACCTCGCCCAGCGGCATTTTCGGCAACGTCGGCCAAGCCAACTATGGCGCGGCCAAGGCCGGCATCGCCGCCTTCACGGTCATCTCGGCAGCCGAACTTGGCCGGTACGGCGTCACCGTCAACGCCATCGCCCCCACCGCCCTGACCAGGATGACCGAAGATCTGCCCATGATGCAGGCCTTCCTGCAGAACGCGCCAGAGGGTTTCAACCCGCTGGCACCGGAGAACATCAGCCCGCTGGTCGTGTGGCTGGGTAGCCCCCTGTCGAAGGCCATCACCGGCCGGGTGTTCTCCGTCATAGGAGGCCGGATCAGCGTCGTGGAGGGCTGGGTCAACGGTCCGACCGTTGACCGAAACGGCCCGTGGCTGGCCGGCGAACTCACCGAGGTCATCCCGGATCTGGTGGCCCAAGCCGCGCCCAACGCGGACATGATGGGCAACCGCCCGGCCGCCCAGACGTGAGCTGCCGGTAGCCTCCCGCTCATGCTGGACGTGGTGGTGGTGGGCGCCGGGCACAACGGGCTGGTGGCCGCCGCCAGGCTGGCGCGGGCCGGGCGTTCGGTCACGGTCTACGAGGCGGCAGAAGTGGTCGGGGGGGCGTGCCGCACCGAGTTCCCGTTCGAACGCGCCCCGGAGGTCGCCTGTTCGACGGGCGCCTACCTGCTCGGTCTCATGCCACCCGAGCTTCTTGCCGACCTGCAGATCACCCTTCCCCTGCGGCGCCGCGACCCGCACTACTTGCTGCCAGCCAGGCGGGGACGCAGCGCCCTGCTGCTCGGCGCCGATGAGGACGCAAACGCCGCTGCGCTCAGCGATGTCTTCGGCGCGCAGGACGCGGCGGCCCACGCCCGCACCGGCAGGCTGCTCGCTGAACTTCGCGAAGATCTCGGCCCGTCCTGGCTTGCCCCTGCGCTCCCCCTCGCAGAGACCGCAGAGCGGTACGTGCGCCCGGCGCTGCGCAAGAGGTACCTGGATCTGGTCCGCGGCAGCGCGCTGGAGTTTCTTTCCGGCAACGGCTTTCGTGCCGACGAGCTGATCGCGATGTACGCCGCGACGGATGGGATGCCCGGCTCGGCGCTGGCCCCGGACGAGCCCGGGACCGGCCACAACCTGCTGGTCCACTCGATGTGCAGACTGCCGGCATCCAAGGGAACCTGGATGGCCGTAAAGGGCGGGATGGGCACAGTGAGCGCCGCACTCGCTGACGCCGTCGCAGCCGCCGGAGGCCAGGTGGTGACCGGAAAGCTCGTGACCGCCATCACGGCAACGCAAGGCGCCGTGGACGGCGTGGCCTTCGCCGACGGCAGCACCGCCCGGGCACGAGCGGTTGTCGCGGCGGTCGACCCGCACCGCCTTGCCGGCCTCGCATCGCTGCCCGAGCTGGCGCCACGGCTTGAGGCGTGGCGCACGCTGCCCGGGATGACCTTCAAGCTCAACCTTGCCCTGGACCGGCCACCGGAGTTCGGCGTGCCGCTACCAGGGCCGGGGACGACGGTGCATCTGTTGGCGGCCGCCGACGGGTCGTATGTCGGCGGCCTGCTCGATGCTTACGCGCAGGCTCGGTCCGGCCGCTTGCCGAGCACCGTGCCACTTGAGGTGTATGTCAGCGCAGGCCTCGCAACCGGCGTGTTCGTCCAGCCCGTGCCGAACCAGATCGAACGCGGGTGGGCGGCTGGGCGCGATGAGGTCACCGAGACGGTGCTCGCCCGGGTCGCCGCCGCCGCGCCGGGGCTATCGGTGCGAGACCGGCTGGCGCTTTCACCGCCCGACATTGAAAGCCGCTTCGGGATCACCACCGGCCACATCTTCCACGTCGACAACAGTGTCGCCACCGTCGATCGGATGCCCTGCCGGACCGAGCTGGCGGGCCTCTACGCGGGCGGAGCTGGCACCCACCCGGCCGGATCAGTTATCGGAGCGGCCGGGTGGATCGCTGCCGGTCAGGTGCTGCACGACCTTGTCTGACCACAGCAATCGAAAGGATCGCCATGACCGTGCACGGACGCGATGACCGGGGGGACGACGCCAACCAGGATCTGTACGCCAGCGGGTCCCTGGGCGCCGCCGCCCCCAAGCACCAGTTTCCCCAGCACGAGATCGCCCCCCGACAGGCCCTCACCCTGGTCGAAGACGAACTCATGCTGGACGGCAACGCCCGGATGAACCTGGCCACGTTCTGCACCACCTGGATCGAGCCGGAGGTGGCGGATTTGCTGGCCCGCTGCTGGGACAAGAACATCGTGGACAAGGACGAGTATCCCCAGACAGCGGAAATAGAAGCCCGATGCATCCACATGCTGGCCGACCTGTGGCACGCGCAGGACGCCGACGGCGTGGGCACGTCCACCACCGGGTCAAGCGAGGCGGCTCTCCTCGGTGGCCTCGCCGCAAAATGGCGTTGGCGCGCAGCGAGATTCGCGGCCAGTGAACCGACCGGCAACCCGAATTTCGTCTGCGGCTCGGTGCAGGTCTGCTGGGAGAAATTCGCGCGCTATTTCGACGTGGAAAAGCGGCAGGCACCCATGACCGACGGCCAGTACCTGATGACACCCGCACAGGTGCTCGAACGCTGTGACGTCAACACCATTGCGGTCGTGGTCACCTTCGGACAGACGTACACAGGCTTGTTTGAGGACGTCACCGCGATAAGTGCCGCGCTGGACGGCCTGCAGGAACGGACCGGTCTGGATATTCCGATCCACGTGGATGCGGCCAGCGGCGGTTTTCTGGCCCCATTCGTGCAACCCGAGATCGTATGGGACTTCCGGTTGCCAAGGGTTCGGTCCATCAACGCCTCGGGCCACAAGACCGGGTTGGCACCGATCGGTTGTGGCTGGGCGCTGTGGCGCCAGCGCTCGGATCTACCCAAGGAACTCATCTTCGACGTCAGCTATCTCGGCGGGGACTCCCCCACGTTCAACCTCAACTACTCGCGGCCGGCCGCCCAGGTGATTGCGCAGTACTACGAGTTCCTGCGGCTGGGTCGGGAAGGCTATGCCCGCGTACAGGGGCAGTTGCACGAGACCGCCGAGTTCATCGCCGGCGGCATCGCCCGCCTTGGCCCGTTCACGCTCATCCATGACGGCGATCGCAGTCGTGGGATAGCCGCGGTCAGCTGGCGGTTGGCCGCAGGGACCGATCCGGGCTGGAACCTTTACGACCTGGCGGATCAGCTCCGGCGGCGCGGCTGGCTCGTACCGGCATACAGCCTGCCGCCCGAGGAGGCGAACCTGACGATCCAGCGAGTCCTGGTCCGGCACGGTTTCAGCCGCGACACGGCCCAAGCGCTGATGGCGGACCTGACCCAGGCCCTGTCGCATCTCGCCCAGCATCCCCCTGCCGTAGCCTTGACCGAGGCCGAGGCCGGTAGTTCCTCGCACACCGGCAAGTCCGCCGGCGCCCCGGCCTGACATCGAAACGGGCCACACGACCTCCCACGAATGAGGAGACCATGCAGCGCAATACCCTCCTGGCCGCCGGCGCCATCGTGTCCGCCCTGCTCGCCCTCAGCGCATGCGGCGGGACGGCGGCCCTGTCGAAACCCGCGTATATCAACAAGGCGGACGCCATCTGCAAGACGGCGAGTACGCAAATCAAGGGCTTGGGCTCCCCCAAGGACGCCAAGGGCTTCGTCACCTTGCTCGATCGGGCGACCCCCATCGAGACCAAGCTGCTCAGCGACCTTGAGGGCCTGGCCAAGCCCAAGGCCGACGCCAAGGCCCTTCAGACGCAGTACTTCGACGTCTATGACAGGGCAGTGACCCAACTGAAGAAGGTGCAGGTCGAGGCCGACAAGGCGGGCGGGGACCCCGCCAAGCTGAGCAAGCTTGCCGGCTCCCTCAACGGGTTCAACACCGCCGCGGCAGACAAGTACATCGGCGGCTATGGCATCCACAGCTGCTCTCAGGGCGGCGGCTGAGCAGGACCGCTCCGGCCGCTATCCCCGGCATGGCTCTCGGCGTGGCCCGGCGCTCGGGGTTCGGACCGGCCGCGTAAGCTGGCGGGTACATCCGATCGGCAACGCAAAGAGGCGATTCTTTCCGTGAGCACGCAGGCGGACGTGTCAGGGTTTGGCATGAACGAGTGGCTGGTGCACGAGAAGTACCAGTCCTATCTCGCGGATCCGGCCTCGGTGGACCCGGTCTGGCAGGAATACTTCATCGACCACGATCGGCAAGGGCGCAACGGTCATGCCGCCGAGCCGGCGAACGGCAGCGGGCCCGCGCGCGCCGTACCTGAGCCGGCGAAACCGGCGCCCGCCGCCGCAGCCAGCAAGGCGCCGGCCGCTCCCGCACCGCGGGAAACCTCCCCCGAGCTGGCCGACGCCGATACCCGCCCGTTGCGCGGTGCGGCTGCCCGCACCGTCGTCAACATGGAGTCCTCGCTCCACGTGCCGACCGCGACCAGCGTGCGCGCGGTCCCCGCGAAGTTGCTGGCGGACAACCGAACCGTCATCAACCGGCACCTGACCCGGGGTCGCGGCGGCAAGGTGTCCTTCACCCACCTCATCGGCTACGCCCTGGTCAAGGCTGCGCGTGACGTGCCGGTCATGAACAATTCGTACGCGCTCGTGAGCGGTAAGCCGACGGTCGTGACCCCCTCGCACGTGAACCTCGGCCTGGCCATCGACCTACAGAAACCCGACGGCAGCCGCACCCTCGTCGTCGCCGGGATCAAGAACGCTGACACGCTCGACTTCACGACCTTCTGGTCCACCTATGAGGACATCGTGCGGCGGGCCAGGCAGAACAAGCTCACGGCAGACGACTTCACCGGGACCACGATCAGCCTGACCAACCCGGGGGGAATCGGCACGGTCCACTCGATCCCGCGCCTGATGGAGGGCCAAGGCACGATCCTCGGCGTCGGGGCGATAGAGTACCCGGCCGAGTTCCAGGGGGCCAGCGCTGACACCCTCACCGAGCTCGGCGTCAGCCGCACGATCACCTTGACCAGCACGTATGACCATCGCGTCATCCAGGGCGCGCAGTCAGGTGAGTTCCTGCGCCGGATGCATCAACTGCTGCTCGGCGAGGACGGCTTCTACGACGCCGTCTTCGCCAGCCTGCGCATTCCCTACGAACCCGTGCGGTGGGTCGCCGACCGGCGTGGCGCCACCGAGGGGGAGCTAGCCCCCGCGGCCAGGGTGGCCGAGATGATCCACGCCTACCGGGTGCGCGGCCACCTGATGGCCGACACCGATCCGCTGGAATCGTTCGCGCGTACCCACCCGGACCTCGACATCGTCAAGCACGGCCTGACGCTGTGGGACCTGGACCGAACCTTCCCGGTGGGCGGCTTCGCAGACCAGCGCCTGATGGCGTTGCGCGACGTGCTCGGGGTACTCCGGGACGCCTACTGCCGCACGGTAGGGGTCGAGTACATGCACATCCAGGACCCCGACCAGCGAGAATGGATCCAGGCGCAGGTCGAGAACAAGCATGACGATCTTGACACCGCCGGACAACTGCACGTGCTGAAGCAGTTGAACGCCGCGGAGGCCTTCGAGTCGTTCCTGCAGACAAAATTCGTGGGGCAAAAGCGTTTCTCACTGGAAGGCGCGGAATCGACCATCCCGATGCTGGATGAGGTGCTCACCGCGGCAGCGAGCGCGGGGCTGGACGAGGTGGTCATCGGCATGCCGCACCGCGGCCGGCTGAACGTGCTGGCCAACATCGTCGGCAAGTCCTATGCGCAGATCTTTCGCGAGTTCGAGGGAAACATCGATCCGGGCAGCGTGTACGGCTCCGGCGACGTGAAGTACCACCTCGGGACCTCGGGCACCTACACGGCGCGCGATGGCAAGTCGGTGACCGTCTCAATGACCGCGAACCCCAGCCACCTGGAGGCGGTCGACCCCGTGCTGGAGGGTCTGGTCCGGGCCAAGCAGGACCTCATCGACAAGGGCGAGGCGGGGTTCACCGTGCTTCCGCTCCTGATGCACGGTGATGCCGCGTTCGCTGGGCAAGGGGTGGTGGCCGAGACGCTGCAAATGGGCCAACTTCGGGGATACCGGACCGGCGGGAGCATCCACCTGGTGGTGAACAACCAGGTGGGGTTCACGACCGCGCCCGGCAGCGCCCGCTCCAGCGTTTATTGCACCGATGTCGCCCGGATGGTGCAGGCACCCATCTTCCACGTGAACGGCGACGACCCCGAAGCGTGCGTCCGGGTGGCGCGGCTGGCCTTTGCCTACCGCCAACGCTTTCGGCGCGACGTGGTCATTGACCTGGTGTGCTACCGCCGCCGTGGTCACCAGGAGATCGACGAGCCGAGCTTCACCCAGCCCCTGATGTACCGCACGATCGAAGGTAAGCGCAGCGTTCGCAAGCTCTACCTAGAGGCATTGATCGGCCGCGGGGACATCACCGCCGCGGACGCCGAGAAGGTGCTGCACGACTATGCCACCCGGCTGGAAAACGTCTTCAAGGCTACCCACGACGCGGACACCGACACCGACACCGAGCCGATGACGATCGCCGAGCCGCCCCCGATGCCCACGGACGTGCAGACCGCAGTGTCGGCAGCGGTGCTGGCGAAAATCGCGCAGACGCAGGTCGAGATGCCGGAGGGCTTCACGCTGCACAAAAAGCTCGCCCAGCAGCTCGCCGCGCGGGCACGAACGGCCACCGAGGGTGGCATCGACTGGGCGGGCGCCGAAACCTTCGCCTTCGGCTCGTTGCTCCTCGAGGGTTATGCGATTCGGCTGGCCGGGCAGGACTCCCGGCGCGGCACTTTCGGTCAGCGCCACGCCGTCGTCATCGACCAGAACACCGGCGCCGAACACGCCCCACTGCGCTCGCTGCCTGGGGCCGCCCCGTTCCATGTCTATGACTCGCTGCTGTCCGAGTACGCCGCGATGGGCTTCGAGTATGGCTATGCGTTGGGCCGGCCCGAGGCGCTGGTGTTGTGGGAGGCGCAGTTCGGTGATTTTGCCAACGGCGCCCAGTCGATCGTGGATGAGTTCTTGTCCTCCTCGGAGGCAAAGTGGGGCCAGCGCTCCGGCGTCGTGCTCCTGCTCCCGCATGGCTACGAGGGGCAGGGGCCGGACCACTCCTCCGCCCGGGTCGAACGCTTCCTGGTGATGTGCGCGGAAGAGAACATGACGGTGGCGATGCCGAGCACGCCAGCGTCGTACTTCCACCTGCTCCGAAGGCACGTACTTGGCGGCGCCCACCGGCCGCTGATCGTGTTCACGCCGAAGTCGATGCTTCGGCTCAAGGCCGCCGCCAGCGCACCGGATGATCTCACGTCCGGTGGCTTCCGCGAGGTCATCCCGGATGCCACGGTCACCGACGCCGCGAAGATCCGCCGGGTCCTGCTGTGCACCGGCAAGGTCTTCCATGACCTCGCCGCGGCACGGGACAGTGCCGGGCGCGACGACGTCGCGATCCTGCGGGTCGAGCAGCTATATCCCACCCCGGAGGATCAGATCGTTTCCCTTGTCGAGGGCTTCGAGAACGCCTCCGACGTCGTGTGGGTCCAGGAGGAGCCGGCCAACCAAGGGCCCTGGGGTCACGTGGCGCTGGCGCTGCACGCCCGGTTGGGCCTGCGTCGGGTATCGCGCCGGGCCGCGGCCAGCCCGGCGACCGGTTCACCTAGCCGCAGCACAGCCGAGCAGCGCCAGCTCGTCGACGAAGCTCTCGACAGCTGACCGGGTACCGGAGCGCCGTGTACGCCACCGACAAAGGCCTGGATGAGCTCGCCGACCGGCGGGGGGAAGAACACGTCACGTTCGCGGCACTCGCCGACATGCTCCGCGATTTCGTTGACCTCAACCCGCAGTTCGAACTGCCGGTAGAGCGCCTCGCCACGTTCCTGGCCCGCGCCGACGACGACCTGTGATCAAGCTGGTCTCGACGCGGCCGCCGCGACCAGCCGCACCGGATCGGGCAGCCCGACGGCGCTCAAGCCGGCGCTGCGGGCCCCGCGCGCGAACCCGGGATCGGCGAGCACCCGGGAAACGGCCAGGGCCAGCCCAGGGGGGCGGGTGCGCTGCCCGGCCCCGCACCGGGCGACCCGTGCGGCAACCTCCTTCTGATCACCCGGGCCCGGTAGCAACACCATCGGCACGCCCATGGTCAGCGCCGCCGCCACCGTGCCGTGTCCACCGGGGGCGATGACGAGCGCGGCCCGGGACAGCAGCGGAGCGAGCCGGCCCGGTCCGCTGCAGGCCCAGGAAGGGAGGGGACCCGCGTACGCGGTGAAGCGCGGGGAGGCGATGCGCACGCCGCGCAGCGCGGTGAGAGCAAGGCCGAGCAGGTCCGCTCTCGCGCGGGAGGCGGTCGATCCCACCACGACCACCAATGGGCGATCGCCGGGTGGAAGCGCCAGCTCGGTGATTGCGGGCTCGAACGAGAGCGGGCCGATGACCACCGCGTCCGAAGGCCAATCGGGTCGTGCAGGCTCAAGAGCCGGCAGCGTTGCTCCCAATCGTGTGACGGGCGCCGGATCCCGCAGGCCGGCGGCCGCGCACGCGGCGGCCCGTGCCGCGTATCCCCGCCGGCGTGATCGGGAGGAGAGCCGGCCAAGCGGGCGATCTCGAAGGGGTCGCGGTGACCAGCCGGTGCCGAAGGGGGCCAGCACCCGGGACGGATCGGCGAGCATGTGGGGCACCAACTCCACCCACGGAACGCGAAGGACGCCGGCAGCCAGCGCGCCGGCGCGAGTCATTGTGTCGGCCACCACCACATCGGGTTGCCAGCACCCGAGCGCCTCGGCCAGCGGTCTCGCCATCGCTACCGGTCGTGCGGATAGCCGCAGCCCAACGTCGTCGTCGGGCCCTTCGGTGGTGAGCAACGGCAGCTCGGCAAAGGCCAGACCTGATCGCCGCAAGGTGGGCTGCCAGCGCTGACCTGTCACCACCAGTGGCTCATGGCCGGCCGCGCGCAGCAGCGTCGCAAGCCCGGCAGTGGGGATCAGATGGCCGGGGTCCGGTCCGGCGACAAGCGCGACGCGCACCCGTCAGACCGTCAGCACAATCTTGCCAAAGGCCTGCCCGGACGCCAGGGAGGCCAAGCCGTCGGCGGCCTGATCCAGCGGCAGCACGGTATCGACGAGCGGGCGGACCCCGGTTCGCTCGCAGAAGTCCACCAACGCCGTCAATTCGGCCAGCGTCCCCATCGTTGAACCGACCACCGACAGCTGCAAGAAGAAGACCCGGTTCAAATCCGCCGGCGGATTCGGCCCGCTGGTCGCACCCGAAACCACCAGGGTTCCCCCCGGCCGGAGGGCCTTCTGCGAATGGGCCCAGGTAGCTTCGCCCACCGTTTCGATGACGGCGTCTACCCGTTGCGGAAGCCGTTCCCCTGATCCGACGGCGACATCGGCGCCCAGCGTCAGGGCGCGCTCCCTTTTGGCCTCGTCCCGCGAGGTGACGAACACGGTGTGCCCGGCCGCCTTGGCCAGCAGCAAGGCGGCGGTCGCGACGCCGCCGCCAGCTCCCTGGATGAGCACGGTGCCCCGCTCCGGCAAACCCGCCCTGGTGAACAGCATCCGGTAGGCCGTGAGCCACGCGGTGGGCAGGCACGCGGCTTCCTGCCAGCTCAATCCGGGCGGCTTTTGCACCAGGTTGCGGCGCGGGACGCAGACCAGTTCCGCCAGCGTCCCGTCGTATCGCTCCGACAGCAGGCTTCGCCCAGGGTCGAGGGTCTCGTCGGGGAAAGCCTCCGCGTCGGCGACGACCGCATGGACGATGACCTCGCGGCCGTCCTCATCGAGGCCGGCGCCGTCGCAACCCAGCACCATCGGCAGCCGATCTGCGGGTAGGCCTACCCCACGCAGCGACCACAAGTCATGGTGGTTGAGGGCAGCGGCGCGCAGCCGGACCGTTGTCCACCCCTCCCGGGGCGCGGGATCCTCATGTTGGCCGATGGTCAGGCCGCTGAGCGGATCGGTCGTGGACTGACTGGTGGCGCTCACCGCAAGCATGCTGGCGACCTTACGGCCTGCTCCGCGAGGCGAACGTGGGTGGCCACCGGATGGCGGTTGGCAGGCCGGCCGAGCGCTGATCAGCCAGCCGGCTGGCGGGCCACGCCGTCGTCCTGTGCGGCCCGCGCGACAGCTTCGGCAACGGCGGGACCAACGCGCCCGTCGAATACAGAGGGGATCACCAGGTCGGCTGCCAAATCGTCGCCAACGACGGCGGCGATGGCGTCGGCCGCCGCCAGCTTCATGGCTTCGGTGACGCGGGAGGCTCTCACCCGCAGCGCCCCCGCGAAGACGCCGGGGAAGGCCAGCACGTTGTTGATCTGGTTGGGGTAGTCACTGCGGCCGGTCGCCACGACGGCGGCCGTGCGGGCGGCTTCCGCCGGTTCGATCTCCGGATCGGGATTAGCCATGGCGAAGACGAAGTTGTCCTTGGCCATGGTGGCGGCCGCACCCGGGGGGACCTTCCCCGCGGACAGTCCCAAGAACACGTCGGCACCTGCCAACGCTTCTACCAGCGACCCCTCCCGCCGGCCGGCGTTGGTCAGGGCCGCCACCTGGGCCTTGTGGCCGGCCAAATCGGTACGCGCCGGCCCCAACAGCCCCTTCGAATCAGCGACGGCGATCTCCCCGATCCCGGCCGCAACCAGCATGCGGGTGACCGCCAGACCCGCCGCCCCGGCCCCACTGACCACCACACGCAAGTCCCCCAGCTCCCGGCCGGTCAACCGCGCAGCGTTCTTCAGCGCAGCCAGCACAACGATCGCGGTTCCGTGTTGGTCATCGTGGAAGACCGGGATGTCGATCCTGGCCTGAAGCTGCTGCTCAATGTCAAAACAGCGCGGCGCCGAGATGTCCTCGAGGTTGATCCCGCCGAAGGCGGGCGCGATCCGGGTGACAGTGTCCACGATGTCCGCCACCGAACGACAATCCAAGGCGATGGGCACGGCATCGACACCGCCGAACTGCTTGAACAGCAGAGCCTTTCCCTCCATCACGGGAAGCGAGGCCGCCGCTCCAATGTCACCGAGTCCGAGCACCGCCGAGCCATCGGTCACGACCGCCACCGTGTGCGACTTCCAGGTGTAGTCATAGACGCTGTCCGCCCTCGCCGCGATGGCGAGGCATACCTTGGCCACGCCGGGGGTGTAGGCCAGCGACAGGTCGTCTCGATCACGCACCGGCACCCGTGAGATCACCTCGATCTTTCCGCCGCGATGCAGCGCGAAGACTGCCTCTTCCGGTACGTCCTGCTCGGGCGGGGTGGGGTTGGCGGTGGAAGCCATCAGTCTCCTCCTACGCGGGTGGCGGCCGAACCGAATGTGGCTCGGGACGGCACCGGCGGGGCGTGACCCGCGGAGCTGGCACTGTCCGATCGGCGATCCTGCCACACGGGCGCGGTATCGCCGACGAGCTGGGCGTGGCACCATGCGGTCTCCGTGACCAAGTGGTCGCGCCAACAAGTGTGCACTTCGGGCGCCCCGGCGCCCGCCGACCAGGAGGTTCCGCGTGCTCGCCCCCCGTCCCACCCAGCGCCTCGGCGCCCGCACCGCCGCAGCGGGGCTCGTCGCTCTATCCCTGACCGCGGTCGCGGCCTGCGGTGGCTCGTCCTCGGGCACCCCCAAGGCCGGAACCAGCTCGTCGGGTGGCGCCAGCAGCTCCGCTGCTGGCGCGTCCGGCGCGGCCGCCCTGCTGCCCAGCGCCTACAAGGGCGGGATCAAGGTGGCGAGTGACACCTCATACGCGCCGAACGAGTTCAAGGACGCCAACAACAAGATCACCGGATTCGACTACGACTTGGGTCAGGCACTGGGCGGCAAGCTCGGCGTCCCGTTCGAGTTCAGCGACGTCACCTTCGACGGGATCATCCCGGCATTGCAGGCGCGCAGATACGACATCGTAATGTCCTCGATGAGCGACACCAAGGTCCGCGAGAAGGTGCTGACCTTTGTCGACTACTACACGGCCGGCACCTCGTTGGTGGTCGCCAAGGGCAACCCGAAGGGTCTCAAGACCCTCGACGACCTGTGCGGCAAGCATGCTGCGCTCGAGAAGGGCACCACCCAGGACATGGTCGTCACCGACGCGAACAAGGCCTGCACGAAGAAGGGGAAGCCGGCCATCAGCGTCGACCGGCTCCCCAAGGACACCGACGCCCTGCTGGAGATCGCCTCGGGCAAGGCCGATGTCGACCTCAACGACTCACCGGTCGCCGCCTACATCGCGGCCAAGTCCAGCGGCAAGTACGACAGCGTCCGGGTCGACTCGCTCGGCACGGCGCCCTATGGAATTGGGACGCTGAGCGCGAACACTGACCTCGCCAAGGCGATCCAGGCGGCCTTCAGGCAGGTCGTCGCGGACGGCTCTTACGCCAAGATCCTCGCCAAATACGGCATCGCGGACGGCAGCCTGACCACTGCCCAGATCGACGGTGCCAGCTCCTGACACCCGCTCCCCCGCGCCCGGTACCGAACCGGGCGCGGCGGAGCGCACTGAGCAGGTCGTCCCGCTTCGCCACTACGGCCGGTACCTCGCTGCAACGATCACGCTCGCCGCCCTGCTGACCTTTCTGGCAGCCCTTGCGGTCAACAAGAACGTGCAGATCTCAGTCGTAGCCAGCTACCTGTTTAACCAGACGATCTTGCAGGGCGTCATCTCCACGATCATCATCTCGGTGGCGGCGCAGATAATCGGCATCCTGCTCGGGGTCGGGCTCGCCGTGATGCGGCAGTCCCCAAATCCCGTGCTATCGGGCGTTTCCTGGCTCTACATCTGGTTCTTCCGCGGCACCCCGCTGCTCGTGCAACTTATCTTTTGGAGCAACTTCGGTTCGTTCTACCAACACTTCGTGCTGGGTGTTCCGTTCACGTCGTTGTCGGCGGCCAGTGTAGGCGTGAACGCGGTGCTGACGAGATACGTCGCCGGGATCATCGGGCTCTCGCTGAACGAGGGCGCCTACATGGCCGAGGTGGTGCGGGCCGGGCTGCTTTCGGTGGACGACGGGCAGACCGAGGCCGCACTGTCGCTGGGCATGACCCGAGGGCTGCTGCTGCGCCGGGTGGTGCTGCCGCAGGCCGTTCGGGTTATCATCCCGCCCACCGGCAACGAGTTCATCTCAATGCTCAAGAACACCGCGCTGCTCGAGGCGATCGGGGCCGGGGAGTTGTTCACCCGAACGAGTGATATCTACGCGAACAACCTTGAAATAATACCGCTGTTGATCGTGGCCAGCCTCTGGTATCTCGCGATGACCAGCGTGCTCAACTTCGGTCAGTACTACCTTGAGCGCCGCTTCGCCCGCGGCTCGATGCGGGCGCTCCCGCTCACCCCGCTGCAGCGGTTACGCCTGGTGGCGCTCCCCGGCAGGAACGCGGCCGTCCGGTGAGCGCACCCGTGGTCAGCGCTGTTGGCGTCCGTAAAAGCTTCGGTCACCTCGAGGTGCTCAGCGGCATCAACCTGAGTGTCGAACCCGGCGAGGTGGTCGTGCTGCTCGGCCCGTCCGGGTCGGGGAAATCCACCTTTCTACGGTGCATCAACCACCTGGAACGGATTAGTTCCGGCAGCCTCTCGGTAGCCGGCGAGCTCGTGGGCTACCGGCGGACGGCGGGCAAGCTGCACGAGCTGACCGACCGGGAGACCGCACGCAAGCGGGCGGAGATCGGGATGGTCTTCCAGCGGTTCAACCTGTTCCCCCACATGACGGCGCTGGGCAATGTCATCGAAGCACCGCTGCGGGTGCGCAAAGGTTCCCGCGCAACGGCGGAGGCCGCCGCCCGTTCGTTGTTGGACCGGGTCGGGCTGGCCGACAAAGCAGACAACTACCCCAACCAGCTTTCCGGCGGCCAGCAGCAGCGGGTGGCGATCGCCAGGGCGCTGGCGATGAACCCCTCTCTGTTACTGTTTGACGAGCCGACCAGCGCCCTGGATCCCGAACTCGTCGGGGAGGTACTCGACGTCATCCGCGGCCTCGCTCGCGAAGGCATGACCATGATCGTGGTCACGCACGAAATCGGCTTCGCCCGCGAGGTGGCTGATCGAGTTGTGTTCATGGACGCGGGGATCGTGGTGGAATCTGGTCCCCCGGCGCAGGTTCTGGGCGCTCCCCGCGAGGCACGCACACAGGCCTTCCTCTCGAAGGTCCTCTAGCCTGCGTCGGTGCATGTGCAGCGAACCGACCTCGACGGCGTCCTGGTCATCACCCCTGTCCTGCATGGCGACGAGCGCGGGACCTTCGCCGAGACCTTCCGCGCCGACAAGTTTCGGGAGCTGGTTGGCTACGACTTCACCCTGGCTCAGGCGAACACCAGCACCTCGCGGCGCGGCGTGGTACGCGGGGTGCATTTCGCACTGGTTCCTCCTGGTCAGGCCAAATATGTGCAGTGCCTGGCCGGCCGAATCCTGGACCTGGTCGTCGACCTGCGGATGGGTAGTCCCGCCTACGCGACCCACGTCGCCGTCGAGTTGGACGCCGATCGTCGCCAAGCGCTCTATATCCCCGAGGGATACGGGCACGCCTTCTGCGCTCTTTCCGAGCAGGCGACGCTGCACTACCTGTGCTCCACGCCGTACGCACCTGATCGGGAATTCGCGGTGCACCCGTTGGATCCGGCACTCGGGCTGCCCTGGCCTCGACACGCCCGCCCCGTGCTATCCGCGCGTGATGCGGCGGCCCCTAGTTTGGCCGTTGCCGCCGAGCGGGGGCAGCTACCGAGCTACGTGGCGATCCAGGAGCTGCGGGCCCGGCTGCGGAACGTCGCAAGGTAACGGCGCCCGGTGTCTGTGCGAGCCGCCACGGCGGACGACATTCCGATCCTGGTCGGCCTGATTGGTGACCTGGCGGAATATGAGCGCGCCCGCGATCAGGTCCAACTCACCGAACAGCGGCTGCACGAGGCCTTGTTCGGAGCCGACGCGGCCGCGAGATGCCACGTCGCCGACCACGATGGCGCGGTCGTCGGCTTGGCGCTGTGGTTCCGGAACTTCTCCACCTGGACCGGAGAGCCGGGGATCTACCTGGAGGACCTGTTTGTCCGCCCGGAACACCGAGGTAGTGGTCATGGCCGGGCGCTACTCGCCGCGCTGGCGGCCGAATGCGTGACGCGCGGTTACACCCGGCTGGAATGGGCCGTTCTGGACTGGAACACTCCCGCGCTCGGGTTCTACCGAAGCATCGGCGCGGTAGGGCAGGAGGAGTGGACGGTGCAGCGGCTGAGCGGCCCCGCACTGGGCGCCCTCGCGCAGGACTCCGGTGGGGGTGTTGCCTCGCAGGATCCGTAGGCGGTGCGCGACGCACGAGCGGTTTCATCCTCCTCGGTTCGACGACTACCGCGCCGAGCAGGCAGGATGTGCGGGGTAGCGGCAGCAGCGGCTGCCCTGAACCAGGCAAGGGAGCAACAAGGGTGACGACGGAGCAGACCAAAACCGGCGCAGCGCCCGCCGTCAAGGACGAAGTCATCGTTCGGATCCCGGCCGAGGGCGCCTACCTTTCCGTCCTGCGGATGGTGACCGCCGGACTTGCAGCGCGCCTGAACTTCACCGTCGATGAGATCGAGGACCTGAAGATCGCGGTCGACGAGGCCTGCGCAATGCTGCTGGCACAGGCGGTGCCGGGCAGCGACATCGTGGTGGCATTCAACGTCGAGGTGGACGCCCTGCGCGTGCAGGTGACGGTCACGACCCTCGATGGTCAGGCCCCGTCCCGGGAGACTTTTTCCTGGACGGTCCTGACCGCGCTCGCCGGCGAGGTCGATGCCAGCGTGGACCCCGAGAACCGGGTCACTATCGTGCTGCACAAGCAGCGAGACGCGGCGTGAGCGGAGGCGAGGCAGGCGTCGAGGTCCCGAGCGCGCAAGCCAGCACCATCGACCGGATCGGGGCCCCGGTCACCACGGTCGATGAGCTGACCATCGACGAGACGATCGCCGAGGAAGCCCTCGGCACGCCAGAGCCCCCGGCCGCGCCAATGGACGAGCGGGCCAAACAGCGCGCCGCCGACCGGGCACGGGCCAGGGAATTGTTCGCGGTACTGGGTGATCCCCGACGCTCCGCGGGCGATCACCGCTCGGCCCGCGACACACTGGTCGAAATGCACCTGCCGTTGGTGGAGTACCTGGCTCGCCGGTTCCGAAATCGTGGGGAGCCATACGACGACCTCGTTCAGGTAGCGACGATTGGCCTGATCAAGAGCGTCGACCGGTTCGAGTCGGACCGCGGCGTCGAGTTTTCGACCTACGCGACCCCCACCATCGTTGGCGAGATCAAGCGCCATTTTCGCGACAAAGGCTGGACAATTCGGGTACCCCGCCGGCTGCAGGAACTCAAGCTCAGTCTCACGAAGGCGACCAGTGAGCTTTCGCAGCGTCACGGACGAGCCCCCACCGTTGCCGAGTTGGCCAAGGCGCTGGAAATGACGGAGGAGGAAGTCCTCGAGGGCCTTGAGTCGGCTAACGCCTACTCAGCGGTGAGCCTCGACGCTCCGGACGGCGGTGACAGTGACGCGCCTTCGGTGGCCGACTCCCTTGGGGTGCATGACGAGGCACTGGACAGTGTGGAGTACCGGGAGTCGCTCAAGCCGCTGCTCGAGCAACTGCCCCCTCGGGAGAAGAAGATCCTGCTGCTGCGGTTTTTCGGCAACCAAACGCAGAGCCAGATCGCCGCTGACCTGGGGATAAGTCAAATGCACGTGTCGCGCCTGTTGGCCCGCACCCTGGCGGGGCTACGAGCTGGTCTGATGGTCGAGGAGTGAGGAGTGAGCGAAGCTGCGAAGTGGCGAAGCGAACGCAGAATGGACCTCGCGTGAGCGAAGCTGCGAAGTGGCGAAGCGAACGCAGATTGGACCTCGCGTTATCGACCGCAGTCAGTGACCTCGCCGATCGAGTTTGGCAACGGCGGCTATGAGCAGGACCACCGTGGCAAGCGCAGGAACTCCGACCAGAAGTGCCAAGCCCACGCGGTTGCTGGTCAGCAACCCGTAGGCGACGGGAAGCGCGATGAGCTCCACCAACAGCACTGCGGTGCGCAGCCGGGGCCGGGTAGATCCATAGCCCAACACAGCAGCCACCAGCAGGGCACCGACCACGTCAACCGCCAAGAAGCCGGGCGCCAGCGTCAGCGTGGAGTTCGCTGCCAGCACCAGCAGCGCCACCGACAACGCGACCAGGGCGGCGGCCTGAGCTCGGCAGATCAGCCGCACGAGTCGCCCGAGCGACACCGGCACACCCCGAACCCTAGCTGCCGGGGCGCCAGCTCGAAGGTAGGCGCCGGGCCGGTAGGCTGCCCGCCATGCGTGCGGTGCTGGTCGTGAACCCCAAGGCCACCGGGACGACGGCCCGCACCCGCGATGTGCTGGCCAGCGCGCTCTCCGCCGACCTCAAGGTGGAGGTGGTGATGACCGAGAAACGCGGCCACGCCGCCCAAATCGCTCAATACGCCGTCAGCGACGGGGTCGATTACGTCGTTGCGCTCGGCGGCGATGGCACGCTCAACGAGGTCGTGAACGGCATCCTCGTCGATGGCCCGCGCCCGGGCTTGCCCGCATTGGGCATCGTTCCGGCCGGCTGCGCCAATGTGCTGGCGCGTTCACTGGGGTTGCCGACCGACCCGGTCGAGGCCACCTCGGTGCTCCTCGAGGGGGTTCGGGACGGCCGAACCAGACCGATCGGCCTCGGGCTCGCGCACGTCGCCGACGGATCACTCAAGGACGTGTCCGGTCACGATCGGTGGTTCACCTTCTGCGCGGGGCTCGGGCTCGACGCCGCCACCGTCCGGCGCGTCGAAACCATCCGCAAGGCGGGAACCCGGGTCACCCCGTGGCGCTACGCACGCGCCGCAATGATCGAGTACCTGCTGCACACAGATCACGGCGCGCCGGCCCTCACCCTGCGCACCCCGGGCACGCCACCGGTCAGGGTGTTCCTCGGCCTGGTCTGCAACACAGCGCCGTGGACCTATCTGGGCACCCGCGCGGTTGATCCGTGCCCGGAAGCGTCCTTCGACCGGGGATTGGACATCTTCGGCCTCACCCGGATGCGCCCGGTACCCACGATGCGCATCCTCGCGCAACTGTTCCGCAGCGGACCGCACGGTCGACGGGTAGTCGGGGGACATGATTTGCCCGAACTCACCTTGTCGGGAACCGGCCGGTTACCGCTGCAGGTCGACGGCGATTTCCTCGGTGAGGCCGCGCAGGTGACGATGCGCTCGGTGCCAAGGGCGCTACGGGTCGTCGTCGGTGACCCAGCCGCACGCGGCTAGGCCACCAGCCAGCGTCCCGACGAGGGCCCCCGGATCGTCACAGATCAGGGCGTCCACCCCCAAGGCAGCCAGCCGCCGCGCCCGCGCGACCGACACCACTGTCCACGGAACCACGCGCAAACCAGCCGCATGAGCACGACCCACGCCGCGCGCGGTCACCGACGCCCAGTGCGGATGCAACTCCACGTGGCCGTGCTGGACCGCATTCGCAGTACCTACTCGGAGTGCGACCCCCGGCGGGGTCAAAAGGGCGCTCGGCGCTCCCCCCAGGGCGCGGACGAGGTTGAGGGAGTGCTCATCGAAGGAGGAGATCACGGCGTTGTCGTGACCGCCGCGCGCCGCGAGCAGGCCAACCAGGGCGCGGGCCGTAGCCGCCACCGAATCATCGAAGTCCGGGTCACCGGGGCGGTTCTTCACCTCGAGCACGACCCGAGCGGCGAGGGAACCTTCCCTCGCCGCGCCGGGGCCGGCCGTGAACAGTACGGCATCCAGGACCGCGGCCAGCGCCTGCGCGGGCCCCTGCACCGGATCGTGCGAAACCACCAGGGCGCCAGAGCCGTCGCGGCGTACATCGACCTCCACCCCGTCCGCGCCCGCCCTCAACGCGGCGCGTACGCCGGCCGCCGTGTTCTCTGGGCCGGGGCGACGGCTACCCCGATGGCCATATACCTGCGTGCGGACGACAACGGGGACGCTTCGGGGCACCGGGCCAGCATCCCAGCTGGCCGGGACGCGGACATGACACAGCTCACATGTGCCGGTAAATGCTTGCGTCGAGCGCGGCCGAGTGCGAGCCTATTCGTGCTGGAGGTGCTTCCCGGCGGCGGCATCGTCGCGTAACGTTCATCGCTCAGCGCCCGACGGTTCGAACAAGAGCCCCCCGACCTCGTGCCATCCCGACTCACCGGGGTGATTCGTGAAGTTTTTCACGTACCGCCCCCATTCACGTACGCCCAATATGACGACGATCCAGGAAAGGTTGTGTCCGCATGGACTGGCGCCACCGCGCTGCCTGCCGTGAGGAGGACCCGGAGCTGTTCTTCCCGATCGGCACCACTGGTCCCGCCTTCGACCAGACCGAACAGGCCAAGGCCGTTTGCCGGCGCTGCGATGTGACCGATGCCTGCCTCGCCTGGGCGATGGAGACCGGTCAAGACTCTGGCGTCTGGGGTGGGCTCTCCGAGGACGAGCGGCGCACGCTCAAGCGGCGCAACGCGCGGGCCCGCGCCCGGGCCGGGGCCTAGCTCGCCGGTGAGCCGGGCGCGGGAAAGCTACGTGCACCCGGTGACCGGGGCCGGGGAGCCGCGAGCGGCGTGGCGAGAGGTGTGGCCGTTTCGGCTGCTCGCCCTTCTCGTGATCTTGGCGATCGCGTTCGGCGCCTACTACTTGATCTTCCACTTGCATATTACCGGCGCCGGAAACAGCCAGGGCTAGCCGCGGGGCTCGGGCCTGGGTCAACCCGGCGGCAGCGGACCGGCGATCAGCTGGGAGGCGGGGATGGCCACCACCGCCTCAGTGCCGCGCGGGCCCCGGGTGCGAAGTGCCAAGGTGCCGCGCATCTCGCCGACGACAAGTGATCTCACGATCTGCAGGCCCAGGCGGGTCGAACCCTCCAGCGCGAAGTGGGCCGGCAGCCCCTCCCCGTCATCGGCGAGGATCATCTCCAGGCCGGCCTCAGTCCTCGTCACCCGAAGCTGCAACGCACCACCCGCGCCAGCGTAGGCATGCTCCACCGCATTTTGCACCAGTTCGGACAGTACGAGCGCCAAGGGCGTTGCCACGGTCGCGGGAAGCAGGCCGAAGCTGCCCTCCCGCCGAAGCTCGGCTCGATCACTGATCGCCGCCAGTTCCACGACGCTCCCGGCGATCTGGTCGGCGATCTGGTCAAACTCCACCACCTCCTCCAGCGTCTGGGAGAGGGTCTCGTGGACCAGCGCGATGGAGTTGACCCGACGAACGGCTTCGGCGAGGGCCAGCGCGGCCTCCGGTGCCGAGGTCCGGCGCCCCTGCAGACGAAGCAGGGCGGCCACGGTCTGCAGGTTGTTCTTCACCCGGTGGTGGATCTCCCGGATCGTCGCGTCCTTACTCAGCAGGGCCCGTTCGCGGTGCCGGATTTCGGTGACGTCGTGCACCAGCACGAGGGCACCGAGCACTTCTCCCGCGGGGAGCAGCGGCAACGCCCGCAGCAACACCTCTGCTCCGTTACCAGCGGCCTCCCCGAACTCCTGCCTCCTGGTGGTGAGTACCCGCCACACCGGCGCGCCGGACAGATTGAGCTGATCATGGATGTGGCGCAGGCGCTCCCCCGCCAGGTTGCCCCCGAGACCGAGGCGCCGGTAGGCCGACAGCGCGTTTGGGCTGGCAAAGCTCACCACCCCCGCCGCATCCAGGCGCAGCAGCCCATCGCCTACCCGTGGCGCATCCGGCAACTGCTCGCCGGGGACGGCGCTGGGATATCGGCCCTGGGCCAGCATGTGCAGCAGGTCGCCTGCGCTTGCCAGGTAGGCCAGCTCCAGCTGGCTCGGCACGCGGGCGGCCGCCAGGTTGGTGTCCCGACCGACCACAGCGATCACCCGGTTTCCCAGCCGGACCGGGACGCCCTCCTCGCGGACCGGCACCGCACCGCGCCAGGCGGGGTCGCCCTCCCGGACGATCCGCCGCTCGGCCCACGCGGTGTCGATGGCGAACCGCTGACCGCAGGTGAGGCGCAAGCCGACCTGATCGTCTGGGTGCGCCGTCGGCCCGGTCACCGGGCGGATGTGCGCCAAGCACACGAATCCGCTGCCCTCCACCGGTGCTGCCCACAACAGCAAATCCGCGAAGGAAAGGTCGGCCAGCAACTGCCAATCGGCCACCAACGCATGCAGGTGGGCTGCTGCGGCCTCGTCGAGGTCCGCGTACTCCCTGATGAGCTCGCCCAGCGAGGCCATGAACCGCTCAGTCCCCGCGCTCGGCGAGCTGGCGCCGGACCAGCCCCTCCTGAACGACCGACACCACCAGCTGGCCGGCCCGGGTGAAGAATCGACCCTCGGCGAGGCCCCGGCCGCCGGCCGCCGCCGCCGAATGCTGGGAGTAAAGCAGCCATTGGTCGGCGCGGAAGGGTCGGTGGAACCACATCGCGTGATCCAAGCTGGCGCCCACCACCGTCCCGGTCTGCCAGGCCATGCCGTGGGCGAGCAGCACGGAGTCCAGCAGGCTCATGTCGCTGGCGTAGGTGAGGGCGCACACGTGCAGCAGGGGATCGTCGGGCAACGCACCGTCGGTGCGCATCCACACCTGTGAGGACGCATCGTGTGGGCGTCCCTCGATCGCCGCGGCCATCGGGTGCATGCCCACATAGCGCACGTCGATCGGCCGCGGTCGCGACAGCCACGCATCGAGCTCTCCCCCGTAGGTCGACAGCTGCTCGGCCAGGCTAGGCAGGGTCTCGGGGGCTGGCACGTCCGGCATCGGGTCGGCGTGCTCGACGCCGTGCTCCGCGACCTGAAACGAGGCCTGCACGTTGAAGATCGCCTTGCCGTGCTGCACGCCTACGACCCGACGGGTGGTAAACGAGCGGCCGTCCCGGATCCGGTCGACCAGGTAGACGACGGGGACTCTCGGGTCGCCAGGGCGCAGGAAGTAAGCATGCAGGGAATGCACCTGCCGGTCGGCGGCCACCGTCCGGCCGGCGGCTACCAGCGCCTGCCCGGCCACCTGCCCACCGAAGATCCGCTGCAGAGAGGTATCGGGGATTTGCCGCGGAAGATGTCGTGCTCCACGCTCTCCAAGTCGAGCAACGAGATGAGCTCGTCGAGCGGGGCGGTCACGGTCCGCATCCTGCCGTACGGCAGGATTCACCCGTGAACACCGACGCGGGTGGGGGAACTCATCGAGCTCGCCCACCAGGTTCGGGGCCGCAACGCGCCGAGCTGGCCGGGCAGCTCGCCGCCCTGGAGCCGGCCGAGGTCCCGATGAACTTCCTCAACCCACGGCCCGGAACCCCGTTCGGGGAGCTGCCCGTCATGGCCACCCCCGATGCGCTGCGAACAATCGCCGCCTTCCGCCTCGCGCTGCCGCGCACGATCCTGCGTCTCGCGGGAGGCAGGGAACTCACACTCGGCGACGCCGGTGCCCGGGCCGGGCTGCTCGGCGGCGCCAACGCCGTCAGCGTCGGCAACTACCTGACGACTCTCGGCCGGTCACCCGAAGCCGATCTCGCCCTCCTGGACGAGCTGGCGATGCCGGTCAAGGCTTTGTCGCACGTGCTGTGAGCGCCCAGGACTCCGGCGCACTGTTCGTCAGGGAGGCGAGTGCCGCTGACCATCCCGCGATCGCGGCGCTCACGGTAGCGGCCTACGTCGGAGGCGGGTTCACTGCGCCGGACAGTGACTACGTTCCGACGCTGGCCGACGTGACCTCCCGAGCCGGCGCGGCGGATGTGCTAGTAGCGGTAGGCGGCGGCGTCGTGGTGGGCAGTGTGGCCCTGGCGGTGGACGGCGGCCCCTACGCGGAGAACGCCGGCCCGGGGGACGCGGTATTCAGGATGCTGGCGGTGTCCCCCTCTGCCCGCGGACGTGGGGCCGGTGAACAACTCGTGCGAGCCTGCCTGGAACGGGCCGTGGCCGCCGGCCGGGACCGCTTCGTGATCTCCACCCAGCCGAGCATGACCGCGGCCCATCGCCTCTACGAACGGCTGGGTTTCCGGCGGAACCCCGCTGGCGACTGGTCACCGCGCCCGGACGTGTCGCTGTGGTCATACACCCGCGAGCTGGTCGACCTCCCCGCGTGGTGCGCGCACTGTGGTTCGGCAAAACGGGGCCGGCCCGACGGGAGCCGGCCAGACCGGTGGCCCGGCGAGCATGGAAAGTGCCGTGCCGCGCTGGCCATGGAGCCGCCGCGCTACTGCCGTGCCTGCGGGCGACGGCTCATCGTGCAGGTCACCGCCACCAGCTGGCGCAGCACCTGCAGCCGCCACGGCGCCCGCACAGCGGCGCCCCCGCCACGGGTCCGAACGGCCCCGCCACGCTCAGGCGACGAGACCTAGCCGGCGTAGCTCGACGGTCAGGTCATGCGGGCTGGTGGAGGCTGACATCGCGGCCTCGAGGGTGATGACCCCGTCCCGGATCAGCGAAACCAGATGCTGATCGAAGCTCTGCATCCCGTAGTAGGCCCCCTCGGCGATCAGCGCGTTGATCGTGCTGGTCTTGTCCGGGTCCGCGATCGCGTCGGCCACCCGGCCGGTATTCACGCAGATCTCCATGGCGACGCACCGTCCCTCACCGTCGGCACGGGGGACGAGCCGCTGACAGATGATGCCGCGCAAAGACCCTGCGAGCGCCAATCGCACCTGCTTCTGCTCGTACGGCGCGAAGAAATCGATGATGCGGGCGACTGTCTCCTGCGCGTCGGTGGTGTGCAACGTGGACATGACCAGGTGGCCGGTCTCGGAAGCCGCCAAGGCAGCCTTGACCGTCTCTTGATCGCGCATCTCCCCGACCAGGATGACATCCGGGTCCTGGCGCATCGCGGCCCGCAGGGCGGTGCCGAAATCTTGGGTGTCGACCCGTACCTCGCGCTGGTTGACCATGGCGCGCTTGTCGAAGTGCAGGACCTCGATGGGGTCCTCGATCGTCACGATGTGGACGTCGCGGTGCTCGTTGACATGGTCGATCATGCCGGCGAGCGTCGTGGTCTTCCCGGAACCAGTCGGGCCAGTTACCAGCACCAGGCCCCGGGGCTCGAGAGCGATGGCAGCAAGGACAGGCGGCAGCCCGAGGTCAACGAGCGGGATCGCCCCCACGCTCACCCGGCGAAAGACCAGACCGCAGGCGCCGCGCGCGCGGAACGCGTTGACCCGGAAGCGCCCAACGCCCGCCACGGAATGGGCGAAGTCTGCCTCGCTGGTACGGCGAAAGACCTCCACCAGGTCCTCACGAAGGACGTCCATAACCATCGCTTCGGTGTCCTCGGCGGTGAGGTTGCCGACCTGTAGGCGGCGCAGGATGCCGTCGATCCGGACCCGGGGGGGCGAGCCCACCTTGCAGTGCAGGTCCGACCCGCCGGACTCCACCAGGGCGCGCAGGTAGCTATCGATTGAAGTACGGGCCACCTGCCCGTTTTCGGCGCCCGAGATGCCGGTCTTGACACTGGTCAGCCGATCTCGGCGATCAGGTCACCTTCCTGGACGACCTGACCCTCGGTGACGACCAGCTTGGTGATCTTCCCGGCGGACTCGGCAATCACCGGGATCTCCATCTTCATCGATTCCAGGATGACCAGCGTGTCCCCATCGGCCACCTCATCGCCCTCGGCAGCGACGACCTTCCACACATTCGCCACCATCTCCGCGCGCACTTCCTCGGCCACCGCCGTGCCTCTTTCGTCTCGAATCGGTCATCAGGTCCGACCGATCCAACCACGCAGGGCGGCCGGAAGCGCCCGGCGGGGGCGCTAGCAGTGGTCCGGCTCTCCTAGCGGCCGGACCACTGCGGCGCCCGCTTGGCGAAAAATGCGCCCACCCCTTCGGCGGCGTCGGCGGTCTGGGTGAGCAACGAGAGTTGGGCTTGCATGGCCTCCAACCCGGCCGCAAGCGTGGCTTCCTGCGCGGCATGGAACGCCGCCTTACCGAGGCGTACCGCGACCGGCGCTTTGGCTGCGAGCGCCGCGCATAGCTGCTCGATCACCTCGTCCAGGGCGGAGGCCGGGACCACCCGGGAGATCAGGCCCACCTCAAGGGCACGCTGCGCGCTGATCCGCTCGCCGGACAGCATCAGGTCCATCGCCACCTTCGGCGAAACGTGGCGGCCCAGCAAGGCCGACACCATGAACGGCCAAATACCTAGGTTGACCTCCGGCAGACCGAACGCGGCCGCCTGCGAGGCCACCACGATGTCGGCGCCCATCGCCAGCCCCACCCCGCCGGCCAGGCACAACCCCTGCACCCTCGCCACCACCGGCAGGGGGCACTCGCGCATCGCTAGCACCACCCGCCTAAGCCCGCCCCGCGCCTCGTGGGTCTCCAACCCGGTCGCGTCATCGCGCATCACCGCCAGGTCGGCGCCTGAGCAGAAGACCTTGTCCCCCTCGCTGGCGACGAGCACGACGCGATCGGCCTCGCGGAGCGCACCGAGTTCCTCGGTCAAGCCGGCCAGGACGCCCTCGTTCAGCGCGTTGCGGCGCCGCTCGCGGGTGATCGTCAGCCGCACCACGCCGCCGGCGCGGGCGACGGACAGGTCGCCGCCGGCCGCAGTCATGGCCGCATCTTCGCGACCAGACCGGTGTCGTAGCTGCCACTCACGAAATCAGGCTGCTCGAGCAACTCGGTGAAGAAAGGCAGATTGCACTTGGGGCCCTCGACCACGAAGGCTGCCACGGCCACCCGGAGACGCGCGAGGGCTTCAGCGCGATCGGCGCCGAGGGCGCACAGCTTGGCGAGCAGCGGGTCGTAGTACGGCGTCACCGCATCACCGTGGCCGTAACCAGAGTCGACCCGTAACCCTTCGCCCTTTGGTTCATGCCATTTCGTAATCAGTCCGGGACCGGGCAGGAAGCGCTTGGGGTCTTCGGCGTAGATCCGCAACTCGATCGCGTGCCCCGACGGCGCGGGGGGCGCCTGCGGATCGAACCCTGGCGGGTCGCCGGCCGCCACGCGCAGCTGCTCGGCGACCAGGTCCAAGCCGGTCACCAACTCGGTGATCGGATGCTCGACCTGCAGGCGGGTGTTCATCTCCAGGAACACGAACTCCTCCGCGGCCGGATCGACCAGGCATTCGACGGTACCCGCGCCGCGATAGCCGACCGCCTCCCCCGCCTTGACTGCGGCGGCGAGCATCCGCTCCCGTAACCGGGGCTGCACTGCTGGGGACGGTGTCTCTTCGGCGAGCTTCTGGTGGCGCCGCTGCACGCTGCAGTCCCGCTCCCCCAGCGCTAGCACCCGCCCGTCAGCCAACCCCAGGAGCTGCACCTCGACATGCCGCGCACCAGAGATATAGCGCTCCAGCAGGATGTCGGGGGAATCGAAGAACCGCTGCGCCCGCGTCCGGGCCGTCTCGAAGGCCGTCCGCAAAGCCGGGTCGTCGAGCGCGATCCCCATCCCGATACCCCCGCCGCCGGCGGCGGCCTTGACCATGAGGGGATATCCCAGCACCTGGGCGGCCAGCAGGGCGGCTTCGACATCGGGCACAGGGCTCGGCGTACCCGGCGCGACCGGTACACCGGCTGCCGCCATCAGGTTCCTCGCGTTGATCTTGTCGCCCATGGCGGTGATGCAGGCGGGTGACGGGCCGACCCAACCCAGGCCCGCCTCCAGCACCGCCGCCGCGAAGCTCGCGCTCTCGGCCAGGAAGCCATAGCCAGGGTGGATCGCGTCGGCGCCGGTCCGCTCCGCCGCCTCCAGCACCTTGGCCGCGTCGAGGTAGGACTCGGCGGCCGGCCCAGCGCCAAGCAGCACGGCCTCGTCCGCCTCCCTGACGTGCAACGCCTTCTCATCCGGCGTCGAATAGACCGCAACCGCCTTGATGCCGAGTTCATGCAGGGTTCGGATCACCCGCCTCGCGATCTCGCCGCGGTTAGCTACCAGCACCGTCTCAAACACGTCGGCCACTCCTTGTCATCGCCCCCCTTCCCGGGCGGCAGACTAGGGGACGTGCTGTTCGTCGTGTCGGCGGTGGTTGGCGGAGTGCTGGCCGGCTGGCTGCTGGGCGGGTCCTGGCGACGGTTGGAACTGCTCACCTTGCACCAGCTGCGCCTGCTGCTGCTCGCCGTGGCCGTGCAGGTATTGGGGACAGTGCTGCTGGCCGGTGCGCTCTATGTCGTCGCGCTGCTGGCCAGCCTGGCCCTGGCGGCCCTGTTCCTGCTGCGCAATCCGCGGCTGGCCGGCCGGGGATTGCTGCTGGCTGGCCTCGCCACGAACGCGTTGGTGATCGCCGTCAACGGGGCCATGCCCGTGACGCTCACGGCTGCCGCCGCGGCCGGGCTGCAGACCGGGGCTCTGCTCGATGACCCGCGCCACCAGCCGGCCGGCCCCGGTACCCGATTGCCGTTGCTGATCGACCGGGTACCGCTACCGCTGCCGGTGCTCCCCCAGGTGCTGTCGATCGGCGACATCCTGGTAGCCGCCGGCGCCGGCCTGTTGGTCTGTCAGGCGATGCGCCGCCGGGTCAGCGACCCGGTGCCGGTGAAAGTCACCCCACCGCCGGCCGACCTTGAGGCGCCTGAGGCGTTGATCTCGAACTGGCCGACCTGATGGTGCTGCGCTCACGAGGCGGTGCGCAACCAGACAGCGGTAAGGGCCAGGCCCTCGTCGAGCGGGGTGAGTGGAGTCCAGCCCACCTGCCGCGCAGCGGTCACGTCCAGCACAATCCGCGGCAGCTCACCGGCTCGCGCGGCGGCGAAGGAGGGCTGATCGGGGCGGGCGAGTACGGCGGCGACGCGGGTATGTAGGTCCCTGATCGTGGTTCCCACGCCGCTGGCGATGTTCAGGCGCCGGCCGGCCGCCTGCGGGCCGGCGAAGCGCACACATGCCTGTACCACGTCGTCGACGTAGACGTAGTCCCGAACCGACGATCCGTCCCCGAAGATGAAGGTAGGACGGCCGGCCAGCAGGGCGCCGGCAAAGATCGCGACCACGCCTGCCTCGCCGTGCGGTGACTGGCGGGCCCCGTACACATTGCCCAAGGCGAGCACGGTGTAATCGAGCCCGGACAGGCCGCGGAAGGCGCGCAGGTACGGTTCGGCGGCCGCCTTGGCCGCGGCGTAGGGCGAAAGGGGGTCGAGCGCGGCGCGTTCGCTGACCGGTTGACGGCTCGGTGAGCCATAGATCGTGCCACCCGACGAGGTGAACACGACCTTGCGGACTCCAGCACGCGAGGCGGCGGCCAGCACCGCCACGGTGCCGAGGACGTTAGTGCGGGCGTCGGTCACCGGGTCGGCGACGCTGACCCGCACGTCCATCTGCGCCGCCAGGTGATAGACCACCTCCGGGCCGGCCCGGCGCAGCACCTGGTCCAGGGAGGGGTCATCGAGGCCGAGACGGATGAAGCGCAGGGCATGTGGCCGCTGCAGGTTCACCGAGCGAGCGGCCGCGAGGTTGCCCAGCGACCCGGTGGACAGGTCATCGATCACCGTCACCTCGTGGCCTTCGGCGAGCAGCCGGTCCACCAGATGCGAGCCGATGAAGCCGGCCCCGCCGGTGACCAGAATGCGCACCAGGCGAGGGTAGGCGAGGCGGCGCGCGAGCCTTGGGCGAGCTACTCGGCGCGCGAGCCTTGACTGTCGATCTCTCGCCGCACGCTCTGCAGCCTGGCCAGCACCTTGCTCCGCAGGCCGGCCGGCGCCTGATCGTTGCCACAGCAGCGGGCGACGAGTGCCTTGACGTCCTGTTCGAGGCCGTACTTGCGCAGGCACGGCGCGCACTCGTCCAGATGCACCCGGACGCGGCTGTAGGACTCGGCCTCCAGTTCACCGTCGAGGTAGAGGTAGACCTCCTCGATCACCTCACGACAGTCAAGATCATGCGGGTCGCCGCAGCTCACGAGGCATCCTCTCCGGCGCCGGCTCGTACCAGCCCCCGCTCGATGGCGTAGTCCCGCAGTTGACGTTTGAGGCCCTGCCGGCCACGATGCAGCCGGCTCATGACGGTCCCGATGGGAGTGCCCATGATTTCCGCGATTTCCTTGTAGGCGAAGCCCTCCACATCCGCCAGGTACACGGCCATCCGGAAGTCCTCCGGCAAATTTTGCAAGGCTTCCTTGACGTCCCCGTCAGGCAGGTGGTCCAGCGCTTCCATCTCGGCGCTGCGCAGCCCGGTGGACTGATGCGCCTCAGCAGCAGCAAGCTGCCAGTCCTCAATCTGCTCGGTCGGGTTCTGCTGCGGCTGCCGCTGCTTTTTGCGGTAGGTGTTGATGAAGGTGTTCGTCAGGATTCGGTACAGCCAGGCCTTGAGATTGGTTCCGGCGGTGAACTGGTGAAAGGCACTGAAGGCCTTGGCGAAGGTCTCCTGGACCAGGTCCTCCGCGTCGGCGGGATTGCGGGTCATCCGCATGGCCGCGGCATAGAGCTGGTCCAGGAACGGAAGGGCGTCGCGTTCGAAGCGCACGTTGCGCTCCGCGGACGTCTCCGCTGGCCCGGCCTCCGGGTCGGTGCTGACGGCGATCTCCTCCATGAGGCTGCGGGCGGCGGTGGGGGCCACCAGGCTGGGTACCGAGTTTAGCCCGCGCCGCGGACCGGGGGCGCGGGAGGGCCAGGCGCCCGGCGCCGTCGCCCGTGCCGGGAGTGCGGTACTCGTCACTTTTCTCCTCCGTTCGGGGGGTCCCGCCGTCTGAACGCTGTTACCCCAGGCACAAACCGGAGCGAGCACCGTGCTGTTCCCGCCGGGCTTGCGCCGGGCTTGCGTCGGGCCCGGAACACCGCTCACTCCCGGGCCCACTGAAAGCCTAGATGCGGCGCCAGCCACGCGACGGCGCGGGCAGCCATGGCCGCGTCCGGTGTGTGACCCACCCCGGAGCAGGACTCCACCACGAGGCCCGGGCCGGGCGAGGGCTGGCCGAACCGATCGCGAGCGCCCTGCAGAACCAGCACCGGGACCGCGCGTGCAGCCGCCGCAAGTTCAGCGGCCCGATCCGGGCGCGGCGCCGCGGCCCGGGCTGGCGGCGTCAGTGGGAACCCGAGGCAGACGACCGCACACACGTCACCGAACGGCGCGACCCGGCAGGCAACGCGGGCGCCGCTGGAGCGGCCGACCAGAGCCAGCGGCGCTCCTGGCAGCGCGTACTCGCGCATTGCGGGGAGCGCTGCCCTCAAGGTGGCGTCAAGGATCGACGCTCGATCCGGTGGGCGCCGACCCTCGGCCGTGGTGTAGGGCTGATCGAAGCGCACGGCGGCGACGCCGGCGGCCGCGAGCAGATCAGCGAGCAGCGGTAGCGGCGGCGCGGCGGTGTCGCTGCCGGCCCCATGCAACAGCACGGCGATGGCGGATGGCCGACGGGCCCGGGCCGAAGGCCGATGAACAAAGATCCGGGCAGGTCCTCGTTCGGTCCCCAGCAGGGCGACGACCTGCCTGGCTGAGGTGGGCTCAGCTGGCGGCGACAACCGTGCTCTGCTGGTGGCGCCAGACTGCGCGCATCGTGCGTCGTTCGGCATTGGTGGTGCCCCCCCAGACGCCGTCGATCTCCGCCCGGCTGAGTGCCTCGGCGAGGCACGCGCCAGCTACCGGGCAACGCCCGCACATGCGGCGTGCTGGTTCGAAGTCTTCGGGGGCTGCTGGGAAGAACACGTCCGGGTTGGGGGCGCTAGTGCACGCTCCCTGCCCGCGCCAGTCGCGTCCGGGGTCGGCGCCTAGGGCGGCCTGGAATCGGCGGTCGCCGTGAACGCGGCGCAGCAGGTCCGAGGTGAGCACCACCTTGCGCACGACCGCGCTCCTCGCCGGCACCCGCATGCCGTGCTCGTCTTCACGGGCCCACCGATGAGGGCAGGTGGGGCCGGGACTACCCGCGATTGATGGCTCCTAACATGGTTCGAGCGGCTCGGCCTTGGGCGGCAGGGGCGCGGCGTCAACGGCTTCGATGAGTTCGGGGCCGTCGTTACGAACGCTGTTGACGGCCGATGACACCACGTACGGCGCGAGATGCGCGGCCGGCACCCGTTTCAGCAACCGCCGCGCCGTGTCCGGATCATCGCTGGCGCAGTCCAACCAGGCCTCGTGCAGCGCAGCCGGGACCACCACCGGGGTGCGGTCGTGGATCTGTCCCAGCAGGTCGGTGGCCGGTTGGGTGATGATCGTGCAGCTCCAGAGCCACCGGTTCTGGTCATCCGCAGGCAGCATGGGGTCCGGCCAGAGCTCGTAGAGGCAAGCCAAGGCAAGGATCTCGCGGTCCGGGGCGTGAAGGAAGTAGGGAACCTTCCCCTGGGCGCTCTTTTGCCATTCGTAGTAGCCGAGGGCCGGCAGCAGGCAGCGCCGCCGAGCCGCGGCGGCTTTGAAGGCAGGTCTTTCGGTCACCGTCTCGGCTCGCGCATTGATCATCCTGGCCGCCCCCTTGCGGTCCTTGGCCCAGCTCGGCACAAGGCCCCAGCGCATCGTGCGCAGCTGGCGCACCGGGGGGGCCTCTTTCGCTTCCTGGTGCGGGCGGCGTTTAACGACGGCACGTACTGCATCCGTGGGCGCGACGTTCCACGACGGGACAACGTCGTCACCTACGGTCTGTTCGAGCCCGAACTGCGCGGCCAGCTCCGCGGTGGAGGCCGAGCTGGCGTAGCGACCACACATGGCCCACATTGTGCCGCTTGCTGCCAGGGTCGTGTCGTTTTTCCGCCAGACCAGCGCTCATCGCAGGGGCATGCTGGCGGGGTGCACGAGGACGTCGAGCGGTGTGTACGGGCCGTCCGGTCGAAGGATGCGCGCTTCGACGGCTGGTTTTTTACGGCGGTGCTGACCACCGGGATCTATTGCCGGCCCAGCTGCCCGGTGGTGCCTCCGAAGGTGACGAATATGCGCTTCTACTCAAGTGCCGCGGCCGCCCAGCAGGCTGGCTTCCGGGCGTGCAAGAGGTGTCGCCCGGACGCCAGCCCCGGCTCACCGGAGTGGAACCACCGCGCGGATGCGGTGGCCAGGGCGATGCGGCTGATCGCTGACGGCGTCGTCGACCGCGAGGGGGTGGACGGCCTCGCCGCTCGGCTGGGCTACAGCGTCCGGCAGGTCGAGCGGCAGCTGCGTGCCGAGCTCGGGGCCGGCCCGCTCGCCCTGGCCCGGGCCGAACGGGCCCAGACGGCTCGAGTGTTGATCGAGACCAGCACACTGCCGATGACGCAGATCGCCCTGGCGGCGGGGTTCGCCAGCATCGGGCCGTGGACCGTGGAGGCGATCGCGATGCGGTCCCTGGGTGACCCGGACGCGTTCCTCGCCACCGACCTGGGGATCAGGCTCGCCGCCCGCACCCTCGGGCTGCCCGCCACACCAGCGGCCCTTACCAGGCATGCGGCAACCTGGCGTCCCTGGCGCGCCTATGCCACCCAGTACCTGTGGGCCACCGGTGACCACGCCATCAACCGGCTGCCGCCACCGAGCCAGGCCGCGATGCCCGGGACGAGTGCGGGGGCGGGATGACGGGATTACCTGCTGCACCGCCTCGCGGGGCTTAGGGCCTGGCGCGGGGGCGCTACCGTCCGATCATGGCAAGTGCAGGGATCCAACCGGGCGTCGACCGGCCTGCGCCCGGCCCGCAGGCAAACCCGGCCGGCCTCGGGCCGGAGCAGCCGTGGGCCGCCCCGGTGGCCAACGGGGCCATTCACGGCACGGTGCACCTTCCGGGTTCGAAGTCCCTGACCGCCCGGGCCCTGGTCATCGCCGCCGTTGCCGACGCCCCGACGGTGCTGCACGCGCCGCTTCGCGCCCGTGACACGCTGTTGATGGCGGCCGGCCTCGCTGAGCTCGGCGCCCGGGTGAGTGATGGGCCTGACGGCAGCTGGCGGATCGAGCCCTCGCCGCTCGCCGCACGGTCCACCACGATCGACTGCGGGCTGGCGGGCACCGTCGCGCGGTTCCTGCCGCCCCTGGCCGCGCTGGGCGAGGCCCCCATCCGGTTCGTCGGAGACCCTCGGATGTCCCAGCGGCCGCTACGCCCGCTGCTCGACGCGTTGCGCACGCTGGGGGCAGCTGTCGACGCCGACGCCATCCCCGTGGTGGTCAAGGGGCCGGTCGGCGGCGGGGCGGTGGACCTCGACGCCTCCACGTCCTCCCAGTTGCTGTCCGGGCTGCTACTCGCCGGGCCGGCGATGCCAGAAGGCATCGCCGTTCGACACCTTGGGCCCCCGGTTCCCTCCGCGCACCACGTCGCCATGACGGTGGCCATGCTGCGGGAAGCCGGCGTCGCCGTGGACGACAGCACGCCGAATTGCTGGCGGGTGACCGGCGGCCCACTCGTGGCGGGGGAACGCACCATCGAGCCGGACCTGTCCAGCGCCTCGGCCTTCCTCGCCGCCGCGGCATGCACCGGCGGAACCGTCACCATCCCAGCGTGGCCGACGAGCACCGCGCAGCCGGGCGCGGCGTTGCCCGGTCTGCTCGAACAGATGGGTTGCCAGAGCGGGCTGGACGCAGTGGGGCTCCGCCTAGTCGGGCCGGCTCGGCTGACGGGGTTGACAGCGGATCTGCGCGACTTCCCCGAGTTGGCGCTGACCATTGCCGCCCTCGCCGCCCTCGCCGGGACACCGTCGCGCCTGACGGGCATCGCCCACCTGCGGCTACAGGAGTCCGACCGCCTCGGGGTGCTGGCCGCCGAACTGCACAAGCTTGGCGCCCGGATCGAGGTTCTCCTGGACGGGTTCGCGGTCACGCCGGCGCCACTGTCCGCCCACGACGGCGTCACCCTGGACCCCCACGCCGATCACCGGCTGGCAATGGCCTTCGCCGTCGTGGGGCTCATCGTGCCCGGTGTGCACATCCGCAATATCACCACCACCGACAAGACGCTGCCAGGGTTCGCCCAGATGTGGGGACGCTTGGTGAGCGGGTGAGCCCGCGCGGGCTGGACGAGGACGACGTCCGGGTCCGTCCTTCACGAGGGTCGCGCCCACGCACCCGCCGCCGCCCCCGCCACGCCGACGCGATCGACGCGCTCGTGGTCGCCGTCGACCGGGGCCGCTGGACCTGCCGGGTTGGGCGCGATGGCGCCGGCCGTGAGGTGGTGGCCACCCGGGGAGGCGATCTGCGGCGCACGCCAGTCGTCGTGGGTGACGTCGTTGCCCTCGATGCGGACGTTTCCGGCGAGACCGACGCACTGGCCAGGATGGTGCGGCTGGCGCAGCGACGTTCCCTGCTGGTGCGGACCCCGGACGACACCGAGACCAACGAGAAGCCGGTAGTCGCTAACGCCGAGCTGTTGGTAGTCGTGGTGGCGCTGGTCCGCCCCGAACCTCAGCCGCGGCTGATCGACCGCTGCCTGGTGGCCGCCTACGCCGGCGGCCTGGCCCCGCTGCTGTGCCTCACCAAGGCCGACCTGCCGGCGGCCGACGACGCCGAGTTGCGCGGCCTCTACGAACCCCTCGACGTCCCGGTGATTACCCTTGCTCCGGAGCGCTCGTTGACTCCGCTGCGCGATAAGTTGACCGGCCGGATGGCGGTCTTCTTCGGCTCGAGTGGGGTCGGGAAATCCAGCCTCGTCAACCGGCTTCTCCCCGCCGCCGATCAGGCCACCGGCCGGGTTTCGGGTGTGGGGAAGGGTCGGCACACCACCTCGGCTGCCATCGCCCTCCCCCTTCCAGACGGCGGTTGGATCATCGATACCCCCGGTGTTCGCTCGCTGGGCTTGGGCGGAGTGACGCCCTCGCGGGTCGTCGCAGCCTTCCCGGACCTCGCCGAGGCGGCCGAACACTGCCCGCCGGGCTGCGATCACCTCACCCCAGGCTGCGCCTTCGACGACCCGGACGTCACTGGCGTCGTCGACGCCGCCAGGCGAAGTTCCCTGCGCCGGCTGCTCATGGCCCGCGGCTGATCCGGCCGGGTTCGCCGGTCACGGACGGCGCCAGCACCCCGAGTGCGCCGCTTCGCGCGATCGCGCGCTCGTCGGTTCCCAGGTAAGCCGCGATCACCGCCGGATCGGTCCGGACCTGCGCGGGCGGCCCATCGGCGATGGTGCGCCCCGCAGAAAGGCATTGGACCCGATCCGAGATGCCCAGGACCAGCGGGAGATCATGCTCAACGACGATCATCGTGGCCCCCAGCTGACCGCGCAGATCAAGCAGTAACGGGCCGAAGGCCTCGACCTCGCGCTGCGCCAGCCCGGCGGTCGGCTCGTCGAGCAGCAGTACCCGGGCGTCCTGCGCAGCCAGGCACGCCAGCTCGACCAGCCGGCGGGTCCCGGTGGAAAGCGCGGCAACCGGGGTCTCGCCCCGCTGGCCAAGACCCACCACGCCCAGGTATTCGGATACCTGTCGGTGGATCCGCCGCTCCAGCCGGCGGGCAGGCGGCAAACCCAGCAGCACCGGCACGAGTTCGGAGCGCTCGCGCGCCGCCAAGGCGACGGCAACGGTTTCGCTCACCGTCAGGTCGTCATAGAGCCGGGCATCTTGGAACATGCGGCCAAGTCCCAACCTGGACCGTTTGTACGACGCCCACGAGGTGACGTCGCGCCCGTAAAGCTCGACCCGGCCCTCCGCCAGGCGGGTAAAACCCGACAGCACGTCCAGCAGCGTCGACTTGCCCGCCCCGTTGGACCCGATCAGCCCGAGCACCTCCCCGGCTTCCACGACCAGGTCGACACCGTCGAGTGCGCGCCGGCCACCGAAGCTGACCACCGCCGCCCGCACCCGGATGACAGCAGGCGCCACCCCGTTCGGTTCCCGCCCGATCGCACGGGCACCTGACCTGGCCGGGGCCGGCTGCGGGGCTGATTCGGCCGGCCCCGGCGCCGTGATGTTCCGCGCCCTGTCGGTCGGCGCCCCGTCGGCCAGAACTCTCCGGGACAGGACGCGTGCCGCCCCGGCAACGAGCTGCATCAGTCCCCCGGGCAAGAACAGCAGCACGATCAGCAGGCCGAGCCCAGAGGTCAGTACGGCAACGATCGGACTCGCCCCGAACACGGCAGGTAGGCCGAGTACGAAAATAGCCCCGAGTACGGCGCCGCTCGGACCAGCCAGGCCGCCGACGACGACGAGCGCCACAGCGGTGAGCGAGTCGTAAATCCCATAGTTCGCCGGCCCGGACGAGCCGTTCGCCCCGACGAGGAGTCCTCCCGCCAGCGCCGCGAGGGCGCCGCTGACACCGAACGCCGTCAGTTTGATTAAGACCGGCGACAACGTCGCGGAAGCCGCCCGGTCTTCGTTGGCGCGGACGGCTATCAGGGCGCGGCCAACCCCGCTGCGGCGCAGGCGGATAACCAGCACGACGCAGCCGGCCAGGGCGCCTTCGCACAGCCAGTAGTACGCGCGGTCCCCCGCCAAGCCGGCCGGTCGGGCAACCGGCACGGAGGTCCCGTGGCCCCCGAAGACTGGCAGCGCGAACAGCCACTGCTGGGCCGCAATCGCAAACGCCAAGGTCGTGACGGCGAGGAACAACCCGCGTACCCGCAGCGCCGGAACGCCGATCACCAGGGCAGCCACCACGCCCGCGACGACTCCGTCGGCGACGGCGGCCCCGAAGGAAACGCCGTGCACGTGCAGCACGGCGGTCACCGAGCCGCCGATCCCGGCGAGCGCAACTTGCCCCAGCGAAACCTGCCCGGCCCAGCCGGTCAGGACCAGCACGGACAGTCCTAGCACCGCGAACAACAGGGTCCGATCGGCGAGGAACAGGTTTCCCGCGTCGGTGACCACCAGCGGCAGGAGTGCCCCGGTGAGCGCCAGGAAGGCCCATCCGGCCGCCCGCAGACGGCCGCTGGCCGCGGCGCTGAGACCGACGGTGAACAACCCGAGGGCGGCATCGTCGCGGCGCGCCCGGTCCCTGGGCAGCCCCAGCACGGCGAGCAGGACCAGCAGGAAGGTGGCCAGCTCAGCCACCCCGGGCGTGCCAGGGAACACCGCCTGCGACACCACCCTGACCAAACCCACCCCTACCCCGCCTGCCAGGGCGAGCGGAAGTGACGTCAACCTTCCGGCCAGCGCGGCCGCCAACGCTGAGAGCAAGATCGCCGGGCCCACCGAAAGGGGGTCACGCTGCGGGATGAGGTTGATCTCGGCGTCGATCAGCGCGGCGGCCACCGTCGCCAGCAGCCCGGCGAGCGCCCACACCATCATGGCGGTGCGGCCGGTGGGGATCCCGGCCAGTTCGGCGGCCTCGCCGTTGTCTGCCGCGGCACGGATCGCCAGGCCGGTCGGCGTCCGGGCCAGGAACAGGGTCATGGCAAGCACCACGACCGGAACCACCGCGAGGACCAGCAGGTCCTTGCCAGTGAGCACCACCGAGCCCACGGTGAGGATGCGATGCAGCGGGGTGGGGAAAAGGCTGCTGCGGCTGCGCAGCCCCACGGCCGCCGAGAGATACACCAGTACCTCGAAGGCGCCGATTGTGCCGACGAGCAACGTCACGCGCGGAGCGCGCGCCAGCCGCCGGACCACGATCAACTCGAGCAGGGCGCCGGTGACGGCACCCGTGAGCAGGGCGACCGAGAGGGCCAGGAGGTAGGGCACATGCTGGTCGTCGACCAGCTTCACCAGCACCGCGGCGGCCAACCCTCCAGTGGCCCCGAACGCGACGTTGACGACGCCGGAGGCGCGGTAGAGCAGCACAAGCCCGACCGCGAGAATGCCGTAGCCAAGCCCTTGCAGCACACCTGAAACCAGTAGTGACGGGCTCAGCTCGACGCCAGAGGCGAGCAGGATGGCATTCACCGCAGGTGTCGGGCCGGGGTGAAGGCACCAGTGCCGATCGGCTGCCAGCAGCGGCAGCCCAGGATGGCGCGATCGAGCCGAACCGCGTGGGGAGCGGTGAATTTGTTCGGGCGAAACGATGCGGGGCCGGCGCCGGCCAGGTTGATGGCGCCGAGCGCCGACAGGGCGGCGGCGAAACCGGCGCGGGTGGGATTGGCGCCAGCGCCCAAGACGCCATCGGCAAACAGGCGCACCACGTCGCACACCGCGAGCACCGAATAGTAGGTCTCGCTCGCCGGGTCGAGTTGACGCCCGGTCGCCCGCTCGAACGTTGCTCGGCACAACCGATCGGGGGCCGGTTCGCGAAGGCCGGCCTTGGCATCACCTACCCTGCTGGCTGTCACCGATACGGCGTGGTCGAAATATGCCGGGTTCAGCGCGCCGAGGAAGCTGTCCCCTGCCATCTCGAAGCCGAAGTCGCTCTCGGCGTAGGCGGGCCGGTAGCCCTGATCCACTGCATCCGCCACGAACTGCTGCGCGAACAGGGGGTTCGTCGCCAACAGCACGTAGTCGACACCGGCAGCCCGCATCTTCGCGACGGCCTGCGGAATCGCGCGGACTGCCGAGAAGGTGTCGGTGGCCGAGATCGTGGTGTGCGGGACCGGGTGGCCGAGGACCCGAGCGAGGTAGCGAGCCGCCCCATCGAAATCGGCCTGCAGGTAGTCGCCTTCCCCGACCAGCCCTACGGTATGGGCCTTGAACTCGCCCGAGGCCATCAGCAGATCGACGGCGTTCGCAACCGTGCTTGCGGTGGAGGGGCCCAGGGTGAAAAGCCGGCCGCCGCTGGAGGAGTAATAGCTGTCCGCCGCACCGTCGACGGCGAGATAGGGCGTGCGGTGCTCGCGGGTAACGCACAAGATTGCATCCCCATAGATACCGAGAACATTGGTGACCGCGAAAACGTGACGACTATCAACCAGGTTCTTGCATGCGGCGGTGAACGTGTCAGGGCGCAAAATATCGACCGTCGCGTAATCCGCGACAATGCGCCGGCCACCCACCCCGCCGCGTCCGTTGACGACACCGAGAAACGCGTCGTAGAGCTGGCGCTGGACATCGGGGCGAAAACTGCTGTCGATGTTGGCGCCGAGGGCGGCTGCCGAACCGAAATCGACCAGCACCACTCCGAGGTGGATCGCCCCGGTGCTGACGCCCTGGTCGGAGGCCGTCCGCGGTCCGCCAGGCGGCCGCGGCGTCGGCCCTGGGCCGAAGGCCTCCTGACCGACACCGGCCGGCAACCGGCCAGCCGCATCCGGTGCTGGCGCGGAAAGCCCAGGGCCAAGCGGCGAGGCGCCCGGCGACCGGCCGAACGCCAGCGGCGCGAGCGTGAGCAGAGCGAGGACAATCGCGAGCGGCACCGTCACCGCCAACGTCCAGGCCTGGCCGGTGGTGCAGCCCAGCCGGCGGCCGAGCGGCGCAAGCAGGTCCGGCCGCCCACCGGTCGCACGCAGGTCCGGCTGGCCACCGGAGCGATCGGGCTCAGGCATTGGCCGCCGCGGCCGGCCCGGCCGCCCCTCCCAGGAACACCGCCCGCAGCAGATCAGCGCGCTCCAGCAGCCCGGCGGTGGGCCCCGTGAACCGGATCTCCCCCTTATCGAGGTACACAGCGCGATCGGCCATCGAGATCGCGACGTTGAGCGACTGCTCCACGATCAGCATCGTCACCCCGCAGGCCTTCCGCTGCGAAAGCACGGCAAGCAGTTCCCCCACCAGAATCGGTGCCAGTCCCAACGACAGCTCATCGATGAGCAACACCCTCGGTTCGAGCAGCAACCCCTTGGCCACCGCCAGCATCTGCTGCTCACCGCCGGACAGGGCCCCAGCACGCTGATCAAGGCGCTCACCGAGCCGCGGAAACAGCGCCAGCGCGTCGTCGATGCGGGCACGGACCCGGCGCCTGTCGCCGGCGAAGGTATGGGCGCCGGCCTTCAAATTGTCCAGCACAGTCAGCGAGGAAAACACCGATCGGCCGCCGCACACGTGGACCAGGCCGTCCCGGACCAGCGCGTGGGCGGCCTGTCCGGTGATGTCCCGGCCGGCGAGAAGCACGGAGCCGGCGGAAGGGCGCAGCAGGCCACTGACCGCGCGCAGCAGGGTGGATTTTCCGGCGCCGTTGGTCCCGAGCAGAGCCAGCACCTCGCCGGGGCCGACCCGCAGGTTTATCCCGGTGAGCACCTGACGGCGGCCGTAAGCGACATCGAGATCACGAACCTCCAACACGGCCTCGACGGTAGCGTTGTTCGCGTGTCCTCGACCCGTACGCGCCCCGGCGAATGGTCGGCGGACCTCAGCCTCGCGCAGCGCCTCGCCGACACGGCGGACGACATTGGCATCCGGCGGTTCCGGGCGGCTGACCTGCGGGTCGAGCGCAAGTCCGATGCGACGCCGGTGACCGACGCCGACCGCGCCATCGAGGCCATGCTCCGACGTGAACTGGCTGCGGCCCGGCCCGGCGACGCGGTGCTTGGGGAGGAGGAGGGCGAGACTGGAAGCGGCGCGTCTCGACGGTGGGTCGTCGATCCCATCGACGGTACGAAGAACTTCGCCCGCGGCGTCCCGGTGTGGGCCACGCTGATCGCCCTCGAGGAGGGTTCCGACACGGTTGTCGGCGTGGTCAGCGCTCCCGCGTTGGGGCGCCGGTGGTGGGCCAGCCGAAATGGCGGTGCCTTCGCCAGGGATGCCGCCGGCACCAGGTCGCTCTCGGTTTCGTCGATCACCGCGCTGGCGGATGCGTCACTGTCCTACTCCTCGCTGACCGGCTGGGACGAACTAGGGCTGCGCGAGCAGTTCTTGGCCCTCGCCGATCGGATGTGGCGCACCCGGGCCTACGGCGATTTTTGGTCCCACGCCCTGGTCGCCGAAGGCGTGGTGGACGTATCCGCGGAACCCGAGGTGTCCCGGTGGGACCTGACGGCGCTGCATGTGCTGGTCACCGAAGCGGGCGGCGCATTCACCGCCGTCGATGGAACCCCCGGGCCGGGCGGCGGCAGCGTGGTGGCCTCGAATGGCCGGCTGCACGCAGAGGTACTCCGGGCGCTGTCGCCATGACCGGCTATGACATTGACGAGCTCCGGGCGCAATTCCCGGCCCTGGGGCTCGGCACGGTGCACCTGGACGGCCCAGGGGGCACCCAGGTGCCGCAGGGGGTGCTGTCCGCGGTGGCCGAGGCGCTGGTCCTCGGCATGTCGAACCGGCACGGGGCGTTCGCCGCGTCAGGGCGGGCCGACGCCTATGTGGAGCAGGCCCGGGCGGCTCTCGCCGACCTTGTGGGGGCCCCGAAGGCCGACGGGGTCATCCTCGGCCAGAGCATGACCGCGCTCACCTTCGTTCTCGCCGGGGCTCTGTCCAAGACCTGGGGGAAAGGGGACCAGATCGTGGTCAGCGAGCTTGATCACGACGCCAACATCCGGCCATGGGTCCTCGCCGCAATGCGCGCAGGGGCCGAGCTCCGGTGGGCCCGGGTCGACGCGGCGAGTGGGGAGTTGCCGATCGAGCAGTACCAGGGATTGCTCGGTCCACGCACCGTCCTCGTCGCGGTGACGGCCGCGTCCAATGCGCTCGGCACGCGGCCCGACGTCGCGGCCATCTCGGCCCGCGCGCACGCCGCCTGCCCTCGAGCGGTGGTGTACGTCGACGGCGTGCACGCCACTCCGCACGGCCCCACCGACGTCCGCGCGCTGGGTGCCGACATCTACGCGTGCTCTGCCTACAAGTTCTGCGGGCCGCACGTGGGCGCTGCCGTCGCCGACCCCGCCCTGCTCGCCGCGCTCGCGCCGGACAAGCTGCTGCCCTCCTCTGATGCGGTCCCCGACCGCTTCGAAACCGGTACGGCACAGGCTGAATCCCTGGCCGGCCTGAGTGCGGCGGTCGAGTATCTGGCCTCCCTTGGCACCGGCGGTGATCGGCGCGCCCGGCTGGTGGACGGGATGAGCCGGATCGAGAGTTACGAGACGCTCCTGATGCGCCGGCTGCTCGACGGGCTCGGGACGCTCCCGGGCATCACCGTCCTTGGGACGCCGGCTCGCCGAACCCCCACGGTCGCGCTTGTTGCCGACGACGCCTCGCCGCGGGAACTTGCCGCGTACCTGGGCCGGCACGACATCGCGGCCTGGTCCGGCGACTACTACGCCGCGGAGCTGTTCCGCGCTCTGGGCCGGCCGGACGGGGCGCTGCGGCTCGGGCTTTCGCACTACACCAGCCGCGAGGACGTGGACCGCGTCGTTGCCGTGCTCGCCGCCCGCCCGAGGCGCAGATGAATCCGGCGGCGATGCAGCAGGCTCCACAGGTGGCGATCGCCGGTGGTGGTCCGGTCGGCCTCACCCTCGCGGCGTTGCTGGGCCAGTACGGGGTGTCGGTGCTCGTCCTCGAGCGCGAACCCACCCCCCAGGGGCAGCCGCGGGCGATCGCCGCCGACGATGTCATGCTGCGGGTGCTGCGCCCGCTGCCCGGCATGCAGGCGCTGGTGAGCGGGATGCTCGGACCGATTCCGGTGCGGATTGAGGACAACGCCGGCCGGCGGGTCACCGAGATCGAGTTCGGATTGACCGAGCTGGGCCTGCCCGGATTGGCGTTCTTTCACCAGCCAGCTCTGGAAGCTGCCCTGCTGGCTGCGCTCGAGACCCTGCCGACCGTCGCCGTTCGGCGCGGAGTCGAGGTGATCGGCCTCACCCCAAGGCCGGCCAATGTCGACGTCGCGTTGGCATCGGGCGAACCGGTGCGCGCGCAGTACGTCGTCGGCTGCGACGGGGCGAGCTCCACGGTGCGGCGCCTGATCGGCGCCAGCTACACCGGGCGGACCGCGCCGAGGCGCTGGCTTGTCGTGGACGCCGACACCGACCCGCCTCTCACCGACCATTTCACCTACCGGATGGACCCGGCGCGGCCGTCGGTGTGCATGCCCCGGCCGGGCGGCCATCGCTGGGAGTTCATGCTGCACCGGCACGAGGAGCCGGCTGCGCTCATCGACCCCAAATCCGTCCGGGCCCTCATCGCCCCGGAGGCGGCCGGCCGCCAGATCCAGCTTGTGCGCGCAGCTGCCTACCCCTTCCACGCCCGCATCGCCGTCCCGTGGCGCCAGGGCAGGGTGCTGCTGGCCGGCGACGCAGCGCACTGCATGCCGCCGTTCGCCGGGCACGGGCTCGGTGCGGGGATCAGGGACGCGGCATCCCTCGCCTGGCGGTTAGCCGAGGCGGTGCACAGCGGGTCGGCGCCGAGCACCCTCGACGAGTACGAGGCGGAGCGCCGGCCGGATGTGCGTGCGATGACCCGCACCGCACTCATCGCCGGTGCCCTGCTGCAGACGACATCGCGGTCGCGGGCGGCGGCGGCCAGGCTGGCTTTGCACACCGTCGACGCCCTGCCCATCAGCGGACCGTGGTTTCGCGCCGGCGGCCTTCGACCTCGACCACGGCTCGCCGGCAGCGGCCGGGGGCCATCCGGCGGCCCACTGCCTAACCCGGTGGTGCACGCCGAGGGCCGAGCCTGCCGGCTAGATCAGCTGCTGGGACCCGGCTGGGTGCTGCTGGTCCACCCGGGTGACTCGAGCATCCCGGCCGTCCTGCGACACCGGCAGTTCCAACCGCTCAGTGTCGGCGCCAGCGCGCTGGCGGCCGTACAAGATCGCGATGGAGAGCTGCTCGCGCTGTTGAACCGGGCCGGCGGCCAACTCATCGTGCGACCGGATCGCTACCTCGCCTGAGGGCGGCGCGGTCAGTCAGCCAGCCGGCCGGCCAGTTCCTCCAGCGAGGACACCGCCAGCTCCGGACCGGTGAAGTAGGCCGGGAAATAGCCGCCGCCCCGATTGAGCCACGCCGTGCGAAGGCCGGCCCTGGTGGCCCCGTCGATGTCCCACGGGTGCACCGCGACCAGCATCAGCTGCGCAGCCTCGACGCCGCAGGCCTCCCCGATGTAGGCGTAGGAGGTCGGCGAGGGCTTCCATGCGCTGGTCTCCTCCACCGAATGCAGCGCCTCGAACTCCTCCCGCAACCCGACCCGCATCAGCAGCTCATCGGCGGTGCGGGCGGCCCCATTAGTCAGCGTGACCAGCCGCAGGCCGGCAGCGCGCAGGGCCCGGACCCCGCCAGGCACATCCGGGTGCACCGATAACCCGGCGAAACCGCCCATGATGTGTTCGACGGCCTCGTCCATGCTCCGGTCCAGCGCGACACCGGTGAGCACGCTGCGCATCGCCCCGTCGGCGAGCCGGGCAAAGCTCTCCTGGCTGCCGGCCGCCGTAAGGGCGAACCCGTCGCGCAGCAGCGAGGCAAACCAGGTCTTGACCAGCAATGCGGGGGCACCCACCTCGACGAAGCGCTGCCCCATCGGCGACAGATCGGAAAGCGTCTCGTTGACGTCGAAAACGATCACGTGCGGGCGTGGCGACATCCCGGCCTCCTCCTCAGGCGCTGGCGCGTTCCCGCGCCGTGGAAAGGGCCCGGCCGGTCAGCACCCGGGCCAGGTGGCGACGATAGGCCGGATCGGCGTGCATGTCCTCGGTGGGCTCGCTGTCCTGATCTGCTATCAGGGCAGCGTCGTCGGTGCTACTCCCGGCCGACAGCGCCTGCTCGGCGGCGCTGGCCCGGATGGGCGTCGCCGCCATGTTGGCCAAGGCCACCCGCCCGGAAACCGTCGCCACGGCGACGATCGCCCAGTCGTTCGCGCGGCGAGTGAACTTCTCGTACGCCCAGCCGACCCCCGGCAACCGCGGTACCCGCACCTCGATGAGCATCTCCTCCGGCCCGACCACCGACTGCAGGAAGCCGGTGAAAAACTCGGTGGCCGGCACCTCGCGAGATCCGCGGGCGCCGCGAATGACCAAGGTCGCATCCAACGCGAGGACGGCCGCCGGGAGGTCGGCCGCGGGGTCGGCGTGGACGAGGGAGCCCCCGATCGTGCCCCGATGACGGACCTGCAGGTCCCCGACGAGTCCGGCCACGTGAGCCAGCAGCGGCACTTGCTCACGCACCAACGAAGAGGTCACCAAGTCCTGGTGGCGGGTGAGCGCCCCGACCGCGAGGTGCTCGCCCTCTAGCCGGATATAGGACAGTTCCCGGATCCGGCCGAGGCCGACGAGCACGGTCGGAGTGAGCAGGCGCAACTTCATCATCGGCAGCAGCGAGTGGCCGCCGGCGAGGAGCTTCGCGCCCTCCCCGTGCTCGGCAAGCAACGCCAGCGCGGCATCGGCCGTGTCGGCCCGGTGAAACTCGAACGCGGCCGGGATCACCGCTCACCCCCTACCGGCTCGGGCGGGGCGCTCGCCGCCGCCAAGATCGCACGCACGATGTTGTGATAGCCGGTACAGCGGCAAAAGTTGCCTTCCAGGCCCTCACGCACCTCCCGTTCGCTCGGATGCGGCGTCTCGCGCAGCACGCTCAGCGCCGCCATCACCATCCCGGGGGTGCAAAATCCGCACTGCAGGCCGTGTTCGGCCTGGAAGGCGGCCTGCAAGGGGTGCAGCGTCCCATCCGGGCCGGCCAGCCCCTCGGCTGTGGTGACCTCCCGGCCGTCGCACTCAACGGCCAGCACAGTGCAGGACTTCACGGACTCACCGTCCAGGTGCACGGTGCAGGCTCCGCACGAGCTGGTGTCGCAGCCGATGTTGGTGGCGCGCAACCCCCTGACCTCCCGCAGGTAATGCACCAGCAGCGTTCTGGACTCGATCTCATGTTCCTGCGCGGTGCCGTTGACCGTCACGCTGACCCGGGTCATGCCGGAACCTTCCTTGCTGCCTCGATGGCCGTCCAGATCCGCTGCGGCGAGGTGGGCATATCCACGTGCCGAACCCCCAGATGCCCCACGGCGTCGACGACGGCGTTCTGCACGGCCGGGGTGGCCCCGATCGTGCCAGCCTCGCCGACGCCCTTGGCGCCCAGCGAGTTGTACGGCGTCGGGGTCTGCATGTCGACGAGCTCGAAGCTGGGCACCTCGGTGGCCGACAGGAACGGGTAGGTGGCCAGCGTCCCGGTCAGCGGGTTGCCGTCCGGGTCGTACACCACCTCCTCGCACAGCGCCTGGGCGGCGCCCTGCGCGATGCCACCGTGTCGCTGCCCCTCCGCGAGCAGCGGGTTGAGCAGGGTTCCCGCGTCATCGACGGTTACCATCCGTTGCAGGGTGGCCTTCCCGGTCGCGGTGTCCACCTCGACGACGGCGACGTGCGCACCGAACGGGAATGTGGGTCCCGGCGCGGTGAACACGGCCCGGACGAGCAGCGGTTCCTGCGCCGCGAGCGCACCGAAACCCACCTCGGCGTCCGGTGAACCGGCCACGTGCAGCACCGCCCGATCGGTGTCCACGCGGATGTCAGCTGGATCGGCCTCGAGCAGGTCGGCTGCCCGCTGCCTGGCCAGCTCCACCAGCTCGCGGGTGGCCTGGCGCACCGCCGCACCGCCCTGCTGCAGGCTGCGCGATCCGCCAGTGCCCCCGCCCTGTGGCAGGAGGTCGGTGTCGCCCCAGATCACGGTGATCCGGTCAACGGGAATGCCGGTTTCCGCACTGGCCAGCATCGCCCACGCCGTCTCGTGGCCCTGTCCGTGCGGCGAGGTTCCGGTCAGGATGGTGGCGCTGCCATCGGCGTGCACCTCGACGGTGGCGTTCTCGTTGGGGGGGCCGGACTCGTCACCACCACCGGTGATCTCTACGTAGACCGCCAGCCCGATGCCAAGTTGCCGGACGTCCCCGCCTTGGCGCCGGCGGGACTGCTCGGCCCGAAGCTGCTCGTAGCCGGCCGCGGCCAGCACGCGGTCCAGGGCGGCGGGATAGTCGCCGGTGTCGTACTTCGCGCCGCCTGAGGTCGTGAGTGGCTCGGTGAAGGGCGGCAGCAGGTTGCGGCGGCGTACCAGCGCCGGGTCCATCCCGATCTCGGCCGCGAACAGGTCCATGGCGCGCTCGATCGCCGCGGTTGCCTCGGGCCGGCCGGCACCGCGATAGGCCCCGACCGGCGTCGTTGTCGTCACCACGCTGCGGGTGACGCACTCGACCCGGTCGATGGCGTAGACGCCGGGCGCCATCAGCCGGGTCAGGGAGGGAAGGGCGGCCCCGAAGCGGGGGTAGGCGCCGGAGTCCTGCAGCACCTCCAGCCGGTAGGCCAGCACCTTCCCGTCCCGGTTCCCGCCGATGGTGATGCTCTGGCGCTGCGCCCTGCCATGCGTCATCGCGACCATGTTCTCCGAGCGGGTCTCCGCCCAGCGCATGGGCCGGTCCAGGCGCTTCGCGAGCAAGGCGACCACCGCATGCTCGGTGTCCGCCCCGAACTTGGCGCCGAACGCGCCACCAACCTGCGGGGTGATGACGCGGATGCGATCGGGCGGCAGCTCCAACATGCCGGCCAGCGCCTGCTGGGAGCCCTGCGCGCCCTGGTTGGGCAGCCACATCGTCAGCCGGCCGTCCTCGGCCCAGCAGGCGGCAGCCGCCCGGCCTTCCATCGGCGCCGGCGCAAGCCGCTGGTTCTGCACCGTCTGGCTGAGCACCACCTCACAGCCGTCGAACAGGTTCTCATCGAGGGCGTCAGCCGCGCCGAAGGTGCAGACGGTGTTGGTGCCGGCGCCCTCGAACAGCAGCACCTCATCGCCCACCGCCTGCAGCAGGTCGATCACCGCGGGGAGCACCTCGTAGTCGACGCTGAGAAACTCGGCGGCGTCCTCCCCCTGCTCGGGCCGCTCGGTGACGATCGCGGCGACCGGCTCCCCGACGTAGCGGACCCGCTGGTGGGCGAGCAGGGGTGAGCGCATGTGCTCGTCGAACATCGGCATGATGTGCGGCGCCGCAGGGAGATCGGCCAGATCCGCACCGGTCAAAAACCCGAGCACGCCGGGCGCCCCAGCGAGCGCGCCGGTATCAAAGCCGGTGATCCGCGCATGCGCAACCGGAGACCGGACGAACGTAACGTAACCGGCGCCCGCCAGGCGATCGTCGATCAGGTCCTCGGTGTAGACGGCGCCCGTTGTCAGGAACGTGGGATCCTCAACCCGAACCACCCGAGTTCCCAAGATGCTCATGTCCGCCCTACCCTCCCCCGTTGGTCGCCTCGCCATCCAACACTGCCCAACCGGAACCGCCGCACCCGCCGGCTGCCCTACGCTCCACGTGCCATCCAACGAAGGAAGATCATGACCGTAAATTCCGAGCCGCCGAACGGGTTGCCGGTCTACCGGCTGCTCACCGGGGGCGACGACGAGGGGTTCTGCCGGCGGGTCAGCGAGGCACTCGCGCTTGGGTACCGATTGCACGGCGGCCCCTCGATGACCACCAGTGGCAAGGGGCTGCGCGTTGCACAGGTCGTCATCTGGCCGGATCGGGTGCACTGAACGGCGGGGGCGGCGGCGCGTCCAGTTCGGCGAGGACCTCGCTGGTGTGCTGGCCGAGGCCAGGGGGCGAGCGACGATAGCTGACCGGGGTGCGTCCAAACCGCAGGGGCGACGCCGTCGTTCGCACGACGGTGCCGTCGGCAGCGGCGGTTGTCGCGACCGCATCCAGACCGAGCGACTCGGCCAGAGCGAAGGCGCCGGTGAGATCGTTGACCGGGCCCGCCGGAACACCCACCGCGGTCAGCTGGCGCACCCACTCGTCGGCGTCCTGCCGCGCCAGGCGCGCCGCGAGCAGCGGCAGCAACTCGGCCCGGTTGTCCACCCGGGACCGGTTGGTCGAAAACCGGTCGTCGGTGGCGAGCGCGGGACATCCCAGGACCTCGCACAGCCGGGCGAACTGGCCGTCGTTACCGGCCGCCACCACCAGTTCCCGATCACGGGCGGCAACCGTCTCATATGGGGCGACGCTGGGGTGCCGGTTACCCATCCGGGCGGGCACCGCGCCGGCGTTGAGGAACCCGGCCGATTGGTTGACCAGCGAAGCAAGTGAGGCACTCATCAAGTTGACGTCCAGGCGTTGACCGAGCCCGCTGCGCTCCCGCTCGCGAAGGGCGGCAAGAATCCCCACCGCCGCGTGCAGGCCGGTGAGCACATCCACGACCGCGACCCCTGAACGCAGCGGTCGGCCGCCGGCGCCCTCCTCCCCGGTCATGCTCATCAGGCCGCCGACCGCCTGCACGAGCAAGTCATAGCCGGGTAACGCCGCCCCCGCGCCGGTCCCGAACCCGGTGATCGAGCACCACACCAAACCGGGGTTACGCGCGGACATCACCTCCCAACCCATCCCGAGCCGCTCCCAGGTGCCCGGCTTGAAGTTCTCCACGAGCACGTCGGCCCGGTCGGCCAACTGGCCTGCGCGAAGGTAGCCGTCCTTTGTGGAAAGGTCCATCGCAACACTGCGTTTGTTACGGTTGATCGACAGGTAGTAGGTGCTGGTGCCGTCGGGCGCCCATGGCGGCCCCCATCCTCTGGTGTCGTCGCCGAATCCCGGCCTTTCCACCTTGATGACATCGGCCCCCAGATCGCCGAGCATGCAGGTGGCGTACGGCCCGGCCAGCACACGGGTGAAGTCCGCCACGACGATGCCGGCGAGCGGACCAAGATGTGCGGGCTGCTCGTCCATGCGTCGCAGGCTAACGGCGGCCCGTACCCGGCTTGGAAACCCACTAAGCTCGGAGCGTCCGAATGCATGCAGAAAGAACGAGGACCGATCCGCCGAGAGGGGCCGCGCGCAATGGCAACGCCCCTCATCGAGGTGGAGAAGCTGAACAAGTCCTTCGGTGATCTTCATGTCCTGCGCGACATCGACCTGACTGTTTCCGCCGGGGAGGTCGTGGTCGTCATCGGCCCGTCCGGTTCGGGCAAATCCACCCTGTGCCGCTGCCTCAACCGGCTCGAGCCCATCGACTCCGGCACCGTGCGGGTGGACGGTGAACCGCTGGCGGAACGGCAGCGCCGATAGCCGCCGCGCTGGGCGGCACGGGCACCCGTGCGCTGACCTCGGTACCGATCGGCGATTCTTCGGCGGTAGACGGTAGCAACTCGTTTCCGCTTCCCGCGTTGGGTTCGGCCGAGGGCCGTGCCCTTGCGCGGCTGCGGGCGGATGTCGGGATGGTGTTCCAGTCCTTCAATCTATTCGGGCACAAGACGGTGCTCGGCAACGTCACCCTCGGACCCCGCCAGGTACGCGGGCTCAGCCGGGCCACGGCCGAGAGCGAGGCGCGGGCGCTGTTGGAGCGGGTAGGCATCGCCGACAAGGCCGACGCATACCCGGCGGAGCTGTCCGGCGGGCAGCAGCAAAGAGCGGCGATCGCCAGGGCGTTGGCCATGAAACCCAAGGTGATGCTGTTCGACGAACCGACCAGCGCCCTCGACCCCGAGATGATCAACGAGGTGCTCGACGTGATGGTCGGTCTCGCCAAGCAGGGGATGACGATGATCGTGGTCACCCACGAGATGGGCTTCGCTCGCGGCGCGGCCGACCGGGTGCTGTTCATGGACGACGGCCGCATCGTCGAACAAGGGGAACCGCAGCAGTTCTTCACGGCCCCCCGCACCGACCGAGCCAAAGACTTCCTGTCGAAGATCCTGACTCATTGACGCCGCTCCCCCTCACGAGCAAGGAGATCTCATGGTCAGCAATTCTTCCCCGCGAACCGGTAAGAACCTGGGCGCGCTCTGCGTTATCGGCGCGCTGTGCGTGGGTTTAGCAGCCTGCGGATCCAGCGGAAAGGCGAGCCTTCCCGGCGCCGGCGGCGGGAGCGAAGCTGGCGGCAGCGCCGGTGGCGGGGTGCTGGCGAACGCGCCGGTTGCCTCGGCCGCGGAAATCGGCACCAACACCACCATGGCAAAGATCCGGCAGCGGGGCCAGCTTCTGGTCGGGGGCACCTCCACGGCTCCCCTGTTCGCACTGCAGAATCCCGCGACCGGTCAGGTAGAGGGCTTTGACGCGGACATGGCTCGGCTGCTCGCGCAGTACATCATCGGAAAACCCAACGTCAAGCGGGTGCAGACCACCGCAAAGACCAGGGAGACCCTGTTGCAGAACGGCACGGTGGATACGGTGATTGCCACCTACACCATTACCGCCAAGCGCGCCAAATTGGTCGCCTTCGCAGGGCCCTACTATGCCTCCGGCGACGCCATTTTGGTCAAGAAGTCCAACAGTTCGATCACCGGACCCAAGGACCTCAACGGCAAGAACGTGTGTACGGAGAGCAATTCCACCGCCGCAAATGACATCGGCAAGTTCGCCCCCGGCGCAAAGGTCACGCTCCTGGAGACCAACGATGAATGCCTCACGGCGGTGGAGCAAGGCCGCGACGACGCCTACGTCCTCGATCAGGGCATCCTGGCCGGAGACGTCACCCGGCACGCCGACGTGCAGGTGGTCGGCCAGCCGTTCACGAAGGAGCCGTACGGGATCGGCCTGCCGAAAAACGACCCCGCATACGTCACATTCATCAACGACTGGATCAAGAAGATCGAAAGCGGCGGCCAGTGGGCGACGGCCTACAAGAACAGCATCGGCAAGGTCGTGACCGGAGCGCCGCCGCAGCCACCGACGCTCTGCGACGTCGCCGGGTCTTGCGGAAAACCCTGACGTGTGGCAGGACGTGAGCTTCCTGCTCAATGGCTTCAAGGTGACGGTCGAGCTGACAGTTCTGTGCTTCGCGGTCGCGCTCGTCGTGGGGACCGTCCTTGCAATCATGCGGGTCAGCCCCATCGCGCCGCTACGGGCGGCCGGGCAGACCTACGTCGAGGTGATCCGCAACACCCCTTTGCTGGTGCTGCTGGTCCTGTTCATCTTCGGCCTGCCAGAAATCGGCATCCTCTACTCCCTGTTCGTGTCGGCGGCCATTGTCATCTCCGCCTACGAGGCCGCGTATGTCTGCGAGGCCGTTCGCGCCGGCATCAACACGGTCACGGTGGGGCAGGCCGAGGCGGCGAGAGCGATCGGGCTGAGCTTCACCCAGTCGCTGCGACATGTCGTGCTGCCGCAGGCTTTCCGCTCGGTCGTGCAGCCGCTAGGAAATGTGTTCATCGGGTTGACGCTGAACACCTCACTCGCCGCTGCTGTGGGCGTGCTGGAGCTCACCGGGGCCTCTGACCGCCTCGATCTGCGGATCGTGCAGCCTATCCCGATCTTCCTCGGCTCAGCCGTCGGCTACATCGTGTTGACCCTCAGCGCGGCCCTGCTGACCGGTGGGATTGAGCGCCGGGTCGCGATCCGTCGATGACAGCCTCGCGCGTACTGTTCGATGCTCCTGGGCCGCGCGGTCGCCGGAGAATTGCCATCACGACCGTGCTTTCTGCGGTGCTGCTGGTCCTCCTGGTGCTGCTGGCCCTGCAACGGTTCTCCGCGCACGGCGAGCTCACCGCAGCCAAGTGGCGCCCATTCACTCAATACGCCTACCTACACTTTTTGCTGGTCGGGTTGTTGCACACGATCGAGGCGGCCGCGCTGGCAATAGCCGTGTCCATCCCGATCGGTCTCGTATTGGCATTAGTCCGGCTGGCCCCACTGCGCCCCCTACGAATCGCCGCAGGCGCCTACATCGAGCTGTTCCGTTCCGTGCCGCTGCTCCTGCTGATCTTCTTTTTCCTTCTTGCGCTACCGCGGTTCGGGGTCAGCCTTCCCCCATTCTGGCTCCTTGTTCTCCCGCTGATCATTTCCAATGCGGCAACCCTCGCCGAGATTTTTCGGTCCGGAATACTTTCGCTGGAGCGGGGCCAGTCCGAGGCGGCCTTCAGCATCGGGCTTACCTACGCCCAGACGATGCGGCTGGTCGTCCTGCCGCAGGCACTCCGCCGGCTGGCCCCTGCGGTGGTGAGCCAGCTCGTCGCAACGCTGAAAGGAACTTCCCTTGGCTATGTCGTCAGCTACGATGAGTTGCTGCAAAGCGGCCGGATACTGGGTGAATTCACCCAGACGCTGATCCAGACCTACCTGGTGGTGGCACTTTTTTACATCGTCATCAACATTGCTCTTTCCCGGCTGGCCTGCGGCTTGGAGGTTCGCCAGCGGCGGCGCGGACCGGTGCTCGCCCTGCATCCGCCTGCGAGCGCCGAGGACGTCGCCGTGGGAGTCGAGGGCGCCGACGCCATCGCGCGGGGGCGGTGACCGGCCATTTGCCGCCTACTCGGCTTCGTGGCCAGGCACCCCATCGCGCTGCCGGACATCCTCGGCGGTTCACTGGATGCTTTCACCGCGCTTTCGCGCGACCACAAGGACGGCTGGGGCATTGCCTATAGCAACGGATCCGGTGGGCTGACACGGTGCCGCGAATCGCTCCCCGCCTGGTCAAGCCCGCTCTATGCCCGCCTGGTCGGCGAGACCAGGTCCGACGCCGCCCTGCTGCACCTGCGCAAGGCATCCCCCGGTCTGCGGGTGGGTGAGGACAACACCCATCCGTTCGTGTTCGAGCAGCTGGCATTCGGCCACAACGGTCGGGCCACGCCGGTCGACGCCGTGGAGTCTCTTATTGACGATGACCTGCGGGGTCAGCTGGGCGGCCAGACCGACAGCGAGCGCTACCTGCTAGCGGTGATTTCTGCTGCGAGGCGTACGGGCGATATCGGTGCGGCGCTGTTGCTGACCGCCACCGCGATCCGCGAGCGGGCCGAGATCACCGCCCTTAACTGCCTGCTGCTCAGTTCCACTCGGCTCTACGCTCTGGCCTGCTATGACGCCGCCGCGACCGCTACTCTCGGCCGCCCACCGGACTTCTTCGAATTGCTTTACTCGACAAGTTCAGACCTGGTGTTCGTCGGCTCGACCGGCTGGCCTGCGCCGGGCACCGATCGGCTGGTGGATGGCCAGCTCTTGGAGGTCGACCGCGCCGATCTGCGCGTGACCGTCCGGCAAGGCCGAGATCGGCTCGCTTGATCAGGGCACGGCAGGGAACTCGGTTCGGGAGTCGACGCGCCAATGGTTAACCCGCAGCGGTCGGTCACCGAAGGCCAGCGCGTCCTGCTCGCCGACAAGTGAGAACCCGAGGGCTCGGCAGATTCCGTTGGACGGCGCATTGGTGACGCCGGGGAAGGCGTGGACTATTCCCCAACGCGGCTCATCGCGGGCTCGCTCCAGTAGGTCCCGAACCGCCGCCTTGCCCAGCCCGCGACCCTGGAACTCCGGCAGCACCATCCAGCCGATCTCCGAAATCGGCTCGCCGTGCTCTGCGTGCGACCAGAGCACCACGCTGCCGGCCACTGCGTCAGTCTCGTCGGGCAGGATCATCAAGATCCACGATTGCCCCGACGCCATGTCGTCCACGTCGCGCTGCACCTTGGCCGCGATCCCCTCACGCGGCAGCGGACCCCCGAGTTCGGTCATCATCACCGGGTCGCAGCGCATCCGGAGGTAGACGTCGAGGTCACCCGGCTGAACCGCGCGTAGCCGCACTCTGGCTCCTCACTGACGGCACGATGCGTTTGTGACCGACCTGTTCTATCACCGCAGCGGGCTGGACCCGACGAGCGCCAAAAGTTCACTGCTGACATACAACCTCGGCGGCCGCCCCTTGCCCAGCGGTTCGGCGGTCCCGTACTCCAGCAGGACTCCGGCGCTCGCAAGCACGCGCAGCGCCGCGTTTGCTGCCTTAGCACTCTGGCCCAGTTCTCCTGCGACCACAGCAGTGGTGAGGACAAGGTGGCGAGGAAGCAGACCCAGAACCCGCCAGGTGGAGGAGTCGGTTCGCGGAGCTCGCCCGTGTCGGGAGGTGGCGAGCCGTGAACGCCACTGCTTGCGCAAGAACTCGACCTGGGCGACGAGGGCGCTCTGGGTGTGGCATGCGCCCGACACGGCGTCGGCGAACCACCGCACCCACGAATCATGCTGGCCAAGGCGGAACAAAGTCAGTCCCGCCGAGTACCCGCCCACATCGGCGGCGATCCGGGCGCTCACCGGCGGAGGCGTGACCAGCGACAATCGGCGGGTCAGAATCCACGCCACCAACACTCGCCCGAGGCGGCCATTGCCACCCCCGAATGGATGGATGATCTCAAACTGTGCGTGGCAGATCGCGGCCTGCGCCACCGGGTCAAGGTCATCGCGGTTGGCATAAAGCACGAGGTCATCCAGGAGCGCAGAGAGGCGGTCAGGGGGCGGCGTGACCAGATGCGCGTCCAATGGGCTCGTGCCACCGATCCAGCCCTGCTCGTGTCGCAGCACCCCCACGTACGTCGCCGGAGTCGGACCTCCCGTCATGAGAGTTTTGTGCCACTCGCACATGAGCTGCACCGACAGTGGACTGGTGGCTGCCGAGGTGATCGCCTGGTTGACGGCTGCGAGGTTCGCAGCGACCCAGGCCGCAGGCGTGTGCTTGCCGGAGCTGTGCTCCTGCGCGATGACGATGTCGACCACTGGTGCGATCACCCCCTCGATGTAGGAGGAGGCGACACCTTCAGCCCGAAGCAGCAGCCTTGCTAGAGGCTCGTAATCCTCTGGCATGTCCGCTGCCCCGTGACCGACCTCCGCCCTTGCCGTCGCCGTCCGGGCCACCGTGCTCGCGCCGAGTGCCAGATCGCGCTCCGCCAGCAGTGTTGGGACAAATGCCCGCACCCGCCGACCCCGCCACCGGATCGACACGTCGATGCCTGCCGGCTCACCCATCGGATCCCTCCCCTCCGGGGAGATATACCTACCGCTATTAGCATAGCGGTACAAGAATTGGGCGCGCCTCCGCGGATCCGCTAGCAAATGGCGGACCTCGATGACTTCCTCGCTGGCGACGTCGCCGAGCATGGTCCGGTGCCCGAATCACTCATGGAAGAGGTACGCCAGGCATGGCCGGACCCGCACGCCGCGGCAGACGCGCAAGCCCAACCCGCGGCGCCGCTCGTCCTCGACAGCGAAGGGCTGAGCAAGGCGGCTACCGGCGATCGACGGGTGGTCGCATGGATCGCCCCGGCCCGCGAACGACAACTGCCTCTCGTCGTGAACGCCGTCACCCTCACCGAAGCCCTCCATGGCGGCGGCGCCCGGGTACACCTGCTCACCAAGAACGCCCATGTCGACACCGTGGACGCCAACTTCGCCAGCGAGGCCGGCCGGCTGCTCGGCCGCACTAGGCGCAGCAACACCGTCGATGCGCTCGTCGCGACTACCGCCATCCGCCTCAACCGGCCGACGACCATCCTGACCAGCGACGCCCGCGACCTCGGGCCGCTGACCAGCGAGTATCCGCTGGTGCGGGTCGTGCCCATCTGACCTGGAGGCGCTGAACCTTCTGCAGCACGATCCCGGTCAGTCACGCTGGCGGGATTCCTGGCGACTCAACTCAGCCGGTTTGAGTGGACGTTCTGGGATGCCGCCTGGCGCCTGGAGCGTTGGCCGCTCGCGTGACCCACGCCCCAACCTGATCGGTGGCACCAGGCCTCGATCGGGCGCTGGACGGCGCCGTTCTCAGGTGACGTTGAGGGACCTCGCCACGTCAAGAACGAGTTGGCGGTCTAGACCGAGCACGAGTAGGGCGTGCGGGCTGCGGGCGCAGAGCACGGTCACGTTGTTGGAGGTGGCGATCCACGGCCCGTCGGGGCCGGCGAGGTGACGAGCACCAGCTGCGGTCGGGAATGGGTCTCTGGACAGGTACACCATGACATTGCGGCCGGCGGCGTCGCTGTAGGAATAGGCGGTCACCTGTCGGCCGCCGACCAGGCCCGACGCGGCGCCCATCGGTCGCAGCCGGACCGAGGCGAGGTCCGGTGCCTGCGCGTCGGGCACCGATGTGCCGGGCAGCCGAAGGGCGCGGTAGTCGGCGACCGCAGCCGTGACAGCTGCCGGTTCCCGGCCGCTGCCGCCGACGCTTCCCCGCCCAGGTCCCAGGAGTAGCCCGAGGGAGACGGCCGCACCCAGCACGAGGCCACCGGCGGCGAGGACCCAGCGCCCGCGGCCTCTGACCAGCTGGCCGGACCAGCTGGACGCGGAGGCCGGGGTCGTCCTGCGCCGCGGCGGCCGAGCAAAGCCGTCGGCGCGGTCGTCAGCGAAACTGTCCGCGCAGTCGTCGGTGTCGCCCTCGGCGCGCACCTCGCTGGAGATGACGGCCCGCAGGTGCTCGCGCAGCTCGGGGGGCGCGGCTTCGCGGGCCGATTCCGCCAGCCGTCGACCGGCCCGGCCTAGGTCGACCTCCCGCCAACATTTCTCGCAGTCCAGTAGATGCCGTTCGAAGGCGCGTGCGGCCCGGGGGCGTAGGCCGCCGCCCAGGTAGGCCGCCGCGGTGTTCTCGCTGTCGTGCGCGCGGCCAGGCCTGGGTCCGGCCGGCTCAGCGCCGCTCATGGCCGCCCGTCGATCCGTGTGCGCCCGGCGCCGTCAGGGGCGTGCCGGCTCAGTGCCAGCGCGAGTGATTTGCGGCCCCGGTGCACCCGGGCGAGCACCGTGCCGCGTGGGGAGCCGGTCAGGTCGGCGACCTCCCGCGCGGTGAAGCCGGACAGGTCCATCAACGTGATGGCGATGCGCTGGGCCTCCGGCAGAGCCCACAGCGCCCGGTGCACCGCGTCGGCTCGGATCCGCGCGATCGCTTCGGTAGCCGGGTCGGCGCCACCCGGGTGAGTTCCGGCTGGATCGCTGGCCAGCACTTCTGGTCGCGCCGCGTCCCGCCGGTACCACGAGCGCGCCGTGTTGAGGCAGATGGTGACGAGCCACGCGCGGGGGTCGCGCGGGGGTGGGTCGGGCCACCCGGCGTAGGCCTTGAGCCAGGTCTCCTGGACCAGGTCCTGGGCGTTGCCGCGTACCAGCCTGCGTGCCAGGGCGTGGACGGCGTCGAGATGCGCCAACGTCATCTGGAGGAACTCCTCGGACGCCTGCGGGGTCACGGCTCGCCTCCTCCCACTGTTGGACGCCGGGTGGCGGCGATTGATTGCACCACGCCCGAGGCGCCGTGAGCGCGTGCTGTAGCGCGGCGCAATCAATCGGGCGGGCGCGGCGTCCTAGTTGGTAACCAATAATCCTGGAGGAGAGTCCATGCGCCGTACCGGCAGCGACAGGTGACCGCGGTCGACGACCGGGCCCGACGCGGCGGCGGTGAACGTCGGGCCACCGGCAACCACGGCTCCGACGCGGTGAAGTTACCGTCCCCGCGGCGGTTCGGGCAGGCCTTCGCGCTGCTCCGCGTGTTCATGGGCCTGGTTTTCCTGCTGAACGGGCTGGCCAAGCTGTTCGAGTTCCACGCTGTGGTGATTGGGCCGTACGTGGCGAACCTCATCGACCGGGCCGACACCCGTTTCATCCTCAACATCGAGGCCAACAAGAACGCCCAGCATCCGCTGCCCGGCATCCGCCCGCTCGTGAACCACGTGTTCCTCGCGCACTTCGGCTTCTGGCAATGGGCGTTCACCGCCGCTGAACTCGGGATGGGGACACTGCTAGTCTTGGGTTTGGCCAGCCGGCTCGGCGCCCTGCTCGGGGTCCTGCAGACCGGTTTCCTTTTCTCCCTCTACCTGAGCAATGACCGCTGGGTGTTCGAGCAGCCCCTAGAGGTCGTGCCGCTGCTGCTCCTGCTGTGGATACCTGCCGGCCGCGTGTGGGGCCTGGATGGGAGCGCCCTGCTGCCGGCGCGGCTGCGGGCTCGATGGCCGTTTTGAGCAGGCCGGCGCCCGCCCCGCGGGTCCGGTTGTTGCGCGCCGAGTCGGCCCCGATGGCGGCCAAGGCGCTGTTCGCTGACGGCGACCCCGGTCCGATCGCTGCGTCCCTGGCGCACCTGCCGGATCTGTTCGCGCCGGCGCTCGCGTTCATCGGCGCGGCGCTGGCCGGGAGCTGGCTGCCGACCCGTACCAAGGAAATCGTCATTCTGCGGATGTCGGCGCTGGCGGGTTGCCGCTACTGCACCGCGGCGCACAGCGTGGTCGCTCTCGACAACGGCCTCACCGTGGACCAGGTCCGCGGGCTGCGGGGTGAACTTCCGCACGAGCTGCTGTTCGTCGAGGGCTCGGACCGGGCCGTCATCTGCTGGTGCGACGCGGTGCACGCAGGCAGCGAAAGCGACTTGTCGGCCGCGAGGGCCCAGCTCGGGCGTCACTACGACGACGCTTCGGTGGTCGAGCTGACCGTATGCGCAACGGCCACGCTGATGCTCAACCGCTACGCCACCTCACTGGCGCTCCCGGTCAGCGCCGAAACCCTCACCCGGCTGGCCGCGGAGGGGCTGCCCGGATGAGCGCCGCCGCCGCTCAGCAGATCGACACCACAGCGCGGCGGCTCAGCGCCGCGATCGCAGCGGCTACGGTCTCCGGGCGAATGTGGCTCTACAGCAACTACCACTGCAACCTGGCCTGCGCCTACTGCCTGACCGAGTCGGCCCCCGATGCGCCGGCCAGGGCCATGGCCGCCGACCGGCTGCGCAACTTGGCCCGGGACGCCAGAGACCTGGGTTTCACCGCGCTCGGCGTCACCGGCGGCGAGCCGTTCCTGCGCCCCGAACTGCCCGAGCTGCTCAGCGACATGGCTGAAGTCCTACCCCTGGTTGTGCTGACCAACGGCACCCTGTTCAGCCGGCGGCTACTCGACCGCCTTGCGCCGCTCGCCGGCCAGGCCGTCGCCCTGCAGATCAGCCTGGACCGGCCCGACCCGGCCAGCAACGATCTGCTGCGGGCCCCCGACAACTTCCGCAAGGTTGTCCAGGCCATCCCCCACCTCGTGGAAAGGGGCCTGGAGGTGCGGATTGCCACCACCCTGCTTGCGGAGGACGCCGGCGAGCTGGCCAGGCTGTGCGACCTGCATCGCAGCCTCGGGGTCACCGACGAGCACCACATCGTGCGGCCCGTCGTGCGCCGGGGACGGGCCGAGACCGGCGACATGGGTGTCACCGCACGGCCCACCGATCTCGAACCGGAGTTCACGATCACCATCGACGGTGCGTTCTGGTCACCGTTCGGCCCCACCGTCGCAGGCGGCGTTCTTGACGTCGACCTGCTCATCACCCGGATAACCGACCCGCTGCACCGGGCCGTCGACCGCTTCCTGGACCTTGCCGAGCAGCGCCCAGCCGGGAACGACGGCGTGCTCAACATCCGTTGAGCGTGATCGCTGCGCCCGGTCCGGGCGCCCACGTCACCACCCGGCAGGCAGCCCTCCATGCTCGCCGTTCGAGCAGACCTAAAGCGGGCTGCACCCCAGCCGACGAGCGATGTGGTGGGTGGGGTGCTTCCCGTCATTGATCCGCCTGTAGCGGTAGGTGACCTGTGAGGGTCGACCCGCGACCTGAGCTTGAGATGACCGTAGCGCGCAGCGTCAGCGACATCGAAGCCGTCGCATCCGCTCGCCGCAACTGAGTGCCCGCACAAGCTCTGGTATCATTTACTCGCCATCTGAGCGTATGCTCCCGGGCGTGGTTTCACCTGCCTCGTGGCCCGCGGTCGGGTGGGAGGAGCGGCCCTGGACGCCGCAGATCTCCCCTGAGCTCGTCTCAGCGGCGGTCCGCCGGCGGCACGCAGGGCCGTACCGCGCAGCCGTCGTCCCGTCCATCGCCGAGCTCACCCCGACGATCCCTAGTGACGTGCTCGCGTCAGCGGGTGACGCCACTGCCGAGATCGCCCGCTTCGATGCCGAGCTTGGCGCGGAGGTGGTGCCGTTCGCATCCGTGCTGCTGCGCTCAGAGTCGACCTCCTCATCGACGATCGAGAACCTGACGGCGGGAGCCAAGGCGATCGCCCTGGCAGAGCTCGGCAGCTCGGAAGGGCGCAACGCCACGGAGATCGTCGGCAACGTCTCAGCGATGCGTGCCGCACTGGAGCTGGCCGACCAGCTGGACGGCACAGCGATCATTGCCATGCAGGCTGCGCTGCTCGGCACGGTGGAGCGTGGCCTGACCGGGCGCTGGCGCACCCAGCAGGTCTGGACTGGCGGCACGTCCTTCGGACCGCACGCCGCGTCGTTCGTGCCGCCACACCACGAGCACGTGCCAGCACTGATCGACGACCTGGTGCGCTTCACCAAGCGGATCGACCTGCCGCTGCTCGTCCAGGCCGCGATCACGCACGCCCAGTTCGAGACGATTCACCCCTTCCCCGACGGCAACGGTCGTACCGGACGCGCGCTGGTCCACGCGATGCTGCGTGGCCACGGCCTGACCCGCAACGTCACCGTCCCGGTGTCGGCCGGGCTGCTCACCGACACGGCCGGCTACTTCGACACGTTGACCGCCTTCCGCGCTGGGGACCCGGCGCCGATCGTCGCGAAACTCGCGGATGCCTCATTCGCCGCGATCGCTAACGGGCGGCAACTCGTGGCCGAGCTGCGGGCCGCACGGGTGGACTGGAACGACAAGATCAAGACTCGAAAGGCAGCGACCGCCTGGCGGCTCGCGGACCTCCTCGTGCGCCGGCCCGTCGTCGACGCTGCCACTGTCGCCGCCGAACTCGACCTCGCACCACAGAACGCCGGCCGCGCGATAACCCCGCTCGTGGCGGCCGGCGTGCTCACCGAGTTCACCGGTTTTAAACGCAACCGCATGTGGCAGGCACCCGAGATCCTCGCCGCCCTCGATGACTTCGCCTCCCGAGCCGAGCGCCGCGCGCGCTGAGCCCGACTCACGCTCACTCGGGCCGGGGCGGGGAAGCAACGGACTCGAAGGTCACCGTCGCACGACAAGGGCACGGCTTGTCCGAAACGCCGCGACGAGTTCCCATTGAGCTGAGCAGCGGTGTCGAGCGCGGCCAGCATGTCGTCGAAGGACTCGGCCGGCACGGTAATGGTGAATGGTGGCGTCGTGCCGACGCAGGATCTGTTCGGCAGGTCGCCGTCGGACCATCCCTTCCGGGCACGCGTGGGAGCGTCCGTGGAGGAGTCGTCCTACGAGACGGCACGATCATCGGGCAATCGTCTGAGTCCGCTGCCAGCTGCTGTGCCGTGGACGTTCCTCGATCGGTGAACGGAAATGCGTGGAGCGGTCATTGGCTTCAGGTGCGCATGCCGCGTGGTACGGAGGAGCATCGATGACCAGCGTCGGCGGCGGCGGCGGCGTGCAATCGGCGAGTCGGTGTTCGGTACGGAAGACGGCAAGGTTGCATGCTCACGACGGGCAGCCGAGGCGACGAGCAGGGCGTCGTAGCCCTCGTCGTGGAGCGTCGCCGACGTCCTGGCAGGCTGGCCACTGTCGCTGGGTGGGCGACGGCGGCGGAAGGCCGACCCGCGCGAGGCGCCGATCGTCGTTCAAATGCGCCACTTGATCCAGGTCGATCCGCCGACGCCACAGTTCTTGAGGTAGAGCGTGGCCCGGCGGAAGTTCTGTACCAGCCAGCGCCCGGTACCACCCCGCCCACGCAGTGTCGGGTTCGTCGGCGAGGTACCACGCCGCGACGACGACGCCGCGCTGCCAGCGGCCGTCGGCTGGTACGGGCGGTTCCTATAGCGGATCGCCACCATCGGGGATGTGACGCACGAACAGGCGGTGGACGTTGCCTGTGTCGACGTCGAGGGACGCCACCTACGAGACGGGCATGCCCTCGAGGGACGCGACGAGCCGCGACACACTGCGGTAATCGCCGTCCCGGATGACGTCGATGGGGCGCCGGTCGTCGAGGCGCTGGGTCGGCTTGATGAGCCAGATCGGGATATGGGCCGCCTGCATGACCTGCGCGAGCCGCTCGACCAGCGAGGTGAGCTCCAGCGCCCGCACGGCGTGTACACCGGACGACGCCCGCGTTCCGCGCAGCCACCGCCGCCCACTGCTCGGGTCACCGCCGGTCGCCTTGGCGAGATGTGCAGCAGTGAGGTTGCCCAGCTTCGCGACGCGCGCGATCTCAGCAGCCAAGGAGGTGCGAGCAACGGCTGTCACAGGCGGCCGCCCGGTCAGATTCCCTGATGAGAACATGACCGGTATGGCTGCTGCCCGCCGGATCACGGCCAAGACCAAGATCTTCCAGCTCAAGATCCAGTTGGCCGGTGTCCGCCCACCGGTGTGGCGACGCGTGCTGGTTCCCGGCGAGATCGACCTGGGCGAGCTGCACGACGTCATCCAAACGGCCTTCGGGTGGACCAATTCGCACCTGCACCAGTTCGAGATCGGCACGGCCCGCTACGGAACCCCCGACCCGGACTGGGGCTTGGGCGACGTCGCCGACGAATCACGGGCGAAACTGTTCCGCGTCGCCGAAGTGGGCAGCCGCCTGACCTACACCTACGACTTCGGCGACAATTGGGACCACCACGTGACGGTCGAGAAGGTGCTCGAGGTCCAGCCCGGAACGCGCTACCCGAAATGCGCGGCCGGGCGCCGTGCCTGCCCGCCCGAAGATGTCGGCGGTCCATGGGGCTACAGCGACTTCCTCCAGGCGCTCAGCGACCCGAAGCACGACGAGCACGAGCAGTGGAGCGAATGGATCGGCGGCAGCTTCGATCCCGACGCGTTCGACCTCGCGTCCGCGGACGCGGCTCTGGATGTGTTCGCCTGGGGCGCAAGCCCGCTGCGATCAGTGCGCTGACCAGAGGCAACCACGAACGATGCGGACTTACCGCGGGCGGTACACGTGAGCGCGGTGGTCGACGTTGAGTACCCAGACGAGCCGGGGATCATCATTGATACGAAGCAGAATCCGGTAGTCGCCGTTACGGGCGGTGCGTTTACCTCGCAGCTCACCCTCCAACGGCTTACTCAGCCGATGCGGATCGGTTGCGAGTCGTTCATCGACATACACCAGCACGGCGACCGCGGCCCGACTGGGCAGACGTGCCATGTCACGCCGAGCTGGACCGGACCACTCGATCCGGTAGCTCATCGCGGCGCCAGGCCGAGCTGTCGACGCAGCTCGTCACTACCCACCGTGCGGCCGGCTTCGATGTCCGCCTCAGCCTCGGCGATTGATTCCCGGATCCCGGGACGCGAGAGCCAATACACCGTCTCCTGCAGCGACTCCAGGTCCTCAGCGGCCACGATCACCGCAGCGGGCCGACCATGCTTGGTGATCATTATCTGTTCATGAGTCGACTCGGCATCGTCCACGAGTTCATTCAGACGAGCCTTGACCTCGGTCACCGTAAGACTTCGCATGCCAAGAGCATAGCTGAAATCAGGTTCGTGAAAAGGCTGAAATCAGCACTGAAAATCGGACAAGTTTGCGTGATCTCACCCGTGGGCGCGAGACGGTCCCCGCGAATTTTGCCTGACAAATGCCTGACAAATGATCAAGAGCTCCAATGCCGAAGCTGGTGCTGGAGGTCGCCCGCAAGGTGACGGGCTCGGAGTTCAGCTTCGTGTTTCGCGACTACCCGAAGGAAAACGAGCACCGCGAGGTAATGGTCGGCGCCGAGCTGTGCCGGGCGATCCGTGAGCACATGCTGGCGAACGGCAAGCGCGACGACGACCTGCTCTTCGCGACCAGTGTCGGTACGCCGATCTCACGCAACACGTTTCGCACCCGAGTCTGGCTACCGGCGATCGAGCGGTCGGGGCTGCGCCAGCGTGTCCGTTTCCACGACCTGCGTGGCGCGCACGCCTCGTGGCTGCCGGCGGCGCGGACCTCAAGGTCGTGATGGACCACCTCGGCCACCGTCAGATCTCCACCACCCAGCAGTACCTCGGCAGCCTCCCCGACGCGGGCGAGCGCGCGCTGAAGGCCTTCGAGGCCATCCGGGGACGGCAGCGGTAGGTCACTGTTCCTCGCTTGGCTACGCAAGACTACGCAGGAACTACCGCTGAAGAGTAGTTTTTCAGTACTCTTTAGTGATGGCAAGGCTGAAGCAACGTCGAACGAGCGGGATACCGCCCCAGCTTGCAGGGGTCCCGATGCGAACCTTCCGCGCTGCGGACGCCGCCGTCGCCTACGCCCATCCCGCTCCTCAGCTTCGCCGGCTGGAGCAGTCGGGCGTCCTGCATCGGCTCGCCCACGGCTACTACACAGTGGTCCCGCAGGACCAGATCGGCACCAACTGGATGCCGACGCTGGAGGCTGTGGCGGCGGGTATCGCAGCGGCGCGCTTTCATCCCGATCGCGCGCCGCTGATGGGTGTGTCCGCTGCACGTCTGCACGGTGCGCTGCCCAGGGCATTGGCCGTCGCGATTGTCGCCACGCCGGTCCAGCACGACCCGATCACGCTGCTGGACCGCCCGGCGTCGGTGCGTTTCGTCAGGCGCGATACGGCGCGAGTCGACGTCGAGACGGTGACGACGGAGCTGGGCCGTGCGTTGGTTACATCGATCGAGCAGACCGTGCTGGACCTTGCTCGCAGGCCCGCGCTGAATGTCGCCGAAGACCAGATTCCAGAGGCGCTGCGAGCACTGCTGCCGCGGTGCGACCCGGAGGTTCTCGACGAGCTTGCGCGCCGTCAGCGGCTGCGCTCCGCACTCGCGCGCGCTCGGGACTTGACGCGATGACGTACCCGAGCGGACTGCGACGTAACGAAGCAGCAAGCGTCGCGCACCAATTTGGTGTCGCGCTTGAACAGGTCCATCGCGACCACTTGATCTCGTCGATCCTCGCTGCGCTTCAGGCTCATGCCGACGAGCTGATCTTCTTCGGCGGAACCGCTCTTGCCCGCACATACCTACCATCCGGTCGCCTCAGCGAGGACATCGACCTGATCGCGGTGACCGACCGACGGTCCGTGGGGCGCGCGATAGGCCGCACGATTGAGCGCGCGCTGCGCGTCACGCATGGACGGGTCGACTGGACGGTCGCGCTGACCGACATCCGCGACACCGAACCGGCGAGCCTGGTGACCCCCAACGGTCTCGTGGTCCGAGTTCAGCTTCTCAGCGCGCGGGGATACCCGCCCTGGCCAACCGCCATGCACGACATCGACCAGCGCTACAGCGACATTTCGCCGACTCGCCTGCGTACGCCGGTGCGCGACTCGTTCGCCGGGTTGAAGACCGCCGCGTGGTTCGAACGCCGTGCGCCAAGAGACCTATATGACTTGTGGGCGCTGGCCTTGGCCGGTGCGCTCACCACTTCGGCTGCCCAGCTGTTCGCGACGCACACCGGTCTCGGTATGCCGCAGGATCACATGTTCTCGCGGGTATCGGACGCACAGGATTGGCAGGAGCAGTTATCCGGACAGACCCGCCTGACCGTCAGCTCCGACGAAGCGCTCCAGGTCGTCCGTTCGGCCTGGTCGGCCGCCCGATCCTGACATTGGGACCGGCGAGACGGGTGGTCTCAGTGATTGGGCCGGTACCTTCACCCTGCTGCTCGCAGCTGTTCCAGATAGCGCGCAAGTTCGGACGCGTCAGCGGCCCTCCCCTGAAGCAGCGGCTCGGTGACCTTCGCACGCTCGGAACTCGGCAGCGGCTCCAGCGTCACGCGCATCCCGAGCGTCGCGGCGACCTCGGCGAGTGTGCCCAGCGTCGGGTTCGGACGTTCCGCGGCGAAGAGACGACGAATCGTGGCAGGCTCGACCTGGATCGAGCGGGCCAGGTCGGCCTTCGACAGTCCCGCCGCCTTACGCGCCTCGTCGAGTTCGTTCACGATGGCATCGACCGTCGCGATACGCATCGACTCGACGATGTACTTCCGCAGGAACTCGGGGTCTCCAGGTCGCGCGCGAGGTCGTTCCAGAATGCCTCGTTGGTGCTCATCGTGTGTCTCCGTTCCCCCTGAGTGAACGTATCACAAATGTTACGCCACTCCGAGTGAGCGCCCGAGAGCTCGAGCCGACGTGGAATCGTTGGCTGCGTGAGCGATCTTGCCGACGCGGTGCTGCCGCTGATCCGGACTCGTGCGGACCTGTGGCGGTGGAGCGCTGCCAACGAGCATGGCCGCCAGATGCTCGAAGCGGTGGCCATTCTCGAAGAAGCGTCCGACAGCGAGGACCCGGCCGTTGTGTTCGCGGTGACGCAGAAGGCGATCGCCTCGGCATTGAAGGTGATCATGCGCGCCGACGACTCCAGCGGGATTATCGGCGACGCGTGCCGAGCGCTTCTGGAACTGCACCCCAAGTTCGCGGCAGCAGCCACTCCACCCGTCGCGAAACTGGTTGACTGGATAATGACCTTCCAGTTCGACAACGACTGCGACTACTTCACCCTCGACCCCGTCGCCTACGCACCTGCGCTCGGCGAGAAGGGCATGGCTGCCTACCGGGGCAAGCTCGCCGACCTCGAAGCCCGCCTTGGCCCACGGCCGTCGGCGGAGGATCGGTGGACGGGTGCGCACAGCCACGACTGGTTCACCCTGGATTGGAACGCCCAGCGACTGGCGGTGCTGGACCGCGATGTCGACGCGATCATCCGCACCCATGCCCGCGACCGGAAGGTGGCGGCGTGGTTGCAGGACACCGCCGAGGCGCTGGCGGAGATCGGCGAGTTCGACCTCGCGATCGACTGGGCCAAGCAAGCGCTCAGTGTCGGCCCGGGACACCAGTCGCTGAAGGCGGCCGAGTACTGGTGCACGTTGCTGGCCGGGCACCGTCCGGGCGAGCTCCTCGCGGCGCACCTGGAGGTGTTCCGGCGCTGGCCCTCATCCAGCACCGCCGCGCACCTGTATCGCGACGCGGGCGAGGCGTGACGAGGTCATGGATCGACTCGCGGTCAGCCCACGTAACGCCGTGCTGTTCGCGCTGCTGTCCCTCCAGGACGTGCAGTACGCGTGGGAGCTGGCGCACTCCCTCGCCCTCGACGACGACCGCACCTGGAGTGACTTGGTCAAGGCATACGAGAACATCGACGCGCTCGCCGCCCTACCGGTGCTCAATCGCCTCGTCCTGCGCGAGCTGGTCGACACCGGAGCGCAGCACTACCAGATCGCCGCACGCAGACTGAAGAAGATGCGCAAGCTCGCCGCCGGATCCGAACACGAAGGCGAGGTCGATCAGTTCATCGCCGAGCTGCGCGAGGCCAACCGCCGGCGCCCGCGGCTCCAACAAGACTTCGACCGCGCCGGTTTGCCCTGAAAACGGCGGTCAGAGGTCGGCGACGGCCGGAGGTCACGTCGTTCGACGCGGCGGCCAACCACTCGATTGCTCGCTAGGCGCCCGGATGGAACCGCTCGGCAACCATGGGGAGCCGTGCCGCGATGACGGCGGCGTCGGCGAGGCCGGCGTCGAGCAGCGCGCCGACGAAGTTCTGGTCCTTCTCGCGCAACGCGCACAGCTTGGCGACGCAGAGGTCTTCCTTGTCGAGGCACCAGCCCGTGAACTGCGGCTCCCCGGATAGTGCGGCGGTGTTGGCGTTCTGCACCCTTACGAGCCGGTCGCGCCAGCCGTCGGGCAGCGCGGAAGTGCCCAGGTCGACACCGTCGATACTGAAGCCGTGGGTCTGCTCGTAGGGTGAGAACTCCCCGGCTACCCCTTCGATGAGGTCGGCCAACCGTGCCGTCTCCTCGTTGCTCTCAGCGATGGGAAGCACGTCTACCTCGACCGACATCGTCGCCGCGCGTGGGAGCTGTTCCTCGCGGTAGGTGCCGAGGATGGACTGCGAACCAACCACGATCACCTCGGGAGCCCCGATGATCTGGCACGCCGTGCGGATCGCGTGCTCCAGTTGGTCGCGGCGCATCAGCTGACCCGGCGCAGAACGTCGGCGCGTTCCTCGGACGATAGGAGACCGCCGAGCGGCGATACTTCGCGCATCTCGATCGAATCCCGGTCAAGGCCGGTGAGGACCCGGCGCAACCCTCGGATGTCACCGGAGTCGAGGAGCGACTTCCACCGTTGCAGGTTCCGTTCGTGCGGTTGGCCCTGCACGCTGCTGCTGAGTCGCCTCAAATTCTTCCGAATTACGGGGCGCCACTCCTCCAGCATCGATCGGTTGAGCCGCAGAGAAACCTGCCGGTGCAGCTGCCACGAACGACGCTCCGACCGGGTCAGCTCGGGAACGACCAGACGCCGGACGATTTCGAGGCGGTATCCCATGCACGACAGCAAACGATCGAGTTGCTCGTCGCTCATGTCGATTTTGTCGGAGAGGAACTGGCTGATGCTCGGCTGGTGGACGCCGCTGAGCCGAGAAAGCTCGGACTGGGTGGTGCGTGTTTCGCGCATCACCCGCCGCAGCAAGTCGCTTCGGTCGCCCACTCGCTCATCATAGCAGCCGTTGCTATAATAGCAGGCTCAGAGGTCGGCGCCGGTGACTGCATTCGCCTCGACGAAGGCGTCCACCTCGGCCGGTCGGAACCGGAGCTGACGCGCGATCCGCGACGCCCGCAACCGGCCGTGCCGCACCTCGTCGTAGATGAAGTCCTTGGAGACGACGAGGTACTCGCAGAGGTCGTCCACCGTGAGCAGCTTCTCCGCGCCGTTCGCGGCCAGCGCACGATTCTCGATAGTGGTCATCGCGGCGCTCCCCGCCGGACTGGCCGCCGGCAGCGATCGGCGGCGGGTTCGAGTCGACTCACTGCCTCGTCTGGTACGCCGCGCATCACGACCTCCTCGCGCCCGGTGCCACCTCTGCGCCCGTAGCCCAGTAGAGCAACTGCCTCTGCCACGGCCTTTACGCCGGCAGGGGCTCTGGGAGCAATTCGAGGCTGGGGATGCTCGTCCGTGCCCGTTGCTCGGGAAACGTGTGATGGCCGATGCCGGCGGAAAGTCGGGATTGCAGTGCCGAGCCCAAAGCGCGATCCAGAAAAATTCTGGCACGGTGGAACCCCGAGGACGCCCCGCGCGTCGCGCAATGGTTGGCGCCGTTCAGGCTTGGCGCAGCAATGTGCTTCGACTGTTCTGCTGGTTGTTCAAGAAAATGTGGCAGGGCATAGCACCCACGACCCAAGACGTGGCTCGCCTGCGGTGCGCACGCGAGAAGTCTGGCACGCTGCCTCCCCTTCGACCGCCGCGTCATCGACGGGGACCAGGTCGGCTCGCTGGCCCAAGGCTGTCCAGCCGGGGGTGATTCATCGGCGGGTTCGGCAGTCGACCGCCACGTCACGGCGGCCGGGGGCCTTCCGCTTGTCGGGCAATGGATCGCGCTCGCTTCTGTACGTCTTCGACGGACGGCAGATCGGTGCCATGGCAGTCACGGCCGACGCGGCCGAGCTTGTCCCAGGCAGCAACCACGACGCCGTTGTCCTCACGTTCTGGGCCGACGAGGCGCGGACCATAGTCGCCAAGGAGGCGAGGTTCTCCGTCTGGTACGGCGGCACTGCCGGTGAGGGCAGCGTGCGATCCGTCGGTTGGAACCTGTAGGTGCCGTTCCCGAGCGCTGTCCGAGCCCCGGGAACCGGCGTTATCGTGCGTCTGTGACCGGCGATGAAGCGGTGGAAGTCGCCCTCGATCACATTCGGCGCGAGTGGCGCCCCGACTGGGATCCCGTAGTGGTCCGCGTCGAAGATGCTGGTGATTCCTGCCCCGTCTTCTACAACAGCCGTGGATACGTCGAAACGAGGAGCGTGAGCCAGGCGCTGGCCGGGAACTGGCCGCTGTTGGTCGACAAGAAGGACCGAACAGTTGTCCTTGACGAGGTGTATCGGTGTGGCGCGCTCGGGTTGTCCGAACAATAGGTGCCGCTATCGAGCGCCCGGCGCCGCCGCTGCATCGGCGCCACTTCCGTCCGCGCCGGTTGAGGATGGTTATGCGGGCGCTGGGGACCTGGGCGCTAAGTCGGTAGCGAAGCATGTGGCGATTCGGGACCGGATGAGCGAACGTGAGCGGATGCCAACAGACCTGTCCGTCGATGTCGGAGGCGTCACCCTCGCTGTCTGGTCGTGGCTCGCCGAAGCGTCGTCTGGCTGCTCGCCGGTGGTGTTGCTGCCCGCCACAGCCGAGACGGCCGAGGATTGGGACATTGTGGCGTCGGCACTGTGCTCGTCGCGAACCGTGTACGCGGTCAACCTACGAGGTCACGGTCCCAGCGACTGGCCAGGGACGTACTCGATCGGGCTGATGGCAGAAGACGTGACGCGCCTGCTGGACGCCGGGCTTGACCGGGCCCCTGTCGACCTTGTCGGCCACTCCTTGGGCGGGCTGGTGGCCTGCCAGGTCGCTGCCGCACGTCCCGAGCTGGTGCGCCGGCTTGTGCTCGAAGACGTCGGGTTGCTTCAGCCCCGGCCAGCCGATCCTCCACCCGAGCCCGCAGGCGTCCTGCCGTTCGACTGGCGTGTCGTCGAGCAGGTGCGCCCAGAGATCGACAACTTCGATCCTGGCTGGGCCGGGGTGGTCGCGTCGATCGCAGCTCCCACCCTGTGTGGTGGGTGGCGGCGCACCCAGTCCTATTCCACAGGAGGCGATAGCCGACCTGGTCCGCCTCGTTCCGGACGGTCGGATGGTCACCGTCGACGCTGGTCACCTCGTGCACGCGACGGAGCCCGACGCGTTCATCCGCCAGCTGGTGAACTTCCTGGACACCTAACCCCAACGACACGGAGACCCGGCTACGACCTGTTGACAGCCAGTCCTACGTCCCGTACGCCGATCCCCATCTGACGTAGCGAAGAGAGGCGCCTCAGCGCCTCGACAGCCTCAAGGCGGCCTTGGCTGTTCACGATGCCTTGCCTGATGGCGCTGTAGCCGAAACCTCCAGAGATGCTAAGTCGTCGTCCCCAGGCGATTTGCGCGCCGCTGTTCTGCACCCGTAGGTCAATACCTCGACGCCAGACGCCAGCTAGCTGTCAGAGGGGCCTTGGGGTGGTTGTTGTCCCGGGCATGGCGCGCCGACGCCGATGCGCACCTGTTGTTGCTTGTCCCCTGCTTTGACGATGATCGGCACGCAGGCGGGGTGGTCGATCCAGTAGCCGCCGGGATAGGCGAGCCATCCGCTGCCGCCTTCGTTTGGGCATTCAGCGACGTCGACGCGGTGGCTGGGCGTGGATGGTGCTCCGCCCCACCCGACGCCGAGCCGGCCAGCGAACTGGGGCGGAACGATGAGCTCGAACTTCGTTCCCGGTTTGATGACCAGACCAGTCTTGGCGAATAGCCGCGTCGGACCGCTGCCATCGCCTGTCAGAGAGGTCCCGAGCGCCGGAACCTGGGGGCTGGTCGGGAGCGCGACCACGCCGAGCACGACTTGGAACGGCGCGGTCGCGGCGTGCGAGTCAATGGAGTTGCTGCACTTCAGCACGGACTCGGCCGCAACGGGCGCTGACGAGCTGGACAGAAGGCTCGGCGGCCTCCATGTCGTGTCGCCGGATCTCGTCGCGTGGGTGTGTCCACTCGTGCATCCGGCCAGCAGCACGCTCACGGTCGTCACGATCGCGAGTCTCGGCCTCATGCGATCAGCCTGGCACTGATCGGGCCGCGGAACAGGTCCCTCGAGCCGGCGGCGATTCGGCTCGCTGCCACCGCAGGCTATCCCGACCAGCGCACCCACACCGACCGAGACTGGGCAGTACTGGCCGCCGTCCGCAACGCGGCGACCACCCTCGGGTGCAGGGCCGCCAGATCGCGCTGGCCTGGACCCTGCACCAACCCGCCGTCGCGACCACCCTCATCGGCGCCACCCGCACCGAGCAGCTGCACGCCAACCTGGACGCCGCCGCACTCACCGTCCCGGCGGACGTCCTGCACGCTCTCGACAGCGCCATCCACCAGCGCGCGGGGTCGCCGTACCGGCTGTTCCCCGCGGCGGCGAGCTAAGCGCCGGGACGCCCCAACCCTGGCAGCGCGCCGGCCACGGGCGGGGCTGAGTCACTGGTGCCGCAGAACGATCCTCAACCGGGCATCCCTGGGCGGTACTTCGTGTCCCGTGCGCTCTCCCGCCGCCGGCCTGCTCGCCCCGGCCCCGGCTCGGTCACAGTCTGCCGTGCGGCTGCCCACGCACACCCGGCCCCCGGGTTGCAGGCAGTTCGACCCGCTCCCGGCGACCAGGTCGCGGGCGTGCTCACCACGGCCGGCCGCGGCCTGACCCGAGCTATTCGGCGGTGGCCTCGACTGGACCGATGAGGCCTTGCCGTCGCCGGGATTCCGAAGTCGTCGTCGTTGGTCATCCGCGGGCGCTCCCGATGTCGGTGACCGGGCTCCCGATCGCGGGTAGACACTGGCGCCAGGTCGGTTGAGACCTGTCGCCGCAACAGCCCGAAGGCCTACCCGCGCGCGGCTTCGCGGCCATCGGCACCGAAGGGAGCAGCCAGTGACCTCCTCAGAGCCCGGAACGCCAGAACCAAGTCTGCAGCCGGCCAGCCAGTACGGGACGTGCGCCGGGAAGGCCGCATTCGCCCGGGAGACGAGCGCCAGCAGTTGGCAGGTCAAAGTCCACGACCCGACGAACCTGCTGGCCGGGCACGACGGCTGGGTCCTGCTCGGCGCTGGATGGCCCACCCTGGCGGCCGCGGCGGAGGCCACCGGGTTGATCTACACGCAATGACGCACCCGAGTTGGTGAGGCCCCGCCTTCCCGGGGGGCAGGGGCGGGGCCTCACCGGGCAGTCTCACCTCTCACCAGGGCGTCAGGCAAGAGGGAACCACGGCGCCGCTCGGGAACCCGGCAGCGCGGACGGCTGCGGCCACCTTTGCCGGGTGGGACCGAGGCCCGGCGCGGCTCGTGACGGTGCCGATCCGGCCGCCGGACGCCGAAATTGCCAACTCGACCTGAAAACCTCCCGTCTGCCGCCAAGGTCCGGAGCGGTCCGTCCAAGAAAATGCCCGCTGATCCAACGCCTGAGAGACGAGCGAAAGCCCGCAGGCCGCGCCTGGCCGCCTCCCTAGCCTCACGGCCCGTCATTGATGAGGACGGGTTACGCCCGCCGCGGCGCCGGTCTGCCGGACGCGGCGGGCGAACACGGCGGGATCAGGCGCTCTTGATCGCAGAAATGTCGAGCTCGAGTACAACCTTGTCACCGACCACGACTCCGCCGGCCCCGAGCGGGGCGTTCCAGCTAACGCCGAAGTCCTTACGGTTGATCGTGACCGAGCCGTCGAAGCCGACCCGCCATGCAACAGCGCCCGGCGGCCCACTCGGCAGGTGAACGCGTGTGGCACCCGGTAGAAGGTCCTCTGGTCGGCGATGAAGCGCGCCACACTCACCTCGTCGCCTCCTTCACCCACAGGACCACAGATCGCTTGAGGACATCCCGTTCCATTCGGAGCTCAGCGTTCTCCGCGCGCAGCCGCTTCAGCTCCGCCTCATCGACCCCCCCGGCGCCATCGGTCTCACCCCTGGCGACCCGGCCGCGGCCACCCAGTTCCCCAACGCGCCCGGGTCCATCCCAAGATCACGCGCGATCCGCAGCGATCGGTTTCTTGGTCTCCCTGACGATCCGGACAGCCCCCTAACCGAACTCCGGATCGACCTTCCTTCAATTCTCTCGCATGACTACTCCTCATAGTGCATGCTTCCACGGTTTTGGGGGATGCTCAGGCCCAACTCGGGTCCAGCCGACAGGCTGATTATCGACAGTAAGCGAGAAGCCCCGGCGGCACCGCTGCACGGGTGATTTCCTGGAGCAGCGAGCCGCGGTTGTCCGGTCTCGTTCCTGAAGCCATCGACTTGCTGCTCGCCGAGCTGAGGAAGAGTCGACACCAGCACCACGAAGGATCTTCACCACGCCGACCGAACACCCTGACCAGGTCACTCCACCGATCCGCGGTCGCCGGCCGTACCTGAACGGGCACAGCCCAACCCACCCTACGAATTGGGCTCGGCTCGCCGGTAGAAGGCGGTCACCGATCGCTGACCGGTCAGCGATCCTCCCACCGAACGCCCGGGTCAGGTGGCTATGCGGTGGGCAGCTGCGCACTGTCGAAGGCGGTCAACGTCGTGGATCTGTGCAACCGTGCGCGAGATCATCTTCCGTAACATCCCCTCGTCGAGAACGATGGATTCGTACGGCTGGCTTGGTGGATCTCGGCGCGCCTTGGGAACCGGGCGCCACCCGTATGCACCCTCAGCGCTCGGATTGGGCCACACGCTGTGCACTACGGCGTTGCGTTCATGCAGGGCTTGCTTCGCCAGGTCAAGCGTGCGGGTCGCTGACTCAGTAAAGGGCGTGTCATACCCCTTCAAGAGGGTGCGACAGTCCATGACAAGCCCCGAAGCCGGCCTACCGGCATGCTTGTCCTGAGGCGCTTGTTCGAGTTCGGTCAACAGATCGAGGAGGCGCAGATCGAGCAGGGAAGCGACCATGACGACGCGCCCAACCATCGCGAAGAAGGTTTCAGGGACAGGCCCGAACATGTTGTACGGGATGCCGAAGTCGTCCTCACGCATCCCGCACCTCCCGGCTTCGTTGATCTCAGGCTGCCAGCCGCACGCCGGCACAGACTTGCACGTAAGTTAATCCGTCCCGGTTGCCGATCCTTGGGTTCTTGCGGAACTCGTCGTCAGGTCGCGATGGGCGGTGCGGCTGCTTCTTCGATGCCGGCATCGGCCATCACCGTGCAGGCTCGGCCGACGGCTTGACTGTCTTCGTAGGCGTGTAGGTGCGTGACCCGTCCCCGCTCGACCCGGATGACGTGCCCACCGTGATTGTCGTAGGTGGGGCCGGCCAAGGGTACGGCGAGGGCGGTCCACTCGACCGTGACGGTGAGGTTCCATGGCCAGCCCGACGCCTGCACGGTGTGGACCGTGAAGGTCAGCTGTGGGTAGAGCCGGAATAGTCGCCGGAACCAGAGCTCGACACCTTGTCGCGAGTGCCGTTCTCCGCCAAGTGGATCCTCGCCCGCGAAGCGGTGGTGCACGTTGGGCGCGAGGCCGGCCGGACGTTGGACATCTCGCGGCGGCTGATGTCACGGAAGATCGACTCGATTCGGCTTCTGATCAGTCGGTCCCACATGCTGGCATCCCCGTCGCCGTGGTGGTTACGTACAAGGCAGGATGCCAGGAAGCAGCAGCTGACGCGGCGGGTTCGGTCTATACGACAGTTGCGCGGCAGCGCTGCAACCTCCGTTTGGCCGGTCGCAGGATCGTCTCGATTCCCCGAGAGCTCGTGGGTCTCTCCGGGGTCATCTCGACCGTGCCGCCGCGGCCGCGGCGGAATCTCTGGCGGGTCGTCCCATCCGCCACCACCTCGCCGGCCCCCTGCTGGCGTACCTAGCGGCCACGTCACTTGCTGATCGACCACAAGGACCGTCGGACACCGGCCAGGAGGCATATGTGGCACGACAGCCTTCAGCGCCGCTCGACGTGAATCGACTGACGATCCCCAGTGACACTGGATTGGTGCGCCGCTGACGGTTCGGCTACCGGGACGCTGCCGTCTGACCGGCAGCCGGCGCTATGCGCGGTCAGGGCAAGACGTTGCCGAAGGCCCAGCCGGCTACCTCGGACAGGCGCCCGCACCAAAAGAAGCCGTCGCCTGGGGCGACACCGGCGCCGTCGAGGAGCCTTGTGTGCATCAGGTGGATGAAGTTGAAGGGCTCCTCGTCCGCCGGCGGATGCCTGATGGCTTCCGCCCGCAAGCCCCCCCGCAGGCCGTCAAGCAGAGCATGCGCACTCGTGCCGGACTCCTGCGAGTCGGCCAGCGCCTCCAGCCACATCTCGCGCGACACCAGCAAGCCGCTCATGACCGCTCCGGGCATATTCAGGGTCACGCCGACCTCCATGCCTGCTTGTGCGCCAGGCGCACCAGCATCTCGAGGAGGGCGTCGTAGGTCGGCACGACATCGGGGCTTGGGGTAGGCGTCTGCTCGTCGGGGTTGGTCATAGCATCAATGATGCCGTCGCCCTCGGCCACTTCCACCTCCCGGCGGAGGATCCCTTCTGACACACGCCCGCGTCGCAGATGGATCCCGCGATGCGCCACTGGCCCTTCCACCCATGAGCAAATAAGTCCGGCGCTACCCCTGACTTCCGCAGCTAACTGATCTTGGTAGGCATGAACATGCCTGTGACCTGGGGTTTTGTGAGCATGATCGTTGAGGTGTAGTGCCTACGAGTCCGCGGCTCGGGTCAGTCGGCGGCGGTGAGCT
>JAABUP010000292.1_pt1 | contig 112890 bp, 117 predicted proteins | sample 5559201 | NCBI WGS metagenome assembly JAABUP01 (sample SAMN10711887, study PRJNA513373) | rock metagenome | isolation source: Antarctica rocks | place: Antarctica
GAAAAAAAGGGAAAATATGTCTGCTACATCTCTGGACACCCTCCTCCTCCTCCTCTTCTTCTTCTTCTTCTTCTCCCTCTTCTTCTTCTTCTTCTTGTTGTTCTCCTTTTGAGCCCTGTACTGCATGGTGGGACACCCTTCTTCTGCTGTGCATGATCCCTCCCTCCAACTGGGACCGACTGCTTTATGGTCAGACACCCCTGTTCTTCTTCTTTGCTTGATCCATGCCTTCAACTTGGGACCGTCGCTCATCTGCCATTTGCTGCAGGGAGTGGTGATGGCAGCCGTGAGGGTTTTCTACATGCGCGTCATGAGCGATGAAACCCTGCGGCCCTTCTTTGAGGACATAGACCTGGCGCGGCTCAAGAACAAGCTGGTATGTTTCCAAAGCACTCCAAGCACTGCATGAGGGAGAGAGGAACAGACAGTGTTTCTTGTCTTTTGGGTACAAACTGGAGATGTAACCAGCAGGAAATTCTGATTGGACTTTTGATGAGTCTGTTGGTTAGTCTAACATTACTCAGAATATTTCCTGGAAACAGTATGCCAACTGGGCTGGCAATGTCCTTCGGCACTGTCTGTCCTCTCCTGTTTGTTATCTGCCTCATCTGACGCAGACTTTCACAGCGTCAATGTCCATGTGTGTGCGTGCGTGCGTGCGTGTGTGTGTGTGTGGTTGGTGGTTGACAGATGTCTGTGCCCGAGGATCTGTCTGTGTGGCTGAATGTGCATCCACCTGACATGATTGTCAAGCTGTGTACCTGTCTGTCTGTCTGTGTGATATTTACTGCATGAATGCACTGCTGTGCATTGCATATCTCACTTCTGGGTCATGCTCCTGCAACGGTGTGCTAAATCAGCTCAAGTGTCAGCCACAAGTCTGTCTGTATGTTTGTCTGTCTGTCTGCCTGTCTGTGTAGGGAAGCCTGTTCATGCATTGCAGGTGTCACTTGTTGGTCATGCTTCTGGGTGTCCTAACATCAGCTCAACCTTCAGCTATATACGTGTCTGTCTGTCTGTCATTAACGATAGCCCTTTCATGCAGTGCTGGTGTCCATTCTCACATATGATTCTGGAGGCGATGTGCCGAAATCGGCTTATGTTTCATTCATGTGCCTGTCTGTCTGTGCAGTAGAGCCTGTTCATGCGTTGCAGGTGTCCTTTCTGCCATACGCTTTTGGGGGCGGTGTTGGACATCAGCTGAGGTTTTAGTCATGTACATGTCTGTCCGTCTGTCTGTGCAATGAGGCCTGTACTCATCCGTCGCAGGTGTCCATTCTGGCATACGCTTTTGGAGTTACCAGCTCAAGTCTTAATCATGTGCATGCCTGTTTGTCTGTCCGTGCGGCGAAGCCTGTTTATGCATTGCAGGTGTCCTTTCTGGCATATGCTTTTGGAGGCGGTGTTGGACATCAGCTCAATTTCCAGCCCAAATACCAAGGCCGGGATTTGGCCTTCATGCATTCGCACATGGTGGAGAAAGGGCTCACCATGGAGCATTTCGACGCAGTGCTGAGGCATTTCTGCCAAACCCTACGTCAGCTCAACATGCCCCAGGTAGGGTTCTGCTGCCTTGTGGTTTCATCAGCATCATGCTGACCACATGTGGCCCACATGACCGGACAAAGCTTGGCTGGCGTCCAGCGTGTAAATTTCGGGTCATGTGTACCAAAACCAAGGCCCAGTATCTGCTAAGACCCTAGGCACAAACCCTACCCGAGGATTCTAGCCCAAACCCTAGGACACATGTGCTCTTGTTGGGATGTTGCAAAAGCATATTTCTGCAACACGCTGGAGGCAGTAGGGCTCTCCCAAGTCAGCCCTTGGGCTGGCGGAACCTGCCCCTCGACGTGGCTCTGTTGTTGGTACTCTTGCATCGTCAGCATCTTGCCTGCCACCAGTGTCTGCATGCTTGACTGGACGTCAACATTCATGCAGAATGTTTTTCAGTCAAGGACAATGTCACTATCTAGAAATGACATGCTGGAGTATGACTGGCATAACAGTCAGATCAAGCCACAAGCTCGACTTGAGTGATAGAAAAAGGCTGAGCCAGTGACTGTGTCCATTCCTCATGTCATCATTACATCATGAGCTGTTGTCTGTGAGTCATGGCCTGCTATCTAATCAGTCATCTGCTGTCACTGATCAGTCAGGTGTTCGTTGTGCATCAGTCATCTGCTGTGACTGATCAGTCAGGTGTTGGTCGTGCAGTCTGCCATTGATGAAGCGAGCATCAATCTGAACAAGACACGTGCGGCCTTCCAGCACGTCATAGAGAAAGCCAATGACCCGAAGAAGGACCCGTAAGTTCCATGCCTGCTTGTGCTTGATGCCAACCGTTCAGTCGTTCATTCATTCAATGATTCAATCATTCATTCATTCAATCAACATGTGTCTTCCCCTAGGGTCAAGTATGTACAGTTCTGAGTAGCTCAATGCATGACGTCCAGTATTGGTAGTCAGGATACCAAGAGCAAGGTGTGCTGTTGGGGTCTGCATTAAGCTGAACAAGTTCACACTTACACCAATACTTGATGGTGAGCGTCAATATTGACAGTTTTGGGCTGGCTGCTGTCTGTCTGATTGTCAAAGGCTCACTGTAGTGTGAACGTGCACATCCCGGACGCACATATCCACAAAAAGATATTTGCTGTTCTTCTCTGTCTTACCTGTGGTTCAGGTTAGCGCTTTGGGTTAGAGTTCAGGCAAGTCCATGCTATTGTGCCTGTCGTGGCAACTTGACGATGCACATAGTCTATCCACAATGCATCCTTTCAGGTTTTCAGTTTGGAGAGCACTGACAAGATGCATACCCAGCTTGGCTCATGTATTACTAAGGGACTGCAGGGTCAGCTTCATTTCTGGAGGTCTGACTATGACTCACTGACTGCAGGGTCAACTTCATTGCCTCAGACCTGATTGCAAACATGCAAGGAGACAAAGCAGCTTTGCTAGCAGAAGTGCAGGCGCGCATGGTAGCCAACCCTGAAATGGCCAAGGGAATTGGGCTTGACCCTATAGACCCTAACGACCCTGACCTAAATACGCCACTCGTGGCCTCTGGGGCCTGCCCATACTCTAGTGGGCAGGCTGAGACGCCAAAAGGCAGACAAGCTGTCAGTGGGCTGTGTCCCATGGGTTACTGAAGCTGCTTCTAGGTGCAAACATTCAGGAGCAAGACGCTGATGGGCTGTAGTCATTGGAGAATGGAAATCTCCTCAAGGGTCTGGGTCCACAGATAAATTTTTAGTTCCTTGATGCGCAAAGTGTGGTGGAGCGCAGCTGTGATCAGAGCAACCAGGTTGATGACGGATTGCATACACCCTTACATTGGGCCTGGGGGGGGAGGGGGGGGGGTAATAGGGCAAATAGCTGTTTTGACTGGGCTGTATTATGTTAGATTGCAGGTCTGAGCAGCATATACAAAGCACCATCAGCAGTAGTTTCAATGCAGCAGCGCTGTGGAAACAGCTGCGCAGTTGTCTCCAATTCAGCTGTGCACTGGGTCTTGACCTAGCTTGTTTCCTGAATATTTATAATTAAGATGCGGATTTCAAGCTCAAGAACTTGGTCCAAGTCTGAACTGGTAGCATTTATGTACATTTTGCAATGTTTCTCTAGTTTTGCATTGCGTACGTGTGTGTGGGCTGAAATGCAGAGACCGCGAGCTTTGAAAGCATGTAAAGCAAAGGCTGATTTTGCCAGGTGGCAAAGTTTGGGCTATTTTTGCCATCTCACAGATTGCAGTGCCTTCTATACTATTTGCTCCGGGACTGAGAGTATGACTGACTTCAATGGCAGCTTTAGATTAGACATCTGGTGAGTCTACAGATTGTTCAGAGTTTTTTTTTTCTGTATTGATGCTAGCTGTTGCTCCATCTGCCTTGATGTTCGTAAGCACAATGCAGGGGTTGAGAGTTGTTCAGCTTGTACATCGCGTTTATTCATAGGTCGTCTGTGACCATTCGAATCAGCATTTTGTAGTGTGCTTGCAGCTCAACACGTGACAGCTCCGTTTCTGGTGTCTACTCCCAGGCAGAGTACGTCGCAGTATTAATTAATTCAATATGATTAGTTATTAGTAATTACCGATTCTGCGGAGCCGTCCAGATCCGCAAAACCATTGTTAATTGCGAATTAGTACTTTTGATCTGCATGGATTGTTACTTTAATTAACGCACAATTGTGACTTGTATTCTGCGACGGATTCTGCGGGCCGTGCCCGTTAGGTCAGGTGCATCATGAACGACGATCAGCCCATTGATATCGATCAAGTGGGAAGCGATGACAGTAGCATGGCATCCGGGTCAAGCTCTGGCAAGAAGCGTGCAGGGGCGCCTGCCAAATATGTATGGCAGTACTTCAAGCGCTATAAGGATCCTTTAGGCAGAGGTCAAAAGAAACAATCGCTATCATCAAGTGTGCCTTGGCTGCCAAACATGCCTCAAGAGTGGCACCCATTGGCAACGATGAGGATGCAGCAGAAATGGATCTACAACAAATGTTGGCATGGCAGTAATTGTCAATTTGTGTCCCTTTGCAGTGCACGATGAATTTGTTGTCACAAGTAGATACCCTTGCCTTGCCTTGCCTAAGTTGAATGTGTTGCTGCACAATTCTGGTGCATCTGTGTTGTGAAAGTTTCACCGAAATGTTCATTGGGGCTGCAACTTTCACAATGGGTGCGTATAGCACTCAGGAATTAATAGAATTTTGTTCGAGCAAAAATGACGAAGGTCTGCCTATTCTGCGAGCATTCTGCGGTTCTGCGATAGTTACTAATGTTCTGCGGTCCCACGGAAAATTTCTGCCACGTATTCTGGTCCCAGGCAGACTTATCCATCATGTCTATCAAGCAAGGTCGTAGCAAACATTTACCATATGTGATCCTGTCGTCTGCTATGCAGTACCCAAGTCATGTTGATTTTCAAAACATGGCAGACTGCTTCAATGCTGTTTGCGCTAACAGGACCGCAAAGTGGAGCTCTATTGGTTGAAGCTCAACAGGCTGCGCATGAGACAAGGGATGCTGATCAGCGTCTTGAGCTTGTCAAAAGTTATGCAGCTTTGTGCGTGTGGCAACTGAGCCTGCTTTATGTTTGCAAATTCATTTCAGTCATTGCTTTGATGTGAGGAGTGTTCTTGATAGGCAACATTTCTGAGATATCTAGCATATGCATTGACGGTCCAGTAATAAACAGCCTGATCACTGGTAAGCATGTTGCAATCACGCCCCAAATTGAGCTTGATGCCATATGGCTGCAGTTCTCTCTTTTGGGCAAAGATCTGTGTCTAGTGTCTCAAAGTGGCAAGACGTTCACACATTGCACCAGGCCGTTTGACGATTTTGATGAAGAGGAATTTGTCGAGTGCCTGTATTGTCTCATGCAAGATGACATGGACAGTGGACTTCCCAAGACCAAAATTGTCTGCAATAGTCTGATAGTGGCCACCATTTGCAAGCCAATACATGGTCACAGCAAAGCGCTTCCTGGTCCCGCATCCTCTCAGTGAGGCAACTTCTCAGTTTTGCAAGCGACAGTTTGCACATTGCAGCGTTGTCTTTCTCTACTGCAGCACTTCTGCATAAAATGTCAACAATGCTGGTACTTTCCAGAGGAGAGACATAAGCGGAAGTGATCACTTGGAAGTCATGACACGCAGTGTGGAAACATCATGTCACATGAAACAGTGTATGTTCAGCTGTAGGTTTGTTACATTCATCAGAGGTCTGAGTCGTTGACAACATTGTTCATTCAATTTGCACAACACGACAAAAACAACATGCGCTTGCCACAGGAGCTATTGTACATCAAGCAACGCAACACCATGATTGTAGTGCACAATCATGCTCAGGACTGTCCATGCTTCTTCTCCACCTTGACTTGCAGAACCAGATGAGTCGTTTTCTGAAAGATGACATCTAGCTCAAGGCGTGCTAGCTTGCCTATCTGACCAATGACAGCCCCTTGCCGCCCCACAACCATGGCTTTCACCTGCAGCAGCAACCCAGCCAACATCTGGCAACACGTTAATTGCAGCAGATTGACTCACGTCAGCCCCAAATTCAAGCTGAACCACTCATACGAGCACATACATGAATGATTGCAGCAGGCTGACTCACGTCAACCCCAAATTTAAGCTGAATCACTCGTACAAGCACATGCATGCATGAAAGGCAAGCTTTGTCCTGATGACCGGCGCAGTATGCCAAAAGCCACCTCGCTAAGATACGCCATGGCACCAAAATATACTGCTCAGGATACATGCCAAAGTGCATTACCCAGGCACACGTTTGGCATAGTATTAAGCATGCATGCCTTGGACCCCAAGCTGCCCTAGAGTTGTGACTACAACTTGTGTGGGGATGGCTTACATGATTTGTGGGGACGACAATATTCTGTTCAAAGCGCCAGGACCCATCTGTTAACGTCTTGAAAGACACCGGCATCACTCGCGCGTTGTAAGGCACTTCTTGATGCAGGTTCCTGTACAGCTTCTCTCTCACAACCTACATGACGCATCAGCCTTACGGACAACACCAAGCAAGTCGCGTTACAACTCAGCCTCAACAGAAGACAGATCATCAATCAGCTTGCAGTACAGACTGCTCCAGTGTGACAGCAAACCTCACTGCCCCGGCAACAAACCTGCTCTGCTGACACCTGCTCAGCACATCAAGGATGCAGGCTCAACAAAACAGCGCATGTCTGAAAAAATGCCTTTGTGCATGAAAGATTGCCTGAACATGACATACTGCGTAAGGTAATGCCCAGATGGATCATGTAATGGACAAAGTGCTTGTAATGCTTTACTAGTGCATAAACAAAGGCCCACCTCTCTGACTATTTGCTCCGGCGGTCGGTCTGTCTTTTGGCCAGCGTCCATCAACCATTCTCCTGGTGTTGTCCTGCATAATGCATCAACCCAGCTGAGATCAAATTTTCACATACCACAGATCACAGACCACGGAAACCTCTTGTGTTCAGCTCAAACTCAGAGGAGAACAAGAAGACAAGTCCTTTGGCTGGCATCTTGCAACAAATCTCCAAAGACGGTGATTGAACATCACAACAAAACAGCAATGATGAGTAAGAACAGCCAAATGTCACGGCTTCAGGGGAGGGGGAGCGGACCATAGGTTATCGTGGAGATATCCGTTTCTACTTGCCCTTCAACCCAGCTGTGCCACATTACATGTTGGGGATGCAAAACATCTTGGGGATGCAAAACATATACCTGTCCTTTCAAAGGTGACGTTATGCATTGTACTAATGAGTATGAAAAGCAGATTGTACCTATCTCTCAGAAAGTCCTTGAGCTTGGCCATGCCTTGATCCCGTAGGGCAGAGACCCAGAAAGTCTGCTCAAAGCTGTGGAGGCCGTTGAACTGCTCAGCCACTCGGATCATCTGCTGCTGCGCTGATGCACCTTCCTTTTTCACAAGATCCACCTGCACCCAGAGTCACAACTTGTTGCCAGTGCTTGGCTAGTAGAGGACAGCCATGCCATTGTGCATCAGCCTGCTGCTGCAGACACTACACTCTGTTGTCTGTACACAATGCTATGTGTGTTTGTCTGTCTGTCTGTCTGTCAATGTGCATGTGTTTTGGTCTGTACGAGTGTCTCTTCGTGTGTGTGTCTGTCTGCCATCAGTAGGTGTGTCTGTAGGTATCTGTCTGTCTGTCTATGAGGCTGTCTGGCCTATGGCCTCATCTCCAGGCTGCTCACGCAGGTGGCTCCTGGCATGACTCATCGCATGAATCATGCATCATGAGACTTCCACGAGGCATAGATCTCTCTTCTGGATGACAGCCATGCTGACAGCCAAAGCATGCCAAGGTGATGCACCTTATTGCATATTGATAAACTTTGATCACGTGGCTAACAATAGCAGTAGCACACAGTGTATGGAGCCAACCTGCAGCACATAGTTGCTGTATGCTGAGTGCCAATACAGCACATCATACAGGAAGCTACTCAGGGCTGTACAAACCTGATCCATTGAAAAGACATGTCTGCAATGGACAAATGTTAAGCACGCATGGCATGTCTATTTCTGACAAATCAGCTGGGTATATTGCATTGTGATGGCAGCCTTGCATTGATAGAATAAGTGCATGGTGAATGCACAGGCAAATGCTGGCTCTACACACCTTATTGAGGACCAGCAGCGCTGGCATGTTTTCGCCTGTGTCATCAGCTGCTGCTTGTATGCTCTGACTGAGGTCCTTCACTAGCTGCGTTACTCTAGGATCTTGTTGTACAGCCTGCAAAGCAACATCTACTGCTACAGTGGGTTGTAAAGCAAGCGTCAAGTTGTGGTCATTGACAGTGTCCATATGTAACCTTTGACACCAAGCCTGCATCAAGTCATGGTCATTGATAAGGTCCATATCTAAGCTTTGGCACCAAGCCAGCATCAAGTCGTGGTCAATGACGGCGTCCAAATATGATCTTTGACACAAAGTTGCAGTGATTGTCACTGCTTGTATGCACCTTCCTGGCTGAAAGCCTCCTGAGATCCAGCTGAGATCAAGCTGAGATCAGCTGCTGAGCAATACACACAGCTGATTCTGACCACTTGTGACAAGAGCATGCAACACTGTATGCATTGCATTGGTTTCCATTCACCAAGGCAGTCTTCAGTGAAGTACCATTGATAAATGTTGGTTTTGCTGATGTACCTGTCTGTGGACGTCAACAATGAAGAGCAACATGTCACAGTCGCTGGCGGTTCCCCATGCTGAGGAAACTCTGGTTGCTTGAGCTGCATTTCTGTACTGCCTGCAGCCAAGGGGAAGCTACCTTGCAACACATGACTCACAGCAAGTGTGTACTTGCTGACTGTTGCAACGCTCTGTATGAAACTACCTTGAAGCAGACTACTCACAGCAAGTACAAAGTCGCTGAACGTTGTGACGCTATGTGCTACACACTGCATAGTGTGTCGTGTATGTAGTTCAGTAGTGATACAAGACTTTGCAGAACAGATGCACGGACAGCCAGGGTCACAGCCTTGGATGTTGAGCAAGGCTTTGTGCACAAGCCCACTGTACCTCACAGGTACAATGCATGAGCCTATGACGCAGCGTCAACTCACAAGCACAGGTAGCATAGCATGTGCATTGGCCTTTGAATGGCATGCCGCAGCAGCAATAGAGCATACAGCGCTCACTTTGGGCTGACGACACCTGGAGTGTCAAAAAGCACAATCTGCTTGGCTCCTTCTGTCCATGCACCCAGCATAGGTACATTGGTTGTGTTTGTTTTGGGAGAAACTGCTGATACCTGTTGTACAACAGGTCATAGAATGTGAATTGAGACAGTTGTCGCTGTACTGGATGCATAGTAAGACTTGCTATTGTATGGACAGTTTGATCATATGTCCAGTGTAAAGGGCAGTCTCACAAGATAAGGATGCTGCTACTCCCTCTTTGTGAGTTTTGTAGGCAGCCAATTCGTGAAGCATGCGCAAATGTTGGCTTGGAGCTCACCTTTGTGCCAACTAAAGCGTTGGTTAAAGTAGATTTGCCAGCGTTAGGTGCTCCCACAACACCAACTTGCAACAGCTGCTGCTGTTCAGTTGGCACAGCTGGCGTGTCAGGATTATACGGCTCTGGCACGTACTCTGTAACGTGCTCATCTTCGTCAACAGCGTCGTCCCAGGCCGGGAAGCTGCTATACACCCGCTGCAAGAGCTGCCGCGGCGTGGTGTGTCTGCAGTTGTGCGGCAGACCGCCGCCGGCCCACGTTACATCAGCGCGATTGCTAGCAAAGTCTTTCAAATTGGTCAGTGCGCACACTCGAGGTCGGCTGCCTCCAACACCTGTGGCTACAGCGGAGCACAGCGTAAAACCCATCTTCGCCAGCATGGAACGTGCAATTTTCAGGACACTTTCATCCCGCGTGGCGTTCACTGCCTCTTTGGACTGCGGAAGCTCCAGTCAGGGCGCATGTAAAGTCAGGTTCGACCAATTATGTTCAGAGTGTCGGTGTCGGAACACAAGTCGATGCTGGCGTTATGACGGTCGGCTTGACCTATCCAAATTTGCCTTGACCTACCTCTACCCAGCTGCTGATTTTGCTTGGCCTTGGCGCAATTTGCCTTGTTGGGCATGGCAGGCAATTGGACTGAGGTTTGCCTATCAGCTCTTGCCATATTGCCACTGCATTAATGCACCTTGAGTATTCAAGATGCCTCAGGCTGGTGGTATATCACTGGGCTGAAATTGCTCAAACAGTACTGCCTACTGGTAAAAGGACCTTTCACACCTGGGGTGCTCCTATAGGCCTAGGCTGATCTAGCTAGCTGCAATATTGGTGAGGAAGATGCTAGCTCCTGGATGTTGATAGCTCAAATTATATGCTTGGGGCTATCATATACAGACCAAAGTTGCATCAAGTTCTGTTTCAGTTGCACAGGCTTGTTGCAGCAGGCTTGGCCGCCAGAACATGGGAACAAAGTCTTGATGCTCCAGACATCACTGACTTTGCAAGAAGCCTGCTGCACACGAGCAACTTATAGAGTGCAAAATGATGTAGCAGGGTGCAAGACAGCTGTCACAGCTCAGACCTGGAGGTCTGTCTGACTTTGACAAATCTGAAGAAGCTTGATTGTGCAGGCTTCGCTATGGCAAGTTCTGCTTTGTTGGGGTGAGGCTGTTTCGTGCTACATCACCACAAAATGTGAAGCAATTACCGCAATGTGTCATTTAAGCAGCAAGTTGTCAGTGACAGTAACATGGTAGCTACAGGGTGCTGTAGCTAGCACGCTGGCGCCAGAGAAGCATACATCACCAATGCCTAGCATTTATGTGTGCGCTGTTGTTGCTGCTAATATGCATGCATGCAGCCAAGAGACAGAGCATGGCATATGGGTCTGAGTATCACTGTGACTACAGTGACTGCCAGAACTGTGATTCTTTTTGAATGCCGGGTTGCCACCATACACTGGTCACAGTAGTGCACTCATCATGCACTGTCTTTGGCACAGGTGATACTCAGAGACAGCACATCTATAACTTGTGCAGCTTGTTACCTATGAACATTGGAGATGATTCATTAGCGTAACAAGTGATGCTTGCAAGCAACTGGCCTCTTTCAATGAAATTTCACAGCTCAGGTATTGGCACAGATGCAAATGTTCCATGACAAGCTGCAGTATTGTCCAAGTTTGTGGACACCACAGGTTAGTGTGCAAGCCCCAAAAAAAGGGCTGCGGTCTCAACAGCCTGCAGTGCATGCTGACTGTTTGGAGCAGATCTGCCTCTGGAGGGGACAGTCATAGCTCAACAATGTATTACATCTAGGACGGGCAGCAAGTCCCAAATTGCGAAGCATGTGTCTAACAATAATGACCTGCCTTACAGGAAAGTTTAAATCGTGTGCACGCAGTCAATCAACATATGTAGATACGATCAAACATGTTCAGCACAGCTAAGAAGCTGGCCAGATGCCCGTGTCAATGCATCAAGTGATCAAGCAATATATATACATTAATGCTGGGTGACTAGCATCCACCTGGGTGATGGATATCCTCAAACACTGCACATGACATACATTGAACAAAACCCTGCATCCATGCTTGTGTTCCAGCACGTTGAAGACACTAGACATGATAGTAAATTGAGCAATGCCGCCGACTGTATTTATTTCCCTCCTTTTAACGATGATACCACACACACCATTGATTGCATCACGCGGAAGTGGCAGCAGGTATTTGCAAGGTGGAGATGCAATATTGTGTGTGACTGGATCATCTGCTGGGACACATGCACCCTTGGGTCCATCCGCATAGCAGTAGGTGTAAGATCCAGTGCTCTTGGGGCAGGCGGCAAAAGCTTGGCTGTTGATAGTGGCATTTATGTACATGCATTCCGCAATATCTGCATGGCAAGTAGAAACTGATGCAAGCAAGCTGCAGTTTGAGCAGGTGCCACCTCTGCATCATTTACAACTTCATAGATGCATAAGCAAGCATGCAGAAGTCTTTGATGTAATGGATCTACACGCAGGTCATGCAATGTCTGGCATGCTGTGCAAGACAGAAACAGCCGTGGCGCTGGGCTTCATCAGACTGGACACATGAGTAACACCTACTGATTCCTTACACGCATGCATGTGTGTCATTTGGAAGCAGGCAATTGCTTAGCAGGTTGTGGTCGATACTCCAAGTTCCTGATGCTGTATGGCACAGAGCAGCAGCTTACCTTGTTTTAAAGCACGCTGATGCTTGAGCATGTCTGAGCTCGACACTATGCTACCAACATCTGCACAGTATATTTCATCAGAGGAGCAGCGTTCCCAAATCCTCACACAAGTGGTGGGGCTGTCAGCCCGCAGCGGGTTGCATTATACGATGTAGCGCAGGCTCACCTTGGCCGTGCAGCCCTTGATAAGCAGCACTAGTTATACTAGCCACACAGAGAACGCTCGACGTGATGAGCAGGGGAACAATTTGACAACGCCATACAGCCATGCCTAACTAGCTTACGCCGTGAAGCCTTCTGAGGTGACGGCTCGCTGGGCATGCGCCTGGAGCGTTTTGGCTGTTCAGGCAACACAGAAACACTGCAGCATGATCGTAACCCGCGTCCGTGGTCGTAAGTTGCTCCGACCTCATGCGAAATCTGTTCTTAGCTTCCGGCGGCTGCTTGCAATTGTTGGACTTACCATTGGACTGTCCAACTGCTGAGTCATTTGCAGTGCATCAAACATGCCCAGCGGCACCTGGCAAGCCTGCGTGGCCAACACATGAACGGTTCAGGCTTGTGCATTCATTCTGCTGATGGTCAATCATGATTCAGGGTCATGTACGCCATCCCGGTCCTACCGGTACCTGCGGTCCTGTGATCGATTAACCACAATATTGTAACACCATCAGCGGTATGTATGCCCTACAGCGTAGAAAATTGGAAGGGCTGTTGTGCAAGTGCCCCTTGCACCAGCGCTGGTATTAGGGAACCATGGACAGACAGGGTATGATTTTGAAACTTTAAAACATTGCTTACTAAAGATGCCAGTTTTGTAAGGCTTTAGTCACACACACAGAACCTGTTGCTTGACATAATGTGACAAATCACAGAGAGAACCCTAAGGTCAGTGGTCAGTGAGGCAAATATACATATGTAAGGCACTATTCCGATCGGGAAGAGTGCAATTGACATGCCAGATATGGTCAGACTGTATTGCAACAACGTCTGTTAACATTTATTACAGGATCGCAAGGTTTATTGCACACTGGTACCATGTCAAGTACCACGGATCAAACGCAGAACATGTATCAAGTGGCCTATCCGGCATGCACATCCTCACACCATCTTGTGAACATTACATATAAAAAGTACTACTGAATGAAATCTGGTGGTGGTAGGCAGAACTATAGATGCAGCAGGATGGACAGCTTCTGTAGTGCTCAAGTGCAGCCATCAGGATGCCACTCACAAAGCCCAGGACCTCTTTTTGGCTCGGTACTGCCTGTTCAGAATGTGCCCTAACAACCCAAGATAAGTTGCTCTTGCACTGGTGCATCAGTGTCCAAACTGATGGTGACAACCATTTCAAGAGTGTGACTAGCAGGCGGAGGTGGGACAAGGCAAGGTTGCGTCATGGAGAATTCAAAGCCAAGATTGTGAAGGTCCTTCTGAATGATGCCGTAATACTTGAACAACACTTTGCCAAAGCTGTCTGCATCTGCGCCTGATATACAGTTTCCTGTGTCTGTGTCTGATCTGCAGTTGAGCTTTATGGGAGCTGTCCAACCTCTGATGCAGATTCCAGTGTCAAAAGCTGCTGGTGTCATTTTGATCATCCATGTCTTGTCTCTCAAGTAGTTGTACTGGTCAAAGATGCTTGCACATTTGCTGCAGTCCCTGTCAGTTTGCCACTCAGAGATACGTGGGTGCGAATGTCGTGGATTTTGGCCACGTGCTCTCACATTTGCTGTCTTGTCAGGAGCTTCCAGCAGCAAACGGGCGAGAGCGTCTTCCACCAGCTCCAAAACCCCAAGTCCAACTTCTTGCCTGGCCATGACTCTCAACATTGCATGACTCAGCGGCATACAAGAGGGCTCTGGCACTTCAGCAGGCAGAAGACCTTTCAGCAAATCCAACAGCCCGGTCAACTGCATGACCACCTAGCTTGTTGGTATGAAAAAAACAGATTAAGAGGCACAAGGCATACAAGCGCACGATGGATGTGAGCAGGGGTACTGCGATTCCACTGCATATGCTTCAGCCAGCTGGCAAAGACTGGTGGAGCAAGTGAGCAGAAAAGCTGGTCATGGCGTGGGGAAGCTACCTGATAGTACTTTGCTTCTTGAAGAAGAGCAAGTCGCTGTGGGCTTGCTGAGCTCAAAAGCAAGCATTCTCCTCTGAGATAAGCCAGGACTGCTGAAAAGTGTACCCCGCTCCTGTCAATGAAGTACCTCCCCATGCTGTCTTTGGTGGACGGCGTCATGTCTCCTGCGAACATCCGTGCGAGCATACTGTCGGGCTCCTTGGACAGTGTAGACCTCGTAGTTGTGAAGTGTGTCCCCCCCACGTTCAGCTCGACGATGTCTTCCATATTTTATAGCAGCCTACACGGCAACAGAATCACATATATCTTTGCGAGGTGTCTCACGGCGCTGGGATCCCAGAGGTGCTATGCTCAGTTCAACCAACAGGTGTACCTGCTGTCGGTACTGTATGACGTTATGCGCCGTCGACAGCCAGAAAGACAAGGTTGCTTGATTTGTCGGTCTGTCTTTACCTCACCCACCTGCAGTCTATCTGCTAAGGCTGATAGTCGATCGACGCGAGGACGAGGTCCTGCGGGTTCAGCTAGGAATGGACAGTGCGGTCTCTCAGGGTTTGCCTTTAGGTGAAACGACTGAATAAACACAGTAGCCGAGATGTGAGACCAATGTCAGCGTCACGCTAAGTGCTCACGATGCCTTGAGAACATCGTTCGTCGAGCGTTAAGTTGGTTTCAGAGCATACCAGTCCCAGCATCACGGTAAGATACGAATTGCCCCACCTTGGAGCCGTGGTGTTGTGTTTATCACGTTAGCTTTACATGCTTCAGGTCGCCAGTTCGGCCCTGACCGGCCCAATCAACTGCCAAAGCTGAAGTTACTGATTGTACATGAGGTTGCATAGTATGTAGCACAGCAGCCTGCGCTGAGGGTGGCATGACCGACGATCCACAACACCTTGTGAAGCAGGTAGGCTGACTGCTGCATGACAACATGACACTCATTTGAACCTACATAATGTCACAGTATACCAGTGTTTCAAGAGCTAATGTTCAATACATGCATATGCTCATCCTGCTCATCTTCAGACTCACTGCCTTCCAATTGCAGTTGGTGTTGCTGCTTGTTGTGTTGCCGCCTTTCGTCCCAACCCAGCAACATGGTAGTGCTGCACACCACAGCTGCACCCAGAAGCTCCCAGAGCCCTGGAACCTACAGCAACAAACACATAACATGCGTAACCACTCATTGGATTTATGCGCACTTGAAAAACACTTCCTGCGTTGTTAAATCCAGAAACATTCCCTAAGGACGCACTGATCTGCACAGCCTGGTGAAAAACCGTGGACCATCAACAGTCCAAGCCAGAAACAGCATGTATACAGTATATCAAACTGTGTGTGGTAATACAAATTAACAGGAGGAGAAAAACAAAAGGTGAACATGGCGTATGCATGCAAGCCATATGGGCACACATGACGCAGCCTGACAATGAATGCCAATCTGACAGAAATTGAGCACATCATAAGCTGTATCATACCAGGTATGCACAGCTTTGCAAGACTACAGCTGTCATGTGACATTCTGCATAAACACTGCATTGCTTGATAATGCAGTGCTTTTGGATGTTGATTTCCCAGTCATTGTCTGTTGACTTGCTGATCAGTCCCAAACTCAAGTGTAGATGATCAATTGAGCAATTGTGCATGTCACTGCATAATTGCTTGCTGTGCAACGGCATACTATGCTTGAGCTGATGATCAGTACAATCGGGTGACCGTACCTCTGAGAAGAAGAAGTACCCCAGAATGAGCCCCCACACAACTGTCAGGTATGACATGGCTGTTGCAGGCGATGCTTCCACTACCCGCAATGCTGCTAGCAGCGCTGTCAATGTGACTTGCGCACCATATGCACATGATCCTGAACGGTAAAAGCATGTAGCATCCGAACACGCTACAGCTTTTGCATGTATTCAAGTTCACACACAGCAGATAGTTCATTGAAGATGGAGACTGATGCTATAGATATTACAGATGCTAGCCAAGAAACAGCAGACCAAGCTGCAGTCAAACAGCTACCAGTTTTCCGCAACAGTGTAACGTCTGGGATGCACATATGGGCTCTGTAATTCCCATGACGACAACGGCCGTACCCTTTTGCTACAATTGGTTTCGGAGCCCATATGTGCATCCCAGACGTTACAAACAGCAGGATAGATGTGGCTCATGTCCCTTCAGTGACCGATTAGCTGAATGCATGCAGCTGGCAAAACTGTGTGTTGCACCCTTTGTCTAGATGACATCCCACCTACCTAAAAACACTGTAAAAAAGGTAGAGGCTAGGGCTTGACTGACCTGACAAAAAATACAGAGAAAAGTATTCACACCCTAGAGAATGGAGGGTGGCAACACAGCCTGTCGTCTGTAGACATAATGGCACATGTAATACAAATCACTGAATGAACTGTGAAAAGCGGCTTGTGCACTGATGTCAGGTCAATGAACACCTCTGCTGTCAGGCTCTCTGGCTGTAGCAGCTTTTCAATCATGAGAGAATCATGTCTGGGTTTAGGGTTAATTGAAAATTGCTTGCTGCCAGCTCTCAAATGCCTAGCACTCACAGGAGGCTAAATCTTGCAGGGGGGCATTACCATATAGGCCAATGGTCATGTCCAACTTTATGAACTCACCAGCAATCAGGAATAAGCGTGGAACTGACAACTTGTATACAAGTTGCTCCATATCCAATTTCATGATACTGCATTACTTACACAGGACCTTGCGAAAGCTGTCTGCATCTGTGCCTGACACATAATTCCCTGTGATTGTATCTTGGTTGCTCAACAGCCTGATTGGTGATGTCCAGGCAACAGTGCCAATGCCTGTCTCAAATGCTGTGCTTGTCATCTTCGAGGTGTAGCGATTGGTGGCTTGGTTGCATTTGTCACTCAAGACACCTATGCAGGTGCTGTTGTGCCTTGTGGCCTGAGCTTCTTTGTGATATCCACCTTTTTGAGCTGGGTTGTCTAGCAGCAAGCGTGCCAGAGCATCTTCTGCCATCTTTACATCCCAAGTCCAATCTCTAGCCTTGCCGTCATGCGCAGAACTTCATGGCTAAATGGCATGCATGCTTATGGGTGAGACAGTTCAGATAGCATGCCTTTCAGAACATCCATTATCCACTCAACTGCATAGGCATTTGTGTTTTGTAAAGGCAGTTTCTGAGACAATCTTGGACACTGAACCAAGTGCTTGCCAGTGCCTACAAGACCCCACAATAGACAGACAGAGCTAGTGCAGCAATAAGGTGTCAATCCTGAATGATCTGATTGTACATGCTTACAAACCAGCTGCAGAACAGCACAAAGAACAGGCAGATTTCGTAGCAGGCATGTGCATAGCAAGATGGTCAACATGAGGTATGCAAGGCATGTGCATCAACCGACGTGCTCCTCAGCATACTTGGGGTAATGCGCAGATACACCTGGTAATACTTGGTTTCCTGCTCAGAGCAGGCCGCTGTGAGCTGGTTGTGTTTAGCATCATACACTCCCCTCTGAGACAAGGCATAGGAATGCTGCAAGTTCTACACCACTCTAGTCTATGAAGCATCTCGCAAGACTGTCTGTGGTGGATAGTGTCTTGTCTCCAGCAAACACGCATGCTAGCATACTATTGGACAGTATTGTGGTCAAGTGAACGCCCCTCACGTTCATCTGGAAAAATATTTCATCGTAAACGACAGCCGGCCGCGTAAAGATGCACGCGTGTGAATTTGCGCTGAAGGAGACAGTACACGACGCAGACTGCACGCACGAAACCTTACCTGCAAATGTCAGCGAGCTACACCAAGCGCTCTCGCCGTCGAAACCATGCAAGCAATCGGCAGAATCCATTGAGCATGCACTGGCATCAAGACACATCATGACAAGTTATGATATGGAGCGCAGGACGAATCCTGCGGATACCTAAGATGCGGCTACCTAAGATGGACAATGCTCTACCTTCCGGGGCCCCTGCACGTCTAGTTGGGCTGCGCGGCAAGACGGACCGGGACTCCGAAGGAGAACTGCCGAAAGATCTCAGCAGGAGGCTGAGCTTCAGTGGCTTGTTAGCGCTTGAAAAACAATGTTTGCACAAGCGTTACATGTGGTTTCAGAGCAGCTCTGTGAACATGAACTGTGCAAATGACTCACAGTACACGTTGGAGCCGTGGTGTAGCGGTTATCACGTCTGCCTTACACGCAGCAGGTCGCCAGTTCGATCCTGGCCGGCTTCACATTCAGCTGTACGTTTTTGATTGCTTCTATCAACCAGCTTGCCGGCTTTCTATCAACCAGCTTGCCGGCTTGAGGTATGAGGCACAACAGATCATAGTCACAGCACCATGTTCTAACGAATATAATGCCACAAACCCTTATGAAACCTTGGTGCAGCGTGCGACATGAAGTTTACATGCACCACTGGTACAAGACAACACACACAGCAGTGTGACTGTCCCACACACATACCTTGGGAAGCAGTGACAGCATTGCAACAGGAACTTTTCTAAATCTTCATGATGTCATAAGCTTTTCATGTGTCAAGACCTAGTGTCACCTTCACAATCGTCCTGCTCATCTTCAGACTCACTGCCTTCTAACTGCAGCTGGTGCTGCTGTTGCTGCTTGTTATGTTGCCGCTTTTCATCCCAACCCAGCAACATGGTAGTGCTGCAAACCACAGCTGCACCCAGAAGCTCCCAAAGTCCTGGAACCTGCAGCAACAAACTCAAAATAATTATGGCCGCTAACAATGATATGCGATGCTACAGGGGCGGGTCCGCTGCAATCAGTTGAGCTAACTTGGAGCAGAGCAGCAATGAAACGCAAAGTGAGGCACTATACAAGAAAAGAAAAAGAAAAGTTTATGCTTATCAGCGATCCTAACGGGAGCCTCCTAAGGCGGCAGCCCGGAGCAGGCACTATACAAAGACATCACATTTGTCAGGACTGATAGCCTGGACCTAAGAGTCAGCAGCAGACGGTATGAGTGTCTTCCGGCAGCTTTCACAGTCAGCCATTCTTCTGACCATGACTGTAAACACAGACTACAAGATTCAGCGTTTCAACGCATTGCGCAGCCCAACACAGCTTTGCATGATTGCACATCAATTCAGACTGTCTACGATCCAGGCCTTGTACCAGGCTCTGCAGATAGTGCATCCTTGAGAACATGTATCTGATCCAACTTACCAAGCAAACACACTGCCTGAACACTAGACTCTGACTTGTTGCTTTCAGAAACATGTTTCTATGCACTGATCTGGTGAAACGACAAAGTATTGAGGGTCAAAGCCAGACACTGCATGTCTGCAGTAGATGGAACTGTTTGTGGTGATTCAAACCAAAAAGGAAGAAGAAGACACAGGAGAAGGAAAGCGAAGCTTAAGCACACACATCACAGCCTGACACCAGGTGTCGATCTGATACAATATGAGCACACAGTCAGCATGTACTGGCAAAGTATGCAGAGGCCTACCAGGCAACTGTCACGTCATTTTCTGTATGAACACAACATGACAGCTGCCTGCATGAACACTGCATGTGTTTGGCTGTTGCGCAATGCCACATTATTCATGCGCTGATGATCGTTCAGACCGGGTGACCATACCTCTGAGAAGAAGAAGTAACCCAGAATGAGCCCCCACACAACTGTCAGGTATGACATGGCTGTGGCGGGCGATGCCTCCACTAACCGCAATGCTGCTGTCAGTGTGACTTGCGCACCATATGCACATGATCCTGCAAAAGCAGGAGCATGACTATATTTAGGGTTGAGGGCTTAGGGTTTAGGGTTTGTATAAATGAAATTATAGTCGTGCAAAAGCAGGAGCATGTGGCATCAGTGTACGCTATATGTTTCATATGACATAGACAGCGCATGGAAGAGGGTTGATGTGCAGTAGCGATCTGGCAGGCCTGCCAACAAATAGCCTGCCTGACCCAGTTGCTGTCGGACGCTACCACAATTACTCAACAGCAACACAGATGTACTGCTGACTGTACAGCTGACTGTACAGCTGACTGGACAGCGGATCACATGCACCTGGCCAAACAGCCCTGTGCATCAGAAGGGAATCACAAGCTGTGACTGCAGTGCACCTTGAGAAGCAGAATTGTAGACAACTGACGGATACGTCGTGCACAGACAGACAGACAAGCAGACAATCAGGCACACAGCCGGCGGGCCAGAGAGATGAACCTGCGCACGGACAGAGACAGACAACAGTACAAACCCAAGTTGAGTTGCTTGTCACCTGTGAGCAGTAACGTCACCACCTGCCAGGTGTGCTGCAGGACGACAACACTCCTAGGCACTGTTATACAAGCCACAATGGCACAGATGCAATGCATGGTGCCGCTGTACACCATGATGATGTCTGTGGTCTCTGTTCTGCGTAGGTCTCTCACCACAATCCTGGCACATGCACCAAATGCTGCCTGCAAGCAAAAGAACATATATGCAATGTCATAGGCATCAAGTAGAAACAAGAGGAATGCAAAAGACATAAATGTTTTAGACATGTATGCGCATCTAGGCAGGCATTGCAGCTCAAGCTGGAATGTGTGTAATGATGATGATGATGATGAGGACGATGATGTGGAGATCAGATGCATGACTGCATGCAAAGCAACTTGTACATGGATGCCTGCAGGTCTATGTGCTATCACACAGGTGTGCATCTACATGCCTGTGCATTTTGAACATGTAATGATTTATAGGCTTGAGGGCCAGATACAAGCTGGCTATGTGTGTATCTGTGCATGTAGCGGCCACTGCCTGCATTGAATGCATTGGGTGGACAATGCCCTCAATGAATGCATTTGATAGACAACGCCCTTGATGAGCGCATTCGGTGGATAACGATCAACGCATGCGTTTGGTAAACAATGCCCTCAATGAATGCATTTGGTGGACAATGCCCTCCAAAAGTGAGAGCAGATGTTTGATGGTGACCTGCATGAGGGCCAGCACAAGACCCAGCTTGTTGATCCCCTTTCCGCCAAACAAGAAAGATGGCTTTGAAATCATTGCTACGCCTCCCAGGGAGATAACCATGGCCACAACAACAATCCTGCATCAGAGGCAGGCACACAGGGTGCAACAATAGCACACTATACTTTGTTGGTATGACTGGAATGGCTGCATGCTGAAGGCTACAGACAACATTGAATGATATGTTCAGAGGGCAGCAGCAGAAACAATGGTAGACAGTCTTGGATGAAGTTGGATAGTCTGAGCACTCAGTGGCTGGCTCAGACAGGCATATCACAATAGCGCAAGCAAGTGTGCTCCATTTAGTCTGCAGCATTAGCTTCAGCATGCCAAGGACAAGCCTTTCTGGAGAAGCAAGATTGGGCTTGCACCTACCCAGGTCTCACTGGCACATGTTTCAGTGAGTTATTACTATCATTGGCTTCAGGACACAAAGAACTTACTCACAGTGACGGCAGCTCCTTGTTGAAAACAGGTGCAAGTGCAGCCACCAGCAGGGGAGATAAGAAGGTGAGGACAAGGGCATCTGACAAGGGCAGGTACTGTAGGGACCAGTACAGGCTGGAAACTGCCCCAAATCCCAAACAACCTCTCAGCACCAGCAGCCATTTCCTGCATACAGATCTTCAGATTGTAGCTGCTGCAGCACAATCTGTTGGTGTAGCTATCAGAAAACATGTCGCAGCTGATGGCCTGAGTCAGCATAAACATCAACAAGGTGCACGGCAACCACTACAGGTGTAACTACGTGGGCACAAGACTTACCTCTTGCCTAGGGTGTAGGGAAAGGTATGCTGAGTAGTTGTCACAGCCTTCATGTAGCTGATACTCAGCACCATGATACCTCTCACCAGTAAGATCTCAAAGACAGGAACTCCTGATTGACCTGCAACCCAGAACATAGCATGGCTGCTGCACATATTCAGCAAAACAGAGGGGAAAATGAACAACATCAAAAATTGTGGCATCAGAGGTTGTTGTAGGATGCTTGGACCATGACGTCTCATTGGGCCCACCACTCATGGGCACTTCAAGACATGTGATAATGAAAGCACACAGGCATTCTTGCGCACCATTTCTATTGCTGGCTTTGGCAGAGAAGCGCCCACGGCCAACAAATGCAGGGATGATGAGTCTGCTCCTACCTAAGATCTTGGCACACACACTCATGATTGCCTGAAACACGGTGGCAATGCCAGCAAGGCCCAGCCCTTTGACTCTCTTCCCCTGATCTGGGCCTTGCTGACTAGAGGGTGGGGTGTCATGGGTCATTTGTAGAGGTGCTTTAGGTTTGGTTGGCGGGGTTCTGCTGTGTGCACGAGAGATGCTGATGGCAGGCTCTTCATCGAGGCTGCTTGTATGTCTGTCAGCTAAAAGGAGGGATTTCTCTGACTGCTGGGCTTCCCCAACTTCAAGGTCCTGGAGCAAAATCGAAGATCAGGGAAGCTTTGCAGGTGTGCCCATCTTTATACACGCATAGACGTTGTTGTGCCGCAGATGGTGAGACTGCCGGCGAGCGAAAGCAAGTAGCTTTGCAGGTAGCTCACGTGGGCCGCTTCTCTAGAGGGCGAGCGAGTGGTAGAGTCGGTCATGCTCGCTATACAGTTCAGGGTATCCCCAGTGCTTGTGTCTGATGGCTATCTGAGCATGCGCGAACCCTTCAGCTAAGTAACGGCGAGCTCTTCGTGTCTGATGTCAAAGACGTTATGGCACCGAATGATATTGTGAAGTGCTACAACCAAACCCACCAGTCTGTGACATTCTCTGCGGGTACATGCAGCATGCTGACCCCCTTGCTCTGTTCTAGCTGCGCAAGTCAAAGTGCATGCCTATTATGTCGTTATCCTTCCCCAAAGTGCTGACTAATTGTATGTTACGGTGTCGTGGCTTGTTAGCCGTAACGCTCACCAACAAGCCACGACATGAGGTGCAACAATTGAAGCCCATACACAGTTGGTGACTGCCGCCAAAGCATCCAGTCTACATTGCAAAATCTTCGTTGTTATTGCGCTCAACAGCTTGTCGTTACACAGCAGTTATGGACCCAAAATCACTGGCCAGCGAGATCACACGTGCTGGAGCAGACAAGGTACTCGAGCAGAACCCCAAAAGGATTGATGACGCTGTTGTCAACACCGTTATAAAGCAAGGAGCGAATGCTCTGGAAAGCGGATCCTCAAAGGGCACTGTAGCTCCCGCTGTTGGAGCTGCTGCAGAGGTACGCAGCCGAGCAGGTCAAACTGCAGCTGCATGTTCGCAACAGCCATTTCGACATTGCAATACGCATTGATTAGACGCACGCACACGTTCGCCGGTGGGTTGCTGTGTTCCGAGCTGTAACATGTCCACATATGCAGTTCCGATACGCCCGTGCACACTCATGCCACGGCATGCAGGCTTAATCAAGCTTGCTGATGCATCCTCGGGCTTTTCCTCAAACAATGCCGAAAGGCGTAGTCTTTTCTTTTCTTTCTTCCTGTCGCATGTTTGTTTGACCAGCGGCGAAATTCCGACATTGTGTGAAATGCAGGGCGTTAGACACAGCAAGCCACTTGAGGTGACCAAAGAGATCAAAGCTCAGCTGTAGGAGCAGGTACAGCCATTAGAGAGCTCCCTAGCAGAAACTATTGTTGCAGCTGGAAAGCAGAAGCTGGCAAAGAAGCCAGAGGACAAGCAAAGCGCTCTGACTGGTAATCCCTAGTTGTTGCACATTTCTAGTTGGTTGTGTGCAAGCTCAATTACGTGTGCTTGCATGCACAACTTGCTGCTGTTCTCAGGTCAAAGGTTTGTACAATTTGTCGGTGCATTATAGAGGCCTGTTTATTGTCTCATACATGTTGCACAGTCTATGCTGCTTATGGCAGGCATGTCAAGTGTAAGTTGTCCATTGCACCAGCTGTTGTAAGTCCTTGCAAGCTGAGCCCTCATTTGGCTATGCCTTTACAACTTTGCAGCTCTCTCAAGTGGCATTAATACACAGACTTGACAACCTGCATGGGGTGCTGGGCAACAGCCAGCAAGCTATACCTGTGCTCTCACACAGTACAATGTTACCTGCAGGCGGCAGTGATGATCAGACAGCAAAGGAGATCATCTTTGAGGCTCAGAGTCAGTTGGACAAGCAGCAGAAAGAAGAGCATGGCGGTGTAGTCAGAGGCAGTGATGCTGCCAAAGTACAGGTAACCTCAGACCCCACCCTGCCACCCCCCCCTCCCCCCCGGCCCCACAGCTGTGCTACTGTTGATGTGGTGCTCTTGTATCATTGGCCCGTGTCAGCACATTGGCAGCTTGAACGGTATGGCAGTCAGGCTTGTGTTGACTGGTGGATGCTGAATGCATGTCACTTGTTTTCCTAGCAAGCAAAAGCGCTCTGTAGCGGTAGCGAAGCAGGCTTAGCAGCGCAGCAACAACAAAGCAGGTTTGATTCAAGTTACAGACAGCACACTGGCTCAAACCCTATGTCAAATTCCCGCGTGTAGCCCCTCCATATAGTTCAAATCCTTGGTCCAATATTGTCAACATGCTGCTGCATGCAGTCAATTGCCAGCAAGCTCAGAGAGCCTGAGCATGCGACTCCACCCATTGTGCAAGAAGTGAAAGACCAGATCAAGGGTCAGCAAACCCTAGACAGCTCAGCAGGCAAGAAGAAGAGCTCAAGTGGGCCAAATGAGCAGCAGGAACGCTTGACCGATAAGATCCTGAGCGAGGGTCTGGAGAAGGTTGACAGACGGCCCTTGGACAAACAAGCAGAGATCACATCCGGCACGCCTATTGAGGTGTGATGCAGTGGCAAAGAAGTACATCAGTAGTGTAAACATGCAGCCAATTCTAGTACTGCTAGCAGTGCAAATAGTGCCAGAGTGTCTAGCATTGGCTGCACGGGTAACAAAAGCTGTGAAGCAACCCTGCAGGCCTTGTACAAATCAACTGGATTGGTTTTGTAACCCACACTTGCAATATCCATTTTGCAGAAGTCATTCATTGCGCTCATGGCACTGTGTGTCATTGACGACGTAATGCCTGACATGCAGATTTTGCCTGATTTTGAGCTTTTGCCACAACAACACCAATATTTCTGACCTCAAGATGAGCTGACTTTGCATGGTGCATAATGCTGCATGTTGTTATTTTGTACAGCGGCACAAAGCACTACATTGCGATGTCCGCTTTCCGGAAGTCTGCCTCATGCATGTCCTATATGGTTTGGTTTGTTTTCAGGTGGCAAAAAAGCTGGTCAAGGAGGCAGAAAGCAACATCGGCAAAAAGGAGTATGATGCCAATGATGGTCTTGTCAGACATAGTGATGCCACCAAGATACAGGTGAGGCCTTGCACACTTTCACACTCACATTCTCCATACTCACACAGTCACAGACTCACACCCTCCATACTCACACACTTGCACACTCATACTTTCAGCACGTTACACATGCTCTGCTGACATCCATTTTGAATGCTAATTTATGCATTTATTAACTTGGTGGCTGCACTAGCAGCTTGTCAGTGTGTAGCAGCAGCACATGTGTGTCTTCACGACATTAATATGTTCTCAACGTACATGCCTACTGTGCTGCCTGAGCAATTGTCATTTGCTGTTATAACATTGCTGTCGCGTTTCACATTCCTCAATATATCTGCTGACACCGTACGCAGCGTAAGCCTCTTGTCTCAATTGCTGCAGCTGGAGCACCAGGTTGCAGCAGAGCAGTGATGCGCCTGCACTCATACAATTTGTGCGCAAGTTCTGACAGATCTTTCTTGTGTTTACAGTCAATAGCGGATAGGGTGAAGCTGCATGGGGACAGAGACACACCTCCACAAGCAGTCAAGCATGTGGCAGATGCTGTCAGGCAGCTGGGCATATCAGACAAGCCAGAAGAGTAGATACTGTCATGAGTCTGACAAGGAGTCACTATCATGCCATCATGCTGTTGATCAACATCAGACCATGAGGACCATGCACACCTGGGACTCCACTCAGCTGCGCATTCGAGCTGAGTGCTTGAGCATGAGCAAACACTGATGTTGCCTGATCACAGCATTGCACTGGCGAGGGGATGTTTTGTTGTCAGCTTTAGGCTAGTAGGTTGTCAAGGCAGGATAGTTATTGAAGGGTAATTACTGTGGCATGAGCAGTACAACAGAAGTACTGTGAGCTCTGCTGCTATTTTGCTGCTGTAGTTTAGCAGACACTGGACTTCCTTTGCTGCTTCTGTTGTGCATGCTGCTGTTTTCACAGATGCACCAAAGTGTAGCCAAATTGATTGCATGCTTGTGTTCAGCCAAGCAGATTTCATTGGCCCAGCTAGTACGGCACAAATTCCAACTTGACAGTATGTTCCCATGAGATGCGCAATCGCCATGTGTGGGGTGGTCACGCATGAAGGACAATCTGAACGCTAATCATGTGGCACATCCGCTGTAAGAACTACACTATGTGATGCATGCATTGGTGAGTCAAGCATGATGCAAGGTTGGCAGATGTTGTAGTTGGGTCAAGAGGCAGGACAGACAAGATCAAGCGCAACATCCAGCGCATTCAACAATTGGTGCTAGCCAAAGTTTGCAAGATGTATAATCACACAACATTTACTATCAGAGCTGGTTTGCCTTGTATTCTAGCCACGCCGTGTAGCACGGCCACATAATAGCAGGACATGTCAAGTGCGTCTCTGTTGCGCCAGGTGGTGAGCACACTACAAAGCAATCAGCACAGTCAGCAGCTGCACGCGTGCATCACATGCATAGGACTGGCTGGCAGAAGGCTTCGTCGACCATCAGGCACGCTTCGCTTGGCTCCGTATTCAAAGGTCTTATCTTCCCAACGGCTGCTTGCATTGACAGCGAGTGCTCGCGAGCCACCACAGGTGAATTGCTGCTCAAAGCGTGATGGTGCGTCACAGTCACAACCAAAAAGCACAACCTCAAGCACAAGTTCGTGTGCAGGCAACGCACTCAGCCTCTCCTGGTAAAGATGCGCAGATTGACCAGTTCCTGCCAGCGATTGTGCTGGCATTTTTTGCCAGTCAGAACAGATCACTGCTGGCTGCTGATTGCCTGATAGAGACTGTGGTGGAAATGTATCGGCGTGGCGTGCAACTTGACAGCCTGCAGTTTGCACTTTCAATGGCTACGCTGCAAAGTGGATCCACATTGCTATCAGAGCAGGAACTAGACATTTTGACAGCACGATGTGGAATTATCATGCTGACCTTGCATGAGGTTGGATGTGCAGTGTATTCAAAGGTAATCAAGCTTTGCAGGCTATTTGCTTTGAAGTGACAGGAGGTGCAGCCTCCCACATACATGCATGGGCAATGTTGTAACATTCACTGGCTGCACAATCACCGACTTCTTAGGAAATTTGTCTACAGGCACAAGGGGACTCTGAAACTGTCCAAAATCGGCAGCAAGAAGAGGCCCTGAACGTGCAAAGCAAGAGACTGACAAGAGGGCTGGGCAGATTCGTGAAACAGATTGTGAACATGTACAATCTGGATTTGACTCTAGGAGAATGTTGCTTCAGCAGTCCCTGGCGGGGGTCCAGGGGGGTGAGCCCGGGGATCAAGGGGGGGAGTCACCATCTGTTATAACCATGCAGCAGAACACACGCCTGGTTGTGCTCACCTTAGAGGTCAGTGAGCCACCAAATCTTTGCACGGCCAATATAAAATGTTTTGTACCTTGTTTTGACAGTTGGCAGCCAAGGTGCATTACAATTCTGCACACACACCTGCAAGCATGCTCAAGCTTCATCTGCACAAGTTATATTCAAACTTGTTCATCCATTTATGTGTTTGCTGATTGTTTTGCTCGTTCCTCCTGTTGCTTCAGCCACAACTTTGTAGTTTCTTGCAGTTACTTCAGCCATTGCTCATTCACACTGTTCATGGCATTATCCTGCACAATTTGTGAGGCAGCCAGTGCTTGCAAAGTTGCTGTGCATGATCTGTTGACAGACATTGCGATTCAGAAAAGTAAAGGCCGATGTTGATGATTGCAAAATGATTGCAGATGATACAGCATAGCAGCATACCAATCACTTCTCCGCTGCAATCCACATCTCCACAAAAAAACTATTCCAGCTCTGATTCTGACGGTGTGTTGGGTCAAGACCCAGACATGCATCCTTCTACTTCTTCACCATCAGCTGCTTCCTCTTCTTCTTCGCACAGACCGCCAACAGCTGGTGCAGGCAGAAGGCAAGGTAGCGAACCCTTTGAGCAGGAGCTAAATAGCTTAGGGTCTAATGCAAGTTCACCCAGGACCAGCAATAAAAGGGCAAAGCTGGATCAGGTTGACCGGGATGAAGAAGAAGATGACAGCCAGGATCAACCAACGTCGTCCAAAAATGATGAAGATGTACGCAGGGTGTTCAGAGAGGAAGAAGATCAGGCTGGACAGATCCCAGAGGCCTCAGCGCCCCCTGAAATAGCTGAACCTAGTGACCCTGGCACACTCCCTCCTAAATCAGCTGAACCCTTGCAAAACCCTGGCAAAATTCACAGTGAGCCAGACCAAATCCTTTCGCCCACAGGGTACATTCTGGGGTTCCTCCCAGTTTCTAGCAGGAATGCTGGTGAAGTACCTGCCAACTCCTCTTCAGCCTCAGCTCTGCAGGCACAGACTCAGCTCTCACCAATAGCAGACTCAGATGGTGAGCACAGACTCATGCCTCCAGACTCCCCAGAGTCAAGCTCAGACTCTGCTAGAAGGCAAGAAGAGGAGGAAGAGGGTGACCAGATTGTAGCAGAGGGCAATGAAGATGAAGAAGAGCAGGGTTCCAGTGCGGCTCATGCCAGGTCAGCAGCAGTGCGGCTTCTGCTTGGCTTCATGGGAGCGCTGCAAGCGTCGCAATATGCCGTCGACAGCTTCGTCAACAATGTTGTGCAGTACTACAGGTACACCTCACAACTGCCGTAATCTAGCAAAGCCTGCTACTAGTCCCCTGGTCTTGCTGAATGTAGAAGTCCTTGACGGAATAGACTCTGATGTGAAAGTAGTGATGTTTCTACAGCAACACCAGCTAAAAGCTCTTGTCAAGCATGTCATGCATCTCAGGAGGTGGAGCTGACCATCCAGGCGTGCATCAAGTCAAGTCTAGGCCTAGATCGCTGTAGGCAAGCTGTTGTAAAGTGTGAAATTTGTATTTGCTGAGCAGCATGTCTCCTGCCTGTCATGTCACCTAGCTTGCGTTGCACAGAAAGCATGCTCTCTGAACGTCACTGTTAATTGCCAATTTGCAACTGTTGCCTTGCTTGAGCTGTACACACTGCTGTTGTATGCTGCCTTGATGTATGGGTTGATGTATGGGTTAAAGTATGGCTGTATGGGTTGGTGTTCTATGTTGCCATGGATTGAGTTATGTAGACTTCAGATGATGACAGTTCTAAACATATGTGAGGTTTTGGCAACAGGGAAGGTTGGACAGCTCAGCAGCTGTTTGATCAGCTGATCCAGGATGAGTTTGCTCAGACCGGGGGACTGCTGCCCCTGAACCCCAGGATCAAGGGGGGGCGCGACACACCCCCCCATCTCACTGCAGAGCTATTTGCCAGGTCTGTTCTTTTCTCCTTTGTCTTCTCGCATGTTGTTGAACTTTCCCTTTTCACTAATGGCTCAGCGTGCTTGTACACATGACAGCAACTTGCATGCACGATACTGGCTGTATCGGTGTATAGCTAAAGGAGGTTTTTTCTTTTGCAATGTGTTTGTACAGCTGTCTGAACCCTTCAGCACATCACAACGGCTGTGTTGTGATTGTGCAGGTGGTTGAGCACTTCATACATGACCCTGGCTGTCATGGGGGTCCCTCACCCCCATGCATCCCAGCAGCTGGGCTGGGCCTGGGTCACCCTTCCTCTTCCTCCTCACACCTCTTCCCTTTTATCACCCAGTCAAAACTCCTTGCAGGCTCACAGGTGACTCCTCACCATTGTTCTTCTTCTTACCCAGGTTGCTGCGTCTGCTGGCTGTCTTCTCTTCTTCTGCTTCCTGCCTCCCCACAGGGCCCTGCTGAATTTGTGGCAGACCAGTTGCTGTGAAATAGCAACTCAACCCAATCTGAATCCCCACTCACAGTTTATTTTAGAAAATGCATCCATAGTGCATATGCTTTGCAATGGCCATACAAGTATTTGAATCTACACGAAAAAGTATAAAAGCATGCATAAAAAGCGTTGCATGCTAGCTGCAATGTTGCTGACATGCTGGACAGCCAAGGGCAGAAGCATTCTTCAGCATGTGTTGCTCATCAAACACAATCAATCGGATTGCTCAAACGCGTGTTATTACATGTCGTCTGTAAACGGTATTGCAGACTGGCTGAAGTTGTCGCCAACAAGTTGCGCCTTGAGGAAGAAGAGGACTACAGGCGGCAAGGCCAGCAGCTAGAGGAGGAAGTGTCCGAGTCAGCAAGGGCCATGCGAGACATCTCAGCATTCCAGTTGGTGACTCAAGCGGATGGTGACCAAGCACAGGTATAATCCCTGTGATACAAAAACAGAAACCTTTCACACTACAGTATGTCAAAACCCAAGCTGCATGACTGACTCAAAGCTGTCGATGTATGCCATTTGATTTGTCCCATGAATATTTTGCAGCTGCTGCAACTTCAGACACAACCTCATTTTCGGCCTACAAATCCAAATCAATCAACCGCAAAGCCGAAACCAATTTAGCAAATGTGATATCACCTGTTTGACTTTGACTAGATCACTCCTTGACTCTAGCTGAAACATTGTTGTTTCAGCATCCAAATTGGCAGACTGTGTGTACTCTTATGATGTCATCTATCTTCTTCACCTGCATGACTCTAGTCTGAGTGCATGCTTATTTGATTAAGCTTTTGAACCAAGCCTTGCCAGAAGACGCAACTGCTTGTCTGCCTCCCTCCACTCTTTGTGTTTATGCACAATGATGGGACAGTGCTCTTGAGTGTCCTAACCAGCACAATGTCAACAATGCTGTGCCATTCAGCATGTCTGCAGCATCTATACAGAGTCCAGACTGACGTGTTTTTCTGAATTTAGATCAGCGGTCTCACTAGGAGTTTGTTGCATGCAGGAGCAGTATGTTGTCCTGGAAGACCCTGCATTGCAGCACACATCTACCGGCTACAACGTAGTTGTGCAACAGCTTGAGCTCGTGTCGCTGACTTGGGCTGCAGTCATGCAGAATCAGAAGGCTGATACTAGTGTTTGAATGCTGGACTGTTTACTCATTACAATGACCATCGATAGTCTACAGAACTGGAAACACTGCGTATCTTGCATTGCATACCAATGTTGCTCCAATGTTGCTCTCAGCATGGGCCAGGGTCACCTTTGGGGAGGTATTATGCAAACAACTTACACTCTTCTTCAACACTAACTTGTCTGGGTAGTCATTGCGCTTGTAGTCATGCCCAGAGCAGTCTGTTTTGGCTACTGTGTGAATTTGCCTTGATGATTGTTGTGCACACCTGGTCTACCTGTTTGTGAGCTTGTGGTGCCATCTACGCATTCAGAACGAAAGATGCATCTGGCAGTGGTTTCCGTGTCTACCAGTTTGCTGTAATGAGAATATCATGATAGCAAACCAAGCGAGGTGAAACATGCAGATTCGTGAAGTCGACGGTGCGCAGTGTGTATCCAGCCGCTCACAAGTGCATAATTGATTGCCCAGCTATTACAAGGTCGTCAACAGCTTTATTGTCATAGAACAATGCTGTATGTCATAACATGTGCCTCATACGCAAACACAAAATGGATATTTGAAAAGTGAACATGGCCAGGTTTACATCAGGTATGCATGCGAATAACAATGCCCAGCAAAGCATACCGACAAATATGAAGAGATCAGCAACCACGGCTACAGTATGATTGCCACAATAAAAACGAACAGTACATGTCAGAACAGAAGAACCAGCAAGATAGTAAACAGATTCTGTAGCTGTAGGAAAAACTCAAAGTATTTTAGCCTGAAAAGGTGGTGCTTGTTCTGTATGCATTTCTTCAGTACAAGCTCCTAAGACACAACTGAATGAAACCCGCCTATCCTCCTTGCTCACCACACTGCTCCCGCATGACTAAAAAGGATCATGACTAAACATCATTGTTCCCGAACTTCAGAACTTTCAGACAGCGAAGGCTCTTGGTCTTGCAGCAGGTTGAGTGCCAGCACTTTCACGGTGCCAGTGGACATTGCCGCTGCAAGCAAAGGACCTCCCTGGAAGTCCTGCTGAGCTTGACACGAAGCAGGCATGAAGTCGACAGCACTGACAAACTGTTTCTGGCGGTTGAAACCCACAAGTGGGCTGTGCACTTCAGTTTCCTCCGGCAAGCTTTGCATCCAACTTTGGCTAGCAGTTGCTGCTAGATCACGCTTAGCTATGGGTGATGCCCAGTGGGTGTTGTAAGCATACACTGTACTGGTTTCAGAGCCAGACGCCATGAGACCATCTTCTGGTCTCACAGTCAACCCCACAAAATTCTTCGCATTCTTGTGCCCGACAAACCTCCTCCAAGCTTTGACACCTTCCTTATTGCTGCGTAAGTGCGCATTACCAGAGAAATTGCCATCCCAATCTGGGACGACCTGGTCCCCAGCGCTTTCTGACCGATACGGCAGATCCCAGCATGCTAGGCTTCCATCCACAGAAGCAGTCGCAAGCCGTTGACTGCTCAGGAATCTGACATAGCTGACTGCCCGTGAGTGTCCAGTCAGCGTGTGCAGCGGCTTATCCAACCTCCTCAAATCATACACATAGGCATTGTGATTGGCTGATGCCAGTGCCAACAGATTTTTGTCATAATTGCAGAAGCTGCCATCACACACTGAGACGCCTGCCTGTGGCTGAATGATGGCCACTGCTTGGGAGGGTGCAGAGCCTGTCCAGATTCGCGCTGTGCCATCATCTGAAGTCGACATGCTGAGACCTGGCTCAGCTACTGAGTGGGCAACGCTCCAGACCCTGTCAGCAACATCGCACAGACTCAGATACAGACGAGTGAGCATCACTGCAAACTCTGGCAGCAAGATCTGCCCACATGGAATGCCACAATGCTGCAAATTGTGTCACATGTTCTTTCAATAAGTATATGCAGTGCAGACTCATGCATATACATGCAAACACGCAGAACAACGATGCCATCATGCACACGCATATACATGCAAGACAGCAGATGTGCAGAGCCAACGTGAAGAAACAAAAGCCAGTCTCCTGTTGTAGGGGGAGAGTAGATATAACAGTCAAAACATAATGGCTTGATGCTGTAAGGCACCAGAACAAAGTGCAGTGTGAGAGTGTCCCTTGTTCAGCACACCATATGCATCTCAGTAAGGAGCAAGATGCACCATCTTGCTCAGCCAATCCACAAACACAAACACAGCCAGCGTCGGTCTCAGCAGTCTGTTCATTGGGACACTTGCTGCCGATGGGGCCCAACAAACAGCTGATTGATACCAAGGCTGGCCATACGGCTAACGATGTGTATGTGTGGACAGGCAGAGCACGATGGTACGTTTCGCTCCTTGCTGAAATGCATATGGTATGTTCAAGAAGAAACGCTCTAGCATTGTTGCTGCATTGCAGCATCAAGCCAATCTGTAGATTGCATAATTTGTAACTTGTGTATCTACTCACTCCCTACAGCATGTCCACATTATGCTGGGTTACACAGTGAATTGCAGCTTGTTGTGTCAAGCTGCATGCTTGACAACATGCAGCTTGACACAACAACTTGTTGTTTTAAGCTACATCTTGTCAAGCTGCATCCAACTTAAGCATAACACAAAGCTTCACCCCATCAGCGCCACATAGGACAGGTGAAGATGCTATAGAAGCTATGATGACAAAGAGTGTGACTCAACTCCTTGCTTGGTTTCAAGTCACACTCTTCTTCCTCATAGCTGTTGCAGCATCTTCACCTGTCTCATGTGACATGGATAGTGCAAAAACAGATGGTGCAATTTGCAGCAAACTTCATGAGATGTTCACCTTTGCCCGCTGTGGTCATCTAAATCAGCAATGAAATGCCCAGACTCCAAATGAATTTGGGATACGACACCATCGTAGTCACCCACAGTCACCACTCCCTGCACTGACACACAGACAGGTTAGAAGATCATGAGTCAAACATGCTATCTGGCAGTTTGCACCTGTTAAATCATGAACATGACACAGCAATCCGCAGTTTGTTGACAGTAGGCTTGACAAGAACAGAAGTCTGTACTGCACCACCTCAAGGGCCATGGCTGAAAAATCAATAGTCCTCTGCAAGTACATACAGATGAGAAAGCGTATGGAACTCTTATCACAAGAGCACGGTGTCTGATCATAAAGTTATAATTGCACGGAAAAGGGGTCATTCCAGTGCACACACACCAGACATCTGATCCTGATCAAGGCTTGCAATGCAATCCAGCGTCATGCAAAGGACCAGACATGAAAGGGAGGACGACAGAGGGAAGACCTACATTCTGGTTGTGATCCCAGGCCAAGGAACTCAATTTGGAGGGAAGACGCTGAACCACCAGTGGCTGATCAGTAAAGGCCGATTCATGTTGCTGAAGGTGGCCTGCCAGAGAGTACAACCGAACCTGCATGAAAAGGTGAAGCAATGACTGTGTATGCATGTGCAGTAGGAGGTGCCACTTGATACAACCTGTCGCACTTTAAGGACAGACCCATGCAACCACAGCATGTTTTCAATAAATGATTTGAAATCAACCTGTAGGTGCACAGCAGCCCACTTGCCGGAGCATAAAGACAGCAATGAAAAACACTGCAGAATACCTGTTTTGCAACCCCTGCTGACGCAATGAAGTGACCATCAGCAGAGAACTCCACACCACACACAATGTCAGCTGTATGCTGTGCAGCATGTTGCCTGCTGGCTGGTTCGAGAAATGTGCCTATTTCTTCGAAAACTGCTGGCACTGGGTCAGGTTGCTCTGCCCAGGCCTGAGACCATTGCCAAGGAGGACCTGCTGTCCCACTGAGACATGGCATGTCCAGTGACAAGCCAGCCTCGTAGATAGCGGGAAGGCTGAGCTGATTAGGATCGCTGCTGTCACTGCTTGAAGCTTCCCCGAGGTCTATCGATGTTCGGTTACGTTTGCTGGGAGGACTGCGAAGAAGGCCGGGGAGTTGTAAACCTATCTTGTCAAGGCTGATGTGTTCGTGAGCTGCCGTGCTGACGGTCTGTGCTTTTAGCCAGGTCTCGAATTCGTTTGACGGCTGGCTTGCGCTGCTGTCGTGCGTTTGGTCTGGACAACTGTCGTGCTGGATGCAGGAAAGTCCACTCCGAGACCTTTGAAAGCAGAAAGCACAATGACTGCTGTCGCAAGTTGCCTCTGAACTGTTGCGCCGTTTGCTACCGATGACGGGCATTCTGCAAAAACACGCATTGTGTGTGTAGTGAAAGTTTTGCAAACAAAGCCTATTCAAGTCGCCCAAGCCTGGAACACTGGTCACGACGCGAATTGATAGCTGGAAGTCTAATGTGTGAAATATGATCCGCAGAGACTTGCATACCTAGGCGATGTCTGGTACACAGCCACTGCAACCAACTTCAGGCGTAAGAGGCATCTTTCGTCCACAGTCTAAGATGCGGTTTGAGTCAGTATCAGCGCCGCAGCTCAATCACAAGCGTCGTGATAGCGCACAGCAAGCAAGTACAGAATCGCAAATCGTCGGCAACGACTCAGTGCATAGTCAAAGAGGCAATGATCGTGGAAGTGTCTGCCAATCCCGCTACATAGCCTGGCTCTCACCGGAGCTGTCCACGACTTTCAGACGTGGTTTTGTGCCATCTAAACGCCGAACATTTACGCGTGGCGTCAATGACAAGAGACACGGGCCTAGGCCACGCCGATCACATGATGCAAGGGGCGTTTCCAATCAAGGCCACGCAAAGCTTTCTGACAAAGGCTGACAGCCGCTACCTTCGATTTGTGACTTGGCGCAGCTGCCACGGACAACAAGGAGGAAGCCGGCCAGCTGTAGTAGACTTGCGTATCTTAGTAAGTTTCACAGCGGTCTGTCAACACACGCTGTGTACACGCTGCGCTTGTTTCTTCAGTGCCATCGCTAGTCTTTGTACGACCGTGACACAACCACAATTAGCGACCACAGGTGACAAAGCAGTATGTGTCATCTCAACATTTCAAGGCGGCGTTATATCCAGTATGGTGAGGCCAACGACTTCCGCATTCAAACGAGACTCCCAGACAGAAGAATCTAGATTCGCACCAAGATTATCAGCTGCAGATTGTAAGCTGCGGAAAGACGGACCTGTTTGATATGCAATGAGGCCAAGCTACACAAGTGCTCCAACACTTGCAGAGTACTCAGGGACGAAAACAGTCTGCCAGTCATGAACTGTACACAACAACAAATATGCTAAGAAGCAGAGCCCACAGGGCTTTGGAAGGGGGTAGCAAGTCCAGAAACACCATGGATCTCCTGTGCTGCACCATGTCAGATCTCAAGCAGCACGTTGAGAGGCGATTTGCTCCAGAAATGACATGGTGCAATCAAGGAAAGCACACGGTTGAATGTGATAAGGTGCCACTTTGCCCGGTTGCTACATGTCATCCCATGAGCAAATTGCCTCTCAATTTGCTTTTTGAAGTCTAACAGACCCCACCTAGCAGGCTACTTGCTTCCTGCACAGCAATTACCAGCCTCTGGAGACATTTACTAAAAAATATTAAAGCTGATCCGTTGCAGATCAACTGCAGTTGTTACTAGATGTTGACTGTCACGAAGTGCTGTTGCAAACCCTCCTGTGGACGCTCCAGATATCAAGAACGATGACACTCAAGCCAATGCAGATACTGCAAGTCCCACTGTCCCCCAAGCCCCACTGTCACTGTTAGATTCCCAATTGCAGAGCAAAGTGCATGCCAATTTCAACACAAAGCTGCCAATTCTGCTGCCACACTTGATCAAGCTATAAAGACAGCAATCAACTTCTTGCTGCTTGAAATGATTAAGGGACCTTCCAAGTGACTCAAACATGTAAAGTTGGTCTGCTGCATATCTGTCTACATCCTTGACACATGGACAGTTGATGCGACACTTGGGCAAGAGCACACCAATCAATTGGCCAATGAGTACAGCTCCAACTGCGTACATGCCTTGCAGCTGCTGTCCCACATTCTGGTAGGTGCCTGATTGAGCATATGACGGCATGCAGTGGTGCAAGTGCGTCAAGTCCACTTCCATCCCTACCATTCTTCTGATATCATGGCTCCTTTGTAGGCCTTCGTTGCAGCTCTGTCATGATTGCGCTGCTGTGTGCGACTTTTGCTCTCAGCAGAAGCCGGCGACCTGTTACACAAAGAATTGTGTTCACAGACACAACGGCAAAGCAAAAGCTATGCTGAACCAAAGATTGAGTGTTGGAATGCATCAACACAATGTCAATTGACTGACTCATTGCTATCTGATGCCACAGGGCACAAAATAAGAATTTGACAGCCTGCATGTTTGACATGCAACAAGACAAGGCAGCAGTTACATGCCATGCTGTAGTGCAACTCCTCAAGGCAGCAGTGCAAGTTTTCAAGAGCACATGTTTAGTTGCCCATGGAACAGGTTCTGATTACACAAATGTCATGAATCGGTGCACTGCATTGGCTCAGAGCAATGGTCCAACAGCTTTGCTGTATAAATTTGCCTATCAAGGCTGTTAACAGCTTCACACAAATGCATACCAGCCATACCTGTACATCTTCTTCTCCAGGGGCGTCAATCGCTCTGCTCTCTCCTCTCGGGGTTCAAAGTCAAAGATCTGGTGCAGCAGGGGGTTCTGCTGAAGGTGTATTTGGAATCCTTCTGCCAGAAAGCGCCGGAAGGCATTCAGCTGGACTGTGCCCACTAGTGTGTTGATGACTAAGGTGTCCCCATGGCGTAGCTTGATCTTGGTCTGAGCAACGGTGCCATCTTGCTGAAAGGCATCAAAAGCAGAGTCAGAAGGCAGAGTCAAGGCCTGACTGCAGTTTGGCTCTGTTGGAAGGGAGTCAACTTCATTGCCTCTATTAGGGTGTTGATGAAATGGGTGATTCCATGAGGTAGCGCAATATGTCTGGGCAAGTGAACCATCTTGCTGCAAAGGCACAGAAGGCAAACTCATGCGTCTCTACTCATGCAGAGTAGAGACGCATGAAAGGTAAAACCATAAGGCAAAAGGCGCCTCCAAGGGTGCAGTCACGGCAGTCATGTACTGCTGAGAGGCATGTGAGTCAACTGTGCACACAAAGGCTGTGGCTACATGGCAACTTGCGGCACAGGCTGAGCAACCACCTTCCTGCAATCTGATCCACAAACAGCAATGGTATTCCATGTCACCACTGTCCTTCATGTGTGTCAGCACCTTCCAGAATGACGGCAGGCGTCTTGAAGTCAGTGCTGTGCACACAAGCCAGTTGCGCTTTATTGTGTACACAACCAACTGAGGCAGACTTCACCTGCTGTCATTCGTTTGGGTATTACACTGCAGAGGGCTTGACATCACCAGTCTGAATTAGAAAGCGAATTCAAGCTGTCTCAAGAAGCTTGTCGACACAGTACAGCATGTGTTGATTGCTCAGCGTAACACCAGCGTACACAGGCACTGAAATTGCCAAAGGGCAAAGCTTTTTGGTTAGATTTGATGAGTGATCGTGATGACAAAGCTCAGTCAGAGAAAGATGCTGTAGACATAAAAGCACTAAACTAACAAGGGTGGGAAGGCAAACTGACCTCAACAACGTTGCACAGATCCCTGAACGTTGATCTCGTTGACGCTCTGTCCCTCCTACTTCTCCTATTATTATCTCCCCTGTTGGTCGCCAACTCCTTCATGCGGCTGACAACATCATCCAAGCCATTACTAATCGCCTCTGCCTGCTGCTTCGGATTCCTGACTGCTGAGTTGGACCTGCCCTGATGCCCCTCCTTGCTCTTTGCAGACGGCTGACCAGTGCTTACATCCCCGTTTGAGGGATTCTGATTCCTGGAGGGTGGCGTTATAGGCTGATGCTGACTAGGATTGCCATTAGATGGTCCAACATCATCATTGCTTGGTGACTGCGCCGTGTGCTGACTGTGCTGATCAGAATCCTGGAGGTGTGCTTTAATCTCCCCACGAGGATTGCCATTCATGCTCTGATAGACTTGATCAGCATCAGCAGCTGGGACAGAAGCTGATGACTGATCACACTCATCTTGACTGCTCTCAGGCTCGTCAGACAAGGCTTGGCTGCTTGGCTCAGGTGCTGTGAGTTTGAAGTCACCCTGCCTGAGCTGACAATGCTGAGCTTCTGAATCAGACTCAGCTGAGCGTAAGATTGCCCGAGTACTGGCATCTGGCTGAGATTCTCTCTGCGCTGTGTCCAGGGAGTGCGGCTGATCCCCGGGATCTGGCATCAAAGTGGTCAGTAATGCCAAATGATTGCTTGGGGCTGCTTTCTGCTCGCCAGGGTTCTGGCCGGCACTGACTGGGGATGCTGGGGGTGATAAATCTGGCTCATCTTGGTCCTCCAAGAAGGAATCCAAGTCAGAGATGCCGCAGGTGTGGTAAAGAAGAGCTATGGCTTCTCCAGCAGCAGCGCGCACTTCTACATCTCCGCTGTGAAGCTGATTGGCCAGGCTCTGCAGTACGCGATGCAGGCTAAACCATGTTTTCCAAGATGATTGGCCTGAGATGTTTTGTCATGTCATGGAATGTGCGTAGTACACAGTATGCACATATACTGTCACATACACACTCCCTCACCTGGCTGAGCTGCATACAAGCCTTTTGAGGCACCACAGCTTGATGCCTTTTACATCAGCATGAAGTGTTACCTGTAATGACGCCTCAATACGGCCGGTAGTCATACGCCAGGTAGGCACGGTGCTCAGCAGTAGAGACCATCCTCTGATGGCTGCAGTAGACAGTTTTGCTGGACCTGTGCGGCAAGAGCCTCTTCAGCAAATTGCAAATGAACAGTGTCATTGTACAGCTGTCTGTCTGAGCCTTGGTACTGTGCATATTTCCCCTTCAGCTGCTTTGAATGCAGGTCTGTTGCTGCCTGAAAGTCTGCAGGAGGCCGCATGTTCACACAGCTATGGCATGAGCCTGCTTTGCCAGCAGAATGACAGGGTGAGCTGCGGTAACAGGTGGATGTCTGCAGAGTCACTGCTTCCCATGCGTAAAGCAGAGACAGCCATGCCGATGTCCACAGGTATGCAAACATAGGGTTTATGATTCAACCCTAAAACATAAATTTGAAACCCTAAACCCATACCCATGCACCATCAAGCAACAGCTGCTGAGTAAGGAAGTGATGGGCAGAAGCACACCAGCTTTCCATAGGTTTGCAAAACCAGTCATGCACTTGTCCACAACATCAGGGTCATTGCTAGCCACAAAAGCTGTGATGGCCAGAGCTTCAATGGCTGCTGCTTTCACTGCCACTGCCTTGCCGTAGCAGGCGGCTTGCTGAAACACTGGATGTGCATCCTGCTGTAGACTGCAGCCAGCAAAGCCGTTCAGTGTGTAACAGGGATTACCCTGCTGTGGCATGGGGGTGAGTGATGAAGGTGTGCATCCTGCTGCAAGCTAGCATGTGTAGGGAGTATAAGCTTCTGGGAATATAGAAATGAGACGGTTTCTGGAGAAGGATCTGAGTAAAAAGGGAAATTGAAAATCAGAAAGTTTGCAACTTTAGTGAGATCTTGGAATTCATGCAGCAATTACTGCCTAGCCACAGCATGTAGCTTGCTGCATGGCCAATGTGCATCTTTTCAAAGGCATGCAGGCCTCTGATGGTTGACAGTGCCAAGAAGACATTTTGATAAAAGTTGAACCTTTCAGGTTTGGTATTCTAGAATGTATCAAATACACGATTTTACATTGAAACTCTCCCAAGTAGGCTAATTTGTCTGAGGTGAATGAACTGTGCAGTGGGATGCAAATTGAGTGCATAGAAGGCACTCTTTGACACTGACTGTAGCAGCTTCACAGTGAATGCAATGCTTGCTTGTTGACATGCAATGCATGCAGATAGATGCAGCTGCAGGTGAGATGCAACAATGGTCAGGCTGACACATGTCCTGTTGAGTCAAATGACAGGGGTTCTGGTTTGCGCGCACCTCTCAGCGTCGTTGCCCGCTCCAAGAGTGACCAGCAACAAAGCTGCAGGAAAAACAGTCTGTCATTTGACATGCAATGAAATGTGCAGAGCAAGGACAAAAGTCAGCGGCACATAAGGTGAACAGGGTCCAGGGTTGCACCTATTCCCCTGCATGCTAAGGCTGCCTCTACCACACCACCTTTCTTGATGCAACTCAACATCAGAGTGCTGAGAGTTTCCTTTCTGCAGCAAGAAAGAGCTTCAAGCGATACGCGGCAGGTCATTCCCAACTAGAGAGCAGAGGAGGCAAGTGAGGTGGAGACCTGACAAGTGCTTCCTCATAGTTGAACGAAGCAGTGAAAAGGCTGACCAAGCTGTGGAGGCCCCGCTCACGAGTCGTTGCTCTGCAGTCAGGACAAAGAGTGTGTGTCCAGAGCTTGCTGGTCAGAAGTTCTGTGTAAGAAAAAGCAGCGGGCATCCAAGGGGCTTGTAGTGCAATACTTGCCGTTTCTCATAAAGTGCATCGATACTGGCTTCGAACGGATCGTCCTCGATGGTGGAGCTATCGTCGAAGCCCAGGTCAGCTAGGGAAGATAGTGTACTTGCGCTAGCCGCACTTTCTGAGTCCTCGTCTCCTGCCTGCGATCCTTTCTTTTTAGATCCCTTTTCTGCAGGTGGTAACCAGAAGTCAACGGTATCATAGTGAACGCGGTTTGCGGACAGTGAAGTGCAGGCTGCTTACTTTTGCCCATTCCTGAAGCTAACAACGACGAGTGGTCGGACTGTTTCCAATTTCACGAAGAGCTGTGTGTCAGACACTGATACAATTTGACATGCAGTTGCGATGTTAGATCGCAGTAAAGCCGATCGCGCAGAGATCACAGCAGCGCACTGTGCAAAATGTTTGGACGCTCATCCAAATTGAGGAGGCTGAGTCAGTCCCGAAGGCTGCTTTAGGGATAACAATCTAGCAAACAAATCTTTCTGCTTCACACACAGAGCTCCAAGGTTTACAAGCTTGCCTTGCGGTCGAAGACACTGCCCGAGCGTTACTTCAGGTTCGCTGCCAGATAAGTTGGGAGAGCCTGGGCGGGCATCGCCACGCACTGGCTTGCGCAGCCTGGGCCCATGGGGTTTAAGGCTGATGCTGATCAGGGCACAGCAACCGAGCAAGCTGGTCAAAAGAAACTGCAGAATAGAGCACCATCGCCTGGCGAGAAGCCGGACCAAAATCAGCAGTCAGCAATGGACGTCATTGGTCAGGTATTCTGGCCTCACTTAGACTTTTACTGACTTGAAGCACTCCAGCAGACAGGCAGCCACTTAGAGACCCTAGCACAGCCAACACAGTGTATCTGTGGGCATGCTGCACTTGTTGAGGCGGCTATCACGTTGCTGATATGTAGGACAGCTGGTTTTGGCATTGCAGATACAGAAGGATGCTGCACGAGGGGAGAGGGTCCCGCTCAATTTGGCCTTTCTGGACACTCATCAAGCCCCATGCATGGTGGTGATTGGACAGCACTTTAAGGATAGGCGCTTCATGGCAACATTTCTCAATCAGGTGCTTCAAGACAAGAGTTGTAAGTTGATGACAGCCATGCTATGCAGCAGCTACAGGTGCAAGATGCATGTTGCAGCAGCTCCCATGGGTGTTCTACAAAGAGACCATCACCAGCAAACCTCTGCATTCCTGTGTCGGTTTTTGGTCACACAGTATTGTACGCCACATGGTCAGGTCACTTTGCCTTGTGTACACTATGGTATGCAATGTTCTGCCAGTCAGAAAAGCTTGCTCTGTGTCATGATGCAGCATGACCTTGACAAAGTCAGTAATAGTGATGTCTTGCCTTAACACGTCACTGGTCATCACAATCCATGTTGCGTCACCTTAATATGTAAGCCACCTGCTGCTGGCCCAGATCATAGCACACTCAACCAATTTCTTTTCAAGATCACTTTGGTACACCATAGATGCAGCCTTGTTTAAAATATCTGCAAAAACAGCATTTCAGCCATGCAACAGAGGCGCCCTGGCATACGTGTGCAGTGCAATCACAAACTGGGCAGTCCTGTCAATCCCTATTCCAGCCATTGAAATGGTTTGATGCCCTCTGCTGCAGATCATGAAACAGGCAAATGAGATCACTCGCCAAGACAGGTGCTTGCAATGAAGCTTACTACATCCACGTTGAAGCAGATGTTAGCATATGGTCTTTGCAGGTTATGGGGCAAATCAGGCATGTGGCGATAGCCGTCCAGACACTTGCTTGCACTGCTGCTGACTTTCTGCTGACTCATCCATCATCACCAGTAGCAGCGGTGACTCATGGCAGCATGCCTTGCAGGTCATTGCCTGGGCAAACAAGGCATGTGACAGCGGCTATCCAGACACATGCTTGCAGTGGGCCGGCTTCCTAGCTAAGCTTGCCATACACTATGATAGAGTATCTGATGGCCATGCCGATGTTGGCATCATGAACAGGGTAAGCCTGTTCTCGACTAGTTTGTCCAGCAGCAGAGCTACTGCCAATGCTAGTTGCCAATAAGTATCTATGCAAGCCATGCTACTGAATGCTTGATTCTTGTATTTAATCAATCATGCATGCACGCATGGCTTTCTTCCTGCCTTTTGTAGAATATGAACTTTGACACTCATGTCTTCCTCAAGGATCAGCTATGTAAAGCGCTGAAAAGAGCATTACAGTATGCATCTTCTGCACTGACATCCACCACCATTGCTTGTCGCATGTCATGCAGACATTGGTGTCATCAGCAAGGTAAGCTTGATACAGCGTTATCATCATTAGTTGGTTTTCCGTACAATGGGCATTCCTTCTACTGAGTGTCTAGTGGTCATGCAAGTTGAAGCATCCTGAGCAGAACGCTGAGTGTATGCTACCATGACAAGCAGACCCCAGCCATTACATGCCAGTGCTGTTGTAAATGCAAACCCTGGCTTTTGCAGCTGAAAAATTGCAAGAAGGGTAGAACTCCACTGACGCTGTGGCAATTGCAGGGCATGTGAAGTGTGTACGCAGGGGACAACCGCAGGTGCAAAGTGTTACAAAAGTAGAATTGCATGAGAAACCAAATACCCTGGGCACATTTTCCCCAATCCTGAGACAAGTACCCCACAACCCCCATCCCATGCGACACGCCCCCTTACTCAGATCCATTGTACTGCTGCCTGCAGCTGACAAACAGGGTCAGGTGCAACATGCAACTCTCTATTGGGCAGACTAGGGCAGGGAGTGTATGACCACAGAGCAAGCACACAGCAGACCTTTTTGAGTCCACTCAACCTTTTACGAATGCTGTCTGCAGATGACAAGCAGGGCAAGGTCAATCAAAGCTCTCGGGGAATCCAGGGCAAGTGAGCGCATGAGCAGGGGTGAACGAGTGCATGGTGTCACAGGGGTCTTGATAGAATGGGGTATGGATGAGTACCGCCTGATAGAGACTGTCACAGAGCGCTTACGCACCATCAATGATGCCATCAGGTATTGTTCACTTGCACTGAACAGTGACACCCATGGGTGTGTCATTGAAAGCTCTTGCTGAGAGCCTGCATGAGCCATGCATGATGCCAGGTAGTTGTACTCAATGCGCAATGTCAAGGCTTGAAGTGAGTGCCTGCATACTGTCATTCATGCCATCAGCTTTGCAGAAGGCTTGACAAGCCATGTTTGGTGCGACCTCAAATTGTTTGTTTGCTTCTTGGTATGTTCTTGGGCTGCTTGCTAGAAATTGCACGCTAGCTTCAGGCAGACGGCCAAGCACATTTGCTCAGGCTTTGTCAAATGTCAAATACAACTGGAGATCACCATCGCCACTGTACAAGGGCTTGCAGGCGCATTGCCTGTGCCCAATGGGATATGTGATTGTGTTTCCAAATGCTGTGCAGGTGTCTGGATTTGCTTTCTAATGCATCTGCTGCTGCTGGAATTGCCCCTGCTGTAGTTCCTGTTCCCATCAAGGCCCCCTGAAAACCCCAAAAGACCCTTTTAAACCCCTGAGTGCAATGTACTACTGTGCGGCACTACTGTGCAGCTGCGCTACTGTTGCACAACCCTGTGCAACACCAGAATGGTGCATGTTGCCGCTGTGAGCACACAACAGGAGTTCAGCAGACAGCCAACGTGGCCCTGCAGATTGGATCAAGTTGTTTGCAAGCTGTGCTATGATATGCTTTTGCAGTCCAATGAGCTCGAGACAGTATTAGTTTGACTTACAAGATGTTGCACATTCATAGCACACAGCATTACATATAGCATGATACAGCATAGTTGAATGCTACAGTTGTCAGGCATTGACTGTGGCTTTGCTTCCTTCAGCAATAATCTTGTGCCTGTCATGCGTCTGCAAACTTTGCTTTAAGCATGCCTGCTGTAATTTGTAGGTACATAAAGCAGTTCATGCATATGTTTCTTTGGTGCATTGACGTTGTCATTGGACCTAATGCTATTTATGCTGTTGCAATTGCATGGTGATGATCATTTGCTGGCGTCGTCTGTGGGTTCCTGTGCAATCAGTAGCCTCTTGGGCATATAGCTAGAACAGAACAAACCCATGTTAGAAGTTGCTAGCTACCATACAGGCATACCTGGGCTCGTAGCAAGTGCCCAACGCATCCCAGACATACAGCACTCTGTATGTCCACTGTTGTATATCCTGCATACATAGGCTAGCAGATCACACATGCCTATGGTTCCAAATTTTAAAAGCGGAGTCTGGCATAAAATGTGCAAGGCTGTGCAACGTTGTTGCATGAGACGCATCTTCAAAGAACATCAGTGCACATGTGGGATCAGGACTGTCCAAAGCAAACCACGTTCACGCAAGGCCATTGTGGAGGTCCACGGCCTGCAGCAGTCCAGCACTCAGCTTTAGAGTTCCCAATTACGACACTGCTACCACTGAGCATAAGAGCTGCACCCTCAACATCCTTTACAGACAAGTAGAGACTTTCAAGCATAGGCCAGTCACCAGCTAGTAAGCACTGAATAGCTGGTGCAGCGCAAAGTTGACTGAGATGCCATTTCTCAGATCCAAAACTTTGAGCAAAGCCCATCTGCCCTTAGCAAGCTGAGATATAGCCTCAAAGTCAGATTTTTCTTCATACAAACAGTTATTCAAAATGTGTGTCTCTAAGCCTAAGAGCGGCAGTCGTGCTTGTACCAGATGAGCAGCGGCATCTGCTTCCACATCACCAAAAGCTAGGCCCAGGTGCCTCAAATTTGTCCAGCTGCCTTGCATGAGCCCTGTCAAAATTCTGCTGTCTAGACCAAAATTGGACAAATCCCATGATGTCAACAACAGCAGCTTTGCATTGCTGATCAATGAGCAAGCAACGTTGCTCGTTGCAGAGTATAATGCTCTTGCATGTCTCTCAGCATAAGATAGTCAAGAATTAACTTTGTCAACATCGGACACCGCAATTTTAAGAGCCTTTCAATCTCCAATGGCACCGTACAACATGAAGGGAGCCCCAGAAACTGCAAATGTGGCCATTGTTGAGACACAAGCTGCATTACTAACCAGGCATCAAGCCTGATACAACCCATGATGTTGTGCCAGACTATGAATGGCTAAACAGACATGATGGGGCCTCGCAATCCCTGGGGCCATGATGTCTGTACATGGGCAGACAAGTTTATTATAACCCAAGTGCAGGGCTGCTACAGCATTACCACCTCCTACTTGTACACATTCCGGATGTGGCCACTGTCCGCTGGTCAGATGCAACATATTCAAATCCTTAAGAAGTGGCCAGATAGCCTGAGTCATGTCAGCTGCAGCTTCTGCGCCTGCATCAAGATTGCCGCTTAGGTCTTGAGATTCTAGCTGCTCCCAACCAGCCTAGGTCAACCAATCCATAGCTACATGATCCAACGAGTTGTACTTGAGGTTCAAGATCTTCAAGTTTGACCAATCAGCACATGCTAAAGATTGCATTGCAGGTGACCGAATTCCGTGATAGACCGAATCGACTCAGGGCCTGCAAGACGGTTTGCGCTTTTGAAAGCAAACCCTGCAAATCAACTTGGAAAGCTGAAGCCTGTAGCTGTTGATGGCACCGTACAACATGAAGGGAGCATCAGACTGGCGGGAGGTAGCCAGAAGAAGGGCAAACAGCTGTGGTACACGCAGTGGGGCGGTTCAAGGGTTCGAGGGGCGATTAGGTCAAAATTGCTTTGCAATAGGAAGCGGAGAGCGTTGGCCTAAATTTAGACCAGTGCTCAGCAGCTTCAGCATCAAGCTATGGACTGGCTGTCCGTAGCTCGGGCCAGTGCTGCGTCGAGGGGCGGCTTACTGACCCACAAACGCACTGCACTGCTACAAAGCTTTCAAAGCCCCGGGTAGGCTTGCTTGCCTGGCTCTTATCGGCAATTATGGACGAAGTACAGATGAATCTTGCGCAATGCAACGTTCAACATTTTTGCAGGCTAACACTGCGAAGCACACAGCGCTGTAAGCAACGATCACTCTCCAGGGCTGCTACAAAGCAGCAAGCGTTCGAGCAAGAAGCACGTCCAAAGACTGCACCAAAGGCAAAAGCATTGCGAAGTAACAGTAGTGTGCAGGTCTTGCAGATTTGAACGTCCAAAAAGAGGGGGTGAGAAGGCAACTTGTGTTGCAGGGCGCCTGCTATGGCTGTGGTCTGAGTCTGCAAACAGTGCAGCCAGGAGCAGCTGGCTATGTCACCTTGGAGAAGTATGCGACCCGGCTTCAGCACAAGCACCTGAACAAGTTCCTGTGTGAGCGCTGTCAGGAGCTGAGCAACGGCCACATGATCCCTGCAGTTGAAGACTTCAGCAGCAGAAATCTATCAGGTCAGCTTGCAATTGAGTGATGTTGGTGTAGTTCTAGAGATGCAGCTGCTTGATCCAACAGCCCATTCTGAATGGATATATGCATTCAATTTTCTTCAGCATCATTCTCAATGGTTAGAAAGTGTTCACACTGCATGCATTTTACATTTTGATGCCAGTAATGACACCTCGCTCCTGACTTTCATGCATCACCCTTTCTTGCATGTACTTACAGCAATGCACAGTCAGTAGACAAAGCTGATTTTGCAAACCTGTTATGTGCTTCAATACACACCAGCTCCAGTTGCACGCCGTTATGTTGTGAGGAAATGATTGGAATATGTCTTCATCATATCTCTGGATACTGTTCTGAGTTCTGCTGACAAGCGGCACCCTGATCATACCAGAGCAGATCAGAGCTCAACTCAAAAGCATGACTCAGCAACACAATCTTGCATTCCAAACCTATGCAGCCTCAGGCTAACACCAAATAGGTCTCATTTGTCTCTGCATCATTGCAGAGGAGGTTCTTTTTTGCTTTTAGGTCTTCAGCTGGCTGGCAAAGCCCTGATTTCACCAGATCAGCTCAGGAATCAGCTCAAGGGCTTGGCCGAGCAGCGTATTCTGGCTGTCTTAGTAATCGACCTCTTGGACTGCAGTGGCAGCTTCCTGAGCCGTGTCAGAGACCTTGTGGGACGCAACCCTGTTCTGCTGATTGGCACCAAGGTGAGCAGTACATCTGCAAACATGTCAATATGCAGACTTACCGGTAAGTGGCAAGATCATACCAGCATGTCTTTTTGACATGTGTCAGGGATTTTGTTCACCTTTGTATGCTGCTCGCTGAAGTCAGGGTCATAACGTTGAGGTCTTCATGCCAGACCAGACCACACATCATTGCTTGTCTTGACAGCAGCTTACTGGCTGGTGTCGGAGGCTGTCAGAGGCTGTTCAAGAGGCAAAAAGGGAACCCTGGGCTGTAGTTTTTACACTGGTGTTGATCCTCTTGATTGTCAAAGCGCATCATGACATGGTACTGGTAGCATCATTCATCCAATATCTGGATGTGGGCACATGACCTTCGAATGCAGTATAGTTCTTGAGTTAACCCAGATGCTGGTAGAGCATGACCCAATGATACGTGAGCATGCTTGCAGATGTTGTCAACTTTTGCCTGACAATGCTGTAGCCACACACTCACTGTGGCCCATGTGGCCGAATAGTTCTACATGACAGGCCGTCCGCGCAATAGGCCCCTGTGACAGAACGTACCTGCAAGAGCCCCTTCCACATGGCAGGGCATTCCTGCAAAGGTCCCTTCTCAACGGCACGACGTTTCTGCACAAGCTCTTCTACATGACAATTCCGCATCTGCACTGTTGATCAGGCTCATTGCAGACGGATTTGCTATTCCAGTTTGGATTAGTAATGGCCACTGCCAGCTAGTGCCTGCCACAGCTGCAGAGTCCTTGTCACTGCTGCCAAATCTATAGTAGTACTAGTCAAGCAAAAGCCCTGCAGGCTCTGCCCGACAATCACCGCCATGCCTCGTATGTGGTTGTTATAGGTGGATCTGTTGCCAAAAGGCACTGATACGGCAGCAGTCACAGAATGGCTTCTGGCCACCGCTGGCCACCGCCGCCTGAATGTAGTCAACGCTCATCTGGTGGGCAGCCCTGCAGGGCAGGGCGTTTCTGAAGTGGCCTCTGCCATCTTACGGGACCGTAAGGGGCGTAGCGTATATGTGTTAGGCGCAGCAAATGTGGGCAAGTCATCATTCATCAGAGCTCTAGTCAGGTAAGCACTCTGTCTTGTCATTAAATGTTTGCCATCGTGAAGAAAAGGCTGTAATAGCATGAGTGTGCACACAACTTGTGCACTATTTTTTGTTTCTGGCAAGCAGGTGCCTTCAGCCAGCACCTAACACGTAATCCTGCCAAAGATCCAACAGAGTTGAGTCAGCGACAACAAGCTTCACGTTTGTAGCACGCGCAATTTTGACATACCTGCTATAGCTCTCATGCCTCAGTACGCACGTGGCATGCAGAGAGATGAGTAAGGGGAGCAGCAGGTGTTTCCAGCCTACTGCCAAGGCGCAGTCGCGGCGCCTGCCTGTGGAGTCAGCAATGCCCGGCACCACTTTGCAGACTATCGAGCTGAAGGCCTTTGCATCTGGTGGTGCCTTGTTTGGTGAGTCCCCGATCTTGGGATTTGATGCTTTGGGGCGTAGGGCTTTGTTAGTTTAGGGTCTGCGCAACAGAGCAGTTGGGGCATAGGGCTTTGTTGGTCTAGGGGTCTGAGCAACAGAGCAGACAAGCGCCCAAGAGACAGGCTCCCCGGGTGAGATTGGGGATGAGGGTAATTGGGCAAAAGTGTGACAGGAGAGCTGCTTCTTTGTGTGGAGTTCTTCTTTCTGCCATCGAGAATTCTCTGAATCCTCACCCTTGCATTGCAGCTTAGCTCATCACCCCTAGTCACTATTTGGCCACCCTTGCTCATTAGTCAGCCAAGCTGATCACGACTTGGAGGCGATTGAGCTGAATGGCATCGTGCTCAGTGATGCCTTTCTTATGGGAATGTGCTCTTGAGTTGTGTAGGACAGCGCCTCGTGCTCATGACATAGCCTGTGAATCTTCATCAGAACCACTCAAGGGTTTGGTAAGCCTACACCCTACTCTCCAAACCCTAAACCCGGTTTGAGTGCCCTTGCAGTCTGTGAGACAGTTTTCCTTGTACTCTCATCGCTGTGCATGATTCTTCATATGAACCATCGTCTCAGGTCTACTAAATCCCCAACTTCAAGCCCTAAACCCTAAGCCTACTTACCCTAGTGCGCTATTGACATCTTGTGCTGACCTGTACATCCAGACTCCAGAGTACAGGAGTACAAATTCCTCGACGTATCACTGTGTTTCAAGGGCTCTTCAGCCAAGCAAGCAGGTGCATTCATTGTCATGCAGCCGCTTGGGACTCACTCAGGGAGTCAGCAGGCAGTGGCTGACTCAACATGGGACAACAAAGATCAGATGTTTAGGCCAACAGCACCTACAACAACACCTTTAACAAAAAATCAGGCGTACCAATCAAGACTTTTCACTCATAAAGCTGTGCATGACAGTCAGCAGCTTGTGTTACTGCTGCAGACACTCCCGGCGTTCATCTTCACCACCGCCTGCCCCATTTACTATCCCCAGAGGATCTCAAGGAGCTGCACCCCCGCAAGCGGCTGCGGCCCTACTACCCTCCCATGCCCCAGGACCTGGCCCCTCAAGAAGAAGAAGAAGAAGAAGACACAGCTTCCAGGAGCAGCGCAAATGCCATAGACACAACAGGGTAAGTGGCTGCTGCAACCCTAACCCCAAGTGCTAAACCCTACCACAGCTGCTGCACACCTTTTCTTGGGCCAAAACTCTGAGCATCATGTTGCCATTTTGACCTGGCGTCTCTGCTCATCATCAGCAGATGCCGTAGTCGCTTTGTATGGCACTGGTGTCATGTTATACTGATGTTATACTGGCAGTGTGCTGACGCTGTTCTGTAATGATGTTGCATTAGCATAGTGCAAGCAAAGCTTGAGAAGCTGTCGATGACTCTTTGATTGTTCCAAGGCTACATACATGATCATGTCAGACCTGCCATTAAAATCCAAGTGCTTCACACCCTTATTCCTGATTTATGAAGCATTTTTTGGGCCTAAGTCTGCAGCAATGCATGCAAAATGAGGGTCCGCCAGAGTAGGTCTGTATATCACATGGAAATTGAAACTGTTAGTGTCGTTATATTTCTGTTGCAGGAATTGTCTGCCAAATCCCTTAGGACCAGTTGTCATCATAGATTAGCTGGTTGCAAAGGAAAGCTTTTGCGTGATCATGACTGTGTCTTTACAGGCTTTGTATGTGGGATCTATCAGTGCCAACACACATGCATGACGAGGGTCTGCAAGCATAGGTCTGTATGATATTTGCGCTTGCGCACCCACGATAGGTTTTTCAAAATTAAATTTGAGTAGAATTGCTTAAAATTGACTAAATTTGAGTAAGTTTGAGTAAAATTGAGTAATTTAATTTGTTTTATTTGTGTTCCAGGTTGGTATCGGCGACCTATCAGTGGGGCGGAGTTGCCAGGGTGGACGTAGTTTCTGCCCCATCCGGTACAGCCCTGGCCTTCTATGGCCCTCCTGCCCTTCATGTGCATGCCCTGCCCTTTGTGGGTCAGGAAGAGGTGGTACAGTCAGCAGCAGCACTGGCAGCTCAGTCTGACTCAGCACAGCGTGACACAGCACGGCATGACATAGCCCAGCATAGCACAGCACAAAGTACCTTAGCACAGCGTAATGCCTCAGGAGGTGCTCAGGGTGCATCTGAATTGGCAACTCATCCCCTGGATGATCATGACATGATCCAGGATGAGCCGTCAATGAATAATATCGTGCAGGATTGGCATGAGCCCCTGCCAGCATCATTGCAGAGCAGCAACGCAGTCCAAACTGCTGGGCAACACCATGGCAATGATCAAGTGGCCAAACCACAACCACAACAGCAGCAACAGCAGCAGCAGCAGCAGCAGCAGCATGTGTACAGTCAGCAACATGATGATTCTGGCAGACATGAGATGGCCAGCTTGGATGCATTTGTCAGTCCAGTACGTGAGGAAGGTGCACATGAGCCTGTCAGGCAAGCAGAAGAAGAAGAAGGAGAAGAAGGGCTGTTTGGTGAGGCGTCTGTGCTGGCTAGAGGGGGCCTCAGAGTGACAGACAAGGTGACATGCAGACGGCTTTTAGCTACACCAGTTTTAACAACTGCAGCACTAGTTTATGCAGGATGTATGCAAACGCAAAACCTTGTTGCTTTCCTTATGACAAGTGCAGTGTACAGACAATCAGTCACATGAAGCTGCATCTCATCATCAGGGTTTGTCCTCACTTCTGTCATTAGTGGCCAGGTTTGTATGCCATCTCTGCACTGAGCTTTTCAGCTCTTGTATACAGCGCAGCATCCTTTGTTGATGATTCACAGCCCTTCAGCTCTTACAGGGCAGAATTTCTTTGTTTCATCAGGACATTAACATGCGCGTTGTTTGATGCAGGTCATATCTGTCAACAGACTGTCAGGTTCTTTGGCTGATATTGCCATATCAGGGTTGCCAGGCTGGATCTCTGTACTGTCTCCCGGGGTTAGAGGAGAAATTCAAATGCGCATATGGGCGCCCGTTGGTGTTGAGGTGTTTGTCAGGCCTCCCATGCCTGTACCGGGGCAAGAAAGTCATGCCAGAACAGATTCATTTTGGTAGTTTGGCACCAGCATTGTGAATCTGTTTGTAGATGCTTATCTTACATTGTCAACATGAGGCATCAGGATTTTAGACGTATGTTGTTTTGCTTTTGGGCAGCATGGGTATGCAGTCCATGATTGTGCAATGCTGGGATCAATGCACTGCTGAAGTGCATCGTTATCGCAGTGTCCATGAAAGTCCTTTCTAAGAATAGCATGCAGACAAAGTGTCGGTGTTGTGTACACAGCGTCTTATGCATTTTTGATGTGCCTGTGAGGGCCTATCAACCATATGGTGGTGTTGTAGCCATGCTGCAAGGTGTAGAACAGGGGTATGGGCATTGTCATCATGAGACTTGCAGAGCCCAATATATGCATCCCAGGATGTCACAACTAATCCCTCTTTATCAAGTTTTGCACATTTGGTCAGCTGCATGTCATGCTTCATTGAACTTCACACAACAACACAGAGGTACCAGTCACTGCTTATCATCATTGTTGTAGCAAGTGTTTAGAGATTCAGCCACGCTTCCCATCAGCTGCGCAGGCACACTGAGGTACTTCTGCTGACTTAGCGTGCAGTCAGGCACGCATGTCTTTTGCCACCTGTCATCCCCTGCAGCTTACCTCAGGCAGCATGTTTTGATTGCCATAATAGCTTCCAACTTTTGGCTTGATAAACTCGCATGATATGATGCAGAAGAGCAGCAACGTTGTTGGTTTTCCTGAAGCTTGACGTAACATAGTGGGCGAATGCACGCTGAAGGGCTGCTGAGGTGAGCTAGCGCTGTACAAAATGAACGAACAGCCGCGATGGGACTTGTATCCAGACTAGTACTAGTACTGTATGAAACCACTGCTGACCTGCTCATACAAAGGGAGCTGACACCGTCAGTATGCATCTGTGCAACAGACATTGCAACCAGCATTGACCAGGAGGATCGTCCACAAGGACTATGCCTGCTGTGAGCAGGTGGTTCTAGCCTACCTGGGACGTGCTCAATGTGGCACTTGTTGCTTTCCTCTGTTGTAGCTGCGTCAGGTGGATGTCAGCACATTGCATGAGAAGACTTAAATGGCTAGGCACAGGCTGCATCCTCAACAAGACCCTCTCCTGCCTGAGCACCATTGCAGGGCAGGAAAGTCTTCGGCAACCAAACAGTTTTGTTTAGTAAATAATATTCTGCCTGTGAAGCAAGTTGTCAATTCTGATGAACAAGGTGTCAAAGGTGGATTTGGCCCTGTGACATGCGTTCCAGAATGCCACATTGTGATAAGCATGCACACACGGCAATATCTGCCATTACCTGTATTTCATCCTGAACATCAATGTCCATACCACCATGTTCATCTCCATTGTTTATCCTTCCTTGATTCTTCTGGCAGACACATGCCTTGCCGTTGCGGCGGTACATTAATGGTGTGCCTTTTAAAAAAGGGGTTGTAGCCCTTTCCGCAGTGTTGTCGCTATGCTGCTGATTTAGGTTGCGATTGGAGTACCGAAAGCAACGCATTTCGTACCTGTGAAGCTGCAAGCGAAGCTGACAGGAGCGAAGCTGACCGAAGACATTACCTAAAATCTCCTTATGGGCTGCGGTCTGACAGGATGCGGCAGTATGCAGGCACTCGTCTACCAGAAGAAGTCTGCGTCGTATGAAGCTCAAACTTTGCTCGAGGGAGAAGCTGCTATGCTTGTACTTATGCTTCGCTCACGCTAGATCTCAACACGCCTGGAGGCATCAGCATGTTCATACTTCAACTGCAGAAGGTACTGGGGCGAGAGTCGTGGGTGCTGCATTCTGAAAGTCCTCATTGCCAGTAAGTGAGTCGTTACTACAGCTGCAGATGGAAGACTGGCTGTGCTGGCTGAGCAATCTTACTTCGGCCAAGTCGAAGATGTTCCGCTCGTGCTTAAGGCTATACCAGAGATCTGGCCGACTGGCTCTTGGGTGCAGATTGGAGCTAGTACTTTGGACCCTGACCTTAACAAGAACGACCCTTTCAAGGAGTTTCTATCCCTTTATCAACACTATTCTAAGTATTTTGTTGAGCCGATCCCTGAGCTTGCGGAGAAGTTGCAACGTAACGTCGCTGACATGCCACATGCTCATGTAATTCCTGCTGCCATTGTTCCGGAAGCTGATTCCGTTGGACAAACAGTCACTCTTTACTGTGTGGCCAAAGAGCCAGATACACCCAATTGGGCAGCTCAGGTTTGCTCCTTCAACCCCGAGCACATAAGCAGACTCTTTCCCAACGCCAGAGCGGAGGCTGTGCAGGTTGAGGGGTTTGGTGTCGTTGAGCTTCTCAGCCGATATCATATTGTTGATGTGCACGTTCTTCTGATAGATGTGGAAGGGTTTGATTACGCTATTTTGCGCCAGCTGCCATTTCACGACCCTAATTTCTCGCCTTTACTAATCTGCTATGAATTTATGCACTTGTCACAGCAGCATCGAGATGAAGCTAGGGAACTGCTGCATGCATGGGGATACATCGTCACCTTCGACCATGAGAATGGTTATGCGGTGTTGAGGTAACAGTGGGAATGTGGGTTTGGAGATCCATCAAATCCCACTGAGGTTTTTTGCAATCAGCAACCTCTTTTTATAGGCCAGTAATGATAGTAGATGTTTCAAGTTGGTGACCTAACTGCAGAAAGGTTCACGTGGCTTATGTGTTTTGTGTACATCGTAGCTACATATCAGAGGTTTTTTGTGTGCAGTCATACAGTAAATATAATTTCGTGACCATTCATGTACCGTACAGTGTTAAACTTTGAGTGTTTGCCTGTTGAAGTCCTTCGGCAAAAGCACCCTTTGACTGTTGACATCTGATCACATGTCATTACAGCTCACAGGATGTTCTCTGTCAACACTTGGTACTGAAAGTCAGATCAGCTCTAGCAAGTCTGCCTGAAGGCAACAGATTTTGTGATTGACAAGATGATCAGCCAAGTTGCTTGGTCCAATCGTATGCATCCCACTTTTTTGCAAAATCTGCTACCCACTGCTGCTGCATCTGGGTGCTCTCAAACTTGGCTTGCCTGAAATAAAAAACCATACACAATCACTCTCAAGACGACAGTCACGTATTTTGTGTCAGACTCAAACAGCACATGTGTGCATAATGCTATGATTAATGATTAATTCATGTCGGCTTGATGATTGCAGCTGTCAAACTGTAACAGAGTTGCATTGTGATCCAGAGGATTAACGGATGGGACACTCAGACTTGGAGTTTTGCCTACTTAAGACCAGAAGTCTGAGTCTGAGTGTCCCATCCATTAATTTTCTGGCTCACAATGCAACTCTGTTACACAAACCAGCACACAATGGTGCCGATTGCAATCATGGGTCAGCAAAGCAGAAATGTCAGGAGTGTGATACAAGCTCTCAATGCAAAGTCGCATCGCTCCTTTTAAACTCACCTATGCATGTCTTCTGCTGGCAGATCCAGCAGCCCAATCATAATGCTGCGCCCAAACTGGGGATCAAACTTGGCCTCATCATCAATGACATGCACAAAGCCCTTGGTAAGGTTGAACTCCACATGGAAGTATGGAAAGTTGGCAGGTATGCTGCCTCTCAGGCCCTGCAATGTCACTTCATACACTTTGTGGCATTTGCCTCAGCAGTACATTACTGTTTCTCACAACTCATGAGATGACTCACTTTTCTGCATGACAGCTGGCATTGCAAGCATGATTGGCAGAGTATGCACCTGCGTGCCCGTCGTGTTTGTTTTGGACGCTGGCATACGTGCAACATCTCTGCACACACAGCACATACACAGCATAGCTGCTCTGCACAGGTTGGTGAGCTGTTGATTACTTTGCATGCATAACAATTGAGCACCACTAGCATCAGTAAGGTTGCCATCATATTCCATCTGGTCAGAACCACAAACAAACTCAACGCCTGGCTGTAGAACGGCATGGAGTGGACATAAAGACTGTACCTTGCCGCCAGTCTCAATCATACGCTTTGCATGGTGCTGACTCCACTCTGACTCAGCATCGTCGATGCCTTTCTTGAAGTACAAGGGGGCTTTAGCTGTGATATTGGGTGGCACTGGTATGCAATGCACCACTGCGTGAGTTCTAGCATCACTGAGCCGCATGGCAGTTTCCATAAATATGACGTCCATTCCCTGCACATGACTAAGCAACTGTCATCAGTAGATCGCATGTGATAGACGAGGCATGCAAGACACACCATCTTCTAGGGAAGCTCAAGAAATAGGGCACAAGCCTTTGCAGAGTTGCATGGCACTGCACCCAATGTAATAACACCACGCACGCTCGTGAAACCTGGTGACACGTTTGACATGAAGGTTTAAGGTGTTGAAGGTGGTGTACACAAGGCCTGCTGCAAACGGGTACACAATTTCGACGGATTGTGTTGGCATTTGCCAATCAGGAAACAATTCTAGCAGCTTGCGGTTAGGTAACCACTAACTTTGTGCCAGACTGTCCTGAAATTGGCAACCCATTTGGACTCAGCAGTCTTATATGGAGACACAGAGGTCAGAGGCCTGCATAGTCACGCAGAGAGATGCAGAGGCCTTACTAGTCACAGTGCATATAGTTGATGATAAGTACTAATCAATGTAGATTGTAATGCTGATTCAGCAATAGAGTGGGTACCTGGGCCATGTGCATTTGCAGGAGGCACTTCTTGAAGTTGCGCAGCTCAGTCCAGATGTGCTCGTCCACTTGGCGAGTGGACGCTACGTGCTCTGTGGGCACAATGATGCTGTGCCCCTCTCCCAGTCTGCCCCTGCATTCATCAGGCTTGTTGTGACAGGGCTGTGACTCCTGTGCCGAGAGGCAAACATGTGCCCATGCTTACAGCAAAGCTTGTACAACGTCAATAGAAGCAGGCTGGATGTGGCTGAACTGTCCAGAGTGATGGACTTGTGCTCACAGCTGACAGCAAACAATGCAGAAACAGCAATGCGCATGTGGGTCCAGTCATGCAACTCCCGGCAGCTTCCACAAGCATACAGACCCATGTGATGAATGTCATCGGTTCATGTGTATGCCGATGTCCCAGTTGTCTGTTGAATCCCCTGATGAGTCCTAAAGAGAGGAAAGTAAATTGATTTATTGATGGGTCAGTGCAGGGTGAGGCGCTACGTAGCACCAGGGCAAGAATAGGTAGTCTGCCTCAAGCTGCCAAAGACTTGTTAGGTGGCAGCAACAGTGCTTGCTGACAGACCGCACTGCAATTCTGATTAAGGTTTTGACGTGAAAAACACAACAAATGCAACAAAGCCGCGCGTTTGTCAAGTTGAGCCAGGACCTAAGGCCTGACTTGTGGTACATTGGTCAAGGCTGTACAAATATGCCGCCTAATAGTTTGTCTACACAACACAGACAAAATCATCTGCCACTCTCCCTTAGCAGGCAAAGCATGGTAGGCATCTGCTCTGGGCTGATAGTAAGAAGTGGTAGTGAGAACTGTTTGTAACAACTAATACTAGGATCTGATATTAAGACACAACTGCAGAGGGTTAGTTATTAAAAAAGATTTATTGCACAAGAAGGACTTATTTTGAAGCTCAGGGAGGGAGGGAGGGCATTGTGGGCTGGCCTGCCTTTCAGACAGCAAGAGGCAAAGGTGCTTGAGACACACAACAAAGCAGGCTTCACAAACCACAAACAAGCAGGCTGCACATGACCAGATCTGACCTAGCAGGCAGGGCCAGGTAAGCAGTTTGGCCCAAACTGATGGTGAGGTGTCGGGGCCGGGAAGTGCTGGCAAAGCAGAGGGGGCAGCGGTCCACAGCATTGGTGACACGCCTGTGGTCTGCTATCTGTGCTGCTCTGTCCCTCTTCACCTGTTGCTCCTGCAATCCAACCGGGAACACATTGGAGGGAGCCAAATGATGACTGGTGTGTAAGAGAGGGCAGAGTTCAAGAGCTGTTGGCGTTGTGCAGGCAGCGAATTACAGCAGTAGAGTACAGAAAACAGTAATGGACAAACACACTGACAGCAATTGCTGATACAAAAAGGAAGCCTGATATGCTTTGGCAACTGAGACAGCAACTAACAGTGATTGACACCAGGCCAGTTACACAGCAAGCAGATGAACTCCAGTAAGTGTTGAAGTGCAGCTGTATGTACAGGAAATAGGTGTTGTGGAAGGGCATTTGTGCCCTGCAGGCGGCATGAGGGCTGTACCTTGGTGCCCTTCTTCTTTCTGGACTCGTACATGTCCAAACCACCATCTACATCATACTCCTCATCCACATCAAGCTCCTTCTCCCTGCATTCACATATGGCAAGCATCAAATTTTGTAAAAGCCTTTGTTGAATTGTAGTGGCAGCAGATGTGTCTGATGCTTGGAATCTTCTGGCACATCACATGTACCATTCAAGGCATGTCTGTGCATGAGTGCGCACGTCTGTCAGTGCTTTAAAGCAGCCAGCAATTGCCAGGAGAAGGAATCAGAAGCACAAACAACAGGCAGACAGCTGTGTAAGTATCTTAGACGCAGTCATTGCATTCTACAGCAGCTGGGAAATCGCACTGCTGTGCATCACTATACGTTGATCCCTTGTGCTGATTGCCATCATTTTTGCACCATTGTTTCAAATGACATGCATGTAGTTCAGCAGCATAGACTACACAGCAAGTGTAGGGGCATGCCAGGGTCTAAGCCCACCTGAAGCGTTTGCCCTTACGCACGATGTTATCAACCAGATTGGCATCAATGTCTGCTGCGCCCTCATAGCGCTGTTGGGCAACCAAATCTCCCAGCTGCTGTTTGTCGTCGTCTGCAAAGTAGCGCTGCCTCTCTCCAGCGTCAAATCTCTGCACCTGCAGCACCACAAAGCCTCGATGGTGGCCTTTAGTAGCGTCTGGATGGAATTTCCCCCTCTGCCAATGCTTCCTGTAAGGTCAACAGTGATGGTGCTGTGTCTCTCATGTGAGGTGGAAGCGTCCAGTCCTGAGCTGCTTGACAGCCTTGCCAAGTAGCATTGCTTTTGAGCAGCAGACAACTGCTTTGGACCGGCACAGCAATCCAGCAACCAGTGAATGCATGAATGGGTGAGTGAATGAATGAACGAACGAATGGATGGGTGGGTGAGTGAGTGAGTGAGTGAGTGAGTGAGTGAGTGAGTGAGTGAGTGAGTGAGTGAGTGAGTGAGTGAGTGAGTGAGTGAGTGAGTAAATGGGTGAATGAATCCAGCGTGCACAACCAGCAGAGTGATGCAGCATGACATGAAAGAACATTGTGCCGATTGGTATCACTAAAAGAAAAGCCCAGAAGTAAAATGGACTGGGCTTCTCTGTACAGGTCATCATGACATAAAATGCTGTGGCCACAAAGTTGTTCTCTCAAGTTCATGCGCGGTTGACACCGCAGCTCTCTCAGCTATGAAATTGCAGTTTCAGGTGCCCACTCCCTGCTGGCCCCACATCATCACAACCTTTGTTTTTATAAGTTCACCCAGTGGGGTATGGCTCATAGATGATCAAACTGACCTTGACCATAGAGACAGCATGACATTGTGTGTACAGATGAAAAATATTGCAGTAGCACAGATCTGCTTACCCTTTTGGGTTTTCTGCCCCCCTCAGGGGCACCTGCCCCAACTGCCGCCCTCCCAAACGCCCCAGGCACAGCCCTACCCTTTGAATCTATCGCTGACAACTGAACTGACTGCGCTCGTGACTCAGGAGCAGCTGCTGAGCCTTGAGTTGAGTTTTGTGCTGAGGCAGGGTTTGGTCCCAGTACCATGCTGGGCTGTTTGCCTTGCATCAAACAAGCTCGTAGGGCTGCTGCAGTTGCTTTGTTCCCATCACCTACAGCATCATATATCTGGACCTTATCATCAGAGAAATCACTCTAACGCCCCTTGCTGACCATGCAGTAGGGTCTTGGTATGATTTTCCGGCGGGATCTATATGTCCCCGTAAAAATCTATGCAGCTGGTGGGACAAGTACAAGCTCACACGATATGAACCTCATAAAATGGCGCTCTGTTTCACCCAGAAGTCACACTCAGGCTGAGATACAGGCTGTAGGGCAAAACATTCCAGATTCTGTTTCACTGAGAAACAACTCAGAAACAAGAGATTTCTTTCCCGGTGAAACAGGAACAGGGATGTTTTGCCCTACAGCCTGTATGCCAGCCTGAGTGTGACTGCTAATTTTGTTGTGCCTTCAGGTTATGACTTGTTTGTTTCCCCTTTGGTTTGGCAGGCATTGCTCTTATGCCCGGTCTCTCAAAGCAGACATAATGCTATCTTGGCATTGCTGTTCAGGCCAGCCTCTCAACACAAACATGGTGCTATCTTGGCATTGCTCTGTAGCCCAGCCTCTCCAGACAGAAGAAGGTGGGCATTCATATGGTCATCACAAAGCACAGCCTAGCAGTAGTACTTGGATGAGACAACATCAACAAAGTAAAAACGCAGGCTGTCATCACCACAGGCAGGTCAGTCAGCTATGTCCCTGTCTTCCGGCACCTTCCCAAGCATAGCCTCAGTACAACTAGAGGATTTGTATTTAGCATCTGGTACACACTCAAAGCATACGAAGGCCAATACCTGCAGCTGTCTGACGCTGCTTCTTACCAGCAGGGGCAGTTTGGATGGCACTGCCCTGAAGCTTGGCCCTCAGCGCAGCAGCAGCCCCTTGATTGGCATTAGCATTCCCTCTCGGCCTCTGTTGCTCATCTGACTCATCATCTGAGTGTTGATCTGCACATCACCAGCTTCATGCTTCCATTTTTGCTAATGCCTTTGAATTACGAGGTATGGCGTAGGCGTTACACACATGAGCCGAATTGTACAGACTGTACAGTAATTTTGGTTGCACGAGTTTCAGGTCTGGCGCACACACTGCCGTTGTACCGTACATGCCTGATGTGCTCAAACTTCATGCAAGTTCAGAAATGGAAGACGCAGGACCTGTGTAAGTGGCTTGCATTATGCAAAGCTGTAACCATATGCAGCAGCAAACACATGTTGGCCGGTGCATCATTTGTTTGTGACCAGCGCCAAAGCAACTGGCAAAGCGTAGAGATACAAAAGCAGGTTGGACACAAGTGGTGACACACGAGCTGAGCGCCAAGGAATGTGTGTATAAGCAAGATGTATGACCACACCTGGCAAGGACAGCTCTTCTTCTTCAGCTGGCGTCGGCCCGCCTGTCTGCCCATCAGGACCAACTCCTGCTTGCAAGGCGGCAAACCTGTCCATGAACGAGCCATCATTCCTGAAGGTGTTCATGTCACTGGCCACTGAGGCCAGCAGCTCTGCCTGTTTGCTGTTTGGGTTGACAACTGGCTTCTTTGGGAGAGACCGACGCTGCTCCCTCTGTTGTTGCTGCCTGCCATGCTCCTGATGCTCAGCTTCCTGCCTGCATGTGACAACACCAACTGCTGACAACAATGACATGATGCGTCCATTTTGATGATCACAAACGCCTCTCAAACTTGCTTGATGTCAGGAATGACCATGGGCTTTCTGGAGAGAGGTACACGCTGCTCCCTACTTGACTGCTGCCTGTTGCCTGCCCTTATGCTCAGCTTCCTGCCTGTATCTAGCACCAAACCAGTTTTGAGGACATTGACATGACGCTCCTGCAAGTAATGGCTTCAGCAGATATGGGTCATGGCATTTGCGTCACTATCCACAGATGCAAGCCTCTGAGATTGTTTGCTGTTGTGAGTCAACCAGAGACTTCTGAGGAAATGGTAGACGTTTCCATGTCTACCATTGCCTTTGTCGCCAGCTTCTGACTTACAGACAGTCATCAGCCCAGAGGCTGCTGTCCCACATTAAAACACTGTAATATTGTTTAAACAACAATTCTGACATGTGTAGCAGCTATGCCAGCTTTAGCTGAGTAGGTACAAGTCCAGAAAGGCCTCTCCAGAGAGACTGCTGTATGCTGCAAAATGTGTCTTGCCTGTTCCCTGCACATTATTTCTAGCACTGGTGGAAGCATGGACTGCCTGTTTGACGAGGCCAACACCTTAAGCTTGATTGTTACGCTGCTCTGGCACTGGAAGCAAGTGAGTCTGCTGTTCTGTTGCCCCAGCAGTAAATCGCATCAAATCTCAAACCGTAACAATGCAAAAACGCCCTAAAGTCCTACATCATACTTGAGTCCCCAAACAAATTAAAAAGTTTGAAAGATTCTAGGGTTTTTAAAAACCCTAACGGCCCAGATCTGATTTGATGATTTAGCGCTGGGGGTTTTGTTGGGTGGGAAACAGGTGAGGCCGCTTGCGCAAGTCAAGGCTGCACTCTTCAACAAATAAACAAGCTTTTTACAAATACAACAGCAACTTCTTTTTTTATTTATGGGCTCCTCAAAAATCTCTTTTTGAGGACGTTGCCAGTCATCCCTGTACCAGCAAACACACTAGGATGTACTGGACGGGCATTGCAAACTTGTTGGCCACTGCGCCAGACCATGCATGTGTGTGAGTTTGTCCTACCTGTGACTGTTAGATCTGTCCTCTGCATGCCCGTCCCCAAGCCTGTCCCCATGTCTGGCAAAAACCTTCTCACGTGTGTGCTTGTCCGCATTATCTGTATCTCTGTCACCTCTGTCCGGGCGTCTGTCCTCTTCGCTATCTCGAGGCTCAGCTGAGCTGTCTCTTCTAGCAGGATCTCTGGTGGTAGAGGCGGTGGATGTGTCCCTGTTTGCTGCGCCTGGCTGCCTGCTTGTGGTCCCAGATGTGCCCGGCCTGCATTGGACAGCAACGCTGGTTTTGTTCTCCTTGTTTTGTTACAGTCTGGTGTGTGGAGTACCTGTGACCCATTGGACATCCTGGCTTGAAAGTTCTTGATTGCTGACTTGTTCGCCTAGTCTCGCACTTGCTTACTCATGCTGGAATATATTGCATGTCAGTTTGCAACGACAGACTTTGACTGCTAGACAAAAACATACACAAGCAAGTTGCCATAATACAGTCTGACTGTGGCCTCAGGTTGACCAGCAAACCTTTTAGTGAGCTGGCACACATGAGCACTGGCACAGCTCTACGCTTCTCCTATGCCTCAAGCAGTGAGTGCCAAGGCTTAAGCAGATATTATGCCACTCGCTGATGACTTTCTCATAACCGACAGTGACCCAGGCAGAAGAGTGTGTTCCATACCGGTGTGTTGCCCTTCCACATGCAAGCACTCTGACCTCACCTCCAAGACAGTGAGCCAGTCTGGTTGGGCCTGCGCATCTGAGATCTGCTGGACTTCACCTCCTGCAGGTAGTGTGCAGTGTCCCCTCTGTCCTGTCTGGCCGAGCCAGCCTTTGCTGTGCCTGGAGTGGCATCTTCTGACTGGGCTGCGGCAGCCTGGCGTTCCTTGGCTGCTAACAGATGCGCCTTAGCTGCAGGCACATGACAGCTTGTCGGCATCACTTGAGACGTGTTTGCTGCTGTGGTCGCAGATATTGCAAGACCTCAATAAGAACACTGGATGCTAGTGGTTGCAGATCTGCACTCAACATAACGCTACTAGCTGAGTCAAGTTAGGAGGACCTTGCCCACGGCAGCTACAGAGTAGTCGTGGCGCAGCTAACCAAAGGATGATAAAAAATAAATAAAAAGATAATGTAAAGACAGTCAAAAGGTGATTTCTATGCGTCTGGAAAGGAAGCAACATGCACTGTCTCGCACAGGTGATGTGCCACAAACGAATGCAGATGCTGCTACATGCACTGATCATGCACATTGACTTGCTACACATATGATGCAGACAATGGACAAAATGACCATGATCAGGTGCATCCAACAGGCAGTCAGAATGATTCACGTTTGATGGTCAGCCTCACTAGGCCTGATACGCATGGGGCAGAGCCTAGCTGACCCTGGCCAATGTCATTTGGACTTCTTTCAAGCTATGCGTAAGGTCCATTTCACTGCAGATATGGTGCAGGTAGATACAAGTATAGATATACATGTAATTACAATACAAATATACTTAAAAATATGAATGTATAGATACACAACTACTTCAATTTTTGTTACGTGTAGATATAAGTACAAATACTACAGGTACACTTATAAATACATTGATGTATACATACAAACAAACTAATTTCTAATATGTAAACCATATAAATAATATATATACATAATATAAACTATAAATAATATGTATTATATATATATATATATATATATATGTATTATATACATGTAAATGTAAATATGGTATATACTGCAGAGGACTATTCTGATTTTGTTTCTCATACATTAGAACCGTAGTGAATCTCAAAGCCTTACCATGAGCTGCTCTGGTATCAGTAAGGCCTGCAGTGAGCTCAGCCAAGGACCCCCACTGCTCAGACACAATGTCCCCCACCCTGCGCCCAAAGTTGGGGTCTGAAGCGTCTGTAGCCTGGTTCTTGGCACGGGCTAGGGCTTTCAGCCGCCAGCTGGCGCCGCCATCCCCAACCCTAGAGGACCCAGCCTTACCTGTGGGTCAAGTGGCCTGACAGTAAGTATGATGAGGATGACAAAGCAGACGTTCTGTTGGGTTTGCAGGAGGGCAACGGGCAGACTGCTTCTATGCTGTTGTGTTCAACTGTGAGAAAAGTCACACTCGTGGTCCATTGCAATAATTTCAGATACGGCACTTGTTCCCTGAGCGCATTGATGCAGCTGAAAATTGTGCAAATCAGAATCAGCTGAGCATTCCAAGGATGCAGTCATTTTTGTGCCAACATGCCCATGCCTGTGTAATCGCTGCTGTAAAGTAAAGCAGAAGTGAAATGGCATACCTGTAGACTGCCCAGCAACCCTGACCAGCCCTTCCTGAGGAACACTTTCTGCCTTGGGCTCAACCTGCAAGACCAGCATCAAAGTAGGTCAGGCTAAGCAGGAACGTGATGTTGCAGAGTCATCAGACACTGCACAAAAAAGCCCTATCTGCTTGACTCTGGATCTGTTTTTGTATCAATGCCGAGAGGCAAGTTTGCGTCTCTCTGTGCTTAGAAACGCAAGTGACTGAAAGCTAGAGTGCTGGTCAAGCACCATGCCTTGCAAACTGAAAGAATGTCTACAGGCCACAACAGGCTGAGCTTGCTGAGAACAAGCGAATGCTTTAGCAGCTGAGCACCCTAGTCATAAATGCATCTGACACATTAGTATTCATGCATCTGCAAGTTCGATGGCCTACCCTGTGTAAACATCTGCAGGCAGAACACAACAACACTGCAGGGTGGATTCAGTCACCAGGTACCCTTAAAGTAGCTGAAGCCAGGTATCAAAGACAGAATGGGATTGCACCACAATGGTTTGAGCAAAAGGGATTTGAGCCAACAACGTACCTTCTTCTCAACAGGCTTGGCTCCAGGCAAAGGAACAGCATCTGCACTGGCAGCTGCTTTGGGGAAGCTCTTAGTCATCCAGTCTTCACGCTCCATAGCAGGTTCAGCTGCAGCAGCTGGTGCAGAAGGCAATGAAGCTGCCAGAGCAGCTGCTGCACCAGCTCCTGTTGCTGCTGACTCCAAATTTGGGTCATATGATGGGCTAGCAGGCTCACTGTCTGAGCCGGAATCTGCACAATACAGCTGCACATTTACTATCTACATTAGTACTTGTGACGGCAATTGCCAACAGTAAAAAGCTTGCTGCTGATACAGACTTTGGGCACTGCAGAATTATTCTGCTGATAGTTTGAAACACAGTCGTGCTTCAGAACTCTGAGAGACCTTGGAACTTCTATGGGAATGCAGGGTTTTGTGAGCCCTAATGCGCACAGGGTGACCCCCCAGAGCACCCCTGTAGGTGAGGCGTCCAGTTTGTGCCACTGTGGCTTGCTGCTGAGCATGTGCCTTTGTGTTCGATGCCAGATGCATGCATGCATAGATGCTGCAGGCAGCTGTTGCTCATGTCTGACAGTTTGGTGATATTCTTCAGGTTGCAGTACCTGATTTGCCTCCAGGGAGCGCACTCCTCTTCTCCTTGTGCTTCCTCTTCTTTCTTTCCTGCAAACAGTCACGAACAGAATGGTTATAGTTGCCTTATATATGCATCACGCAGACTTCAGACATCATGATCGATTGCATGCATGCGTTAGCGCACAATTGGTGCGGCACGGGAGCTTGGGTCTGCAGAGTGGATGTGCCACCTGGACAGCAGGCCACAATGCCTGAGCAGAAAGCTCTGTCATGCACAAAGAGGGGATGACGTCTGTTGAGTCCTCAGGAAGGTATCTTGTGAAGAGAACACCCTGCTGACATGCAGATGCCTGATTAGAAGACTTGAGGTTCTTACCTTCTTCTCCTTTTTCTTCTGCTTCCTGAGCGCTTTAATTTCTTCTTCCAAAGCTCTCTCAGCTTCCGACCTGTCCACAAACTTGATTCCGGCTAGCATCGCAGATGCTCGAGTGTGGGCTGCCGGAGTATGTCGCTCAGAGGCTGCAATATCGGGAGCGAAGCAATCGTGTCATTTTAACGTGGCAAGCTTTGCCAACAAAGGTAATGCGTATGCAGGCCTGCAAAAAGCACACGAAGCGAGCTCATGCTGTGCTGCTAGACGAGACGCCGATTCATCTCCTTCAAGCTTTTCTGCAGCTTCGCCTATCTCCTCTGCGCAAACAACTGCTGCAGTAAAGGTCAACGTGACAATGGCGCAAACAGGACTCTTGGGTAACTTGCACGCTGTGCACACTCGATCGTCCTACAGCCAGTCCTGCACATGCTTGCAGCGCAGATCGCTTCGGCTGCATCAGCTGCCGCAGGTCAGAGACGTTTTTTGCTTGCTTTAGTGCGTTTAGTTGTTGGACATGCACGTCCATCGACATATGACGTGTGCAGGCTTCAAGGCCGACCAGGGTTGCACGAAACAGTTATAGCATGAGTGCTGGGCAGCGTGTCAGGTACCTGCTCTGGCTGGTCTTGCATAGGGGCTCTCTTCTCGAAAGAAATCATCAGCACTGCTACATCTTTGTACACTCACTGGTGCTGCAAGTACATCTCTTGCCTCTTCCCTGACCAGACTCCACATCTGTCTGCTCAGGGATGTGACAGCTTCAAGCGCAACAGCATCCCCTCCTGTACCTTCAGTAGTAGCTCCTGAGCAAGAACAAGCTGCACCGGTGCTGCCTTTCAGAGTTGGATATGGCTTTGATTTGCACCGGCTTGTAGAGGGCAAGAAGCTAATAATATGTGGCATAGATGTGCCACATGTGAGAGGGTGCGATGCTCACTCAGATGGTGAGTCTGACTTGCATTGCACTAACGAACATGCACAGGGCTGCTGGAACAGTGCTTGGCACTGCAGTGAAAACAAGAGTACTACCATACATGTCACGCATGCATCCCTGATGATGATGTTTGGTGCCTGTCTTGGTCATTGCGATTTGCATACTGTGGCATGGTGCAATTTGAAGTGCCCTCGACACTCTGCATCTTCCCAGGATTGCCAGGTCTACAAAGCTTTTTGATGGCTCGCTCAGGTGATGTGGCGTTGCATGCCCTAACAGATGCTATCCTGGGTGCTTTGTGTCTACCAGACATAGGGCAGCTGTTTCCAGACACAGACCCCAAGTGGAAAGGTGCCAACTCAGACACCTTCATCAAAGAGGCAGTAAGACATTCCAGATTTACAAGCCCTTCTGTACTGACCCAGACGGTTGCAGTACTGACGCATGTGCCTCATGTTGTTGATCACATAAGACAGTGAAGCTTGGGGCTATAAGTTCAGCTTTATGCAATGCCTACCAGTCTCAATGTTGCAGGGTTCATATAGAGTACTGCATAAGCTTTAATCGTTTCTGCATAAGATGTTGATGTAGCTACGTACAGCACTGTCTGCACCCCACACGCTGCATAGATTTCCACTGTGATGCATTCAGGTACGGCTGATGCATGAGAGGGGGTACCAACTGGGTAATGTAGACATTACCATCATTGCCCAGCAACCAAAGCTAAGTCCACACAAAGAGAAGATGCGAGATCAGCTGTGTCTGCTGCTGGGCTCCCATCCTAGCACAGTGAACATCAAGGCAAGTGCTCATGTGCTGTTATGGCTCCTGGCTGCACTGCAAAATTTCAACATAAACAGAGACCGCAACGTGTTAATGCACAGGAAGCATATCACAATACTTGGGAATGCCTTGTGCTGATTGCTCATGACATGCTTGCAGGCCAAGACTCACGAGAAAGTAGACAGCCTTGGGGAGAACAGAAGCATAGCTTGCCACACAGTCTGCACTTTACTACATAGCTAACATATGCCTCTAGAGCGGTTCCAGCATCTCTTTATCTGTTTATTTAGTGTTGCAGACATGCATGATATGCAATTCGCCTGTGTGCATACGTTCAACACTCAGTCATCCTGACTGAGTGATGGCTGACTGATCAGTCATGCAATATATTTCAACATTGACATTCAAAGAGCTGTTTGATGTGATGATGTGTTTGCAAGTGAAGTGCACAGGGTTGTATCAGCTAGGTCACGAATACCACGTCAGTGATACTTGATCAGCCTTTTATCATGCATGCGGCATACAACCCTTGCCGCCTGAGTCTCCTGAAAGTGAGGCACCTCAGTCCTCAGGACCTATTTGCAAAGCTTGTTCTCTAGGAGTCTTATGCTCTGAGAAGCATCAAAGCATGCTACTTTATCTCGTTGAAAATGCTGAGCCATATTGTGCAATTCATAAATGTCCTCAAGTGAAGCTTCAGAGCTGGTGTACCAGAGTGTAGTACAGTAAATATGCACAGCATGCTGGCTGTTACTTGAAACTCAATGGAGCCACAAACAAGTCATGACACTGTGATCACACTCAGGCATGTTCTTTGTCTCAATCAATTGCAGAGGTAGCCAAGCAGTACAGTTGTTGACATCAAAGTGAGAGCCATCTGGCAACATATGTACTGCAGCATGACAGAGATGCAGCTCCTGCATTGCAAAAGGTGGCATTGAAGCGTCTGTAGGTAAGGGTGCCATGCAAGTGTCTATATTGCACAATGTTGTTGACTGACTGTCGATCGGGGCCTGACTATCTCAGTGTCGAACTCAGTGGCGAGAAAGCATCGCGTCAGCGGCTCGCCGTCGTCCTTCGACAGCTGACAAACATAATACTTTGACGGATCCTGATCAGCAGTTTCGATAAGGAAAGCGTTGACACCTGCATCGTTCTCAACCATGAACACAAACCACGCTGAGCACGCTGCAAACCTCACGCGGTAGATTGGTGGTAACGAGATCATATCAGTCTGGAACATGTCATTGTTTGCCTTTGGCAGGGCTGTTGCTGCGCCCGCCCCGTAACGCACAGGGCGCCTTTTGTTGTGTGGGTGCAACACACTTTCGAAACGCTGTCGACAAAACGTTGCGGAATAATGTGTATACTGTTACACTCGTGTTTGATGGGCCGATGATCTTGCGCATGGCCCCGTCCAGACAAACTTGACTTTTTCGCTTCACCAGAGCATGGTCTGCGGCGAAAGGTTTGGATCTGTGTCGCAGTGCTCGCAACACAGTCACTTCCCATTTGCGTTTCAAACTCCGATAGATGAGGCCCATAGTCGAAATGCAGCCTCTCAGCTAGGACAACTCAACCTGCAAAAACTTTTGGAAGTTTCAGCCGGCTCAAGAGCCAAGGACGCTGTCAGTGACACCCGCAGAACAGATGTCTGGAGCTGCAAAGCTGCAGTCACCAGATCCAATGCTGTCGATCTTGCAGTACGTGGGAGCCGACCAGTGTCCCGCTCTCAACACGGGCTGTCTACCAAGGAGTCTTGGGATCTTCGAGCAAGCTGCGATGCCGTTGTTCTGGCAACATTGACAGCACGCAAACGCGCAGCGGATTTAAGGCTTCCCCGCTCAACCAGTACCGCCTTTGGACCTGCGGTTCGGCAAAATTCTTCTGTTCTTGGCAGCAATGCTTATCCCAGAGCCAATCAAAGGGCTACAGCCCATCAGGCATCTGCACAGAGTTCTTGCAACCTACACACTTACCCACACAGACCACCCACCAGCCCCATTGCCAAATCACAGCTCAGGCCGCCAGCCACTGCAGCTGTATTGCTAAAGAATCACCGCCAGCGTTTGTCCTCAGATTCCCTAGCTTTGCCCAGTGATGTCCGTACATCTGAGCAGCTTCCCAAACAGTCGTTGGGCTTTGGGCAGACGACAGCAAAAGCTCCTATAAAGGCAGATCTTGACCTCACAAGCGCAGCTTTGTACCGACAGCATCAGCTTGGTCAGGTGTTGCAGCCAGTGCAGCCTTCCCTCCCAGTGGCTAAACCGACTACAGGCTATCTGCTTCCTAAATGCCCAATGCCGGTTCAGCCTGAGCTGCTGTCTTTGTCTGCAAGCACCGCTCTCACAGCGCTACCTTTGGACATGAACAAGCACGAATCAATGCAGCAGCAGTCAGTAGCCTCAGGATGTGAGTCAGATGATGACCAAGCCTCGGACTGCTCATCAAGCAGCAGCTCTTATGGTGACTCAGCACATGATGCATGTTTGCCAACCAGCTTACTTGGCCAGGACATGGATGACTGCTTCTCAGTGGACACAAGTCAGGCTTTGACAGATGCATCATCAAGCATTGGAGATACAGAGCTGACAGGCAGCCTATTGGCAGAGCCAGGGAAAGCCTGCCCTTTGATGACCCCTTCTTTGATGGGCATGGCACCAACAGTTGCCTTTGTGGGATTGGGGCTAGAGGCGGATTCTGACTCAAGCCTGACACCCCTCAGGTAGGTCTAGGTCTAGACCCACCTAGGGTTTAGGCATCTAGCCAATTACTAGCTTTGGCCTTAGCTATGTTAGGGTCATAGTTCGGCCTGCCACTGCAGTTGACGTTAAGAGCCATGCATCATAATTGCCTATATATACACATTTATGTAGTTCATTCCTCTAAAAGTAATTCTTCTATAACTCCTTCTTTACAACACATATCACAACCTCCACAGACAGGAATATAAATTGTAGATGAGATATATTTAGGTATACATAAATATCACTTTTTCTTTTCTTTTCTTCTCACCTCTCAGGTGCTTGCCGTTACTGTCTGCATACCCTTCCATTGATCTTGCTTGGCTTGCAGCACGGCAGTCAGCCCTACTGAACGCTGTTGGATGTGTCTGTCATGGTTATTGTCTTAGCTGTACTGCTTGGCTGTGACCTGCCAGCCAAACAAGCATGCCATATACTATGAAATCACCATGAAATCAACAATGCAAGCATCTGCTTTCAGCAGTGGATGCTGACCATACCACAACAAAATGTTTGTGCATAGTTTTTGTGGTGTTGCAGAGGGCTGTCAGTGCGAGTGAAGTATGCTGGCATTGCCAACAATGCAGTCAGGGCAGCCTTTCAGAAGGCCGGTTTCAAGCGCACCAGCAAGGCTCACTGGAATGTGCTGTGGTCCAAAGCACTGAAGCCAGAAGCTTACTCTGCTCTCACCAAGTTTCAACGGGTACGCCATTCCTGTCTGGTCTCCATACTTGGGTATTGGCTTATGGGTTAAATCAAACCCTAACCAACCCCCTGACTCTAAGTAAGCCCTATCTGACCTGCCAAAGCTTGCCCAGCACACGCTGGCCTTTCTAGCATGCTGTGACCAGAGTTGCAATCTGCCAGCCTATTGTGAAGTTTGACACCTGGAGAAAGACCTGCCATTTGCCCTGCATGCCTGTGGACAACTTTGCATAGAGGAACAGAATGCATCTGCAAAGCTGGGACCCAGTATCTGTGCAATGGCTCTCTATGCTGCTCTGCTTGGTCAGTGGTTGACACGTCAGATGGCACTGCATAGCTGACGCCTACAACCTGACTAGTGACCTGTGGTGTTAAACCTGCACCATCTAGCATATTGGCTGAAAGGTGCAGACTTTATTGTACCTTAGATGAAGAGTTTTGAAAACACACAGATTAGCATGGACTGCATTGACAGGCGTGTCTGACGCCAACAGTTAACATGCCACACACAGGCGACTTGGGCTGTCCCTTGTACATACAAACCACCTTCTGGGCAGAATTCAAGAGTCCATATGTCCCACACAGGCTATCTGGGGTGTCCTTTGACTTGGCATAGTCCTGTAGGCAAATCACTTTCCGGGGACTTGGCAGCTGGGGCGCAAGGACAAGCTGTACACCAATCTTGCCCGAGCCAAGCGCATGAGGGGCAGCTTCTTTGATGTCATCCCCAGGTTCTACATTCTGCCCCGGGACAGGCAGGAGCTGAAGCAGTATGCTGCTGCTCATCCTGACCAGCTGTACATTCAAAAGGTGGGCATTGTTTCACAGGAGTGTGACTGCAAGGGATGCACAGTTTCATGCCCATAGAAGATCTCTTTTTATTCGTCAGGTGGGTTGTGAAGCAATTGACAGACAGTCATGATGCAGCAGCGAAACTGCATACTTGTGCATTGCTTGCCTCATGAGCATCAATGCGTTTGTAGGGTGCATGTGATCATGAAGATGGTGCCAACATGAGCCACACAGAGACAGGACATAGTGCATGCCTGTGTACGTCTAGCTTTTGTAGTCCCTCACACAGCGTCAATTTGTTTTCCATGCAGTCCTGACCATCTCCAAGGCGTCTGTGACAAGTAACCACACAATCATTCATGGCAGACAGCAGCTTAGCAGAAAAGCTCTATCTTGTGCATGCCTGTGTGTGTGAATGTATGTCAATGACCACCTGTCACACTGGTACTGGTCTTTTGTAGCCTGTGGCGTCATCTAGAGGGAGAGGTATCAAGCTGGTGCCGGACCCCAGTAGCATCCCCCCAGGGAAAGCTTGCCTGGTGCAGCACTACATCAGCAACCCACACACCATCAACGGCCTCAAGGTCACCTACCAGCTCAAAACGCCCTGCCCTACCCTGTTTTGCCCTGCCCTGCCTTGCCCTGCCCTGCTCTGCCTGCTTCTGCCCTGCCCTGCTCTGCCTGCTTCTGCCCTGCCCTGCCCAATCATGCCCTGCCCCTGCTCTGCCCGATTCTGGCCTGCCTGCAGGACATGTTTGCATAAGGACCACTTGCATGCAGAAAGTAACTGATTCAGGTGTTACGTACATGCAGTATGATCTGAGGGTGTATGTGGTGGTCACATGCCTGAATCCTCTGAGGGTGTACCTGTATGAGGAGGGGCTGGTCAGATTTGCCTCTGAGCGCTTCTCACTGCATAAGAGCAAGCTCAAGTAGGTTGAGTGGTCTTTGCTGCTTGTGCTGACAAACCAAAGTCCTGCTAGTGACCAGGGTCAGGCCCCACCTCTCTCAGTCATGCCCGTCTTTGCCCCACCATCTGAAACAGCATTACAGTATGATGCCTGCGCATGCATTGTCAGGCCAACACTAGCTGCACTTTGTTTCAGTCATTGAGCTTCACGGCCATCCAAAAATGCATTCAACTTGGAGCATGAGCGTTTCAATGTTCAGTGAACTCCTCCAAACTACTTTGGAGCCATTCCACCAGCTATAGCACAATCTAAATATAGAAGCAGTGCGACTGCAGAAGCTGTTAGTCTCTGGTACTCTGTGTAGCAGCATTGCGCCTGTCCACACCAGTTCTGACTTTTCCTGAAATCAGCCTGATGGACAAGTCTTGTAGCTGGCATGAGCCCTTTGAAGGAGCTGACTGCATGCTGCTGGTGCAGGCGGCGGTGTGTGCATGTGACCAACTACAGCATCAACAAGCACCAGCCAGGCTTTGTTGCCAACGAAGATGCTGACTGTGATGGGGTGGGTTCTAAATGGAGCTTGAGAGCACTGCAAGAGCATCTGGAGGGGCAGTGTGGCATACAGTGGCAGGGCATTTGGTCTCAGGTGAGTCACATGCCTGAGATGCATGCAAGAGCACGCCTGATGCTGTATCGGATTACCTTTGGTTTCGTTTCTTAAGCAGCCTCGAGCTTTTGATTGCAGATCAGTTGAGTGCCGTCATTTACTGCACGTGTGCTTAACTCATGACTATGCTTCACAGACATTCGGGTATGGAATGCTGCAAGGACATGTTGTCTAAATCTGCGCATGCAGTATACGACAAATGGATGAGCTGCCCTTGCAGGTGCATGACTTAGTAATGGCTGCTGTGTTGGCTGCTGAGCCCGAGCTGCACAGCGCTGCCAGGATGCATGTGCCTCACAGGACCAACTGCTTTGAGGTCAGTCATCTTGCTGCCATCATCGCAACCTGACGGCCGTATGTGATTGCGCATTGTTGTACACACATTTGTGCAGTTTTTAAACTAAGCAGACCATCACAGCTGTCCCTTCTGCTCAACAGTGTTGTGCTCATTATACACTGGCCAGCATTTTCTTCAAGGTGCTATTCCTTTGAGTGCTTGTACTAATGCTCAGCTGTTGTATTTTTGGTGCACAGGCTCAGCTGCTGACGTGCAATGCATGAAGCTGCCAGCAACACTAGGAAACGCCACGAGGCATTGTTGCTGGCTGACTGCATCTCTGCATGCTGACATATTTGTGAATGACACCCTGCTGATGACACAAGTTACTTGGCCTTGGTTAGTCAACACTACTTTAGACTTGTTGTTCAAGGGTGTGAGAGTCAGTGAGATGCTGCTCCTGACTAAGATTTAGCAGTCTGGCTGCAGATCTTTGGATTTGACATCCTGCTGGACGACAAGTTCAGGGCGTGGCTGATAGAGGTGAACACAGGGCCTGACCTGTCCTCAAGCAGCCCTCTGGACAAGCAGCTGAAGCACAAGATGGTGGCTCAGATGTTGCACCTAGTAAGAGTGGTACCATACGACAGGTATGTTACATGCGCTCCTGGCTTGTCTGCTGCCAAGCTCATTCAGTTTCTGCGGTGGGTGGTGAAGGGACACAGGTTCGAATTGGTTGGTTCCATACTGCACACTTGAACAGTCATGTTTGCTGCACACAAAAGATGGAGATACTGTAACAAACTCATAAACAAGGCTGTCTTCACCTGCTGCTCACTTGTTGCGCTGTGCTGTGCTGTGCTGTGCTGTGCTGTGCTGTGCTGTGCTGTGCTGTGCTGAAAGTAGAGCTACTGATGCCTGTAGGGATGAATACATAGCACAGCAAAAGCTGGAGCAGACAGCTCGCCTCACAGGTCTCCCTGTGTCCCCGGCAACAAGCCTTGCTGGCGGTGGCCGCACCCTGTCCAGCAGTGGCCATACTCTTGTCAGCTGTGTCAGCACCTTGTCCAGCTGTGGCAGCCTGGTGGGCAGCAGCAGGCCTCAAACGGTGGCCACCTCACAATCTCAGCTGGGCATGAGACGCAGCACTGACTGGTTGCCAGCTACTGCTGCTGCCAGCGCCTCAGGCAAGCATGTTCTGAAGAGCACTTTGTTGTCTGATCGACAATTTTAGCACAGACTGCTGGGAGCGAAGTGCTCTCTGTAGTCCGCATTCATAAAGCTGGATGCAGTATTGACCAAGGCAACAATGTGTGCTTTCCCATTTGACTTGGGTGTTGCCTGGCTGTGGGATGTTGAATAGCCCAGCTTGCATCGTATCAGCAAAGCCTTCCCTTGTTGCTGGAATCAGGCACATGCAAGCGATTGACATGTGTGCAAGGCTAGGCTGTTGCCGCAATGCAGACCGGAATGCACTCCCTCATTCAACACTCGCGTGCATTACAGGTGTGACAGACATTGTAGCAGAGCTGGTGAATGAAACGATGGCAGAAGCAGCTTGCAGCTATCAGTGGCAAAGGGTCTTCCCATGCAGTGATGACCCAGACCGCTATCTTGACAAGTTTGAAATGCAGAGGACTGACACCAAGCGTGTATGCCAAGCTTTGAGAGACTGGGACAGCCAAAGGCCTCAGGATGTTTTGGTCAAGAAGTTGTCACAGCTTACAAGTCGTGCTTGGAGGTGAAGGTTGATCAGCACCAGGACTTGCTGCAGCTATCAAAGGCAGCGCTCACTTTTGATGGTCAAGCCGTTAGGCTTCAACATTGCTGTTGGTGTGTCAGCGTATCAATTTTGTTTTTGTACTGCCAATTGCAATAGCATGCTGTATTGTGGCTGTGGTCACTATGTAGGACTAAAGCAAAGTTTCTCTGAGTCAGCATAGTTTCATGGTCATTCCTTTTTACACAGGCATTCGTTGTGCATGTCTGCACTGATGAGCCCTGCCCGCCTCCCCTTCCAGGCCAATTTGTGGAATGCAAGCGAACATGATCATGAGCAGCGACGGAACATTCAATTGATACAATGGCATCGGATTTCCTGACGTACAGCCAATCGCTATCGCGCGGGTGATTTCGATGTCTGACTGGCAAGTTCAATGCGGGGCTCATCACCCTCGTCATTGGAAGCCAGATCCGCAGCTTCGGCCACAACCGCACCTTCCCACTGCACCCACTGCTTCCAGCAGTTTCGTTCGTGATGCTTGATAGGGCTGCAATCTGCAAGACAAAAGGGCACAATCGAATCTTTTTACGGTGTCGCTTGTCTCTGCTGCGTCTTCGTCCAGGTCTTTGTCGCAAGTCGCCAAGGTGATGAAGCTTTCAACACTGGTTGTCACGTTGTTGGTGGTGGCTTACGTAGCTGGCACGACATCAGCGCGCGACCTTCCCGGCGTCTCAGGTAAACTTGCTCTGACCTCACACCTGCAGATGTACGCCTTGCCCTGCTGCGTTATTGAGCACCAACGCTACTCCTCCTAAGTTGCAGACGGCGCAAAGACAGGAGCTCGACGACTTCTGAACGGCGGCTCCAGCCTTGACGGATCCGGAACCGATGCTCCAGACGGGGTAAGAAGCTCCCAAAAAAAAGGGTTCTGCACAGTATCTCGCTGATGTGCTTTCGCGTGTCAATGCAACGGCCACTGTGGCCTGTCTGTCGCCCTGCCTCGCCATACAGTATCTGCTCGTTGCAACGCCTTGACAGTAAACCTGCTTAAGCAAGCTTGCGCTTGTGTGTGATAAGGCTGTACTAGTATGCTTGCAATGTGCAGCTAAGCAGCGATGATCACAAGGGCCATGCTAATCTGTGTTGTCATACAGGACTACAAGGAAACGTGCAAGAATATTGAATACAACAGTAGCTTTGGTGGAACACTGAGTGCAAACTGTGGAGATGGCAACGGGGGATACCCATACACTCAGATCACAGACATCGATGCTTGTGGTGGAAACGTTAGGAACACTGGTGGGTCACTGCAGTGCATTCAGCAGGGATGAGAGTGCAGTCAACAACAATGAGAGTGCAAAGACAAAATCATATTCCAAGACAACAAAAGCTTCAAGACGCTGGCTTCTGCTTTGTAAGTTGTGCACAGTAAGACACTTAAGGAGATTGAGATCTACTTAGCAATCAGGCAAGCAGTATTGTCAATTTTAAACATTCTTGATAGTAGTGAAAATGCCATATATGGTACTATATAGTGGTACATGTTATTGCAATTGCCCACAGACCTGGTATGTTGTACCTGTAAACTTCAGTAGCATGCATCACATATGGGCATAGCATACAACTCATGATACCATTAATGAGTATTCATGCTGACAGTTTATGACTTGCTATCAGGTGTTGCATCAAAGGCATGTGAACGCCGTGTTCTTGCTTTTGCAGTGCATGAACATGCACTCATGCTCAAGTCATGATCACCAAGACAATGCATTGCATCAGCCTGCGGATAGCAACAAGCAAGAGACTGTATTTGGGTTCTTGCCCTCAGGTGTGATTGATGAGCTTGTGGAAGAAAATTGATCACGCTCTGTTCTGTCCCAGCTGCTATCTGACCTGATATGCCTGGTGCAGTGGCATACATATAGCATCTGTTTCAAATTGCATAATCTTAGCAGACTACAATCAGAATTGATGTGAAGCAACTGTGCTCTGCGACTGCATAAAAGAACGTGGAACAGATATTCACAAAAAAGGGAGAGTTTGTTCCCGCATGGGTGATGACTCATTTCTTGCTATTGTGTGAATAGTGGAACAAGTTGGCCAACCTGGTAAGGTAAGCTTTGAAACTCAGGTGGTGTATCAAAAATTGGTTGTGGTTCTGTGCGCATTGCGTGTCTGAATCACAGCAAGCTGAACTCAAGCTCCTCCTGAACTGATGCAGCCTTAATGCAAAGTCCAGTGTGCATGTGCTGTGATGTAGACTGGACAACTTAGGCAAACATATTCAAGTGTGCATCAACAAGACATTCAGTTCAGGCATGCATTCCAGTTGATTTGTGCAATGCAGGTACTCCCATGCAAGTGTACGCATGTGCAGTGTTGATCAGACTATGTAGAATTTTGCTGGCGCAAGCACAGCTAGCTAGAGCACATCAGACTATGTAGACTTTTGCCATGATTGCCCATCTTCAGCGAAACTGCCGCAGTGTTTAGCACTGTAGGCAGCATACGCATGCAGATAGCATTGCCTTGTGTATTGTTGTCTCACGACAGCCCACAGGCACTGCATGTTGGCAGACCCAGGACATCAACTGTGTCCACTTCATGCTGCTGGCTGGCGGCTTTAGGCAGATTGGCAGATCATAGGCTGGCATGCGGCCAGATGGGCTCTGCAGCAGCAGCGAGGCAGGCGTGCCGGCAGGATTTGATGTGGCAGCTTGGCGGAGGTATTATCAACACCCTAATTGCTGAAGGTATGAATGGTTTTGGACAGACGCTCAAGCCCAGTCTTAGCTCTGCAATCAAGCTAGACCTTTTGTTCTTGAGCTGGCTTGAGCAGATGCTGGAGCCGAGCTTGGAGCGTTCTCTGAGCGTGCGCACAACAAACAGCTTCAGGACTCTTGCAGCTAGTTGGGACTGCATGGTATGACACTGAGCATGCTGTGAATCTAGCTGTGCACAGGTACATATGCATGATGAATGTGAAGTAGCAATGCACAGGTACATATGCATGATGAAGAGCAGCATCTTTTCCTTTGCTGAACCGCCTTGCTTTGCAAGAGTGAGTACCAGGTCTGTGTTGCAAGTTGACAAACGTACCCCAACTTGCATTTACACTGGAACATGTGACATTTCCATGTAGGGGGGCACAGCAGCTTTGAGGGCTGTACGGCTCCTAAAGTGGACAGCAGTGCAGTGGATGGGGCAGCTGCTGCATTGCTTGCATTGCAGAGCAGCTCAAGCAAGCAACATGTAAGCGACTCCTGCCAAGCAGTGCTTTGTAGTTTCCTGATTTGCAACACTTTGTTGTAGATCAGGTATCACAATTTGTAAGAAAAGCAATTGACAGGAGGTGTTTGCACCAAGCTGCTTCATCTTGTGCATTAATGTTAGACCTGCTGAGTCAAGCACAGTAGCAGCAGACGCAAAAACCGTATTGCCCAGTCTGTGTCGAAAGGTGTCTACATGTACAGCTCAGGAACACAGGCAGGCTGGGCTGCTCAAACGGCACCAAGCGATACATCTGAAGTCCTACTTTAAAATTTGCTGCGACAAGAGACGCCATGCATGGCATATGAGGGTACACTTGAACCTTTCTGTATATATCTGTGCAGTTCACTGTACAGCTGTATGGCAACGGAATTTGCTACAATGAAGTCCATCTGAGATGGCTGCACCGGTGGCTGGTACCAGCTGTGCCTTGCTTGTGCCTCTTCGCCTAATTGTTTGCAGAGCAATTGGGATTTCGTCCCAGAGTCTTTGCTGCAACTATAGTAAGTGCCGCAATGATCTGAAGCCATGCTTGGTCATCTGGGATGGGCAATGTTATGACATCCAGTTCAGACTGTTGCACTTAGCACCAAGGGCAATCAGCTGACTGGCTGACAGATACCAAATGTTGTTCTGATCTCTTTTCTTTGAGCTTGATATGTAGTTGCACTGGTGACTTGCATGTGTCTACTCATGCCATGTTCCCTTCCAGAAAACACTGTATCAACCACATGCCAAGCAAGGCAAGTGGGTTCAGATAACGCACAAGCCCTTTGTGAAGCACAGCCGTGACATGATGTAGACTGGCAAAGCGTGCTCATGAGCTGTAGCAGCTGCCAGAGTACTGTGGACAAAAGTAAATTTAGAATGTAGCAGGAGGGAATGCATGCCTGCAGTCAAGCAACTGGCAGGGTAGATTGCACATCTTGTTGACATGATGCCATGTGCATGTACCTGCAAACTTGCCTTTCCACTCCAAATCAACGGGTGAAGTAGGTGCTGCCGCATAGCTTTGGTGCTGCTTTCAACTTGCTGTTGTCTCTTTGTAACAGGATTGTATTTGATGGTGAGAGCATCTGTGTAGCCATTTTAGATTGATAGACTGATTACAACAGCTAGGTAGACACCACAGTAGCCGCTTCTGGCAGGTCTGGGCAACTTGTAGCCAGGTGGAAGTGTGCAACCAATTCCTGAAGAGTCATCTTGGATCCATCAATCGGCTCAAGGCCAGCAAAGGTTGCACTACAGGTGTCATTGATGATATCTGAGCAAGCATGCAGCACTGAGATGCACAGGCTTGCTGTCACACAGACCAAAAATACTAATGCAAGCACAGACTATGTACATGTGTGGGGTGCCCATGGTGTTGTCCGGCCACGGTCATCCTGACCAGGCATTGATCCTGGAGCAGTAACCCACAGGGGTCAAACTCTTTTGGTTTGCACATGCAAGCAGAATGCTTTGGGCGACACCAAGGCCAGATTGGCAGCCCAGGGCTTTACACAAAAGGAGGGCCTTGACTGCAACAGGGGGCCTGCATCAGGCAGCAAGCAGGCCATCTTCAAGACCTTGCTGGCTTGGGTGGCAGCAGAAGATGTGGAGCTTCACCAGCTGGACATCAAGGCTGCCATCCTGAATGATGACCTGCAGGAGATGGTCTGCATTTGACAGGAAGGGTATGCTGACCATAGGCCCAGCATGGTTGACATACCAGAACATCACGATAGAGCTTGAGGCAAGCATTCAGAGCTTGAACAACACCTCTCAAGCAGGAGCTGGAGAGCATATGCTTTACAGCGTCAGGAGCAGATTCTTCACAGCTCAGTATACATGGAGTCTCAACACCTCAGTATAGCTTGACTCTTAACAGCTCAGTAAGACAATAACAACTAGACTCTGGTGTGTGTCGATGACACTGTCAAGTGACGTCCTTATGGCAGCCAAGAATCTGGCAGACATGCAGCATGCCAAGTCAAGACTAACTTTGATATCAGAAACCAACAAGAAAGCAAGTGCTTCTTGGAAATGAGGCTGGACATCAACAGGCCAGAACACTGGAGATGTCTCGGGAGCGCCTGGTCTCAGAGCTAGTTCACAAGCATGGACTAAGAGTTTCAAAAAAGAGAATCCTCACAAGCATGCTGGGCATAGTGCGCACAGCAATCAAGCTTATGCAAAAGTGCTGAGGAGAGTGACCTGCTGGACAAAGGGGAGTTTCAGTCGGTACCTGTCAGTGTGGGTAAGCCCTGGGAGGGTCAGCAAGGCACATTGCAAAGCCCAGCATGACGCACTTGGTTGAAGCTAATGCAATGCAGCGGCACACAGCTGGCACCTTGACTTGTGGCATCACTTTCTGTCAAACATGTATTGCTGCGAGGCTGCAGTGATGCTGGGTGTGCTGCTGACTCACACATCAGGAGGTCTACTACAAGCTTTGTTTTCATGTTAATGCAGGTCCCACCAGTTGGATTCACAGTCCCCAGCCTGCCGTTGCAGTCTCAATGACGGAAGCTGAGTACTTGGCTGCAGCTCAGAATTTGGCTCGTGAGGCTGCTGGGTGGTTTGGGCATAAAGGCGGGAGCTGTGTCCATATACACAGAAAGCCAAGGCGCACTCAGGCTACCGAAGCCATCAATTGCTTCAACCTGGTCAAAGCATGTTGATGTCATTCACCACTTTGCAAGGGAGACCTTGTTCCGCAAGGAGGTGTGCTTTGCATACTGCAGTACATGAAATGGTGTTAATTTGTGTTGCCAGCCTGCTGCTGCTAGCCAAAGCTCATGGTTTGCCTTTCAGGCATATAGGAATTGTGCAATCCCTCGCTCTTGTGTAGGGTTGTGCAATTGACTTTGTGTGTTGTACATTCAGCACCTGTGACAGTGTATGATAATTGAACAGGACAGAATCATGACTTGTAGACACTTAAATGGTACAAAACTTACAATCTACATCCACAAATAGTATACAGCTGTTGAAAAAGACTAGCCTGCATAGGAGTGGTGAGTTGTGCAGCAACTTTGGACAAACTCTCACTGAAATTAAGAAACTCATGAACATACCAGAACATGCAAGCAACTGTTAGTCAGCTTCTTTGCCAGCTACACGTATTAATATCAAGCTTCACTGCTTGTTTGCTGCTCCCCCAGCAGCCAGTTGAGTGCTGTTTAAACTTCAGACATTGGTTCATTGAACACACAGTCTAGTAAACAAGTTCTAGAAGAATCTTTTGTAATACCTGCGTTGGTTGTAGCCAATTCTGCACAGCTCAACACACACCTGGCTGCAAATTTCACCACAGAATATGTGCGTTTGACTCAAATCTGGCCAGACTGAAACACTGTAGTAGCTACATTCTGCATCACAATGGACCTTTGCACCTGGTCAATCTTCTTCTCTAAAGTACACTACTTGGTTTGACATGGACATTCAGCCATTTCTTCTAGCAGCAGCTGTTACTTTATCCTTGTGCCGCTGGGTCTTGGCTGCAATCATGGCAGTGGCAACAATCAGTTGCAGCCATGCCCGGTCATCTGTGTCTGCCACAGAAATGACATCTGGTTCAGGCTGCTGAACCCAAAACTTCTTGCGCTGGCAGCCAGACCCGCTGATGCATGCCAAGCACTGCTTTGTGCTTGCATTCACAAGCTCAATACGTAGCTGCGTTGGGGAGTTGCTTGCATCTGCCCGCGTCATTCTCCATCTACAAAGATAACTCATCAGTCAAGCCAGTGTAGTGCACCCATCAAACAACACCCAATGCTGTGGAAATCATATAAGGCAAGGTGCCAGTCGCAGGCCGGCTGACATGAACTATGCTCAGTGACTTAGCAACAAGGGCAGCTGCAGACTGTCTAGACAGCTCAAAGCACGTTGAGCACTGGCTGTATGCTGAAAGTGAGCTGCCTTGCGGCAAGTGAGTGAGATGGTGTTTGACTGATCAAGTAAGATGTCCACATGACACTTTTGAGCAGATCCAATGTGTGTAAATACCTGTAAGATCTGGCTTTCCACTCAAACTTGATGACCGTATAGTAGGAACTGCGACATAGGTTTACTGCCACTAATGTGTCTCCCTTCTCCCCTTGCAAATCCACTGTGTCTCCTGTGCCGCCAAAGGATACAGTGAGAGCTTCTGTGCATGCTTGTCGCTGATCTGATAGCTTCCAGCGGTACTGGTTGCCTCTGGCAGGCATTGCAAATTTGTGTAGGTGGAAGTGTGCAACCTGCCCCTGCAGGACAGACATATGAAACAGTCAACAACTCAGGACAAAAAGCAGTCAAATAACGTATGCAGTGGCAGGTTGCACAAAGGTGTCTTTACCAGTGCAATGATGTGCTTGTGGCCAAGGTCTTGCTGATCAGGGAGTACTTGCAAGTGCAGAGCTTGCCAATCGCCCTGGTTGTCGGTAGTTGTCGAGCCAGCCGGTTTCCTCGTGCCTGTTTCACCATGCGTTGTATGTGACAGATGATAGCATTTTAGAGTACAGGTGCCGATCCTTCCGCAAATATTCCGATGAAGGCACGCCACGAAGGTCAAACAGATAGTGATCACGTCAAGACTATACCCGGCTGGCTCGCTGAGTCGCGACGAAGCACGCGGGACAACATGAAACGGCTCGAGTGTTTGAACAAGATGAGCAAAGAGCTTTGGGTCCGGCGATCCGCTGAAGTCGACGACCTTGACCGCTGAGTGCCCTCATGATGAAACATCTGTTGGGTCAGATCGCTACACACACATGTTGCTTGTGTTGATCGGGTTGCACTGTGACGATCAAAGGATGTCCTTGCACAAAATGACTGTTGCAATTGCTGGTGCAACAATACCAAGCAGAAGGCCAAGGGGAGGCGAAGGTAGCTTCCACAGTTGTTGTAGTGAGTAACAGATTCTCTTTCCTTCGTTTTTTACGTAAGGTTCGAGCGGGGGGGAAGTCAGCTTACGTGATCGCGTTTAGGTGAGCTGTTCCCGGGGAAAAGGAGGCGACGAAGTTAAGTTGACAATAGGACCAATGGCGGTGTGCGCCAACACATAGCTGTTGTGGGGATGTACACGTCATAAATGAAAACAGTGTCAGGGCTTCTGTCCACAACAAGGGTCATTTCACACACGATCTGCAGAAAGGTCAACCCAGGCTTCAAAGTTGCCAATGAACTTCTGAATTGCCACACCGTCTGCCAGCCTAAGCCCTCAGGCAAACAGTTGACAGACTGCAATGGTGGCCAGTCTGTGTCTACTGTGGTGTGAGGGAAATCACTGCCTTGATGACAGGCACAAGCAAATAACAAACTTTTGTTCAATCTTCCATTGCACTGTGCATTACCATCTCTAGGTTAGCCACTTTCAGCTCATGTCTTGCATGCCCTGCTGTGTCATGACCTTCAGCATTGGCAGTCTCTCATGACAGCAAACGCAGTATCCTTGCTTTGCATCAGTCAGCCACAGTATACATATGACTCTGCAGCTTGCACCTGGACATCAAATGCTGCTGCAGTCAGGTGATGTAAATGGCATAAACACACAGATATTCAGATGTGAACATCTGCATAGCAGCAGGTAGGTCTGCTACAGGACATCTGACCTGCTAGGTTTAAGGTTCAGCAGTGATCAACTTTGTAAGTCTGCAGCTAAATCGACTGGCAGAACATAAGGTGAAATAGGGGAGAAAGCTACTTATACTGCCAGACAAGTGTGGGCCCCTTGTCTGGCACTATAAGCAGGATTGGCATGTCTGGCCTTTAGGGGCAGTAATGCTCGCCCAGAATCTACTGTTCTACAGCGCTACGTCGGCACTTTCTCTGGTCTAAATCAATAACAGGCGAGGATGTTAGCTAAGCAGCACAATACAACAAATATCACAGGCAAGACCTCAAATTGTGACGGCATACTAGTGACAGGACAGCACAGCAGAAAGCAATATGCACAATCACACACCATGCATCTCAGACAGCTTTGGACACAGTTGTGTAGCTATAGACTGCAGTAATCCTGCAGTCACATGCTGAACACAAGGCAACTTAGGTACAAGTAAGCTGCATCTCTGGCAACAATCACTTCCAACGTCTTTTCAACGCTGCTGGCATTGCTTTGTCGCGCCGCCTCTGCACTTTGGCTGCAACAAGTCCACTTGCTATTATTACTTGCAGCCACATGGGATCTTGAATGTCACAAAACAGAGAAATTGTGTCTGGCTTGTTCAGCTGAACCCAGAACTGCTTGCGCTGACAGCCAGGGCCTTCAATGCATGCCAGTGGTTGTGGGCATCCGTCTTGCAGCAGCTGTATTTTCAGGTGATTGATAGAATTGCCTACAGTCATCCATGACATCATCCACCTGAACGGGCAGCGCACGTAAACATGAGCTCAGGCAGCAGTGTCGTGCGAGGTCAACATGTATGTAGTATGTATATACTATGTCATATCACAGCAGCCTCAGGTTCACATGCACGGGCCTTTGTGTTGATTCCAAGACAGCTGTGTTGCTCATGTTGCGCATGCAGCTCGTGAGCACAATTTGCAGTCCAGCAATGATTTCGATTAGCCAATGTCATGCATGCCCTGATAAGCCAAGTTGCATCAACCAGCCACACACGTGTACTGCATTGCACAAAGATACAAGTGAATGCACCTGTAAGACCTGTTGCCCCACCAGAACCTAACCACTGTGTACATCTGGTTCCAGCGTGTACTCAATGCTGTCAAATCACCGTCAACAGTTGCCAACATGATGATCCCTCTGTCATTGTCACATTCGATCATTACTAAGTCTTTGCTGCTGCTGTTCATCTTTGACAAGTTCCAGCAGAAGTCATGGCTTTCAAAGGGCATTTCAGCCTTCTGTAGGATGTAACCATCAGATTCCTGCAGGCAACCTTGACTAGAGCAAGTGATCAAGACACTTGAAGACTTGCAATTTTGATCATGTTCCAGTGAAAGCAGTGGCAACTAGAACGCACCACAGGGCTTACCTGCGAGGTGATGTGTTTGCACAGACTGCTTGTACGCACAGAGGTCAGCTGCAAACAAGGTGGATTGGCCTGTGGGCTGCTGGGAGCAATCATCGTCCTTTTGTTGGGTCCTGCGCCATATAAAAAGATCGTGAGTGTAGTCTCACTCAAAAAGTCATCCTTTCGATGTGAGGCATCTCGCTGAGCGTACACATACGTTGGAGGCGGTCAAAGAGTCTGATCTGCATATCGACATCAAAGCACGCAGAGGCTTGGCTTTATGAGCACGCGGAGTCCAAGCAGACTGGCTACGCTATTTCATTTATCAGATGCTTAGCAGACTTCAGCAGTAAGGACGGCGAGCAATTTTTGGTCGAAGCAAGATTATGACCGCCATAGTCGTTGCGCAAGTTTCTTATGTCACCTTACGTCACGTGCGAAGGGTTTAGAAGAGGAATGAAGCTGCAGGAAACGCTGCGCACAGATTCTGCTGATTAAACGCTCTTGACAATGTTTGCCGGAAGTTTCTACCTCTGTCAAACATAGCAAGCGCTGCTTGGCAGCGGTCAGGTAAAGAACGGTATTGCCGGTCTAAATCACTCGCTTCAACATGGCTTTACTTGCCGGAGTTTTTGCACAAACCAAAGGCATGAGGCAGCATTTCGTTACAACCCGCCCAATTGCATCTGCACGCGCGCACGAGCGTGCCCACCTCTGCCTGCACCTTTCGACGCCTCTTCACTGCTTACCTACCGTCAGGCGTGCACGTGGTGACAGGTAGGCTGGGTGGACATTGGATCCAGTAACGTATTCCGTGGCTTCACTGGTAGCAGAATTTTGGTAAAGGTTGTGAACAGCCTTTGTTTCAGCATGCAGACTTCAATTCACATTTCTCATTTCGAGACAACAGCTGGCAAATGTGTAGCAGGGAATGCATGTGACGTCTGGGATGCACATATGGGCTCTGTAATTCCCATGACGACAACGGCCGTACCCTTTTGCTACAATGCAAATGTCGTTCCTTCTCCCTTTGAGCATCAGCAGCTCTGATTTGAAGCAGCTAGCGGGGATGGGAATAATATTTGGGTGTCGCCTTGAATCACAACTGATACAGGCGGGTGGGGAACAGCAAAAGTCTCATCTGGGTACAAAAGGTCACTCCAAAAGTGGCAGCACTCACTGACAACCGTGACATCTACCAGAAGTGTCAGCAAGCACGCATCCAAAGCCCACCGCCTGTTGCCATCTCCGGCCCAAGATTGAGCTGCCAGCTCATGCCAGCAATTGATACACGATACTTTTAACCTCATGTGCGGCAGCTGATTGCACTGCAGCTGGTTGCGGTTATCAAGTCACGTGCATGGCCATGATTTGAACACCAGGGAAGCCAAACTAAGCGCTTTAGGATGTTCAGACATGCGTTGGCAGACCATGGCAAGGTAGCTGTATAAGCACTCCACTACTGGTGGCTGTGCAGCATCAGATCAACTCATGGCTGAAACTTGCCAACTGACGGAACAGCTGAACTTTGTCTTCTTGCATCAGTGGTAAAAGCAGGTGCCGCCAGAAGAGATATGCAGTCTGCTGAGCCAAAACATGCAGAGCAAGCCAACAAAAGAACAGTACAATCTGAATTGCAGATGCCACTCAAGTTCAATGAGGCACCCAAGCCGGTATAAGCCTGAACCAAAACCAAGACATGCAACAGAAATCACAGAAGTCTAGTCATCCAAATTGCAGATAACATAAAAACAGTACTGGGTCAGAAGCACACTGTAACAGAAACAGAGCTGGAATTGGAAGGCACATCCACACCAGCAGACATGTTACGCTGAATCAGCCGGCAGTTTCCAGCCCCGTCTCATTGATGGTGGGAACATTTTGTCACGATGCCTTTGTGTTTTGGCAGCAACCATTGCAGTTATGATGACTAACTGAATCCAGGTTTTCTCCTTTGCTTCTGTCAGAAAGGAGACTGTGTCCGGCTCATTGAGCTGAACCCAGCATTGCTTGCGTGCACAACCGGCTCCCTCAAAGCAAGCAAGATTCTGCTGCGAGCCTTTCTGCTGGAGGCACATCTTCAGATCAAACATGGATCTGGATGCAGCATGGGCTGACATCGTCCACCTGCAGATGACATGCAGTTGCAGACTGTAGTGCAACAGTCAGCAGCTGACTGGCTCACAAACAATAGTACAATGCTACAGCAGGTCACGTGTGATGTCAAGCAGTTGTCAATTGGGTGTGCTACAGCAGATTTGGCAACAAGACGTGGATGCAAAACGAAGCCATATTATGGCCATGTTGTACTGACAAGAGTGGTTTTGCCTTGATGCCCCACCTGTAGCTGCTGTTCTGCCACTTGAACTTCACCACGGTGAAGTAGCTTTGGTTACGGATGTATACTGTGGTCAGCGGTGAACTGTCTGCCTTTGTCAGGGTGACTTCGCCTTTAATGCTGTCACAGGTGACTGCCAGCAGCTCATTGCTGTGTTGTGCGTCCTCAGATGTACCCAACAGCTGCCAGGTATAGTCATGGTACTTTCGCAGAGCTGGAACCTTCTGGAGTTGATAGTCTTGGTTGAAATCCTACAAGGTGTCAACCTGCTTGGGTTGACGACTGTATGCTCCTCAGTTTTAGTATGTCTGTGTGAGCAATCCTAAGGTGTTGAAAACACTAGACAAGGACATTTTTGTGCTTAAGCTAGACTTACTTGAGAAAATATGTGTTTGCAGTTCCGGTCTTCTGCGTTCAATTTGATTTTGAGAGAAAGACTGGACCTCTCAGAAAATGCAGACTTATTTGTCACGGATTTTCGACCACCTGCTGCAAGCATGCAAGCTGTGTTTGCAGCTGGCGCGCAGGGCCAACGACGCAGCTGCCAACATCGTTCACGTCCTTGCGATGAACGCATCACCTCTCAAACAATTGAGTCTCAGCTGCATTTCCAGACCACAAGTGTGCCACTTAAGTCAACTGTGCTGCAGGGTGATCGCCAAAATGCAGGGTCACAAGGCTCTTGTCAACGCCTCATTGTCTCGACAAGCCTTCCAAGATCACCGCTGCTATTGCGATTTTGGTTTCAAGAAGCTCCTCCGGATTCAGGTGCTTGGCCGATACAATATCGGCGTGCATAGCACGAGGCCGAATAATGCATAATCAGCTTCTGCGATGGTCCAAGTCAACGTAATACGCAGCGTAATACGTGTGTTGGGAGGCATGCGCGTCTTCGCTCGTCTTCCAACAAGCTTGACTTTCGAAATTCTGCAAAATGAGGCAAAGCCTGCGAGTGTACGGGTCGCGTCTGCCCTTTGTGTGTAGATCAGTCTACTTAGTACGATTCGCTTTTCTTTCCTCTGCTAAGCAACGTCGCGCAGCACGAAACCTCTCAGACACACCTCTGGCAGGCATCCTATCTCTGCAACTGCGCAAGCTGCCGCAAGAAAGGACTGCGGTGTGACTTGCGGCCATACAAGCGCTATACACCAGTCATCAAGATCCTTGGTATACTAGGTCTGACAGGCACTGACAGCACGGCGAAAACAGACTGGCCAGCAGGCTGGCTCTATAGATCGCCTCGATCTAGTAGCCTATCTTGCTTATTCGGCTGGAAACTGTTGCACATTCATGGTTTCAGCACTCCAGCAACTAGATATCAGCAGCAGCGAGCGTAATATATTCACCAAATGCATCTGCTCCAAACACATGTGACAGATTGCTGAACACTTTGAAAGTTTTATGTCTACGGCAGTGCAGTCTTCTGACTGCCTGTTGGGACGTTGCACAACTACTAAATGTATCGTGCATCTCCAAATTTGCTAATGAGGCCTGCACACAAGTCTCCAGGCTGCACAACACAGGGTACAACTGCCATTTATTCAGGCAAAGAAGAAATCTGCACCCATGTGAATGAGCAAACAAAATCAGCAGAAAAGTGTGACCCTATCTGAGGCAGGGAACTTTGTGCCCTCACCAGCTGCAGCCGCTGCTTCTCCAGAGCCTGCAGGAAAATTGCGTCAACTGCAGCAAGGCTGCGCAAGATAGTAGTAATAGTGCATGCAGCTATGGCTAAAGCCAGCAAGTGTCAGAAAGCTGCGTGCACAGACGTGCTGCCATACCATGTCTTACAAGTCATGACTGCCTGCAGCTGTGCTTTCAAGGTGGCTGCAGCCACATTATGCTTTCAGACGAATTGCAATCAAGCAATCAGATCACAGCAACAGCAACAGCAACAGCAACAGCAACAGCAACAGCAACAGCAACAGCAACAGCAACAGCAACAGCAACAGCAACAGCAACAGCAACAGCAACAGCAACAGCAACAGCAACAGCAACAGCACCAACAGCAAAGCTACCTTTTGTGCCAGCAAATCCACAGTTTCAATCTGGGCCTCCCCAGATTTCTTTCATGCAGGCAACCTCAAGCTTGTTAACAAGCCACAGGCCACAGCCTAGGAGCATATGGACTGCAGTTTAGTGGGAGGGGAGGCCTCACCAAGCCAGTCAGTAGGAAGACACATTGTCAACTCACTGCAATGCTGCAGTTGTATGACCGCTGATTGTTCCACTACACAAGTTGCAATACAGTTAAGTTGATTTGCATGCGATACTGCTGGTGAAGGTGCAGGCACCCTCACTGCTGCTAATTGTTTGCAAGTGGACATTGTTGGCAAAAGCAGGATGTGGTGTGCTTCCTGTCTGGCAGAACCTGCTGCTGGGGGCGAATTGTCAAGTTTTGCTTTCTACTGAATGTGTAGACTGGTCGTCTTATCTGGCTCTAGAAGATTTGAAAGCATTTTAAAAATTTGCTTCTCTCTGCCTCTCTCACCCAGTCGAATTATACGTGCTGTTCCCGATTGCATCCACTCATCAAGCTCACATTAACTTGACTTGCTCGACCTGACCTGACTGTGGCTGTGTGTCTCTTCCTCGAGGACTCGTTGGACTGCTCTTGCCAGGCACCGGAGGTGACCTGCTGCTACTCACCTGTGGCGTGCGTACTGACAAGCTTGTGCATACGCCACCCGCAGTATGGCTGCGACCACAACAACAACCCGCGAGGAGGTCTTTTCAAAAACCCGTCTACTTGTGACGACGATCATCATCTTTTTCCACCTACAAAACAGTACTTTTGACTGGGAGTACCTATTAACTCACAAAACATACATGAAGCGTTTGGCGTTTCTAGGAGACGCCGTTCTGAAATCTTATGTAGTCACCGACCTGATAGGGAGAGGAGGGATCTGTTGCGCAGGCCTGTGTTCAAGGACAGAGAGTTACATCACCAACAAGAATCTGTCACTCGTTTTTGACAAGCTTTCATTTGGAACTGCAATATCCTGGACTGCCCCAAGCTTCTTTGGGATTAGTCGCCCAAGCACTAAGTTAATGGGGACCTGCATTGAAAGCATGCTTGGTTGTACAGAAATGCACCGCCCTGAGCGTACATATGAGGTAGTTGTGAGGCTTATGGAGTTCCTGGAGAAAAGCAACTTTGGAAAGTCAAAAAGTGCAGATTGTTGTGCACTCAAGGTTGGCAAGCCAAGGCTCGTGTCCAGACCTGCTTGGGCAAGCTAGTCACCAGTCAAAGGGCTCATGCAAAAGCAGCAGCAACCAAGGACACTCTGCTTGTCAAGCATTCCCTGACAGCGTGCAGAAACAAGGTAGTCACAGACAACACCAAACAGTCAACAAGAGCCCAAGGAACAGAAGCATGCAATGCAGCAAAAGAAAAGTGGGAAAAAGAAAAGGTCTCAGAAGCTGCTTGGTGTACAAGGAGGCATCAGAAAGAAATCAAAATGCAGCAGACAGGTGTGACATATGGGATGGATTGTGACACTGCTGGCTTGCCTGTGATAGTGTGCGTGAGCAAGCCTGAGCAGCCGTTACAAGCACAAGATCAGCTAGAGCACTTGTGTTCAGATTACATCAGCATGATGGACTGTCACCATGTAAGACACAATATTGGCTGCATGTTTGACTGCATGTGTTGGCAGCTTCTGTAAGCCACTCATGTCTGCTTTGACAGCCTGCAGCCTGCACCCAGCTCGGTGATGTTGCTGAGCATAAGGCACCAAATAATAAGTCTGCAGAACCGCATGGACGGTTGCTTCCCTGCAATAACCGCATGAATCCAGTCCCAGCTCACAAAGCGATATTGTATGCTTCACCTCCCACATATTTTCCAGTTGTGCAATGTCATTCCTGCTGAGTGTACCGAGCAATGTCAGCTCTGTCAAAAGCAATATTCCAGAAGCTCAGCAGCGTCTACAGGTCTCAAACAGAAAAAAGACTCAAGGGAAAGCCCTAGGGGCGCTCTAACAAGATGAAAATAAAGCTTGTGAAGCACGTTGTACGGCACAGCTCAAGCTTAGTGTGAGGAAAAAATCACCTAGTTGACCGGACGCTATACACACAGTTGACTTGTTGCAATTTAGTGTTGCCGTTGATGTCATTGGCATTTTTTGACGACAGAACTTGTTTTAACATGATGTTTCTGGCATGTTGTGTCCCGCATGAGGGTGCAGGCATTCTCACTGCTGTTATAATGTTTGCACACAGCTTGCTAGTCACTGTAAATTGGGTTGGTGCCTTTGGGATGAGCTATAGCATGGTGACAGGCCTATTAGTGGGACCTTCTGGCATGAAGTTCGCATGCCAACCTGCATCACATATTCTGACATCAACCCAGAAATAACATTTATGACAGAGACAAATTGAGGCTGCTGGACAAACCTTTTGTGTGACGACTTCTTATACTTTGCTGAGTGTCTAGCATGTGTTTCAGGATGACACCCTATGCCAAAGTGCACCTCAATCATTTTTTACATTACAGAGCAGAGGAAATCAACAAGCTGGCTTGTGTACATGGCTAGCATTGTCAGGACATGGGCTGCAAGTGGCTTTGCATCAGCCCCAGGCAGTTTCAGTGCCAGCCTGATGGCTTGGCAGAGGTTGCTGAGCGCGGGACACCCAGCTTGAAATCACCAGAATTTCGTGGGCTGTCGCTGCCCTGCAACAGAGGGTAATGCCTTCACGTGTCATTCAGATTGGACTCATCATGCAAAGTGCTGTAATTTTATTGGGGACCAAGACAAGAGCACTCATGCTGATCACAAAAGGGGCTTGATGCCGTTATACACACAGGCAAGTCTGCTTATACCTTTGCCAAACTCTGAAGGTTTGCATACAAAGGCTGTACTCAACTCGCATTTGCATGCTGACCTTCTTAATAAATTGTCTGTACTCAAAGCACATGCATACTATGAGTCAAACCACAATCATAGCACTCACCCTTGCAAGACGGCCACTGCCAGTAGTGCGCTTGATTCCAGAACCCCCTGCAGGCCCCAGACCAGCCCCAGAGGCTCCTGTCCCCTGCTGCCTGGCCTGGGCATTACTCATGGCTTCCTTCTCAGCTCTCAGGGAAGCTACCTCAGTAGCCAGCTCATTCTTGCTGGCTCTAGCTGCAGCCAGCTCAGCACTCTGAGCCTCAAGCTGCTCCCTCATGGCCTGAGTGGCTGCTGTCTGGTTCTCAAGCTTCTCAGCAACTGCCTCGACATCCTCACCTGTTGAACAGGAGATGCTTGGACCAGCGTACTGTAGTCAACATAAGGCTTATGCAGCTTGCATCGGACATGACTGATCCTCAGCTCTTTGCAGAGGTTGCTGTGAGCTGAGACCAGCACCTTTAAGAACACAACATCTGGGCAAGACAAGAACCAGCAAGTCTGTATCGGTGCTTGATTAGAGCTTGCGCAGTGAACAGTGTTGGAAAAGTCAATGTTGCCAGAGCTCAGCATGCAGATCTGCCTCAGCATCCAGATCTCAGCGTGGTATTGGCGAGCGCATCGCACCAGACATACCACAGATGTGAAGCAAGACACTGTTGCTTCCAATGCAGTCATGCACTGCACATTTGAGTTTTGTTTTGAGCATGTTTGGGCCCACCTGAGCCCTGCAGGTTCTCAAAGGCAGACAGAAGCTTATTGCGCTGCGCCCTGACCAGCCGCAGCCTCTCCTCCAGAGCCTGTGAAACCATAACACGCTCCTGATAAGCATGAGCAAGCAGCCGGACAGGTACCCTCAGGGCTTAAACAGGTAAAGTAAAAGAAAATTAGGGCTCTCGGGGACGCTTTGCGCCCCACTCAGCTGCACTGTGAGGGGTAGGTTGGGGATGAGGCTAGTTTTGTGGGTTTCAGATGGAATTTGCCTTTTCACTATGTGGAAGAGGAAATGCAAACTGCAAGAAAAACACCGGCGATGGAATCTTTGGTGCAAAAGTATGCAGGCAATGAGTAACCTGGAGGTCGCTGCTGGCCTTGGCTTGGCGCTCCTTCAGTGCAGCATTCTCTGCTGACTGAGCCTGCAGACGCGCCAACACTGCCTCCACATCTTCACCAGTACCTGTGAACCACACATGCAATGCTGAGCCTCTTAATCACATGAAAGGAGCATTAGTAAGGTGCGTCCTAGTTGCCCCTACATCCTTACCAGCAATGATGAGCCCCATAGTCACCTGAAAGGTACATTGATATGGCAGATTGAGAGGCGGCATGCCAGTGGATGCAGACCATTTGCGTCTGCTACTGAGATGAGGATGTCATAAGGCAAGGGACTGGGGTGTTGTACACAGGATCAAGTGGACTTACAGCATTTATGTGAAGCTGACAGCAGAGGCAGAAACAGACAGAGGGTAACATGTTGAAGGTGTGAGAGGAGGGGCAGGGGCAAGGACAAGGGCAGTTGGCGTTGTTGTGGCCTGTTTACAGCAAAGCGTAACAAGCAGAGAATCACAGCAGACATGGCATTGGCATGTGGCAGCAAACAAATGCAATCTTAGTGTCTGTGCATACCTGCGAGGCCTTCAAAGGCGACCAGCAGCTTGTTGCGCTGCGCCTTGATGAGGGCGAGGCGGCTCTCCAGGGCTCCCGCCTCATTGCGGTAGCCCTCAGCCCTCTGCTTTAGGGCCACATTCTCTGCTGCCTGGCTCTCCAGCCTGCACATCCCACCAAGTGTGAAAATCTGATCAACCAAAGCCACATTGATTTGCACTGCATGCAGCTCCTAAGCAGTCAAACATGGCACGAGCAGGAGAGCAAGACAAACACAAACAGGGAGCATCTATGCCTGGTGGAGATCATAAGGGGAGCCGCCTGAGGCATCAGGTTAGAGCAACAAATTGCATCTCAGCAAACAATGAAGACGGTAGAAATCAGCAGGAAGTGTTGCAAGACAAACTTGGTGCTAAGGACAGGCTGTGTGTGAGAATCAACCTGGCAATGACAGCTTCCATGTCATCTTCAGCGGCATTGATGCCCTCAAAGGCCGCCAGCAGCCTGTTCCTCTGAGCACGTGCATTGCTCAGCCTCTCCTCTGCCCTCTGCATATTCACCAAAACACACAGTCAGACCTGTAGAGCACATGTCTGGATCATGTTGCATGCTTGTTGGCAGTATGGTGTGACATGCTGTGCAATTCTGCAGCACTGAAAACCCATATCTGGGTGTCAAAAAGACAGTCAGCACAGCCAATTTCAGCAGCCTTGGTATCTAAACAACATCTGTAACACTGGTATGTAAACATCTGAAGCACTCTAATCTGGGCACTCTGTACTGCAGTTACCAACCAGGGCAATGCCCCTCTTACACGAATGAGGCCACAGAAATCATCAAAATGCACGCAGCAAAGTGTCCTGTTCAAGGCTGCTGCCAGTCTGCTGTGCCAGTCTGCTGTGCCAGCTGTGCGAGTTGTGTTGTCACCTGCTGGTCCTTTTCCAGCTTGGCCTGGCGCTCCCTGAGGGCGATGTTGTCGGTGGCCTGAGCTCTGAGGCGCTCCATCACTGCTTCCACATCCTCACCAGCACCTGCGCACCCATTGCACAGACTCAGCATTGTTTCCACATTGGCTGTGTATACTGAATTGCAAAGCATGATCAGCCTCCAAGCAGTGTCAGTAAAAATTGTCGTTAAAGCATCACTGTACGACTTTCTGTATTGTCGGCAGATCTGACACTATCATCGTGGAAGAATTGTCGTGAGGCTACCATTCTGAGGCTGCCTGATGCGTCTCTGTGATGTGAGTAACCAAGGTCTGCATGGAAAATGCATGCACAGCAGAAAACTGTACAGATATTAGGCACATGGCATGAGTCATTGTGTTGATGTCACGACTTTTTGTCTGTATTCATGTATACCGATGTTGGTGCCGCATACTGTATTGTGGATGATGCAAGACTTGTAATTGGTAGCTTGCGTGTCAGTCCTGGAAAAAAACGAGAAAAGCATGAAAAACAATATTGACTTACCTGCAAGGCCTTCAAAGGCAGCCAGCAGTCTGTTGCGCTGGTTTTGCATGCCACCAAGCCGGGCTTCCATGGCCCTCAGACTCTCCTGCAGCCGCCGTACTTCTTCATCACTTGCTCCCCCCTGCTGTTGCTGCTGCTGCTGGGCAATGGCTAGGGTTTCCCTGAGGGTGGCCACCTCTGAGTGGTGTCGCTGCTCAACCCTAGATAGGGTTTCCCGCAGTGACGTCACCTCTGAGGTGTGGTCCTGCTGAGAGGTGGCTAGGGTCTCCCTGAGCGAGCTCAGCTCTGAGGCCTCATCCTGTTGAGCTTGAGTCAGAGAGCGCCTGGCTGAGGAAATCTCTGACTGATGCTGTTGCTCTGACAGGTGCAGCTGCTGGGTGACTGCAGCAAGGGCATCCTGGTGCTGCCTCTCCTCATCTGCCCTGCTTGATGCCCTTGTTGCCTCAGACTGGCGCTGCTGCTCTTCAGACTGAGTCAAAGTTTGTCTGAGGTTAGTCACCTGAGATGCATGCTGCTGTGCGGATGTGTGAAGCTTCTGGTTGACATCAGCAAGAGCAGCTTGGTGGCTGCTCTGTTCGTCAGCCAGTCTCTGCTGCAGCGCTGAGAGGCTGCTGTTGATTTGAGCCTCCTGCTGTGCATGCTGAGCCTGCAGATTTTCAAACTGAGCCTGGGTCAGCTTGTGCTGGTCAGAGAGGGAAACCAGTTCATTCTCCTTGGCGGATGTTGCAGCCTGCAGGCTAGTTACAGCTGATTGATGCTGCGTCTGAAGCTCCCTGAGCTGTGTGGACACAGCAGCATGCTGGTTTTGTGCAGCAGTCAGCTGAGCCTGAAGATCAGCCTGCGCTGAACCACGCTCATCATGCGCAGCATCTACCTGCTTGTTCAAATTGCTCAGCTGCTGCTGGTAGCTGGCGGACCGCTGTGACCAGTCAGCCTCCTGCTGTGCATGCTTTGCCTTCAAATCCTCAAACTCACCCTGAGCAGCCTCCAGCTGGCTCTGCTTGTCAGCAGCATCTGTCAAAAGCTGCTGCAGTTGAGCAGCCTGCTGTGCATGCTGTGCATCTGCTGCAGCAGATGACTCATGCAGGTCACCAATGCTCTTCTTCAACTCAGCATGAGCTGCCTCCAGCTCATCATTCTTCTTTGTCAGCTGCTTGGCAAATTGGCGGGAGTCTTGCAGGGCAGCAGACTCCTGTTCAAATGCCTGCTGCAGACCAGCCAGCCTTTCCCGCTCTTCCACCTCAGCAGTGTCCAGCTGCTGCCGCAAGGCAGCAAGCTGCTCCTGATGGCTTCCCTCCAGGCTGGTTTGAATCTCAGCTAAGCGTGCGCTGCGCTTGCTCTCAGCAGATGACAGCTGTGCATGCAGAGCTGCTGTGCTTTGCTCATGCTGCTGAACTGCAGCCTCCAGTCTAGCGTCTGAGTGCCTGACTGCAGCAGACTTGGCTTCCACTTCGGCCTGTGTCTGGTTGAGCTGCTCTGCTAGATCTGACAGGTGCTGCTGTTGTGCTTGGAGCTGGCTGCTGGCTGACTCCTTCTCATTGCTGAGCTCGACAGCATGTTGAGACTGAGCCGAAGCCAAAGCAGCCTGCAATGACAAGCGCATGCTCTGAGGCTCTTGCCCTGGTATTATCACAGATTTTGCTTGACGCCTGAGATCAGTTGATATGCACTTGTGACCTCTCCACTGACACGTAGGCTGTCTGTACTTGCAGCCCAAGAAAAACTGACAGCATGATACCCCAAAGCAAAGACATGCAACATCAGCAACATGCAAGCATTGAGTACGAAGATAGACTCTGGTGAGTCACCGACATGACAACAGTAAGACAGAATGAGCAACAGCATGACGTGATAAAACAGACCTAATTGTGACAACTGCCCCTGCACACTTTTTGAAAAGTTCAATATGATTGAATTGCAATGCAGACTCAGCATGAGTGGAGTGCATTAATCTCACCTGATGCTCTGACTTGAAAGCAGTGAGCTGCTGCTCATGTCGCAGCCTTTGCTGTGCCTGGTCACTGCTCAGGCCTTCCACAGCTGTGGCCAGCTGCTGCTCAAGGGCAGCCACCGCCTGCTGGTGCTCCTGCAGCTGTGCTGCAGAGTCTGACTGCAAGCTTGACATCCTGACAGCATGCTGAGCCTCCAGCACAGACACATGCTCCTGAAGCTGACTAACGTCCTGTCTCAGCTGCTGGGTTTGCTGTGCTGAGCTGGCCTGAGTTTCTGCCAGCCTGGACTCAGCAACAGCAATTGCCTCTTGAGCATCTGACAGCTGCCTCTGAGATGACTCAGCCTGCTGCTGATGCAGCTCATCTTTGGCGCTCAGCTGAGTCTCCATCTGAGATAGTGAGACAGCACGCTGAGCATGCTGTGCCTGCAACTCTTCAAGCTGCTGAGTGAGAGACGCCAGTTGCTGCTGCTGAACGACTGCTGCCTGGTTCAGAGCAGCTGTCTTTGCCGCATGGCTTGCTTCAAGAGCGTTTTGGCGGGAGTCGGCCTCAACCTGGAACTGCTGAGCTTGTGCTGCAAAGCCTGCATCCATCGCTGCGACCTCACCTGTATGCCTCACCTGTTGGGCTTCAAGGCGTGTACGCAGAGCAGAAAGCTCCTGCTGATGCTGCTGAGCCTCAGTGCTTGTCTTTTGAACTGCAGCTGCGAGCTCTGTCTCACGCTGTGCATTTCGAGCATCCAAGGTGGACTGCAGTGAGTTGGCCTCATCTTGGTGGCGCAGCTGCTGAGAGTCTGCCTGCTCGTTCAGCTGCTGAACAGCTGCTTGGTGTTCTGCATGCTGCGCTTTGAGCTGGTTCCGGAGGGAAGCCAGCACACCGTCCTTGTCCATTTGACTCTGCAACTGCGCTGTGTTCACAGCATCCTGTAGCGCAGTCACTTCAGCAGCATGCTCTGTCAGGGTAGTCTGCAGAATGGTCTGCACAGCAACAAGCTCAGCATGCTGTTGCTGCTGCGCTGCCTCATACTGTGCTGCGAGGTCAGCTAGAGCTGCATCATGTTCTTGAATAGCAGCAGCAGAGACACCATGCACGTTCTGGACCTGAGCATATGCCGAGAAGACGCTGTTGTGTAGAGAAGCAATCTCTACAGACTGCTGCTGTAAGCTTGACTGAAGAGCGGCCACCTGCTCCCTGTGCTGTGCCTGCTGCTGCTGCTGAGCACGCTGTGCAGCCTTCAAGTCTCCCGCCAAGGCAGTCTGTTGCTGTGCATGCTGCTGTTGCTGCAGTACCAACTGATCTCTGAGTAGACTCAAATCATGCTGGTGCTGCTGAGCATTTGCATCAGCTTGAGCCTTAAGGCGAGCTGAATCTGCCGACTCAAGTTGAATGTCTGGTGTTGCAGTGGCTGCATTCTGAACCTGTGAGTCATGCTGCAGGCCCACAGCATGCTCATGAACACGGTGCTGGTGTTCAAGCTTAGCAATAGCAGCATCTATGTCATTGGGAATATCAGTCAACCTCTGCAAGGCAGCAGCCATGTGATCACGGTCTGACTGGACCTGCTGCAGCTGCTGCTGAAGGCTGTTGACTTGCCGCCACAATTCCCCTTGTTCCCGCCCTGGGCTTGCTGAGCGGGAGACTGCTCCTGACTCATCCCTCAAACGTGCTGTTGCATCCCGAGAAGCTCTGCTGGCAACCCCTGGCTCAGCATACTCAGCAGCTTTCAAAGTTGCCAGCTCAATCCTCAGAGCTGCAACCTGACTCTGGGCTGCAGCAAGCTCAGCAGCAAGCTGCGAGTCCTGAGCTAGCTGTGCTGAGTCAGCCCTGTCCGCCAGCTGGCGCTGCAGGGAGTCAATCTGACTCAAGGCCTCTGCAAGTCGAGTCTGCATCTCCAGCTCATCATTGCTACTCCTGGTGGACGTGCCAGTGGCAGTTTGTGAATCACTTGCAACAACTGGCATGCTGGCGTCAGCTGAGGAGTGAGTAGCAGGCTGACCTGAGGCATCCAGCCATGAGATGTGGTGCGAAGCATCACCAGAAACACGCTTGGACAGTGATGTCCTACCTGGCCTCTCAGACCTGTGCCACATCAACAAAACACATCAGGCACTGCTACTGCCCAATTGAGGCTAATTTGCACAGCATTGTCGCATGCTTCTGAATGTCATGGCTACTGACATGGAATGCTGTTTAAGATCAGCCACATGACAGTGGCATGTGCTATCACATGCTATCATTTCCTCCAAGTGATCATACAATGACAGGTTGAATATGCAGCGTACTCATACTTGTCCCAGGGCTGTTTGGAGCAACTGGCAGATTGACAACAACACTCGGATTGTAAATGTGAATATGACTACATACCTTGATCGGCGGGAGGGTCTGTAGGAATCACCGAGCACCTCATGCTCCTCTTCTTCTTCTGAGCTCCACCGGCTTGACTCACTGCCAGCTGTGCTGAGGGCCCTGGACCTGAGGTGGAACTGCCTCAGGGCCAGCAGATCTGTCCTCAGCCCTGCTGCCTCAGCCTGCACAAACGTCACATCAGATCAGCATCTCACAAATTGCTTTAATGTCTGTTAACAAAATCATACTGTGCGTTTGTGAACATAATTAAACTGGGCATATGCATACAGGAGTGTTGGCCTTATGCGCCTGCAGTGGCCCTGGCAGCATTGCTGCCACATGCGTTGTACACGACACATCCATGTGGCTGCTGGAGCAAGCAGCAGATTCAGGAAAGCCAGTGTAGCTATGGGGTGTGCAAATACAGATAGTGCTTCAAAAATTAGCGGCCATGGTCAAAGAAAGCAAGGTGGCTGCTGTTCCACATACTGTGTACCTGCTTCAGGTCATGATTGCGGCAACAAGGAATGCTGCTGCAGGTTCAAATTTGCTTTCTGGCTGAAGCATATTGTGATATCTCACTAACAAGGAACGCTGCTGCAGCTTCAGATTTGTTTGCTGACTGAAGCATCATGATGTTTCACACTCTCAGCCAGCAGAGACGGGTAGTACATTTTCAATGTGGGGAACTCATTATGCAATCAAGGTGATGTGCATCTGGATACCTAGCAAATCTGGCTAGCACACTTGTTGCGATGACTAATGCTTTTACTACTATCATGATAATAAATATTATTGTTGTTATTGTTGTTATTGTTGTTGAGATTTACTGTTATCAGGTGCTGTGCAATTTCTGAACAGGGTCAGTACAATGGTGGAGAAGTAGTAGAGGCAGTACCTGGTGGGCTTGGGCTTCTGCCTGGTGCTGCTGCAGCTGACTAAGAGCCACTGCCAGGGCTTCTTCTGTAGCAGCCCTGCCCACCTGATCCTGCATGCAGTACAGCAAAACACCTGAAAAGAAAGTTGCAATGCATTTTGAAAGGAAACAACAAGGCATGTTGTTTTGTAAGAAAATGCTATTGCTTTGCCCAAAGTTGCCCAACTTTCATGAGCAGCAGCAAGGCTTCTGTGCTCTGCAGCAATGTGCACAACTAGCCAACATGCTGTGGCAACCTGGAAACTCATGTTGCTGCAAAGTGCTGCATATACAGTTTGTACGTAACTGTCTGATTTGTATGTCTTCAAATCAGTTTGACTCATGAACAAACTAATTGTGGGACCATTGCTCCCAAAGCACAAGAGGAATGTATTGCAAATGCAATGTTAAGTGATATGTTTAGTGATATACAGCTGCTGGACAGGCGCTCACCCTTGAACGGCGCTTGACTTTCCCGTTCTTCTTGGCCTGACTCAAGCTTCTGTACAGCTTTGCCGGCATGGTGGCGTGACTCAGCACGGCATTGGGCGGCTGCAGCATGTCTGCAAGCCTCTTCTTCACGCGCCACTGTTTCTGCTGGGCTAGCACCTCTGCCCTTTCAGCTTCTGTGGCTTGGGTCAGGAAGATGGGGGTGCGTGCCTTGAAAGTTTTGGCGGCATGGCGTAGGTTTGAATCATTTGCTTGGTGCGCCAACACTGTCATTGCATATGGCATGGGGAAGCTGCCTACAGCAGTTCCACTCAGCGCTCACATGCAAAACATGACTCAGACGTGCTGCTTGTCGACAGACAGAGGAGATATGCGTCCGTCCGGTGCAGACCAACAACAGACATGACTGACCTCAGCTTAGCTGTTGTACACGTCAAGGTAACTACGTTTGCAATGCCTTTTGTCATGTGCAAGAAGCTTGCCTTAGTAATCTGCAACAGCAGAATGCAGCTGGTTTTGATCCTGGTTTGCAAATTGTCCCGGCAGGGCAAGGAAGTGGGGTGGGACCGAGGAGACGATTTGGCGGGAAACAAGCAGACAAATTTGGCGGGAAAAGAGCAGACAAACTCAGGGAAGGGAAGGTGTGGAAGCATTGGCATTGGCATAAAGTCAGGCAGTATGCACAGTGCAAGCATGTACCTTGCTTGTGTTTTCTCTTGGGCATCTGGCCCAGCTCAAAGCGCAGCAGGATGAGGCCGGTGGCCGTCAGCCCCAACAGCAAAACCAGCAGGCTCACAGCACTGCCACTGCTGCCACCGCTGCCACCATCACCTCCCTCATTGCTGCCACCGCCACCGCTGCCACCGCCACCGCTGCCACCGCCACCGCTGCCGCTACCACTGCCTGCAACAGCAAAACGAGGACGTCACATGTACTAGTCAGCCTGCCCATTTAAATGAACACCATTGCCAGATGCCTATACTAAAACAACTGGGCTATTGGCAATGCGGTGGCTTTGCTTGCAGCAGGAGCAGTAACTTGACAGAACGCGCATCAAAGCACAGGGAGCCACAAACATATTTCATCTTGTGACTTATTGGACGCAAGCCGGCGTACCCCTACAGTGTTGACAAGATCAGCAGCACGTGACACATTGAGTGTGCACCAGAGCCTGTCAACTCATGCCAACATAATCACGGCAAAAACAAGCTTGGCAAGGGATCACACCTGAGCCGCCATTGCCTGCTGTGGAGACGCCGCCAGTGCCCCCTGCCATAGCCAAGGCAGGCTCTTGTCTGGTGGGAGTATTGCTTCTGGGTTGAGGGGAGAGCATGTCACTCCAGGCTGTTGCCGGCGTCTGAGCTGAACCTCCAGCCAGCCTGCATGTGTCGTCAGTGTTATGTATGAAGAAGCTTCAATACAGCAGTTTGGAGCCACAATGGTGGTTCATGTGACAAGTACTGTGTATGCCAGAAGGTTTTGCACGTGGGGACAATTTACAATATGTTGCCTTCAGTCCAGTCCACATATACTGGTAACAGCATTCAGAACATACTACAAACCTTGCTGCTGTTACCTGAGACTGGTAACAGCCACTACAAACATTTGTCATTGTGCTCACAGAGAATTGTCAGAAGATGTCTGCAGGAGTATAGTCAAGTCAAGGTGAGAAAACACTAGTATTAGCCTACCCAGTCTTCCATGAGCTGCTGCGCTCCTGCTTGCTCCGCTTCCAGCCCTCTTCTGCCGACCCCTCACCAGCCCTAGGGCTGCCTGAAGATGCCCCAGGGCTGTTTAGTGAAGCCCTAGCCGTGCTGGAAGATGCCTGGCCCATGTTGCGCTCTGCACCAGACCGGTCTGGTGTGGCCTCAGCCTCGTCTGAAGAAGCTCCAGGCTGGTTTGGCATAGCCCCAGGCTGCTTTGGTGCAGCCCCAGGCTTGCCAACTGCCCTGCTGAGGGCTTCTGAGGCAGCAACCACATTGCTGCTCACTGTCTTGCCAGTGTTGGTTTCAGCAGGGGCAGCACTAGCAGGGACAATCTCCATTCCGCCTGTTGCCCTGCCAGCAGCATCTAAAGCTGGTCTCCTCACATACGTCATAGTCACACCCTCTGACTGTGGAGTTACAGGTGCAGAAGATGCTGAGCTCAGATGCTCTGTGGTCTGCCCTGCAGACTTGTCAGCTGAGGAGCCTATTGCAGCTGCTGTTGCTGGCTGCTGAGGCATTGGCTTGTGCAAAGGAACAGGGCTGTTGCGGGCTTGCCCTGTGACAGTTGCTGCAGCCCAGATGGCAGTTTTCCTCTCAACAGTGCTGGGTACAGGAGAGGCAGTTGCCTTGTCAGCTGCCTGTTTGGATGGAGTAGTCACCACTGCTCTGCCAGCTGCCTCAGTAGCTGCTGGTCCATCAGCTGCCTTATCATCAGAGACTGCAGCGCTAGGGGCAGGGGGTGAGCCTTGTGCCCCACCAGCAGGGCTGACATCTAGGGCAGATGCAGAACTGCCTGCAGTGCTGGCAAGGCTGCTTGAAGAGCCCCTTGAAGCTGTCTTCGTGGAAGAGGAAGAAGGAGGGGTGGCAGAGGCAGGACTTTCTGTTGAAGAAGTGCCTGCTTTGCCTGACGAAGAGGAGGAACGGGCTGCAGTGCCAGCAGGGCTTCTTGAAGGAGGAGAAGAAGAAGAGCGGGCTGCAGTACCAGCTGACCCTGATGGAGAAGAGCTGGCTGCTGTGTCAGTATAGTGGCGTGAAGATGAGGCATGGGGTGGTGAAGTTGGAGAAGAAGTGTCTGCATCGTTGACACTCCTGCTTGTAGGACTGATGGCTGCAGCCCTGGATGACGACGAAGAAGAGGAAGACAATGTCCCAGAGGCAGCTGCACCAGCAGGTCTGTCTGCAGGGCTGCTTGAAGAAGCCCTTGCCTCAGACGATGCATCAGCCTGCCTTACATGGACAGACTCTGATGGGCCCCCCTTGTGTTGGCCTCCCTGGACAGCAGACTTCTCTCCCATCACAGTAGGCAGGCTTTCGCCGTTGGTGCCAATTTGCCCTTTGGGAGAGGCACAAGCAGAGGGCAACGGGGGGGTCGCAGTGGGAGGATGCTCTGCCCCCCCTTCTTCTGAGGCTCTAGCTTGTGCACTAGATCCTGATTTGTGGCCCTGTCATGCCAGAAGAGGTATCTCAGCAAGATTGCACTTTGTGGATTTCCAGGTTAGATTGCCGGTTTGGTCTAGATGCAGCCAGACATGCACTCAACATAGTCTCTGTAAGATCCAGAGTGCCACAATGCAAAGTGTATCAGAAAGAGATGTAACCAAGCAAGTGGGCAAGTATACAGCCATATGTTGATGATGTCCATCATGATCTTGTCTAAAGAACAGTAGCAGAGTCAATGGAGTGAAACAAACTGACCCAGTCCTTACCCAAGCCATCGTGCAGCAAATACTATCACACAGCACACTCACGTGATTCAGCTACTCAGACACCCGACCGTAGGGAAAGACAGGTATTCAACAAATGATTGAGTGAACGGACACTCCCACAACTCAGAAGGCTTGTTGAAAGAATAGTGGGCAAGAGGCAAAAGGAAGGAAGAGGCAAAGACGCTCACCTTGAAAGTGGCCAGGACCATGGTGGCAACAATGCCAGCCAGAACCAAGCTCATGGCTTCATGCCTGATCTCCTGCTTCACATGCCTCTTTGCAGGACTGGACAGCAAGGCTGGCGCTGGCCGGCTGGCCACCAATCTCATGGCTGCACACACGTTGCACAGTCCTAATTTAGGTTCACAGTCAACCCACATGGACAACTTTTGTTAGAATGGCAGGACAGCAAGGCTTGTACTGACTGGTCACCAACCTCACTGCTGCATTACACATTGTGAGTAAATTGGGTCAAACAACAGACAAAATAGCCCATTGAGGAGTCGTTTGGTGCATTTGAGTCAAGATGGGTACAGTTGACATAGCCAGACAAGCCTGCTGGTACAGTCATGCTGGCGACACAAAGCAAAAAGCATTTGTGACAACTCGCTCAGCGGCAGACATGTCATCAGATTAAGAGCAGAAATGATGTGTGCTATCTGCTGGACCTGATGCAAGCTTTGATTACATCTGCATGCAACTACTTGAGATAATAGTTCGCATACCTACAGCAGGTCTGTCAGGTAATCCACCAATCATGCTGCGGCACTGCAGTCTGATAGGCACAAAATGCATCACTGATGCATGCACACTTGACTCATGCAGCATTGAACAGCATCATTTACAGCATCATTTATAGCATCACTAGAGGTCAGCACTTCTTGCTATTTGGCCCAGGACCTTAGGCTCTTTTTTGAGCAACTCCCACCAGCTTGCTTTTATCGCACACCACATACACCTGTGCTTTCAAGCCAGGATGTCTGATGAGTCACAACTGGCTCCACACCCCAGACTGTAAGGTATTAAATGAAAATGAACTCAGCAGAGTATGTTGTCATACCTGACTTCAGCACAGAGGGGTTGACATCATCATGACTTCTGTTCAGGGTGGAGACCAGGTCAGTGGCAGTCAAGCCCACTCCATTGAGGTTGGCAGTCCATGCGTGGTCATGATACATGCCATGCGCCCTTGCAGGCAAGACACCTCTTGTAGGTGGTGCCTGAGGCAAGATCCTGGATCCCCAAGAAGGTCGCAGAGGGGGTCCAGCTGAACCAAAGGGTTCCTGTGGAGTGGTCATGGATGGACAGCTCGCTCTGAAGCTGCTTCTGACTGCTAGACCCAGGGATCTTGGATAGCGGAGAGGTCCTGATGACCTGGTCATCCATAGTGGGCGACTGCTTTGATAGCGCCCAAAGCCCTACAGACAGCCATTGGACGCGTAAAAAGAGCTCGTTAGTATCATACTTGTGGTGATTGTGTCCTCCTAAGTATCTGTGCGCAGTTGCCTTTTGAATTGACGCAGCAGCAAAATACAGAATGTCCACAGGTGAACCACGTTAACAGAGTAGAGAAGTGGCTTACCGCAATCCTCAGACGGATGCATGATCTGCTAGGGAAGAGTGCACAACCTGATGCTGTCATCCGGCAAGTAAGCCGCATTATCGTGGACAACTATGGGCTACATCGAGCGTTACTTTGTGCCGACGTCTGTCGAGAAGCGTTTTCTACGAAACAATGTATCAAGTCAGAGCTACTGTTAGTGCTACAGCACATGTTTGCGACTGTGGCACAGCACTCGAGCTTCCGCAGGTCGAGCGAGACAACACAACTTAAAGCTACTATGGAGTATACCTGGTAATTGCTGTAGTCTGGGCTCTTGTCAACGTGCAAGTCGGTTGCACCTACGATGAAGACGACTCTGCCCTTCCAGCTGAGCGCGGAGAGCCTACGGTCTGCACAAATGCGGAGTAAGAAGCTCCGTGACCTATCGACAGGGCGGTGCCCCGCATAGGGCGTCTTGCAGAGCCTGAGGGCGCTTCGACAACAGACGGACTCAGCGACAAGTAGCTCGTTGGCCAAGTTTAATGCAAGAATCTTCGCACACAACGACAGATCCCGGATGCAAAACCCAAAAACTTGACAACACAGAGTATTGTGTTGGTCACATTGCTGAGTCTTAGCCAGAGTCTATAAATGTCGTGAAAGTATTCGCGTCTCGTTGTTAAAGTGTTTCGAGTGAACTGGCAGCAAACGCTTGGAATCGTGACAGCTGCGGTTTATCGATCGAATTGGTGTACTCCATATGGTGATAGCGTGCTAGTTTTTCTATCCGTGACGTGAGGCGTCATGACTCCCGAGCCTATTGAGTCAACGTTCTTCAAGGCGCCTGTTGTTGCTGTCCATCAGTCTGTGCTCCATGCGACGAACAACGTGTTTGGTATGATGGGATGGGTGGCGTCTCGCGGTCCATCACTGTTGCCCTTTTCCTTCTGGAAAGCCAACAGTGCAGACGAGCTTCAGCTTAAACAGGAATATGTTTGTGTGGAGGTCAAGTTCCTTTCTGGTGCGGAAGTCAAGCTGCGCGTTGTGAGTTTCGGAAATCTCACAACAAGGGAACCGCTGCATCATGCAAGAGATGTACCTGCATGTCTTATTGTCTGCCAGCATGTCTCCTACAAACTGTGAAGCCTTTAACATGTGCTCAGCACAACGTGGCAGTATCAATGCATTTGTACCATACCTCAATGTGTCATGTGTCTTGCCACCTGCCAACTGTACATTTGCGTCTAGCGTCAATACTCAGCAGCTGCTTGCACTCAAGCAGGCAGGTCAAGTTGCATCACTGAGTTGCTTAGACAACGTGTGTGCTGTTTTCATGGCATAACCATAGCTCGGCTTTTTTCATGTCATGAGCAAATTAAAGGTCTGTGCGCATGCAGGAGTGCCATGAGCAGTTGATCAGCATGTCAGAGCTTGTGAGCCTTCAGACAGGACTCAGCCCAGACCGGCAGATCTTTGTGGTCTCTGAAAACAAGCGCAGATTCAGAGGGTATGGTGCTGCAGCACGAGACCTGGCTCATTCCTGGACAGTCAGAAGAGTCTTGTCATTGGCATGGTCAACTTTGTCTTCCTTCCAGAGGTGGTCAGCAGGTTAGCTTCCTATGCCTGTCATGAAAGATTAGCTTTTGTGCACATTCTTGAAGACACCCTTCAGAGATGATGAGCAGACTGATCATGTTTGCGTAAGCCTGTTCAGTGCATGCACATGGTCGGTATTGGACGTTGCTGTCTGCGTGTTGCCTACGCATTCAAAGCTTACAAATTACAAGCTGTTGTCACCAACAAAACAGCTTACAGCTAATGATACACGTCTGCAGGTGTGTCACTGAGTGTCATATTGGCTGATATGTACCATTAGCTGTAAGCTGTTTTGTTGGTCACAACAGCTTTTTTTTGGCAAGCTTTTGAACGCATAGACTTTGATCAGCACTGTCTGCTTCATTTCTCAGGCCTGTAGTGTCAGATGACATGAGATTTTGTGTGTAGTGGACTTCTTTGCTGCTGCACCCAAAGCATTCCATTAAAGGCATCACAAGCTAATGTGTGTCTGCAAACTTTGTGACGTCTGTGATGGCACACCGTACCTGCATGCTAACACACCGTATCTGCATGCTGACAGGTCGTTTCTGGATGCTGACACACCGTATCTGCATGCTGACACACGGTATATGCATGCTGACACACCGTATCTGCATGCTGGTACGTGCAAAGCTCACTGGTCTGATGAGGACGACTGTTTGTTAATCTGCATGCAGAGAATTCAGTGGCAGGGGGGTGTACCAGTGGGCCAGAGGGGGGCTGAGGCAGCGCCTAAAGGACATGCACAGGCCTCAAGGCAGCCTCACTCTGCAAGTGGAAACCCTATCAGGCCTTGTGCTTGCCCTAGACACGGTCAGCTGTGTATGACCAGCGTCACATATGTGTATGATTGAATTTTGTGTGGGCCAAGTAATTATCAGCTGTGCTCACCTCTTGTCGCATAGATTTGTGTATTGTATGCAAGGATCCAATCCTAGGCTTTGAATTCAATCAATGTGGCATACCTTATGCTGGCAACCAGACACATCACACCCCAGCTGTGTGATGTATGTGGGCTTGATTTTACGCACAACCTGCATGACTTGATGTGTGGCTTGAGCTCAATGCACCGCAAACAGTTGGTACAGGCCCATAATGCTGGCTTGGTGCTGCAGTCAGCAGAATCCAGCCTGAGAGACATGCAGACCCTGGTGCAGCAAGAGGCTGGAGTCCTGCTAGACAGGCAGCGCATCACCATTGAAGGTATACCAACATCCAACTCCAATCATGCATATGCCCTTCTTAGTCTGGCATGCCCTTTTTTGTGTATGTTGCATTTCCATCTCCATCTCTGCATCATTGTCATTTTGCCATCATTGCCTTGCATGTCAATGACTTCCAAATCATGTAGCCTACACCTTCTGAACATGTGGCTTCTGTGATAGAGCAGAGCTTGGTCTTATCATGCGGAGTCTTGCGCTTCCATCCTTGCACTTGCAAGCCAAATGCTCTTGATGACACTTTGGGAGATGCACTGGCTTGTGACAAGCTAAACTGTTGTGCAGAGCCAGTCTTGTGTTCTGATGCCAATACAACATTGTGATGACAGCTGTGCACTCAACTGTATATCTAGGTCCACAGCCAGCATTTGTGCTGCTATGCAGAACGTTTGCCGCCCAGCAGGCTGCTACAGGTGACCAACCAGCTTGTGCTGGGTTCCTTGGCTGCGGTAAGGGCAGCAGGGCAGGTTGCCTTCTGGGCCCATGCCTCCCTCAAGCGCCAGCTCTGGGACAAAAGGCGTTTCCCACTGCAAGTCAGAACACACTCTGGCCAGGCTGTCACTGTAGATGCGGTAAGCTGTGCTTTCTTTTGCAAAGACCTTGCCGGTTCTCTAAGGTTGACTGTTGTTGCAGTACGTCTGGTGTTTTGAGACCAGTCTGAAGATCATTTTGTGCTTGCCCTGTGTAGCAGTTCTGGTAGATGGATGGCCATGCTTCCTGCAGACTGTCAGCCAGGCCGACCAGTGTTTGTTGTGTTGCCATGTATGTTTTGTTCTGCACTGCTGTTCTTGTATGCATTGCAAGGTGTGAGCATGCATCCCTCTTTTATTGGTTGGCTGAAGTTTTCAATGGCTGGTGTTTCCCTATTGCAGACAATGGACATGACCCTCAGCCAGGTGTATGAGGCACTCGCAAGCAGCACAGTGGCAGCACCTACTCAGCCTCATTCACTGTCTACAATACAAGAGATTGTTCTTCCACCAGTCAAGTCAGTTGTAACTGCAAAAAGATCCATGTTCACAGGCCTCCAGAAGAACATTGTCAACTAACTTTGACACAGATGATCAATTTGGCGCCGCAATAGCACAGGTCTCCTTAGGATGTTAGCTCTGTTTTGTACCGCGTTGTTTGCTTGCAATTAGCAGTGCTATGCTTGTGTACCATTAGTGTAGCCACATCAGTGCTGTGCCACTAAGCAAATTGCTTAGTGTAAAGAACAGCTTGGATGTATTCATATTGTGGGCAGGTCCTGCTTTTGCTAGTATCTTTGATAGTGGAAAGTGTTATGCTTCTGTGTTTCCTACAGCTACTGAGTATTATTACGTGTTTTCAATTAGGTATGTATGGCATGATACAATACTGACCTGTACCAGACTTTTCATCTGTGGTATGAGCTATGATATGGCTGATGCATATTGTTTTAGTTTTGCATATTGGACTGGGAGGATTGAACACAAGCTAACTTGCTGCAGCATTAACCTGTACTTGCTAAGGCTGTTGTGGCATGCACCAACTTTCCCATATATTTGTTGTATGGTGTTTGCTTGACCTTCAGGGCTGTAAACGCAGGCTGCATCATGCAGTGCAGACCTGCAATGCTGACTTCAGATATAGCTGGTGACATTGCTGTGATATGCTGTTCTACACGACGCTGTAAACTCAGAGTTGCGACCGCCTAGTACTGTACTAGGCGGTCGT
>JAABUP010000293.1_pt1 | contig 112607 bp, 183 predicted proteins | sample 5559201 | NCBI WGS metagenome assembly JAABUP01 (sample SAMN10711887, study PRJNA513373) | rock metagenome | isolation source: Antarctica rocks | place: Antarctica
GTGGCGAGTCCTTCCTCCTCCCCCACTCCCTCCCCCACTCCTGGTGAGCAATCGCTTCCCCAATCTTCCCCAAATGCATGGGCAAGGACAGTATCTTTGCCCCGTTTGTATGCAAGACCCTTTTCTGTTCTCCATGCCCCTGCTTGTTTGGCCACAGCACTGTCATTCACACCACCCATCCTGTGCATTACCTGCACTACTCCCCCATTCCACAGCAATGCAGCAGAATGTGACCAAGCTTGCACCCATGCCCTATTGCAGTCCCCACTGCAGGCTCCCCACCTCCAAGTCCCCTGGCCACCCCCACTCCCACCCCCACACCTTCTCCAACTCTCAGCCCTACCCCTGCATCAGTTGCCACGCCGGCCCCAACTGTTACCCCTGCTCCAAGTACCACCCCTAGTCCTGCTGCAGTCGTTTCCCCCAGCCCTACCCCTACACCCACCCCTACTGCCTCACTGGTTTCTTCACCAGCGTTGACCACGACCCCCAGTCCTTTGGCAGCATCCCCAATTCCTAGCCCTGCTGTGACAGCCTCACCCAGTCCTGTTGCAACCCCCACCCCTAGTCCTGTGGTTGCAGCAGTGCCACCCAGTCCTGTTGCAACAGCGTCAATTAGCCCTGTTGCAACACTGGTCTCCACTCCTGTTGCAACCTTGTCACCCAGTCCTATCGCAACAATATCACCCAGTCCTGCTGCAACAATGACTCCTGCCCCTACAGCAACAGTTGCCTCCCCTCTGACTGCAGTTGCAACTGCAACACCCACACCCACACCTTCCCCAACAGCTGCTCCAACACCTTCTCCCACAGCTTCACCAGCAGCTGCCACAAGTCCTGCTGTTACAGCTGCTCCTACTGTCACACCCACACCTGCTGTAACCCCAGGTCCAACCCCAGGTCCAACCCCAACTCTCACTTCAACTCCAACCAGCAGCCCTGTACAGCTGTTACTGTCGACAGCCAACACCACAGCCACTGTTTCTCCCTCCCCTGCAACCATCACCACGTCACAGAGTGTGTCTGTGCCAGCTACAGCCCCTGCAAGGTCGAGCAACATCAACGCTACCACCCCATCCAGTGTTGATGTTGCTCCTGTACCTGGTGAGCCTCCGGGCTGGCACCCTCTTGCACGCTTTTTCCTTTCCCCCTCCTGCATGCAACCAGCACCATTTCTCTGAGCTGCCTGCAACCTGACGTTATGGCTCCATGCTAGGTCCCCTGTGCATGCTTCAAAGCCCATTTGCCAGCTTTTGGCATGCTGTGCATTAACTGTCTGCATCGCCACCAGCTGCAGTCTTGGAGCTTTTGGGATGCCTCTTATGCGTCTTCAGGGCATCATTTATAGCCCTAGCTGCACCTAATTACCAAGAGCCTCTGCCTGATGCAGTCCTGCTCCCTGCACAGATTGCCATTGTACATGCTGGTCATCATCCCTTACTCTTTTTGATGGATTCCAGTTTTGAGAGTCCCCTGCCAGCTTGGCCTACCCCCTTCAACCCCATGCTTACTTGCTCATTTTCTGGCTGCCCTTGGCCTACAGCTGGCCTGGCAATGACCTGATGGCAGCTGTAGCCTATCTGGTGTCATGTGCCTATAACTGCATACGAAGTTGCTATCAAGAAGGTCATGGTGCATCACTCCTTAGGACAGCCCACCATCTCAGATGTAATTTTGCATGTTGCATAGTTGGTTTATCATCCTATTCAAGCGATGCAAGTCTTCTTGCCCCTTTTTGCATATCGCGCCATTAAGCATGACTCTTGATTAAAACAGGATGTCATCTCTTTGTTGATCTGTACAGTAAGCTGAATTGTGCAAGTTCCATCTGGAGTGGAACTGCAGCCTCTGTGTGAAGGACAGCGAGTCTTACAGCATGTTACGCGGATGCAGGAACACCAGCTCAAGCTCCCAGTTCCAATACAACAGCGCATGGCCCTGCACCATCAGCCAGTAACTATGGTAACTCCTCAACTACATCCACAAGCTCCACAGGTCCTCCCCCAGATGCAGTGGTTCCACTTAGCTTCCCCTTGCAGTCCCCTGCTCATGTCCCGCTGCAGCTTGTCTCATCCCCAGATCTTGTTTTCCAGTCCCCAGCTTTGAATGCATCCCCTTTCTTTTCTGCAGCAATCTCAAGTAAGCGCACCAGCGACGTCTGTTGCTGCTTCCCCATCCCCACCTCTTACGTCTACCTCCCCTGCAGCAGCTCCTGCCTATGCTCCTACTAATGCCTCTGCTGCTGCGCCATCAGCACCACACTTGTCTTCAAGTCCAATTTCTGCACCAGCCTCAGCACCAGTTGGTGTGGCTGCAAATGCATCTAGGCCTCAAGTAGTGGTCATTCTGATAAGTGCAAGTGCTCCTTCACCCGGATATGCATCTGAGTCTGTCCTCACCCCGTCTACAGGCTCAGACACCCCCTCCCCCGCCCCCAGTTCCACCACCACCCTCAATGCTTCAGCCCCCGCGCCTGGTGCAGGTTCACCAGCAACAGCCCCAGCAGCTGCTCCTCCAACTGCAGCAGTCACTGCCCCAGTGCCTGCACCAGCAGGCTTGACTACTGGTAGCAACTCCACTCCCCCAGTCCCTGCCCCTGCCACATCTGTGCCTGTGCCTGCACCTTCCCAAGGTACTACAGTACCGGTGCCAGCTCCCTCTGTCTCTGTCAATGCCCCTGTCCCAGCCCCAGGTGCCAATGTGCCCGCCCCAGCCCCAGGTGTCAATGCCCCTGCCCCAGCCCCTGGGGTGAATGCCCCTGTGCCAGCCCCTTCATCCGCCATCCCTGTCCCGGCTCCTGCACAAGGTACCTTGCTGCCCTGTTGCACCTAACGAACACTCAACTGGTGTGCCTGTTGCAAGAGCAGTTTCTGGCACACTTGTTGCTGATTATTTTGCTTTACTTTGATTTGCGAGACAGGCAGTTGCTGTTCACCGACGTTGAGGACACAACTGGGCCTTGCCGTAACTATGACCTTGCCAGGTGAACTTATGACAGGGGCCAGTTGTGTCCTCAACATTGGTGGACAGCAATTGCCTGTGCCCATAATCACAGTATATCAACAAAGGCCGTGTGCTGATGTGCTAAGTGCATGCAGGAGTTCCAGCACCAGCACCATCTGAATCAGTAGCAGCACCTGCACCAGGCACTGTAATCGAAGCCAATGGCACAGTGCTGGCGCCGGCGCCAGCAGCAGGGGCACCAACTGCCAGCGGTCTGCTTACAAACTCAAATGCGCAGAGCCCTGATGCAGGAGGCATAGCAGGCATCGAAAGCTCCAACACGACAGCAGGGGTTCCTGGCCTGGCACCAACCCCCTCCACAGCTGTGGCGTCAGCTGTGCCAACCCCTGCTGAAGCTGCCCCAGCTGTGGCGCCTAGCACCACCACCACCAGCACTGGTGCAGTGGTGCCGGCATTGGCACCTTTGTCATCCACAACCAGTCAGTACCAGAGTGTGGCTGATGCCCCAGCATCATGGAACAGCAGTGCCTATTCTACAGCCACTGTGCAGATAACAGTGACCAACACCAGTGTGATTGGCTTCGACACTCCTACCCAGACAGCGCTGTTGAATGCCTTGAACAACTACCTGCAGGCAGAGGGCTACTCCAAGTTCTACATGGGCCTCAATGGCATCTCGGTGAGCGGATGTTCTGGATTTGCTCAACGATCCAACACATGTACAGCACAACATGTTCCCTGGCACACCTGCTGCTCTCATGTCTTTGCCATACGCATGCAGTTTTGCGCTGCACCATGCCTTTGCACGGCTGGCCTAAAATGACCCCATGCGCGTGGCATAATACCCTGCGTAGTGATTGGTCCCCAACTGTCATGCTGTTGAATAGCATTGTTACAGCTCAGATGCAGAATCTCTTGTTTTGCACTTGCAACAGACATTACTTGTCTTACCACAGCCTGCTCAATGCGCCACTTGAGTGTGTGCAGGGTGCAGTGGCTGTGGTGCAAGCCTCGCCAGGAGCAGCAGCAGCAGCACCCGCAGAGGGCTTACCCCCGGGCCTGTCTGTCACCGTGGTGGTCACCCCAGTGGACAACAGCACAGCTGCTACTCCCTTGACTGCGCAAGCCTCTCCTGCACCTGCCAGGCGACTCCTGGCTGACACTGTCACCAGCTCTGGCACAGGAGTGGATGTCAACATCACCATCACTGCGCCGGCATCTGACATGAACAACATCACTGCCCTTGTGTCACAGGCTGTCCAGAGTGGCCAAGTGCAGCAGCAGCTTCAAGCAGCTGGTGAGCCCCGGCCTCATGACTTGCCATCAGCAATGGTCATTGCATGCTGCATCACTGGGTGTCCAGCAATGTTATTGGGGCCAAGGGATGACACTGATGCCTGCTTAATCCTGTCACATCATCAAATGCAGATGTCAAACCTGTTTGCTCCTTCAGAGCTTATGTTTGCGTTGTTAGAGCTTTGCCAAACTGCGTCAGACTTGTGGTGCAGGTGTGAACATCAGCCTGACGAGGGTGAATGTAGAAGTGGTCATAGCTGGTTTGCCTGGCTCCGTAACCGTCCCAGCAGTCAGCAGCCCTAGCGCTGTGGCTGTGCTACCCCCCTCACCCCCAACTGCTACCTCCAAGTCAGCTGGGGTGCCCATTGGAGCTGTGGCTGGTGGCATTGCCGGTGGCGCTGTTGTCATTGGTGAGGCAGGACCCTGCTTGCCATATCTGCACATGCTGTCACATGGCTTCTCAAGCTTCTTTGCTTGTGTCATAAGCAATTTTGTGTATATTCGGCATGAGCGCAGTTGCTTCATTGCGGCACCCTTCATCTCGGTGACAAAGCACTGATGTTTGCATGCATGTCAGCTGAGGGAATGTGGCCATTGTATGGCTTTACCTGTTCTGCTTGCCTGTGTTGTCACGACTGGTCTGCTAGTTTTGACTGAGCTCATGTCCGGTGGTGTTGGTGTGATTGATGTGCTAATCTGTGACTTCATTCATGTCTGGTGTTTCTGCAGGCGGAGGCGCCCTGTTGACGTGTCTGCTGTGCAAGCGCCGCAGACGGCGCAGGCAATGGACCAAGGACCTGGAAACTGCCAAGGCCAGCTACACTGAGGACCCCAGAGGCTCCAGTGACAGTGGCTCCTCAGGCAACTCAGGCAGGCCTGGTGGGCTGGGCAGGAAGGTGGCTGCCTACATGCCTTTTGGAACAAACAGCAACGAGAGCGTGGATGCTACCCCCCATGCTAAGCATGCCACGCTGGACGACAGCTTCGCTGGCATCTCCAGGTTCAAACCTGACGGCACTCTGAAGGTGAATGCTCCCAGGCTGCAGCTGATCAGCAGCGCAGCACCGGGGCATCAGATGGGAACAATTCCTGAGCGCAAGTCCTACACGGCTGAGGCAGACAGCGTACATCTTCACGACACTGCCAACCTGCTGGACTCCCACAGCAACAATGTTCAGACAGCGGCAGATCATGCTCTGCTGTCACCAGTCTCGCTGTTCAGCTTTGGCACACCTGTCTCACGCAATGGCCAGGCTTCCATTGTGGACCCATTCAGACCGGTTGGCATGGTCAGCAGGCCCAGCGAAGGCAAGCTATCTTCAGATGGCAGTGCAAATCTAATGCGAGGTGGTTCTGGGGACCAGCTGTTGGGGGTTCATGCCTCTGGGGACTACTCCGACAGGTTCCAGGAGCTGGCTGTTGAGCCCATAGCATCCAGAAAGGGCTCAAATGCAAGTGGCCGTCAGTACTCTGGCAATGTTGATGCCAATCTGTGGTCAGTTGCGTGGAAAGATCTGGAGATACAGAAACAGATTGGCGAAGGGTCCTTTGGCAAGGTGTTCCTGGCCAAATGGCGTGAGACGACTGTTGCTGTAAAGCTGCTGACATACACTGGAGTGTCTGGCAGTCTGGAAGACAATGATGAGTTCTTCAACCAGGGCATGAACGTGCTTCTGAAGGGACTAGAACAGGTAAGGCATCACGTCATGTGCACTCTTACCACCTGTTTCCTCCTGATTCATCTCCCCTGTTTGCTGCTGGTATCTGCTCATCACCCATTTGAGTTAGTCACAGGCAAGGCGATTGAATGTTGCTGAACAGCACTGATATGTGTCAGTGCAGTAGTGATGGATTGGCTGCTGTGCTACAGCTTCAGCAGCATAGTCTGTTTGGTAATGCCATGTGTGAACAGTGATGATGTGAGGCTGATCAGGAGTGCGACTTGTGTTCTGCAGGAAGCCGGCATGATGGCATCGATGCGGCATCCAAATGTGGTCATGTACCTGGGGGTGTGTCTGCAACCCCCTTGTGTGGTGACAGAGTACTGTGCCAGAGGCAGTTTGAATGATGTCTTCAAGCGAGCGCGAGCCACGCCTGCCTTGGCTGCTCAGCTTGACTGGGGCCGGAGGTGTGCCTCACATCCCTCACAGAAGTGTCATTCTTTTGTTGGGCTTTCTGGCATTTGAACAGCTGGTTCTTGCTGTGTACAGTCAGTGCAGAGTCTGTGCTTGCAAGAGAACATGGCAATGCTGGAGTGGTTCACCTGTCCATGCAAGATGCATCAACAGCAATGAAAAAGCAGAGCATCATCAACTGGCTGTCAATAATCTGTGTGCTGTGAGCTTACCTGTGATTGAGTGGTGGTGGTGTGCAGGTTGAACATGTTGCTGGATGCGGCCAAGGGCATGATGTATCTGCACAGCAGTGAACCTCCTGTCATCCACAGAGATCTCAAGTCACCCAACCTTCTTGTGGACAAGCACTGGAGGATCAAGGTACCTCCTGCCCCTCGCTGCCTCCACTATGCTGCTTCCTGCTGCTATGCATGTTGCAACCTGCAGCGTGATGACAGTGAGCTGCAGATGGAGCTTGACCCAATGATCTGTATGTAACCCCTGTCTCACCCTGTGTGTGTTCTGAAGCTGGACCAACCTTTGTGAGATGTGTGAGTTGGTGCGCTGCAGGTGTGTGACTTCAACCTGTCACGAGTGATGGAGGAGTCGGCTATTTTGAGCAGCATGGCAGCCAGCAACCCTCGCTGGCTTGCACCTGAGATTCTGTCTGGCCGTGGCTACACCTTCAGCAGTGATGTGTACAGTTTTGGAGTGATCATGTGGGAATTCCTGACATGGCAGATCCCCTGGCACGAGTGCGGCCCCTGGCAGGTGTGCACTCACATCACATTCTCCTGTCAGCACTGCTTCACAACTGCATCTGCAACTGCTCTCTGTGGTTAATCTGTGTCTGGGCAGAAAGTGTGTTATTTCGTCGCAGTGGACAGCACAGTGCATTATTTTAGACTGCATTTTCAAGATAGCGCACCTGCTTGTTACGCAGTCTGCAAGCTCCATTTGGCATAAGACATGCCACATCACTCACCAAAGCAGCACCTCACACACTCTCTTCACAAGCTGTTCAAAAGGTGTATATTGGTTGTTTCCTGGGTTCATGCGCTGAGGGAAAGTACATGCAATCCATTTTGTCTTTGTCATCTTGTTTCGTTGCTGGTGACAGGTTGTGGCGTTGGTGACTGAGGGGGCGCAGCGGCCTGAGCTGCCAGCACCGGAGGACCTGCCCGGCACTGGAGGCTTTGCTGGCTACTCTGAGTACATCATGCTCATGGAGCAATGCTGGGACCAGGACCCTGCTGCACGCCCAACCTTTGCACAGGTCACACCCCCCTCCCCTCCCCACCCTCCCTCCACAATCTGTGGCCTCAATCTGTGGGGACACTTCCCTTTCACGATGTTCTCGTCTGTGCGTAAAGAATATTCTTGTATGCTTTTCTACTTTCAAGTTTCCTGTTGTGTCGTGGCCCTACTGCTGGTTCCCAGTGTGATACGCTGACATTGTGGTGCTATTTTGCAATCATGTGTGTCTGGCCTGTTGCGATGCAGGTCAGGTAGGATAAGTTAAAGGGTTCAGCTCCGTCCCTGGATGTGCAGGATGTGTCAGCCTTATCAGTATTAAATTTGATTGGATGCTGTGTATGAGATCTGCTGGCATCTCTTTCCATGTGCTGCAGGTCATCACGGTGCTGAGGAAGATGCTCGCTGCTGAGATGAGAGCCAAGAGCAGCAACAATGCTGAGCTCAATCCGCAAAAGTCTGCGTCACCATCTGCCTGAAGCAAGTATCTCTGCAGCAAGGCAGTCTTTCTCTCATCCAACCAGGGCACATGCAGCCATGTGTGCTGAGTTATCAGAGTTGCAAAATGTTTATGGACTGGTTTTGGGGGTTCTGTCATTTGCCGTGACTGGCTGTGTCTTTGAGGGGAGCACAGCTGGTCAGGGGCATGGCAAATAGTACATCAGGTCGCAGAGGGTTTCACAAGCAGATTGCAGCGCAGGGTGAGACGCAGAATTGTGTGAGCAGCATGTGACATATTGAACATAGCAACCGTCCTTCCTGACCTGCCAGAGCTTTTGTACATTTTCTTTTCCTACCTGTATATTCCATCAGCTAGCTCAATCAACCCTGGATAGCCAATGTACTGACGTGATTCGGATGACAAAGTTGAGTCTAGGTTGACATATAGGTGAGTAGTTGAATGTGATCAGACACAATGTGATTCGAGAGGAAGCTGTGCATCTGGCACTTTTTATCTTAGCAGGGTAGGCAGTGGCGTGGTTGACATTATCCACTCCTGATACTGTTTGCAGTGTCTGCAGATGTCTTTCAGCTGTTTTGCATGTCCAGAATAACTCTTGATAGCTTGTAAGCCTGCCATGATGCAAGACAGGTTGTTCGAGAGCCAACAAATGACGAAAAGCTTGTCTGTTGCAAGTACGCATGCCTTGCCCCAGTACTGGCTATCGTGGCACCATGCCACTCTTGCAGGCTGGTTAACTTCGTTTGCCAGCAGAAGTGTTTTGTGGGCGCCTCTGTTGGAGTCTGGCAGCTTCGAGTTTGATACAAGCAGCTTACATTCCTAATACAGATAGATGGGGCTTCTTTGCAGTGCGCTTGACACATATTCTGGTAGAGCACATAGGCAGGTGGCAAGGTGGATTTTGAATCGAGCATGCGGAAGTCAGCACAGAGTACCTGTGTGTATACGTCTCTTGGTCTATGGTACAGTGGTGCAGCTGCTCACTGACAGTAACAGCTTGAGCACAGAGACTGTCTCTTAGCAATGCCACAGCTAAATAGTTCAAATTCGTCAGTGACATCAGCAATGAGTTATATGCAGCCACCTGTCATGATGTGCAGCATCAGACTTGGTGTCTCATAGAACTATGCATTGACAGCTCACATTACGGATGGGGATCTCGGCAAGACTGCCGAAAGTCTGAAGAGTCCCGTTGGAGACTTCATGCAGATTATAGTCAAAGTGCAACAGCTCTTCACAGTGGACTGATGCTCAAGCAGCACAAATGCAACCGTTATCGTGAAACTGGTTTTGGAACGGAATGGCACTGGTCAAGGCATAAGGTCAGGGGTAGTCAACAGCAGAAAGTACATCAATGAAAGAGTCATAGCCATTCTTGGCTTCCCAGTGTACATAATAGCAGATACATTGCTGCGGCCTACAGCAAAGCAGTCTGAGCAGAATGAGTGGTGTGACTGTCACGCCACTGGTTTCAATACTGGCAGCTCATATCCTGCAAAAACAGGGATGAAGAATCTTACTAGACAATGTGGGAATATTCATTAATGAAAGTGCTTATGCTATCATCTGGCTTCCCTGAATAGATGCTGTTGCCACATCAGCAACATAAAGGAGCAGTTATGCACCCATCTGACACCAAGCTACTGCTCCTATGATGATTGCACTATTGCAGTGTAAGCTATTGCCAAGGCAGCCTCAGTGCCTCAGCTTGACAATGATGGCTGTCATGTTGTCACATCCCACGCCCTGGGTCTCGCTAGGATTAGATGCTAGACATGCGTCCAAAAGCTCACTGGAAATGATTTTCAGGTCGCGGTCTTGTTGCAGCCTCTGGGAAACAAAATCACAGGCCTGTTGATTGGTCATTACATCCCATACTCCGTCGCAGGCTAGCAGGAAAAAAGGGTCGTCGTGCGTGAGCACAACATGCTTTACGTCTGGCTCTGCTGTGATGATCTGCTCGTTGGCTGGCAATCCAGAATTGGTTTTGTACTTCAAGTCCCCTATGGCTCTAGACAGGTTCAGATTGCCATTGACGCGTGTGACACCTCCAATATTACTGAGGAAACCGCCAGCTGCCATAATTCTGGACCTTTCACCCTCCTGACCAGGCTTGTGATCTTCTGAAAGTGCAAATGCTTGACCACCTCGGCACAGGACAGCTCTGGAGTCACCAGCGTTGGCAACATAGAGGTCATTGCCATGCAGAACTGCCACAACAGCTGTGCAGCCAGCCTGCAGCTGAGCCACAGCTGGTGGGTTGGAACCGTCTGGCTCTGGGACTGTGCTCTCAACAGCAGGTGCGGTTGCTTCTATGGCAGCTGAGGATGAACCGCCTGGTTTGCTGACCTTCCTTGATCTGTGCAGCTCCAGAAGCTGTCGCACTTTCTCAAGAGTTCCAGCACTGTTTGTGCCCCCTTCACCAGGCTCGTTGCCTGGAACCTCTGACGCCGAGAGTGCGGCCCTGAGATATCTCTCATCTTGCAACAGGAGATCCATCCGATGAAAAACATCCACCAGAGATTCCTGCAACTTGCCCTCTGAGTAGTTGCGGCTCTTAGTCAACTCATCAGCCATGTACACTTGGCAAAACTTCGCCACCTCACTGCAGACAGCATGAAGCAGGTCAGCCCACTTGCTGTGTAATAGTGCTTGACTACCCAGCTTACAGTGAGACTTGGTCTGCTGCAATAGCACAAGCAGAATACGTCGAAGCAAATGACTGTGAAGGCACCTGCCGCCGTGACCATCGAAAACACCAAACATGGCTGCGCCTGGTGCTCCCCCAAGTTCTATCGTAGCGATGTGAGCGTCTTCCATCGTTCTTCGCCACCCCTACAGGATACACACGCAATTGCTGACGGTGGCAAGAAAAATTATGAGTCTCCAAGCAGACGTCTTGTGCAGCAACCCTGAGGCATCAGGTCGGCCAAACAGGCATACCTGCATAGAGGCTCCGCCGTAGATCACATCAGGAGAAGAACCCTCAAAAAACTCCTTATTCGTGACTGGCGCTGATAGATACGCGCCCATGTAGATACGTGTCGAGAAATCACAAAGTTTGCAAGGCCATCTGATGCAATGAAGCGATACGAAAGCTCAACCTGCTATTGCTCAGCGAATGCCGAAACATCCACCTTGCGACAACTCTCGCTTCTAGGCTCAAGTGTCTTGTCAAACTATTGGTAGCACAAGTCACGCCAAGACGACCTTGATTTCTCCGGTAGTTGGCGCCGGCATGAAGGGTATCGTGAAGTGCTGACTGGTTCTTGTATGCTGGCTTAGAGCGTATTGCTCAGCTCATACGGCCCGGCTTTGCCAGCTGGCTTTGGTGGGGTGGGGCATTTCAACCCCTCGCAGGCCCCTCAAACAAACCGCCCCGCCCTACAGCAGCCCTATCTGGTCGCACAGCAAAGCGAAAGTGCCTGGCTTGACTTGATCAAGCGCTAGTTGGAGTCGTCACTGGCAGAATGTCCTGCTTTACAATGACTAGTCTTCAGAGCTCTCTCCCCACTATAAGACCGTTTCACAGCGTTGCTCAGCGACCGCACACTGTTCCATGTTTCTCTGGTTTCAGCAGACCTGGTCGGCTTCCGCTCAGATCAGAGAGTGAGCTGTCGAGATTGCCATTGCAGTCACTTGTGTATTCTGTGTTCTAGTGCTTACCACCTCGGTGTCTTCAGGCTATGCACCAAGCCTGTTAAGCTTTCCACAGAATGGCTGCAAGTGGACGGCTATGCGACATGGCAACAAGAAAGCAAAGCTGGGACGACCTGCCGATCAGCGAAAGGCATTACTCAGGTCTTTGACCACAGAGCTTTTGCGTCATGGCAAGATCAAAACAACCAAGGTATCCTTGTCAGGAAACCAGACAACAAGTTACTTTGCATGAGCTTTTTTCATGCTGCTCTTTTGTGAGGCATCACAACGGCAAATTGCGCTTGCAGTATATCTTGCTTGTTGTCTGTATAGGTCAAGGCCAAGGCAATGCGAAAACCCGTTGACAAAATGATCACACTGGCAAAGAATGGTACCTTGCATGCACGGCGGCAGGTAAGCATGTGATTGTGTACTCTGTGAATTTAAAAAGTGTTGTGGCGATGCTGCCTAACAGTCGTGTGCAGACAGCAACTTCTGCCAACAGTAGCGCTTCCTCTCTGCAGGCACTTGCGTATATATATGACAAAGCCATAGTCACTTCTCTCTTTGCTCAAGTACCCCAAAGGTACAGTGACCGCCCAGGAGGTTACACCCGTATCACTACAGAAGCCCAGTTGCGGAGGGGCGATGCAGCAGAAATGGCCACAATAGAGCTAGTGTAGTTGACCATAGCCGTCTGCAGACCAGCACTCCTGACGCTCACTCATTACAAACAGCACACATGTTGGCAGTCAGTGGCAGCCAGAAACATGATTTTGCACAGCTGAACTGCAGCATTGCCAATTTGCACTATTTGATTGGTGGATGCAATTAAATGTGTACTTGTCTAACATTTATTGACCTTGTTGCTTCTGCAAGTGTCATACATGTTGTGACAAATTCGAGGCCTCCAGGCATGCCACATGCCTCTCGTACAGGCACTATGGTCGTGCAAGTTCTCACGCTTCTTAGCCTGTCTCCATTAGAATGTTACCATTGGCTCAAATGCGAGATTCCACAGCTCAAATTGTTTTATGCTGTGTCTTACAATTTTGTCTTGGATTCAAAAATTACTGTCGTACCATTGTCACAAGTCTGTGATGTTTCAATGCGTACTGTCACTGTTGTGTATCCGCAAATCACTCTACCCAAATCATGCTGCAAGCTGATTTCAAGAAAATTGGGCAAATAGCTTTCATTGCATCTCATGCCTTGAGTAAGCAACCGGCAGCAATGTCACACACTGCCTTGTGCAGCATGTGAAGCTACCAACCAGGTGGTGCTGTGCCATATGTGTCTTCAAGCCACCATGACGATGCGTGCAGCAACATGTAACATAAGATTACGAACCATGTGTGCAAGGCAATGCACGTTGTTGTCAAAAAGGCACGCAAACTGAGCACAAAACATTCAAGAGTTGAATGCACCTAGGGCTACCAGCCAAAATTGCCTGAGCTGTCTCACAATGCAGCAATCATGCCACTGCAAGACTGTAAAAGGTGTCATCAGGCAACGGTCACAGCTGCCTGAGAGCTGACATAAGCTTGTCTGTTTGCTCAGGTTTCCCAACTGAGATTCTGATGAAGCCAGCCAAATGGCGTTGGGCATAGTGGCGAACCATGATCCCTTGCTTTGCCAGGCCCACCTTGACTGCTTTGGCATCATAACCATTGGTCACATTGCAAAGTATGAAATTAGCACAGGATGGGAAAGGTTGCAGGAATGAGATGCTCGATAAATCTGTCATCATGCGCTGTCTTTCATTGACAAGCTTCTCCCGCACATCCTGAATAGGCACACTATCCTTGTATGTTTCTGCCAGCACAGGGCTTGACAGCACGTGCAGTGATCCACAACGCACAGTGCAGCAACGGAAGCTCTGCCATGCTGTATGTATGAGACATCTCAACGTCGCACCAAACATAAATCCACAAAGGTTTGGTGTGGTGTTGCTTGTGCTGAGCTTACCAGCAGGTAAGCCATGTTGCTAAGAGCAGCACATGCTGCTATCTCTGAAGCAGCAGACACATTGTACGGTTGCTTTGCTCTCCACAAGAAGTCTATCATGCCTAAGGGGAAGCCGCCAAATCCAACGCGGATGCCTGCCAGAGCTGCACTCTTGCTGAAAGTTCTGAGAACCACAAGGTTGTCATAATCCTGGACCCACTTGATTCTGGATGGTTCATTGGCAAACTCTATGTAAGCCTCATCCAGTACCACCAGGACAGGTAGCTGCAAAATAGCTTTCAGCTCTGCCTCTTGTATCAGACTGCCATCTGGATTGTTTGGAGATGTCAAAAACACAATCTTTGGGCTGTACTGCTGGACTGCTGCTGTTATGCCTGCAATGCAGACAGGCATGTCAATGCCTGGTTACATCAGCCCTTATGCAAGTGACAGGTATGGATGGAGGGCTAAAGCTTACCTTGCACATCAATGCTGAAATCGTCATTTCTGAGCACTGTGATCACTTTTGCGTCATTGACAGCAGCGTCAAACTTGTACATTGTGAAGGTGGGCGGACAGTCTAATATGCTATCACCAGGATCAAGCACACATCGCATGAGCAAGTCTATCAACTCATCTGCGCCACAGCCCACCTGCACAATACTTCTCGTTCCCATTACATCAAACGTTTCAAAGTTTTATCAGGCAACTCCTGCACAATTACCTCATGTACTACATGAACAATCAGCATATCTCCTAAAAGCTGACTAGCGCACAAGCCAGGCAAGCAGCATAGCATTGCACTTAGACTAGGGATTGACCTACCAATAGGTTCTCCATGGGTATATTATTTAGCTTGGACAATGCCGCTCGTAAGCGCCTGGTTTCAGGATCTGGGTAGATGTTGGGAAACTGCATGTTGCCCAGTGCCTCAAGAACCTCTGGAGGTGGACCATACGGGTTCTCATTTGCGTCTAGCTTTACTATGTCGTGCGGGTCCATTCCCATCTGCTTGGACAGAATTTCAAACGGTAGGATGGGAGTGTATGGCTCCATATTTAGCAGGTGAGACCTGATGAAGTTCTTGCCGGATACGGCGACCGGAGCTGCTTCTGTAACAGATTGTGCAGCTCCGCACTTTGACAATGGTGCATGTTTTCTGCCGCTGCTGGAAGGTTGACAAGGCATTCTGTCGTTTGCCCTGCTGCAAGGCAGCTCTGAGGCCCACTGTGCAGTTTGCAGCATGTGCGTGGGGCACAGCATTCTGGCCGTGCTCAAGTAGGGATCGTCGAAGCTCGTTGCGCAGCTGCCAACAAACAGCAATTGACTTGTTGACCTAAGTTGAGCCGTATAACAATTAGTCACAGCAGCGCAGCACGAGCGCAGCGTGAGCAAGTTAATCGCCAAGCACAGCCGCGCAATGGCCCCAACGCATGGTCGCGCAATGCTGATTGTCTTGCACCGTCGACCTTACCATTCTTGCGATCATTGTGGCACGCCCTGAGGTCGCTTAGTTGTGTCGTCAGACACCGCACGCAGCTGTTGAGAGCTTGTCCTGCCTTATCCAATTTTATGGATCGTAGCTGGTAACGCCATTGGCGAAAGCTATGGCAGTCAAGCATTGTTTGCACTCCGTGACAGTCGGACCTGGCCGGCAAGGTAAAGTGAGCGATCCAACCCGATGCCAGGTAACTTTTGCTGCCACTTTGAACGTCGATTATGTGATATGTAACGTCTAAGCTGGTCCCACAGGCATTCGCTCATGTTCAAATTCGAAGAGCAACAGAAACAGCTGACTTCCGAGCTGCTGCCTTTCTGAGAGCAGCAAGCTTCTACAAATACTCTCCTGATAGGTCTCAGTATGCAGCCAGGGTAAGTGGCTTCTGCCAAAAGCACCCCTGCCCTGCTTTGCCCAAGACTGGACATGGAATCTTTACTACACTTGCCAATGTCTTGGCTGGCTTTGCAGATTCATCAGCGCATGAAAGGAGATGCAGAATGGGCAGCAATTGAAGCCAAAGTGTCAGGAAAGGACACCGACTACAAGGTAATGCATGACAAGCTGCACAGTGAGCAGTGATCTGGACAGTGCACCTCTGGATGTCAGGCTCTGGACGCATACATTTAGAGCTTTGCAGCCAAGACAGAGTACTTGTGCATAATCAAGGTCATGCTGCACATGCTGCCAGGACTTGGCAGTGTCTTGTTACATTGCCACTGTGGATAATGATGAAAGCGGTCCCAGTACCACAGCTGATGCAGGGTACCTGGAGCCGTCCACTAGATTGCCAGCGCAAGACAGTGCAAGATCTCAGCAGGTTGTTGGAACTCTTGATTTGAATCAAGGTGTGCTATGCTCGAGGCAATTTGACTTTGACATGACATGTCATCTGTGATGCCGGGAGTAGGACCATATCTGACTGGGTCACTCTCTCTGAGCAAGGAAGTTGCGAGTCATGTTATCACTGTAGGGCTGAAACTGCCATCAGAGGAGCTGATTGGGCATCTACCACAGCAATCTTCCATGCTGCAGAGGGCATATCTCTCAAACGTCTGTACTGCAAAAGCGACACAGAGGCAGGTAAGCGGCTTCACAATTTTTGTGTTCTTGCAGCAGATATGACATATGTCTTGGCACTGCCAATTGGCATGTTTCAGCCCTCAGTTACGAGGTTTGCTCTACAGGGAGTTGCAGCTAAGATGATACAAATTGCTGCTGAAGATGCCATCAAGCAAGGTGATTTGGACAGCTTTGAGATGCTGCAGAAATGTGCTTCAGGTGGAGCACAGTATTGCAAGCCAGGCATGCTGCCTGCAGGTGTTGAACGCCTGTACGTGCATGTAGCACAGGACAATCACGCGGCTATGCACTTATATTGCAACCGCTGTGGTTTTCATCGAGAGCAGAGTGAAAGTGAGGGCTATGCCCGTGCACTGTCCAGGCCCCGGCGCTATCTGCTCTGTCAGCAGCTTGTTTGATGGCTTCTTGTGCTGTGCATTGTGCATCTGGCTAAGGAAGCAAAAGCTTCCTGTGACATAAAAGGAAAGCCTTAGAAGAAGTTGATCCTGTTGATCCAGAGCTCGTGAACTCATTGAAGCATGCACAAAGTCCAATGCCATTTCAGTCACGAAGCGTATGACATGTCTGACGTCATTCATATATTCTAATGTATTTGTAGATCTTTCCGGTCTTCATGTCAACAGGTTGTCAGCTTTGACCCAAACCACACTGCTTGAGAGATTAAATGGTCCCCAAGCATGCATTGATTGGCAGAGCCCATAGCGAGGTCTGACAGCATGTATATTCCAAGGCAGATTCTCGAAATTGCACTGCATAACAGAGCATCAAGCTAAATAAGCAGAAGCAACAGGTACATTATCAGCAAAAAGTTCATGTGAAAGGGCATAGAAAATGTGAGTCAACATTGCATGCTCTCATATCGACACCACATCACATCATATCAGCAGAATATGGTCAAGGCATCTGATGCGGCATCTCAGCAAGTTGCAGGTGCTGCGCTGCTTGAGAGATCTCCTGCACTTGCTTGATAGACATTTGACCTACTGTGCAGCTGACAATCTTGCACTAAATATGCATCAGCAACTATAGCACCTGGTAAAGTATCAATTGACTCCATTGCTTGTTGTGTTTGAGTATAGGTCAGGCTCACTTGCAATTGCTGATGAGTTTGTGTGTAAGTTTGATGCATTGAGGGTTGCAATTAAATTTGTCAATTTTGCTGCTGACAGCTTTAACACTTGTATCGTCTGTACTTTACGCACGTGTTGTATACAAGGAAGCTAAATGCTTTGTGAATTTGATTGCCTAGTACTTTAGACGCCTTGCATCAATTTGGGCCAACCCCAGGTTTGGCAGAACCGGCTCAGTAAGCATTCTCTGAGTCAGTATTTTGAGGTCAGTCGACGCAGCTGTCGGAGCAACTGACCTATGCGACCTGCCCGGTCGCGTCGTTCGCTGTACGGCAATCTCGCCGAGGTCAACGGCACGGATGAATCCAGCGACGCCAGCTCGGCAGAAGAGGAGTCTCAGGTACGATCCTTCGTTCACACAGCGACATCTGCACGCACTGTGCATACCACCAAGTTTCATGACAATTACAAACGTGCAGGATGATGATTCTGAGCCACGGCTACGTGTCAAAGCTACTGGCCCTCCGAAAAGCTCAAGTGGGACTGACAATGCCGGTCAATGCAGCGAACAATCAGCTCAAGACAGTTTGTCGGAGTCGAGCTCCCAGGAAGAGGATACAGAATATCAAGTCCAGGACAATGTACGGCCAATCTTGAGCTCACATTATGCTTTGGTGCTTGCTCTGCTTCCAGTCTGTCCTGGTTATTTGCAGCATATGCTTGTCTTGGTAGTCACGACCACTTGTGTGCCTGTAGCTCTGCTAGGCTCAGTGCATAAGTGCCAAGCATGGACTGCTTTGCAGAATGATGAGTGCTGCAGCTCATGTGGCTCAAAAAAAGACTCCGACAAGCTCTTGTGCTGTGAGCTGTGTCCACGCGTCTACCACCTTTACTGCTTGAAGCCTCCACTCAAAGCTATTCCTTCTGGAGATTGGTTCTGTATTCATTGCCAGAAAATTCTGTGCCTTGAACATGTTGAAAAGTTTTTGGCATTCAGGACCAGACTGGTGGTATGCTCTTCTGTTGATGATATTGATCAGTGAGCACCTCACATTGCATTGCAAAAACACATTATCCCATTATATTGACTTGTACCTGACAGCAAGTTGCGCAGCTGCAGCCTCGCTTGTGGCACTGATCTTTTGTTGCTGTTCAATGACTGCATCCATCATGACGTGCAAGTGACAGATATGAAGAGCTCACATGTCCTTCCAGACATTTTGCCAGTTGGCATGCACAGTTTGACAGTAGCTGCAGTGCAGCTTCTATCGTGTCTTTCAGAAGGTGTTTGAGATCAAAGCACCAGCTGCATGCCTGATCACAGCTCAAGAAGGCACAACTGCAGGGTTTGGAAGTTGAAAGGGCTGAAGAGGCAATTACACAGCAAGCGGCAGCAGACTCAGCTGCGCAAGTCAAGAAGCGCAAAGCCACATCCGGCAAATTGCCAATGGCTAGCAAGAAGCCAAAGATGGCATCGGTGCAGCAGCTGCACACGTCTAACTCAACAGAAGATGCCCAGTCACAGTCGGTCAGCCATTCACAGTCTGCCAACCAGTCACAGTCAGCCTACTCTGATGGGCATAAGAGAGCAATCGCTTCAGAACTGGAGGCCAGCTCGCCGCCACAAGATGGGCAGATGTTTAGTGCACAGCAAGATGCAGACCAGGGCAGGAAGGATGCATCGAAGTCATCAATGGACAATGCACGGAGTGCTGGGACATCAGCAGACCTTACAAAGACCTCTGAGGCACAGCAGCTGTCAGTTAGCACCTCATCAGCGTTAGCTGCTGCAGGACAGAAGCAGATGGGATCACCAGAGCAAGACAGTAAAGACAAGGGCAAAGGGTTGACAAGCGTCAAGGAGTACTTTGTCAAGTGGAAGGGCAAGTCATTCATACATTGCTCATGGGTGAAGCATGATGATGTGGTGAAGGTTGCCAAGTACTCAACCGGCTTGAATATGAGGTTCAAGCACTATCAGAGGAGTGTGTATGGCATGCCTCAGGTAGTCTCCTTGTCCAGTATATACCAGGCACCAAGTCAGGTGTGGCATCATTAGTCATCAGCGCCAACTACTTCTTCTGCTGACCAGACATGCATCTGCAGAAGCAGGACTGCAGACAGAGTTGATGCTGCACATGCAATGCCTCTCTGTGTGGCCATGCCAGTTGGATGCTGTGCTCAGGTAGCAACTTCTGGGAAGCTGAAAGATCAGGAAGTTGGTGATATGGTGAATGGGATTGACCCATTGTGGGTGCTTGTGGACAGAGTCATTTCACAACAGGAAAAGAAAGGTGAGAGGGACTGGCATAGCCCACTTCCAAATGCATGTCATGCACGCTGCATGAATCAGACCTTTGGAGGGCTTTGTTGCAGCTGGCATCGACAGCTTGTGAGACAGCTGTGTCAGTTTTGCTGGTGATTTATGCGCTTCCACTACACAATCAGCAACATGCTGCCAGCAGTCATACTGCTTCGTGTTGACTGCTGCAACAGTGCAGCCTGGTGTGCTGAACATGCACTGTGCACAATCTAGAATCATGCTATGCGCCGGCAGACTGTGAGATGAGGTGCAGGCAATGTGCAGTATTTAGTGAAGTGGAAGGGTCTTGGCTATGATGAGTCTACCTGGGAAAGTCCTGCTGATCTCCTGCCAAAGTTCACAGCAGAGCTGGCTCGCTTTCAGGACCAGCACCCAATTGCAAATGAGCTGGATCACAGGAAAAGGTCACGTGCCCAGGTGCAGTTGCATTTGAGCAGAGCTTTCTTCTCGAAGTTTGCACTGCAACCATCATGTTGCCACTTGCTGTGCCTGGGTCACACTTGATGATTGCCTGTAGCTGTGCGTACAGAGCGATGCACTGCTTGAAAATGCAGCATAGTATAAGGTGCAGGCATCAGCATTTGCTTCTGGCTTCTTCTGGTTCATGAACATCTGTGAGCTCCTTGTCTTTCTCCCTGTTGTGCTTCTCCATGTTTTGTGCTCTTGAGCAGGTCAACATGGCTACATGCACGTGCAGGCAAGCACGTCCCAAGCAGACAACAGGAGGTCGGCTGCAGGGCGCAAGGTTGGCAGACGCAAGTATGGTGAGAGTCCAGGCTTCCTAGCAGGCGGGGGCAGCCTTCACCCTTACCAGCTGGAGGGCCTCAACTGGCTCTACTTTGCTTGGGAGCAGCGCAAACATGTCATCCTTGCTGATGAGATGGGCCTTGGCAAGACCATCCAGTCCATTGCCTTCCTGGCTGCGCTCAAGTGGGGTTCACACCCTTCACTGCACCTTCTGCTTGTCACACAAGGGACCTGCTGCCTGTCCAAAGCATGCATGCGCACCACATTCCTGTCATCTGGCCTGCTTCTGCTTTGTGTTTATGGTATGTGCATGTTGTTTCATAGGGACTGGTCTGTTGACTATTGACAGCCCTTGGGAATTGGTTGCTGGACCAAACAGCCAGAGCTTTTGACAACAGGTGAACAGTACAGCATGGCGCATCCCAAAGGAAGTCTGGCTCCCAGTCCATGCTGCTTCAATTATGTGTGGTATAAATATGTACAGGGAGGAAGAGCAGGTCCAGAAACCACATCTAGTGGTTGTACCATTGTCCACATTTCCCAACTGGGAGCGTGAATTTGCCCTGTGGGCACCGCAGCTGAACGTGGTCCCGTTCATTGGCAACCAGGCGGGCAGAACTGTGATCAAAACACATGAGCTGTACGCTGATCCAAGTCAAGTCAAAGGGAAGGCAAAAGCACACAGCAGACATGCTGAGTTGCAGGTCAGTATACACAGCAGCCGATCCTGCAGCCATGTACAGCACTTAGGGCTTGCTTGAGGTCAACTTGCGTCAACAGCTCATGGTCTTGCTCAGCGGGAGACTTCCACACCAGGCAACTGCTTACTGTGCATCCCATTGAAGCAGTCAGAGTGCTTCTGCTAGCAACACAGAACCCAGATGTACAGCAATCAAAGATGCAGGGCCAGCACTAGAGCGTGTGTGTGCAGGCGCGTGTGAAGTTTCATGTGCTGCTGACCACCTATGAGATGGTTGGCTCTGAGACTGGCACTCTGCGCAGCCTGGAGTATGAGACCCTGATCGTGGATGAAGGTCACAGGTGTCATCTGTTTCCATTCTGGCTCTGCTCTGCCCGTCAAGCTCTGTCTTCCTTTTGTTGAGGCAAACTATAGTGCTGATGGGCCGAGCAAAAGCAAGTAGCTCATCTGAATAACATTCCTTGCTGCCAAACTAGCTCATCACAAATGGCATCACATGTCCATATGCTGAGGTGCATGCGAAAGATGGCACTGGATAACCCTGCTCAATGGAAAGGCTGTGCACATCATGTAGATTGTTGGATCTTGCTTTCAGCTTCAGAGCAAATCTGACCTGCAGCTGATCATGCACAGGTTGAAAAATCAGCAGAGTAAGCTGTTTCAGCAGTTGCACAACTTCAAGACTAGGCAGCGCACATTACTGACAGGAACGCCCCTGCAAAACAACTTATCAGAGCTGTGGATGTTGCTGCACTTCCTGGATGCCAGCAAGTTCCAGAGCCTCGAAGACTTCGAGGCAGACTTCTCAGACCTCAGCCATGGGGATCAGGTATGCCTTACTTACAAAATCGCTGCTCACCACCTCTAATGCTTTGCTGCTGCTTGGTGTGCGCTCGTCTGTGTGGTCATGTTTTGGCAGCAACAGCTTCGCAAAGGCAATGCCATCACCAGTTAGCGCAATATGCAGTCTCTTCTGCTCATCATATGGTAGCTGTATGGCAAGTACAAGCATTGGATGTCGTCTACAGCCACCTTGAGACAACCTCTTGAGTGATGGTGCTTGTGCGTTTGCATGTAGATAGCAAAGCTGCATGAGTTGCTGTCCCCTCACCTGCTGCGGCGGCTGAAGAAGGATGTGCTGAAGCAGCTGCCACCCAAGAAGGAGCAGATTGTACGTGTGGAGCTGTCTCCTCTGCAGAAGGACTGGTACAGAGGCATCCTCACTAAAAACTTCCCCAACCTCACCAATGGTGACCTCCTGTAGCTTTGCCGAGTCACCCGTAACTATACCTGACCTGGCTCTGTGACCCATGTGTCCAGGCCATTGCCAGCATGTTCACTCTGAAGCAAAAAAGACTTTTGACTTCAGGCCACGTCAGCATCAATCCTGCTTGAAATCTTGCAGAAAGTGGCTGCAGACAACTATGGCCAATGCTGTCACAGCACAGCATGTCTCTGTCAAGCTGTATGCACATTGCAAGCGAGCATCAACTGATGGGTGCTCCTGAACATGTAGGCAAGCAGACTGGCAGGCTGAAGTCTGTCATGATGGAGCTGCGCAAGTGCTGCAACCACCCCTTCCTGATTGACGAACAGGAATGGCCTGTGACACAGGATCCCAAGCAGTTCCTGCAACAACTAGTGCAGGCTAGTGGCAAGCTAGCCCTCATAGATAGCATGCTGGAGCGCATGAAGGAGAGGGGTCACAGAGTACTCATCTACAGTCAGTTCACCACTCTGCTGGACCTTTTGGAGGAGTGGCTAGCAGCTCGGCAATGGGGCTACCAGCGCATCGATGGCAGTGTGGGCGGCACAGACAGGCAGTCACGCATTGACCAATTCAACAGACGGCCGGCTGACAACTTTGTGTTCCTGCTGTCCACCAAGGCAGGGGGTCTGGGCATCAATCTGGCAAGTGCTGACACTGTCATCATCTACGACAGCGACTGGAACCCACACAATGATCTGCAAGCACAAGCTAGGGCACACAGGCTGGGTCAGCTCAAGCCTGTCATGATCTACAGGTTGGCTGCACCACATATTGCTTTGCACATGACCCCTTACATGACTGCACCTTGTTCCTGGCATGTGAACAACCTGGGCTTGTGAACACAAGGGCTCGTGTCACCTTCAGAAGATGATGTAGAGAGATCTGTGCGTCTGCAGGCTAGTGACCAGGCTGACTATTGAGGAGCGTATGATGCAGCAGACCAAGAAGAAGATGATGCTAGAGCACCTGGTCGTGCACAAGATGAACACTGCAGCAGATCTCAAGCAGGTGATTGTCAGCCTTGCTCAAAGGCGCAACGCCTTTGCTAATTTGCTGCAATGTCACTTCCCTCATGACACATCTGGTGTTCAGCAGACAGGTGTTTTTGCTAGTCATGATTGTGATTCATGGGCAATGATGGTGGTACAGAGCCAAGGCTCATCAGCTTTGACCCACCTCTTGAAACAACTCAGTTGTCTGTGCCATCAAACCGGTCTGGCTATGTTGCTGTAGATGCTACACAATGCTTGTGTTTCCTAATGCAGGATGAGCTGGATGACATCTTGAGATATGGAGCTGCTGAGCTGTTTGCAGATGCAGTAGCTGCCAGTCAGAAAGCACAGCAAGATGCTATCACAGGTGATTGCCATTAACAACCCTGTCTTGCACTATGTCATGACAGTCCCTGCTTGCTGTCAACAACATGGCACAGCCTATGTCCATAGACTGTAGTATTCAAAGGCAATGCCAGCTACATCAGCTTGCCTGTAGCACCAAGCAAGGTGTGCTTTTCTGCACCCCTGTTCAATGCTGTGATTGCACTGACTTGTACAGAGGCTGACGTACTGGACATCTTGTCTGGTGGTGCTGTGATGCTGAACAAAGAGCAACTTTTGCTCTGGACACCCCGACTCCATCTTTGTACTGCAGATCTAAAAGAGGGCGGCGACGAGGCAGAAGGCAGTGCAGGCCTGGCCAACAAGGCCATTGCAGACAAGGCAGACAAGCTCATCCGCCTGAGTGAGCGTGAGCAGGCAGAAGGCAGGACTGGCGGCCAAGCTGGCCAGCGTATCGTTTATGACAATGCTGCCATTGAGCGCCTCCTTGACAGGTGCGCTGCAAGATTGTGATTTGGTGCCTAGGTCTTTCCTATTTGGTGTTCATGAGCTTCCTTTTGCCCAGGAGGCCTGTGCAAGCATTTGACAAGTAATATGACAAGTGGACAGCATTGGGTGATGCATCAAGAAGTGCAGTCGTCACAGGTATGGCCCTGTTGCACCCTGCTAAGGTTTTGAACTATGGAGCGTGGAAAACATTTTACCTTTTGTCTTGGTCAATTCTATCCATGCTTGTTCTTTGCCATTTCAAGGTCAAGTTGACTGCATGCCAGCAAGCAAACACGACCAAGTTCAACATGGTGTGTTGGCTGCAGGTCTGATCTGGCAAATGCAGATGAAGACAAGAGCGATGAGAAGGAGGATGACTTTGTGAAGGGCTTCAAGGTGGCCAACTTTGAGATCATAGACTCTCCTGACAAAGGTGAACGTCACAGCCGATGGTACTGCACTGACTGTCCTTGTCCAGCTCAGTGCTGTCAGCAACACTTCAATTTTTTCACCAACCTTTATTACAGCACAGAAAGCAGACACCACAGGTTGTCATTGCTGCGTTCTCCACATGCCAGTTGACAGATGCACACATTGGGACCGCATCCACTATAAGCTGCATGAGGGGTTGGCCGATCTTCAAGGCGCAGTGTCTCCTTGTGAATGCACATACTGCCTTTAGGAGAGAAGGCAAAGGATGAGGAGGCTGCCCTCCTGGAAGGGCAGGCTTCAGGACCATAAGGTCATGGTCTTGACTTGTGCTGAATGCGTCTGAAAACCGCAAGCTTGGACTACTCTCAGTGGTTCCCCAGAGATTGTAAGCCTCACCAGCAGGAGTGCCTGTCCATGCACATGTACAGCGTTGGAGGTGACAGCTGTCAGGAGCCCTTTCAGCACTCGAAGCTCAATGCCATCATCTGGAATGTCATCACATCGACACAGCAGCTCCACCGCTTGAGCCTATAGCACGTCACAGTGTCAAACGATGTGCAGAAGCAGCTGTGTGACAAGCTTGTGTGCATCCTCCAGATATGCTGTTGTCCAGACAGGGGCTGGTTCTTCCTCTGCCCCTGGTGTCAGTCCATGGCAACAGCAGGCTGTGCAAATGTCCCAATTCCGCCAGCAGCAGCGGCTGATCCAGCAGCAGCAGCTGGCAGAGGCTCAAAGGCAACAGCAGCAGCAACTGGTGCTGCAGCAACAGCAGCGACAGCATCATACCTCACTGCTGCGCCAGCAGCATCAGACCGCTCAGCTGCAGCAACAGCAGCAGCAGGCTGCACGCGCCCAAGCCTCTGCAAGCACTGCTCTGCAGCTGCAGCAGCGACGCATGAGGCAGCAGCAGCAGCAACAGGGCTTACGTCAGCAACAGCTACAGCAGCAGCACAACATGCAGCAGCAGACCATGCAGCAGCACCTGCTCCAGCAGCAGCAGCAGCGGCAGTTGACTGCACAGCAGCAGGTTCAGTCTGCCCTGTCGCGGCAAGCCTCACAGGGGCCAGCAGGACAGCAACCACGCCCGCCAGCTGTTCTTGCCAGTGCTGCTCAGCATGCCCAGTCTAAGCATGCCCAGTCTCAGCCAATTCTCCATGTTCAGGGACAAGTGAGCCTGCCTCCCGGTAAGAGGCATGCACAGCTGCTCAAAATTTGTGCTTCATTGTACTGGCTGCTTTTGTATGGCATTGGCCTTTTTGGCCAGTATGCTGTCATGCGCTGCTCAATTCCCGCCATGCCAGAGTGGTTTTTGTCATCACCTGCAAATTATCGTCATTGCAGGTTGATGAATCAGAGATTGCAAGTGTGCAGCACACTGCATCATGTGACATTGCAATGCCTTGAGCAGCTTGTCTCGCCCAGCATATATCATGTTTTGGTTTGTGCTTTGTGCAGGTGGGCCTGACAAGGCAGGCACCCCCTTGCTGATGGCAATGCACCAGCAGCAGGCTGCCCTCAGGACCGCCTCCTTACCCAGGTCCCCTTCCCTTCCTCGCTCCCCCTCACTCTCCCAACAGCAGGTTGTCATGTCCAATCAACCCTTCCAGCACTTGTCCAGTCAGGTGTCTATTCCGGCACAGCAACATGTGGCAGCTCAGTCCAGTGAGGTGCAGGAGGCAGGGTATCAGCCTAGTCGGTTGCACCAGTCTGCTACCTCACCGCTTGATCCTGCCTTTCGCCTGCTGTCAGATGAAGAGAAGAGTAAGCGGTTGAGACAGTTTCTGCTGGGGGTCAAGCCCAACCTGCAGCCTCTGAGCCTGGAGCAGCTGCTGCAAACAGCAGGACATGTGCAGCTGACTGCTCAGGTGACATCCTGTCCGTCATGCGGTCTGCTCTGCTGCACAGTGCAAAATGCCATGCATTCAAACTGACTGAGCATTGAGACAAGATTTGGCATGTTTTGGACTTGAAGAGCTGTTACATCTCCCCGATGTAGAGACGCACATGACGTTTGTGAGTCCCAAATAGCTATCCATCTATGTCAGCAAAGCCTACATGTTGCACAATGCTTGTTCTGGAGACAGGGATCACCAGGCGCTGAGCACCATCTTACAAGTCCACACATGTTACACAATGCTAAAAGGTTGTGGATGTGGCTGCAGAGCATGTATGATAGGAAGCAGCTGGTGGGCAGCTACAACTGGCTGTGCAGTAAGCTGCTGGATGTGCAAGTTACCCTGTCCCAGAACAAGCCGCAGACCATGTCAGATCAGGACAGAAATGTTGCTGCTGCAAAGTTTCAGCATAGCATGCAGGTCAGCTGTTCCCCTCGGATGTTGCCTTTCACGCCAATTCAGCCGTGCTCTTGCTTGCATGGACCCCACATTGCATTCCTCACTGCTCTGTCGTACCAGCTTGTACTTCACTCAAGAGCGCTTCATTAGTTCATGCAAATATGGGTTAGATGCATAAGGGTTCCTGAAGATGACAAAGGCTTTTCAGCAGATGCTGCTCTGGTATGGCTGGTCTCAAGTATGCACTGGCTTGTAGGAGATGGACACTCAGTGCGCAAGAATGATTCATGAGCTGACGGCTGCCCAGGCTATGTCCGGCGCACCTTCTCGCCCTGCTCAATTGCAGCCTGCCTTACATGGCCAGGGTCGTGTCCAGCAGGACCAAGCCATTGCTGCGCGTCCCCAGCTCCCTGTGCCAGCTGCAAGCACATTAGACACAGCCTCTTTTGGAAAAGCAAAAGGTGGCCCGGCAAGGGTCCCCTCCGGTGGCCCCCACACAGACAGCCCTGCAAAGGGATCACCTGCTGTGACAAACGGCAGCTTGGCAAGCTTGGTGGCACCATCTGCAGGAAGACTGCCTGCACCTGCTGGTATGCAGCTTGCACTAGGTAAGTGTACGCCATGATACCCTCTGTTTTCTGCTTGGCGATGCAGCTTCAGAAGCACATACCATGCGGTGTACCATGACTTGCAACTGCATCATGGGACACCACCATGAACTGTATTCCTGTCGCATGTTTGCGCAATTACAAGCTGTTTGCGGTGTGGTGCTGCAAACAATGAGTCTTTGCATGTGCTTGCTTTCAAGTCTCCTCCATATTGTTGAAAAGCATTATGCTGTTCAACAATATGCAAATGCACAGGGCCTGCAGGTGTACAGCTAGCACCTCCTGTTCAAAGTCCAACTCAAGCTGTGCCTACTACGCAAGCCCTAGCCAGCGCTGTTATCATTACGTCTGACAGCCAAGTTTCCCCAGCAGGCAAAGCTGCTCCTGAGCAGCAGCCAGTCCAGCCTGCGCCCCCACTCAAATCGGTTGAGTCTATTGACCTCACTGCTGAGAGCGATGGAGAAGCAACTTGAGATTCTTGAGTCAGTCCAGTCAGCAGGAGCATGGATGACTGTCCACATGTTGTAGGCAGATAGTATAGGTTGAAGTTGCATAGAATAGAAACACTTGGAGTTTTTGTTGCTGGGGTACATGGACGTGAATGCACAAATCGCGTTGCATTGTCTTCGGATTCATAACTAAGAAAATTGCGTTGCATCTAGCAATCTAGCTGCTGACTTTGCCAGCTGATGCGATTGCAACTTATTATGATGAGTGTACGCGACAGACGTGACATCATGATTGTTGGAAACTTCCAGTGATGGCGCTGATCGAGTGTAACGTTTTGAATGTGCGTGCTGGAGTATATTTATGCTGACGATCATTGCGGGCATGGTTGTAGGTAAGGTACAGATCCAGCGCAATGCATCCTCAGCTCAAGCATGCATCCTCAGCTCAAGCATGCATCCTCAGCTCAAGCATGCATCCTCAGCTCGAGCAGGCTATGGTCCCAATGCTGTGCATGCTGTGATCTGCAAAACGAGGTGGCAATACGTGCTGTGCAAATTGCTAAAAAACCCCGGCCGCAAATGGAACAATCCACCGTCCTCGGTAGGTGCGACATCGCAATCCGTGTCAATACGCCCGTGGCTGCAACAGAGGAGATGAAAGCTTGAGATCAAACAAACAGACGTACACGCTACAGCTGAAACGATGATGGGTTACGTCGGCACTGTATCCTTGTATAGCTCGCTGTTAGCCTTGGGGTATGTTGTTGCGCTTTTCAGACGCGGCAAAGAGACTTTGACAGATGGTGCTACCTTACAAGGCAAACTGCCTCCACTGAAACCCTTGTACGTGCATGCACTGCTGTCTATGATCTTCAGACCTAAACAGCTTCCCAACAGATTGCTGTCTGCTGGCTCTATGCCTCAACTTTCCATCAACAGTGACAGCGTGGCAGTGAATGCTCACAACTTGGCAAAGTACAGAAAGAAGTGTGGGCTGTCTGAGGGCAAAGGGCTACCAATACTGTACCCGGCAGTAGAGACGTTTTGCATGAATCTGGCATGCATGTGTCTGCCTACGTTTCCCATCAGTGTCATTGGGGGTGTGCTTGCGCGCTACAAAGCCACCATGCACAGGCCAATTCAGGAATCTGAAATTCTCATGTATAGGTGCGTTCCAGTGATTGAAAAGAGGTTTTGCTTGCTTTTAATCACAACTCAACATCTATTGGCTATGCAGACAACGACTGCTTCCCAAGATGCGTCAAACACAAAAGGGCGACACTGAGTTTGACATGTCTGTCTCTGTTCTGTCTGTCACTGGTGAGTCCTGCATTGATGCCTCTATCTGCTGCCAGTGGGAAACCAGGACTGAGACTGCAGCCACATGCTCACAGGAGAGCTTTTGTGGGAGGACACAAGCACTTTTTTGTCATTGGAAACCAGAGGCAGGCAGGCGTCCACTTTCTGATACCTGCTGCATTGTCCAAAGCAATTACACAACCTGCTGCTTACAGTCACTGTTGATGTATGACTTCATCTGTTGTCACTTAGCAGATTCATCACAAGAGTTGCCATGCATTGCTTTCACGCTTTCACGTTCAAATTTTCATCCAGTCCAATGCAAGGACGTGCTATCAATGACTGCGCTGGAGGTTTTGCGAGCTGATCTATCATGGGATGCGGCTCTTGCAGGGCAACAGCAAGCAAAGTGAGCCAGAGCTTGATGTCAGATCATTCCAAGCATCAGAAAAGTGGCAATTGAGCACACAAGATGGTCCACAGTTTGCTGCGCTCAATGGTGACATCAATTTCATTCATCTGCACCCTATCTTAGCGCGGTTGTTTGGGTTCAAAAGCAACATTGCGCATGGAGTGTATCTGGTGTCTAAGAGCATTGCTGCCATGCAGACAGGTGAGGCCACCAATGTCATCCTCACACCCAGTCTGGCATGCCATGTCTTTGCTAGTGTGAGTGTGCTGCTCGATGCCAGAACTGTGTTCATGCCCAAATGGAAGTGGTGGTCCAATCATGCGGACCTCCAATGAAAGTTGCTGTCTCAGGTAAACAACAGCAGTACCCCCAGGCAGTATATGCATCTTTCAAAAGGCCAGCAGTGCTACCTGGCCAATTCACCTGTCATTGGCAGCAAGGTACTCAAGATGCGAGGTTCAGTTCAGAATTTGCTGTGTGCTCAGAGGAAACAGGCAAGACAGTCCTGTCTGGAAAATATACGTGTGGCAAAGATGCTGTTGCAAAGATCTGATCGTGTTGATCATGAATGGGTTGTGAAATCATGTCAGTGAAGTGCTGCTGTGCCATGCTGTAGCATGACATTGCTATGTCATGGCATAATGCTTGGGAACAATATTTCCCATTAGGGATGCAATGTGACAACCACGTAGCTCTTTGTATATGTGATCGCCTCAGACGGCAGCACAGTTGAATGCATGTCAATCTTAATTGTTACTTGCACAATGCAAGCTATGATACATCAGTTGACCTCAGGCACTTCATTGTGCAGCCGTAGGTCATTGCCAAGACCTTTTTGAGTTACCGTAAATCGATTGCACCTCTGCATACTTCCTGCCCTTTCAGTCTTGTTTTCGTTTTATTTTATTGACTGCGTGTATTGCATGGAACTTGCTGAGTGCATGGAACCTTGTATGGGATTTATGGGTTCGAGCTGCTTGACTTGGGCAGAAGTAGTTCTTGACTGTCCGCACATTTGAAGTCATTGTCATACATTCTACTTGTCAAGACTCTGAGAGAACATCTCATGTGCAGAAACGACGTCCAGATTTACACCAACAATGCAGACAGGCCACGATGTACAGTTCAAAATCGCAAAAACATTATCAGAACTCATCACTTCACACTGCCAAGTCATGCCGAAGTCTGGAGTAGCCACCTATGCGGTGCAGCAACTGTGGATCTGTTCAACGAGGCTGTTTGCACATCATGTGTTGCAAGCTGTCCATGTTCTATCTACAGCACTTCTGCAAACATTGTGTGGCAGCGGCCAACATCCTGTTGAGTCCTTGCAAGTCTAGTGTCTTCAAGCTGTATATCTGAGTCAACTTTGAGAGAGTTTTCTGTGGTTGGCAAAGATAAGTGTCATCTGGCTTTGTGTACATGATTCAAATCGCCCATGGCAAGAAAGTGTCTGACAATGAGAGCGGACTCAAGCACAGACGCATGTCAATGTATTGTTTGATGCCATCAGAAGCAATGCCATGATGGAACATATATTTGTCGACCAAACACCAACATGGAGCTTACTAAAAAGGCTGAGCTTGCAATAAGAAGGGACTGAAGCATGGGAACATTGTAGGCAACTCCTGGCAACGCTGATGGTTCACTGCGGCAATCTCGCTTGCCAACAGATATCTTAAGCAACCTTTGCCAGTCATACAGGGTGAGCAGCACTGTGTCAACTTGACAGGGCTGTTTCCGCCCTCAGGGTTCAGCCCCATGAAGTTGACAGTGACTGTGTTCAAGTGGGCCACATCAAGCACAGCCCATGTGTCACTAGTCCCGGACCAACTGGGCAGTGGCACTTGTTAACTAATTAATAACTTACTGCTGCTCTGCAGCACCTTACCGTACTCTGCGAGGCCTTGCTTTGTAATGCCACGTTCTTAAGAATGACAGGTGGCCCACAAATCGTCAAACACGACATCACATGAAGACTCCTGGACAAATCAACTCATAGCAGTACTTTGGGGGATGCACATGGTCCCATGGCCATCGCCCTGCTGCTGTTGACAAGCACAACGATGAACATGAAACAGAGTGTGCCAGAGTGAATGTATGCTCCAATACAACATGCTGCATCTCAAAACTCATATTTGGCTGACGCTGATGGCTGTGGGACAAGCATTGCCTTAAGGCGATGCAAGTACGGCACTGGGCATTCCAAGTTTGCAACTGTTGGTGCTCTGTACTATAGGGTGGACCCTAATGTACGATGATACCCTGCACTCTGAGCTGCAACATTCCAATTGAGACGCTCAAGCTAAGCAGCTTGTCCATTGCTGAGTGGCAGCTGAAGCCTCAGCTGACTAAGCTTCCTGCAGATTTTTACACTCTTCTGATCCAACAAACCAACATGCTATATTGTTACTCAGAAGTATGAGTACCCTTTGTGAAACTAAGCCTTGGTGTGCAGATAGGTCAGAACTCTGACAATGAACTGAGACTGCTAAATAGGCGTTTGTCGCTATTGAAGCTTCCACAGCTCGAAGCTAACAGCAAAGACCGAGACATCGACACGGATTGAGTACCGCCCTGCACGCGACCACCGCTCGGCCAGGGTGAGGACAGTCTAAAAATGCGCAGGTCCAGCCCGGTCAGGATGCTTTCCAGGACCTCCAACCACAACATCCAACGCAGGCCAGGGATAAAGAGCAAGGCCATCTCCAGGCAGTCTGCTCGACTGCGATGGTCGCACTCCGGTGCATGGGATTCGTCAAGCTGGTTCACTTTGAGAAGTATTGGACCAGGCGCTCCCTGTGGATGCAGAAATGTCACTTTTGTACATTTGAGTGTGTAAATCTAAACTTAACTTTACAACTGCGTTCACAAGCCTCCCCAGCCCACATCCCAGCCCCTGCAGAGCACGCTGGACGGCTTCCCGTGGCCATCTGCCCTCTTGTGCCTTCTAAATTTAGAATGGACTTCGATGGATACTCTTGGAAGCCGCAAAACCTGCTCGCTGCCGGCGTCAGGTTGACTCCAAGAGAGCGTGAGGAGCTCTCGGTGCGGTGCACTCAGGCGAAAGTGACCGAACTGACAGCGTCACCCGCGTTTGCGAGTTGGCTGCAGCAGAAGCAGCAGGAAAAACGGCAGCAAGAACACCAGCGACCAGCCGGGCAGTCCAATGCCCAGACTTCTACGGCATGCCTGGTCCTGGTAGCTATAGCTTTGTTTGCCGCTGTGACGTGCCCATTTCCGGGCAGCTTAACCCGCGGCATAAGTTCAATGGTACGAGCTGGACTCTCTCCTGACCCTCGAAACCTGAAGTTGCAACGCCAGGCACGTTTGTCTGGTTACTGTTGCACCCTAACTCGCCTTGTTCGCAGGCGCGCACCACCATTGGCACGTATGCAGATGAAAGAGACGTGGTAGACATCTTACCTCCCGTAGTGCTTGCCCTACCAAGTAGCGACGCCGTTTGCCCCAGCTGGCATTTTCATTCTAGCCTGCTTGCAGCTGTAGCAAGTACCGACACTTGTCATACTAGTGAGAGCTCAGACACATGTCCAGCTCATCCTGTCGTCTTTACTGATGAGACACTAGGCATTCTGGATTGCAATGCAGCCATGCAGCATGCAGTGCTTGAGCATGCAGTCACCAAGTCAGCCCTGCCAGCAACCAAGCTGCCTGAGCCTACTATACCAGCGCGAGACCTTGAAACGGTCCCTCAGCAGCATGGCAATTTTGTCTTTGTAGACATGGTGAACATGTCGACCATTGCACTGCCATTTGCTCCAGAAATGTGTCAAACATATGGGACAGACTATGCCTTTGGCAGACTTCAGCTCAGGGAGGAACAGCTTCAATTCAACCTGCAGCAGTCTCCCATGGCAGCAGAGAGTACTGCCTTTCTCACTTTAGGCAGCATTGCAGCTTTTAGCTCCAACTGCCTCACAGCTTGTGCAGCTCTGCTCAAATCTGCTCATAGCCATTGTGGCTTTGCATCGAGGTATGGACAGTCCTGCTCTGAGTTTTCAATGTACTCCGCAACAGCCTCAGTGCAGCCTCAGTTTCCATAGGCTATGCACAATTTTTCTGCTCATGCTGCAGAGATGTGCTTCAGAAAGTGAGTTGGCCCAGCTCCACAGCCTTTCTTCTGGGAGCCATTGCGATAGGTATGGTTCAGCCACAAATGCCACTTATTTGACCACATCGTGACAGCAAACCTCAGTTGTTCTTGTTGTATAACAATGCCTGACGGTGCTGCAGGGCTATGCTTGGCTGTTACACTGATGATGCAGGCAAATAGGCTGAGCTGCCTCCTGCACCAAGAGAAGCAACAGCACCACCAGCTACGTATGGCCATGGTTTCTTTGCAGCAGAGTGATTCTGATCTGCAGAAGAAGTTCGCTAAGACTTCACAAATGCTGGTGAGCAAATGTCACGTCAGCAATCATTGTGAAACATTTGCTATGTGCCATGAGCGTCTACAATGGAGCAGGCCATGTGTATACATTACTATAAGAAATATGTTAGGACTGTGTGATGTCAATTCTTTGTGCAGGACCACAGCCTGCGCCTTCATGAGGTGGAGTTGCAAGACCAGCAAGAGCATGCCAACAACCTGGCACAGTTTGCGATCACGCATGCTAGCATGATGAGAAGGCAAATTGAGCATGTACAGCAGGCTAATGCAGAGCTGAGCAGGGACAACAGTCAGCTGCACACAAGGATTCAGGTGGCCAACAACATGCTGGTGAGCACCACAGCTGTTTGCTCGCTTGCGTGTAGCAACACTGCGTTTGCTCTTCATCAGCCTCGACCATGTTAGACTTGTCGGGTCAGCCTGGCACATTTCATCACACGTGCAGCATTGTCACATTGTTGTCAAGGATGCTGTTGCTGCACAACATGCTTTGGGCCCTCTCTGGACATGACTAACTTCAAGAGCAGTCTAGCTCATGTGACACCGGGTCTGAAACCTCATTCTTGACGATTGGCTGTGATGCAGGCCAGTCAGGGTGAGCAGGTGCAGGAGGTACAGCAAGAAGCAGCAGAAGTGCAGCAGGCTGCAGCCAGGCTGCATCAAGAGAACAACAGGCTACATGCTAGTGAGATGCAGCTGCAGCAGGTTGTGACGGACCAGCAGGCAAGCCTTGCCACTGCCAGCAAAGTCCAGGTGAGTCATGCCAGTTTGCTATGACGCCCCTTGTATGAGGAAGGCGTCATGTTGCTCAGCTGCATTAGCATTGCAAGTTACTGATCATGTTCATCACATTGCTATTTTGAGGTAAGACACAGCTTGTGACTCAGATAATGCTTCCTCAGCAAAGAGCATGTCCTAGGTCCAATGCATTGACTGATGGCATGGTTTGGTCACAGGATGAGCAGCAGAGGCAGCTTGGGTACCAGCAGCATTCCCAAGAACTCCTCCAGGAAGCGCACAACACCCTGCAGGCTGATCATGATGCCCTGTGTGCTGACCACAATAGTCTGCTGGCTCACCTCAAGGCTGCAGCACTGTTCACGGTGGGCTCTCCATGTTTCAGCACAACTATGTCATCCCTGTACCAGTTGCCCATGTATGCCATACACATTCTCACATGGTGTGCCAATGTAAAGCGGCTGCCCTTAACCTGTGTAGTGATGCTCTCATGCGGCACACTTTGATGTCATCTTCTGGTCCCAAAAGATGGTGCTGCAGCAGCAACATTTGTGTCTGCCATATGATGCTGTGTGCCCAATATACCAGTTTTGGGAATGTACTGACTGCAGGCTAGCCAGTCCAGGAAGATTGAGGAGCAGCAGCATGACCTCCACCAGATGCAGCTGGACAGGGACAACCTGTGGGAGGAGTCTGACAACATGCAGGACGATAGGGACAATCTGGTAGCCAAGCTGGAGGCTGCCAAGACCCTGCAGGTGAGCTGTTGACATCCCATTGCTGCCAGTTCAGTGCATTTGTTGAATTTGTGATTTGTATGAAGCATGATGACAGCACATTGCTTTCAACAATGCGTCTGCAATGTTTGACCAGCGCAAAAAAGTATGTCTGTACTGAAATCAAAGTGTAATAACAATAGTAATAATAGTAATTACCGGTGTGCTAACCGTAGATAGATATTCGCGAAAGTGAAACCAAAGTGACACAGTGTTTAGGCTATTGCTCATGCCTACTGAGGTTTGAAAGCAAAATGTGTTCAAATTCAATGTGTTGGTTGTGGCAGGAGGACCGGGTGGCAAGGCTGGCAGACAGCGGCACCATAGCTCTGGAGAACGTCACCCCAGCCCACCCAGTTCTGGTGGACACTGGCCGTGAGATTGTGGCAGGCATTGAACCAGTCCAGCAGGTGCAGAGTGGAGTTCAGACGGACGCAAGCCTTGTCCCAGTGACCGTGGACAGTTGTACTCAGGTTGACCCAATGACTGCAGCAGGCCAGCAGATGGTGGTGAGTGTGCAGGAGCAGGCCGAGGCAGATGATGCTCCTCCACAGCCCTCCACAGCTGTCACCGAGGACGTCCCTGCTGTTTCACGCCCCACTGCTGCTTCAATATCACCATCAGCTGGAGGACCCAGGAGAGCCCCACCCCCACCACCGCCACCCTCTCTGGCCAGGCGGAATCAACCATCTGGACAGGCAGTGGCCGCAGCTGCACCCGCTGCAAGGGGACCGGCCCCACCACCACCTCCACCTCCACCTCCACCGCCTCCTCCAGGTAAAGGTAGTGCAGGCTCAGGTGGCCCACCACCGCTGCCGCCACCACCACCGCTTGGGCTGGTCAGGGCTGGTCTGGCAGGGGCCAAGCAGGCGCCCTGTGGTCAGGAAGGTGTTGAGAGCTCCTCTCTGCAGGTGATGCCCAAGCTTCACTGTTAAAATAATGTCCAGCTTACGTTCACAAAAGCTCTGCAAGACCTTGACAAACGATTGTGACTGCTATGCCCTTGTCTGCCATGTACCTTCCTGGATCTAGTGGCCACAGCCTTGCTGAGAATGTAAGTACACAGCTTCTGCCTTTTGCTGAATAACGGTGGAGTGTGGCCATGTGCATTGACTGGGCATGCACATGTGGTGCAGGCCAAGTTACAGCCTGGGCTCAAGATGAAGAAGATTCAGTGGGAAGTGAATAACAAGGTGGAGGGCACTGTCTTCAGCAGCTCCCCCACCGTCCGTCTCACTTCTGCAGCCTTTGCAGAGCTGGAGGACATGTTCCAGGTGAGCTTTTCACATTTGCTCAACATAGCATGATGATATCTTTGCTTGACAAACTGATAACACGCCCCCAGCAGCAATCTCAGGGTATATACATGCTGCACAGACACACACATGCAGGGCACATACATTTGCTGGTTTGCTCACGCACCGCAAGTGCGTTGTCACAAAAGTGCCTAGAGATAGATTCTGCTGCCCATCATCACAAAATGCTCAAACTGAGAGTCTTTGTTTGGTGCAGGTTGTGCCAGCTAAACAAGTGAGCAAAAGCTCTGGTGTCAAGGGCACCAAGCTGCTGATGTATGACGAACAGCAGACTCGAGGGCGAGGCTTTGCATGGGCAGCACTACGCATGAAACCTGATGCCGTACTGGTATTGCCCACAGACTCTATGTTTGTAGCTCTTCGTGCAACATGATATACAACTCCACTGAGATCACACCCAATTCCCTTGTGATCACTGTGATAGCTTTGCATGCACAGGGACGTACAATGAACGGTGCCAGCACTGCATTTTAGAGCTGCCGACGGCCATCAGATGACACTGATCATATCTCTTGATGCAGGCAGCATTGAGGCAAACAAATGGTGGGGTTTTGTCGCATGACAACATCAAGAACATCAAGTCCCTGTTGCCTAATGACATGCAGCACAAGGACATTGTTCGGTTCTTGGAGGTGAGCATGTGCGGTTGGTATGCAAAGTGGTGTTACATGCAGCAAGGTGCCCTCTAGTTGGACACGCTGCACAGCAATGTACTGTTGGAGTAGCTATGTGTCCCAGATATGTGACAGCACCGTTGCGTATCAGTATGCTCATCATGTGATGCTGTGCAGGGCAATCACAGCAACTTTGCTGGTGTTTCTGACCCAGAGGTTCTGGAGCCACATGACAGGTTCATGGTGCTGCTGGCCGGCATTCCACATGTGCAGCAACATGTGGAAGTCCTTCTGTTTAGGAGCAGCTTTGAGGGAGAGGCCATGCATGTGAATCGCCTGCTTCCCAGATATCGCATCCTGTTATTGCTATCATGCATCCAGTAATCTTTGCAGGAGCTGTACTGCCAACTTCCAGTCAACATGCTACGCTTTATCTAGAGTTGCAATAGGCAATTGAGTACAAGGAAGTACTGTGTCATGCACACCATGCCTTGCATGGGCGCTGACTGCAGCACATACAGTAATGGAAAGCATTGCGATGTGCTGTTCAGGTGGAGGAGCAGTTACAGCTTATTGTGGAAGCTTGTGACTCTGTACACTCTAGCGGGCATCTTGCAAATGTGCTGCATGCCCTGCTGGCCAGCGGCAACCACCTCAACTATGGAGCAGCAAGTACAGGTGCTCCAGGTATGCCCTTCCTGGAGCTGTCTATCTCATCTGTTGTCTCTCACTTGTAGGCTGAAGGTGTGCAAGCTTGTTGAACCATGGGTGCATGAGCAGCACTGTGCATGTTCTTCAACACACTACTCTGTTGCATTCAGCAGGTGCTCAAGCCACACCAGAATCTTGACTTTAAAGTTGTTGATGCAGAGGCCATTTGTATGCACCTTTGGTTGCTTCAAAGCTTGTTGCAATGCAGGCTTCAAGATAGGTGCCGTGGACACAGCAGCTGGTGTGAAGGGCTCGTGCAAGGAAAGTCTGCTGTGTGTGGTGCTGAAGCAGCTGAAGTCCCACGACTGCAGCATTGAGGAGATGCCAAAGGAGCTGGCTCCAGTCAGAGCAGCTGGCGACCTGCAGGTAATCAATCGATCAATCACATTTCCTGTCCTTCCTGGATCATCAGAGAACCCAGCAGACAACTTCTGAAAGAGATTCCAAGTGACACAAAAGATTTTCAGCCACAAATGGTACATATTGGCATACTGTGCTGACTTGCCTGAATCCTGCTAGCAGCCATGCAAGCTGCAAGAACGGCACTCCTGTCTGCAAGCATCAAGGCGCAACAGATCAGAGAAAACCTGCAAGCATCCTCAGGCTTGCTTATGGCTTTCATGAACATATTAGTCTGCAATGCGAGGTTGTGTTGTGTGGTGTGGCGCAGATGAATGCCATCCAGGCTTCGATAGGGAGCCTGAGGGAGGGTCTGCACACATGGGGCCAGAGGGTGAAAATGGCGCAAGAGGATGAGAAGCAAGATGCGCAGGAGTTGCAGCAGGCCTGTGCCTCGCATTCCCAGGCAGTCACTCATGTCTGCAAACTGCAGGTGAATTTCTTGACGTCTGGGGTTACAGTCTGGCAATATGCACATGTTATTAAAGATATGCATGTTTACATTGATGGTACATGATGCCAGAAATGGTAGGCTACCAGCCTGACATCCTGCACTACCGCATGTAGTCCTAGTAATGCATGAATTGGTCGTTGGAAATGCTCATATTGCTATGCTGTTGCTTTGCTGTCGGATGAGGGCATGCTTTTCAGGTGCGTGTGGAGATACATGCTGCGGCTTGCCCAGATGCCACAATCTGAGCGTTGCTGACCAAAAAGTTAGCCCCTTGCTTGTGTCGTAAACAAAATTAGGCAGATTGTATTGCAGCTGTGCATGCAAGTCATGAATCTGATTGTGCTGATAGACAAGGTATGATGGGAAATGCACAAGCCAATGTCATATATCCTGCTGCAGGGGCTCTGCAAACATGCTTTGGACAAGCTTGTGAAAGCAGCAGCATACTTGGGGGAGCCTTTTGACAAGGAGAAGCCTGCTGGCGTACTGCAGACAGTGCACACAATGTCACAAGTCATCCTGAAGAGCTTGTCTGAAATCAAGGTATGTGGATTTCTGCTTTTGCAAGTGCGCTGCATTGCTGATGCTTACGTTGCAGCGCATACTTCTTCACGAAACTGCCAAAGATCATACTGAAGTCTTTTACCCTAGATTTGTGACACTGGGCTGAGCGCTGTACCGCCGTTGTGATAGCATGCTGTGAACCACACATTGTGTCATGCAGAAGGCGGAGCTGCAGGCTACAGCAAAGGTACACAGGAAGCTTCCGGTGGTCTCCAGAGCATCTGCCTCATGGCTAGCTTCACAGCCTGCCGCTGCAACGAGCAACAAGGCTGTGTGACCAGGCAGTCAGCAAGGTATGCCATCACAGGCATGAGTTGAAACATGATCTGTATCTTGCATCAAGTGCCTGGAAGAAACCGCTCAGAGATGGTTGGTGTTGGTTTGAATCAGCGTGTGCGCCTTGACCGAAAGCAGTCAATGCATATTGCATGGTCGCAAGTGTGTTGAAACACATGTATTCTGGAGCTCTCTTGTCTCACTGATTTGTGTTGCACCCAATCTGCATTGAACATCAGATGTGTCATATCTGTTGCAGGGACCGACGGCAAGTCGTAAATGCTGCGTGCGTCATTGGCACCTCAGAGGTCACATGCACTGGCCAGCACAGTGTTCCAGCGGCAGAGTGAATTAGTGTATGTGTACTGCAGTGTGCAGTGTAGTGCACTGTGCAAACATGTCTCAAATGTGCTGTATCATAATATGTACCATGCAGTCAGATTGCTGTTGCATCTTTCCCTAACACACATTCTGTATCATACACTTTGAGGTGACATCAATGACGTGCTGAAGTGTGTGTCTTCAGTCTGCCAGATCTGCTTTGTTAGCTGCGTCACTTGCCGCAATTCTAATGTCCAGTCTATGACATATTGTGCAGCCTGCAGTAGCATAGTCTCTAGACTTCAAAATCAATTTCACTCTATTCTGTACAGCATGTTTGTATGTGTAGCTGCTGAGTAGCGTTTGAAATGCACCGCGTCTTAAAAGTGGTGAAGAAGCGTTTGTGACTTTTGTATCCACTCCTTTACACTGGTATAACTTAGGAGATGTGATGCACAACTGGTCGCGTAGCTGGTTGCTGAGGGTGTCCTGCTGTCTGTGTTGTTTCTGTGGAGTTCAAGCGGCAAAATAACAACTGTGCACAACTGCTATTTTAGTCCAGGTTCCAAGGCGGCTACGAATCGCCTGAGGGGCGCTTTGGGACTTTGAACATCGTCTGTCGGCAAGGTTGGGGGACGATCACTACTGATCTAGCGGCCACAGGGAGGATTCGCGGTGCGTCTGCTCTGTGGGCAGTAACGATCGGCATGCTAATCCTCACTATCACGCGATAGCAAGTCAGCTCTTCAGCGGCCGGCCACTCGATCACTAAGTAAAGTCAACAACCACACGAAACACATCTCCGCACCTCTAGTGTCAGGTCACGTTCTGTTAAGGTTCAATATACGTAGATCTATTCTGTTGTGAACTGCGCCGCTCCGTGCGACAGCATACACGCAGTTGTACACTTAACACTGAGCGGTATCCCGTATGTTCACGACGGTCCTGGGCGCCCCTTTGGCGTCCTTGACACACTCCCGTAATGATACATTGCACACAAGAAGGTACTCAAGCCCAGCCCGTTCCTTGCAATCAATATGTAGACCTCTGTCAGCGGGGAGCTCACAAAGGTCAGCTTACCAACTGATGTGCTGATTATGCACTTTCAGAAACATGATGTAGGCACTATTTTCATCAGTGTCCTTGGATGTTGGTTTGACACGCCTGATTTGGTAGGCGCAAATGTGTGCGTCAACCCTGGGCCTCAACAGCTGCTGGAGGCCCCCCTGGGCCAACAGATGGCGGTTCAGGAGGATTTGGGGACGGTGATGACAGTCAGGGTGGTGGTCCTCAGCTGCCCTCTGCCAAGAACAGCTTGCTGAAAGGCTGGGAAGAACGCATTGCAGCTGACCCTCAGTTCACATACAAAGTCTTTGTTGAGCAGGTAAAACTACAGTCAATTTAGCATTTGATGCGACTTAGACGTTACAAATATGCTGGTTTGGCCATGCTTAGGTGCTGTATCTGCCTCACATGTTCAAAAAGCCATCTGTTTCTGCAGGTCATTGGCGTGGGAGCTGCTGTGCTAGGAGACATGTCCTCCAGGCCCTACTGGGGACTATATGAGCTAGACTTTGTCTTCTGCACCATCATTGTAGGTCAACCCATATGAGCACATGCAACATTTTGATTGTGTGTGCTTTCTGATCTTGCAAGTGGGGGTCAGGCCTGCCAGTCACCGAATCAAAGAAGTCATCTGTTCACTCAGCATCTGACTGGCATACATTTCACAGCTGCATGCTAATGTCAAACCGCCAGGCATATACCCACCAGCCTGATCTGCAAATTTACTAGTAATACATTACTTACAGGTGGGCAGTATTGTGAACCTGAGCCTGATGTATCTGTTGGCTCCCACAGCTGCCACAGCTGCAGGCAAATCCATGGGCTTCATTGAGCGGCTGTTCAGTGACCAGATCTTGCGATCTTGGGGAGCCCCGACAGGGCACATGTTTGAACGTGGCTACCCATTTGCTTCTAGAGTAGTGAACTTGGGCTACAAGGTCAGGAGCCTCATGCAATATCCAATTGTTGAAATGCTTCTTGAAGCTTTGGAGTGGTCAGCGTCAATGTACAGAGCTGCTCATACAATACAGCATAACAAAATGCGTGTATGCACCCAGCCAGCATGTCTGAGACTGCTTTATACCACAGCTGAGCGTTTTGGAAGTGTGGCAGCATGTATTTTTGGGTTCTTGCAGAGCTAAAGCTTGACCTGTGAGCAGTAGGCTTGGCAAGGATTCAAAAGTCTCCTGCAACAGCGCACATGGCACAGCTTGCTCAATCTCAACTGTGTTGCTGCAGGGGTTCTTGTTTGCCTTTGTGGGTATGTGTGCTGGTATGACTGGAACAGCCATATCCAATGGGTTGCTCCTGTTGAGGCAAAAACTGGATCCCAGTTTCAAGTCCCAGAACGAAGCACCCAACGTGCCTTTGAATGCAGCCACATGGGCTGCACACATGGGCATCAGCAGTAATGTGCGCTACCAAATCCTCAATGGCTTGGACATGGTGAGTTCCAACATAAAATAAAAAACCGAGTTTGTGTCCTTTTGCAATGTTGTCACTTTCAGGCTTAAACATTCAGTGCTGACTTACATGCAAACACCATGCTTACATGTGACAAGCATGTACAAAATGTGCTCTTAATGACCAGGTTTGTTTGTTTTTGTCGCAGGTTGCTCAGCCAAGCATGAACCCTGTGGTGTTCAAGATCTTCACCTCTGTTGTGAGAACAGCCAACAATGTTGTGGGAGGCATCTCTTTTGTCACATTGGCAAAGCTGTTTGGAGTGCAGTCCTCAAAAGGGGATGAGGTCAAGCAAGTAGCCAACCAGCACAATCCTCCTGCACAAAAAGCTTGATGCAAGAATCGGTGCTGCATGCAATAACAGTCGCTTACTGACAGGTAGAGGCTTAGCTGTACAGTAGATCTTTTCAAACTGGATGCCAAGATGTTTCTGTAGTAGCAAATGCTTAGAAATGTCCTCGTTGTTACAGCAGTCTATTTGCAGGGACGAAAAACTGTTCGTCGCTGCACATTATGTACTGAGTGTGGTGGGCAGCTTGTTGCCTAGTGATACTTGAGAGAAGAACATGGGGTTTGCTTTTTGATCAGGGTACACCACCGGAGTAGCTGACACAGTCCTGAAAGCAGGGTCAGTTCAAAGCATTCATTGCGGAAATCAGTGATTTTGTACAATCGTTAATCTGCATGTTTGCAGCAGAGGTGTTGATGCAGAATACACAAAACTTGTTCGTATGCTAGGTGTCCATGTTCTGGGCATGCCATAGCAACACCTGTCATCCACATTTTCATCAGCAGTAATGCTGCTGTCTTCAGAAGATGGCCTGTTACTTCAGCTTGCTGCCAGCGTTGCTTGCTTTACTATATCATTATCAGCTTTACACGTTCATACCCTTTGAAGCTGTCCTTGTGCTGTGTGAACAGTTCAGCCACCTTGTCATAGAAGATCTTATGCAATCTGTCTACCTCGGCTTCATCCACCTGCATGTCAAAGCACCGGTTTCGTTGGCTTTGGGTCACACTGAACAAATATTGACAATGTTATGCTGCAGTCAATGGTGCAATGCATTTACACTGCACCATTGATTTGTGCACATATAATGTTGAAAATGTTGACAACAATGCATAAAAACCCAGTAAGCAAAACAACACCTCTGTGAACACCAAGTAATGCAGCAGCATTTCCCATGCTGCAGCACGCCTGTTGCAAGGGCCTAGCTGTGCATCAATCCAAGCCCTCCAGTCACCTTTGTTCCTGGAACATGTGGCCTTGGACAGATGGGCTCTCCAATGATGAACTTGAGGCCAGCACGCTTTGGGAAGGGTGAAACACCCCACCGCCCCACCACCCAGTAGGGCACGGGGAAGCCCAGATTCTTGTAGGTCCACCTTTGCAGCCCTGGCAGATCAATGGGATTCTGCAGAGCGTTGACCTCGCCCAGGACCACCACTGGCACCAGCTTGGCATTGTGCTCAATGCCCATTCGTACAAACCCTGAGCATTCACATTCACAGCTAGGCACCTGCTTCTGGGTTGTGCTCGGTACAGTCAACATTGATACGGACAATGCCCTCAAGAATGCCCTCTGCTTTGGCTGCAGTTGCCAGTCTGAACAATGGTTACACATGAGATGGTCAGATGAGGGTGACCTGTCTACCTGCAAGAGCAGAGACAGCGGTGATCTCACCCTTATGCCCACTGTAGACGACATACTCCTGCCTGCGCTTGATGCGCCAGGTGTGCACCAGCTCAGCCTGGCCTCCAGGGACTAGCATGACGCTGCCCTTGTCCTGCAAGGCACGCACAAAGGTGCGCCGGCTCACCTGGCGCAGCCCACACCAGCTCACCAGGTCCCTCACCAGCTGCATCACCAACACAAGCTGTCACATCACTCCAATGTATGCTTCATCCTTGTTGCTGGGCTATTGCAACACCCTCAGCGTCTCTTTAAAAGGGCGCCACTCATCTTGAGCAGCTGTTGGCATGTGACAACTCCAAGTTTGCTTGCTCTGTTGATAATGTCATAATTATGATCACAGAGCACATGAACGGACTGAAAATGCTGCAGCACACTTTGTGATAGCATCCAGTCAGCACTCTACATGCAAAAGCAGCAGCACCATACTTACAGGTGTGAAGAAGAGTATGGAGGCCACAAGGGTGGCAGGCACAATGTCAGGTAGCAGCTTGCCCCAGGCAGGAATGTATGGCAAAAAGCCCGCTCCTGCATGAAACCAGCAGGCTTGCCACATTCTGTACCTATTCACACAGGCGGAAGTGGAAACCACACTTCCTCACCTCTGTCCTGATGCAGCAAGTTCTGATTTTGTGTGTGACTGCATGAGCAGGCGTTTGTGACTGCTCTCATCATTGCCACAGCTTACGCAGCGAGATGGGGCATACAATGCAACGACACTGCCGTTTGGCAAGCAAAAGAAGATGTTTGCTCACAGTAGGTGTGTGTTCATGAGATTGCCATACCTATGGGAAACAAGCCATGCGGGGTGTAGCCAAAGATGAACCTGTCCTGGGGGTCAAAAGGGGTGGGTCCCTCCCTGACTACTTCTACATTGCCAAACCAGGCCTTCAACGCAGTCTCCATGTGTTTATGGCACCACTTCTGGATGAGTGCCGATTCCCTCCTGCCTATGTGCATTCAGCCGTACATGACACGATTTCAAGTGTAAATTACAAAGCAGACAGGAGATTGCTGTGATCAAAGATACATACATCACTCTTGTTGTCACACTTTGTCAGTGAACATGTCGCACAAATGTGAATAATTTACTCTTAGCTTGTGTCATGTACTGGAGTGTTGCTGATGGCTCAGGTTGATCAGCAAGTCTTGTGCGTCCCTTAGCAGAATCTCACACTGGTTCAGAATGTGCAGATACAGAGGGCAAGCAAGTTAGCCCTGTGCTGACCTGTGTGCTCAGGAGCCCCAGGCAGGGTGACAGCATAGTAGACAGCCAGCCCCCCCACCCACATTGCAGCGGCAAAGCTGGCAGGGAGCAGCATGAAGGAGAGGCTGAAGACGGTGCACACCACCTGCACTGGGCTGTACATCATCAGGATGGGCAGCCACACCGCAGTCCAGGAGGCGGCCTCCTGGGCAGGGTTGGTCACCACCTGCCTCACTGTCTGGGCCACCCCCTGAGCCACACTGCCCTCCTTCCAGGTCCAGATGGACATGCCCAGGAACTGCAGTCATGCAACACTTGCTGTCAAGGTTTGCAGGCTGAGTGCCTGCACTGTCTGCAACTTAGGCAACACATGCTGTGCCTCTCCAGACTGTCTGCTGGGCCATTCATGCTTTCAGCAAGGGGTCACACATTGTTGTGCACTGACTCACTTCTGGCAGAAGATATGACAACTCGCTTGACTGCACCAGCCTAATGAACATTTCTGGTTGCACTGGTAGTTTTGTGATCAAGATCACATTTGAGCAATGCCATACTGTGCTCTTGGTGCCACAGCACAGTTGTTTGATAATGTCAAAGCCACACATGTAATAAAGGTATGGCAGATGTGAGAGGGCAAGTGAGGCAAGGGGCTGACCAGCTGGGCACAGAACATGACACTGCCAGTGATGAGGGCCCAGCAGCGTATACAGTAGGCCACACCAGCCACCACTTGCAGCAGCAGCCAGCACAGGCATACAATGGATATGCTGAAGAGGGCCCACCCCATGGCCTGGGTTGCCACAAACCAGGCGCCCCCCCTGCACATGCACACACAAGTCTCACTGTGCAGCAAGCCACGCTAATATCCTGTAGCTTGGCATGGTCTGAAAGGACAGTCAGCTCTGGAAGGGATGCAGGAACTGGTACATTGTCAGCAGACCGGGTTACCAACAAATGCATTGACTTTGAACATCATCAACACCATCACAACAAAGTGCACGCAACCTTCACATGATGTAAAGTTTCATGCGATTACACACAAGTGCATTTGAAGTGTGCGTCATCATAGCCATGCCGGTCACGTCACCAAATGTAATTTGTGATGACATGCCCAAGATGGCCTGTGGCAGGTGAGTCACAGCCCTAGCACAACAGCAGGACTGGCACTTATGAGTATTGACAGTGGGGATGGCACCTGAAGGGCTGGTAGAATTTCCAGGTGGTGACAGGATCTGGCTGACGTGGGTCGACATCAGCACCGAGCTCCATGGTGAAGGGCCCTGTCTGCTTGTGACGCAACGAGCCTCCAAGGCCATGAGTGGTGGTTGCTCCTACCAGCAAGCAGCATGCAGCCAAGAAGAAGTATACCTCCCTGAAGTCAGACCATACATTGACCTTGGCATTAGGTGCATGGCAGCATCAGCAGGCAGCCTGCAGTGATATGACGCGCTGGCTGAGCAAAGCCAGGAGCCTAACCAAGACTCACAGCAGGAACGTTGAGTCAAACACATTATGTAATCAATGATTAGTGCATTTGATACTCGTCATACCCTTCAACTATTCTCTACGCTGCGCAAATCACAGCATGTGTGGTAGACTAATGAGCATGTGGCCAAAAGTGATTCTACTTGATTGTGACATTACACTTGGGGTAGCAGCATACTTGGAGACTGTATCCTGCAGGTACTCAGTAGCAAGCAGCAGGGATCCGCCAAGGGCAGCCCATACCAGCCCCAGGCCCATGACAGCTGCAGAGGCTGCACCCTTGCTCGGCAGCTGCAGACAAGTACATATGATGAGCAACAGTTGGAGGTATGTGGGGCGCTGCTCATGGTTAGACCACGCATGACACCAAAGCTGATCTTTACATTTTGTCATGAGATCACGCATAATTTGTTTGCACTATGATGCAGCATGCAAGCAGTGACTGGCTATCTACCCTGCTGGTGTTCCATCGAGGCGAGGATGACTCATCATTGGTTGCCTTGGCTTTTGGATTGAACACCAGCAAGGACTTGATCATGAACAACTCTGCAAACACTGCTCCTGTGGCTGCAGAGCCTGACAGGATCTCGACATGAGCAGCACGTATGGCCTTGTGGGTGCGCAGCAGGAGTGGCAATGCCACAAATATTGAGGCTACCCAAATACCCTGCACCCAAGGTAGTCAGTCTGAAGATCAACCAGAAAAACCCAAAAATCTTTAAGCCCCCTGATGTGTGGTCGCTTGCAGACTACATGCATTCAGCACAATGCACAGAGCGCCATGCATGGTGCGTACCCAGGAGACTATCTGAAAAATGAAGTGATGCCTTCCCCCCTTCACAGGGTACAGGAGCAAGTATTTGAGCTTGGCGGACCTTGGAGAATGCGCAACGAGACCCAAACAATATGTGACGGGCACACTAGGAATGAATAGACATATAGCCGCGAACGAAAATTGTGCGATGTAGTCGTACATCTGTTTACAGCGACAGCATACTGCCCTCAGGCCTCAAGCCCGGAACAAGTAGCGTTCGTGTCACGCGTTCGCAAGAGAGCGTCTCACAATGTATGTGCAGACCGACGAGAAAGGACTTGCTGGAGTGTGCTCTTCATGCTCGGCACAGCTTCTGACGCAGCATGCAATGGCATAACGCCAGATTTTACTATCGAGCTTCGATGACGGTACTGTGTGACGGTGGCTCTACGATGCGCTGCTGGCACACTGAAAGTCAGCGCACCCGCTTCGGGTCACAGGTTGGTAGCTGTAGGTTTGTATTTCAATGACTGAACCACCCAAGACCGGAAAGATCCGACTGCAAGATTATGAGGTATGTCGATATCGGCCCTAGCCTTTCTGCTCGCACCTCGCGTGTCACATTTCTTTTCACAAATTGCCTGCCTGTGCGCGCAGGCTGAGTCTTTCCTGCAGCTTCTTGATCCTGTGGTTGAGCAGCTGCGCGAGGAACTTCCGCAAGCTAGCTACGACAGGAGGAGTCTTGGCCAACTGATCGGACAACTTATGCAATTCCAGGAAGATGCGCTTGGCGTGAACGTGAGGTCACACCTTGTTTCATTTACGTTTTTGTCTTAGCGCGCTTCGCGCGAAAGCTTTGAGTCATGAAGTTTGTTGTCCAGATGCCGTCTGTTGACCACGGCGCTGTTCAGCAGGTAAATGTACGCTGGCTTTGTAGGCAATTCAAGGACAGCACAGAAAGCAGCCAAAGATACCGTCTAAGCTGCTGCACAGCTTTGCTCCTCGGGGTCCCATTTTTGTTATTGCTGCGGCATGTCACCAGTTCAAAGCCCGCAACCCTGCTGTGAAGCGAATTGACTTCTTGTCTCCAGCAAAACGAACAGAGGTATGCAGTTTTTTACATGCAAAATAACATGAAGACTTCTCTGCAATAAGCCCGGTTCTGTCTGCACTGCTGATGTAAGTCTCAGCTTGCTCACAGAATGTCAACATCTGGTCATCCATCAGAAGTGCACTACACCGTGAGGGCTACCTGAAGCCTCCCAGAGTCCATGTGCACACAAGCTGCGGCAACCAAGCTGACCAGCTGCAGCGCATAGTATCTGAGATGGGCGGGGAAGTAGTGCAGTCAGCAGGTGGAGCAGCATCAAAAGTTGTAAAAATTGCTGCCTGCACAATGAGATTCGTGGGATGTCATGCCCTCTCCTTATCATTGCTCTGACTTCTGCTTTGCATCTACAGATATTGCAGATATCTCACAGATCGTGTATCCTTTTGGTCCAAATGGGGACCCAGACGATGGTGTGCAATACATGAGAGTCCAAGACAGAAGGTCAGTGCCTCAGATGCGCTTGCAGACCTGCCCATGCACCTATTCCGTGGCCCAGCGCTAAAGCTCCAAATACACACACAAGCTGACACCTGAGTACTGCGCTCCGGTATTTCTTTGGTTTGCTGATGTGCATGAGTGTGTGTGCAGGGGCTCAGATGCTCGAGTGCACTGGTGGTACTGGCCAGACAGCTATGATTCATGGATCCCAGTTGATCAGGCTCCAGATGTTGATGACCCTGACAAGCCAGCTAGAGGTCAGTTACCTCCTCAACTCATGCAGCATAAGTCTGTCTTAGCCAGACCTGATCTACTCATAGTGGTGTACTCATAGGCCCGTTGCATATAAGGTCAGCCCTCAATAAACATTTACATCACAATCAACATCTACATACAGGCCCCAGAAAGGTATATATCCGGTGGCTCTTGGACTCTAAGAAATTCAATGAGTGGATGAATCCAGTAGACTATGAGACAGAAGAGTATCAAGCAGAGCAGGAAGCAATGGACCAGAACCAGTCAGCTGCATCCAAAAGTGGGCAGGCAGATGGCGCAGATGCTCTTGCAGGCAGTGGCAACAAGAGAAAGTTTTCACCAGGAGGGGAATCAGGAGCCAGGAGAGCCGCAGCAAGGCAGCGCGTGGACCCAGGTGATCTTCCTGTGTGGTTTAGCGAGGTTGGTTGACAGCACTTCTCAGGTTATTGCTTGATACAGCTTACACCTTGCTGCTGTGATGACAAATTGCACTCACGTCAGGTTTGTCCAGCCAATCCCGAAGCAGCAATGTTGCTATTGTGGCCCTGCAATGCATGGCTACCTTGACTGGGCAAGTGCTATGGTCTGGTGTGCTGATGTTTATTGATCAGCCATGGACATTGAAAGGACGGCCCGTGCTCCTCTTGTCACCAACTTCTGATGTTGTCAGTTGTTTTGTCATATCTCTCTGGCAGTTGCATCCTGCTGAGAAGACAGAGATACCACCACGGTGGATCACCAATACAGAAGTGCTCTAGATTGGAAGACATCGCTGCATAAGATAAGTTATGCAGGAATGTTTGCCGGTCTAGAGCCTTCCTGTATTGGTAATCCGTGAGGATGTCTCTGTCTTCTTACCAGGATGCAACAGCCAGAGAAATGGATTGCTGACTGTCAGGCGTGGATGGAATATGGGCACAAGGCAATCACAGCAACTGGTTTGTAGGCAAAATGCTTGCATGCAACAGTGGTCCAGCACACACTCCATATCATATTTCTTGAGCCGTCATCAGCACCTAGTTTGAAAGCATTCCTAGCCACAATATGCGCAGATCATCTCAGCCATAACGGCCATTGCTCACCATTGAGACCAACACAAACAGCAGAGTGCACTGCAAACCATGAACATGTCTTGCATAGTGTGTTGTGGTTCTGCTTATTGCAGCTTGATCTGTTGGATGACCTTTCCTGCAAGTTGGCCCAGTGGTCTTGGCAGGCCTGCAAAACCTGTGTCCAGCAGAAAGTCTGAATAGATGGTGCTGGATGACAGGCGCTGGCTGGCATAAGGCAGGTCCTGATCAGCAGCTGCCGCCTCATGTTGCTTGGAACCAAGTCTCAGATGCTGAGAGGCGTTCTCTGGATGGTTCAGCATCTGCAGAGAACATATCACGTGGCCAGCAACGGGGCCCAATGCGCTCAAACTCATACAAGCTGCCACAAGGTATACCGCCTTGCACACTTGTCAAGATGACTGTTGTCAGCCTGCAGGGCATGTCAAAGACTGTGATGACTGTACATGTTTGAAATTGCTGTCTTGCATAGTTGCTTAGGATTTCTGACCTTTCCAGAACGAAATGCTTATCTTCTGACTGGACTTTGTTGATGCAGCTGCTGGGCCAGATCCTGTGTCATCTGGATTACCCACAGCTGAGGCAGACTTGAGTCAAGAGTTGTACAAAGTACCCTCTCATGCTGCCTGGTTTGGCTACAATGCCATTCATGACATTGAGCGCAAGTCTGTGCCAGACTTCTTCAATGGCAAGGCACAGTCAAAGACCCCGAAGGTATTGCACTCTCTGTTCATGCTCCAGTTGACTGTTGTTGTATGCATGCTAAGTGACATAGCTTGTGACTACAAGTCACGTTTGACATCCTCATAAAACAGGACAATGTCCTCTTCTTGCAGATGATTGCACCAGACTCTACACAACCTTGATCCACACATGCTGTTGTCCCTGTCTTGTAGTCATTGTTGTGCAGTTCAGCCACTGTCTTCTGTGTACTTGTCTCAACAGTGTTATGTGGTTTGGGATGCAGGTGTACAAGGAGTACCGCAACTTCATGATCAACAAGCACAGAGAGGATGTGAAGCGGCGACTGACCTTCACTGAATGCCGCAAGCTCCTGGCAGGTGTGTACACTGTTTTGTGCAACTCAGATCTGTAAAGGCCTAAGATGAGCACGGTCGTTCAAGGCTGGAAGCATGTCTGCTGTCATGTTTGCATGTCAGCATCTACTGAGTGCACACACAGTTCAACACTCACATCAGGTCTGAATGATGTGCATTCAGGGTGTGTTGGAGTCACTGCATTTCGCTATCCCAGCAGGCAATTGTATAGAGATGTGTGATTCGTACCTATTGTGGTTGCTCACAGGTGATGCAATGGGGGTGTTCAGGGTGTGGCAGTTTCTGGACAGCTGGGGCATCATCAACTACCAGGCCGGGGCAGGAGCTGCAGATGGAGCCGATGGGTTGCCTCTTAATGTGCAGCCTGCAGGTGATCACGTGTCCACCATGGTCATGCCTGCATTTGCCAGTCAGTGCCAGTGGGCGCTCCTGGCAGCTGGATGTTTTGCAGCCGCAGCAGGATGTTGCTGTTCAAAGCTGCAAAGCTGCCTGGCACAGCAATCACAAGTGTTTTGCTCCACATGGCAACCAGAATATCCATGGACTCTTAACCTCCAAAGCATCAGCTTGCCTGATAAGATTATCATGACATGATGGGCCTGGCAGCTCTGATGAAGGGTCTGGTCACAGTCTTGTCTCTCAACAGTCAATTCCATGCAGCCTGATGTGCTTGGGCAAACAGACTGGCTTGTTCTGACTCAGCCGGCTTATGCTTGCACAGGCCCACCCAGCTTGCTCAAGGTGCTGGCTGCTCAGCCCAACAATGGCGCTGCCCTGTTCAAGTTCAGTCTTCCCCAAGCCACAGATGGGGTGGCAGCTGCAGCATCTGGAGGTCTTGATGGTTTGAACCTCATCACCCGCAGAGACCGCTATGGAAAATCAGCCTCCCAGCCCAGCAACAACCAGGTGCACAAACACTTACAGAGGCATGTCAATGATTCTGTAGTTGTGCCATGAAAGGTCTGAACAGCATTTGCAAGCACATAATCATTGTGCTGCAGTATTTATAGGAACACAGCTTACCCAGTAACAGGGTTGTGGCTGTGCATTTTGACCCTCCCTCCCTCCCTCCCGCCCTGTGCACTCCTGGTTCCGCAGAAGCCTGCCAATGCTGTGATGCTGACGTGCACATTATGTGTATAACTTGCCAGCATTACAGCTTCCTTTTGTTATTTTGTTATTTTCTTTGGGCAGTTGGGTGAAGATGGGTGCTCCAACGCAGGTGAAGTACCTCTGCAATGCCACTGGAGAGGACTGCAGTGCCTGCCGTTATCATTGCACAAGGATGCCTGACGTGGATCTGAGCCCAGCAGCGTACGCAGATGGCAAATTCCCTCCAGGATGTTCTTCCAAGGACTTTGTGCGCATTGACCAAGCTGAATTTCAGGTGTGCAACAGCAAGACATCCCTTGCATTGCAAATTGAACTGCACTATTGCTGTGTCCGGTAAGGACAAGCTGTGACTTTGACACCTCTGGCTTTGCCCATGTCTTGCTGAATGGGTCTGCAGAAGTTGCTTTGCTTGCAGTCAAAGGACACAAATGCAAGCTGTGCTGACCTGAATGAGGCATGAAAAGAACCACAAGTAAATGCTATCCACCGCGATGCTATGCACACAGTGGATGCTATGCATGTGTGTAAGAGACACACACATAAAGTGTGTGCTGAATTCATGCAGACCCAGCCTCAGGACTGGTCAGATGAGGAGACCTTGCTGCTTCTGGAGGGCCTGGAAGTGCACAAGGACAGATGGGCAGACATTGCAGAGCATGTGGGTACCAAGTCTCAGGTGCAGTGCATCCTGCACTTTCTGCAGCTACCCATCGAGGATGAATTCCTGGATGAGCTGGAGGACAGAGACCGCCAGCCTCCGGGCGTCAACAGGTCTGCTCAGGACGCTGACAAGCAAGATGGCGCTGCTCAGGACACACTCATTCCCTTTGCGGACACCGGCAATCCAGTCCTGTCCCAGGTGTGCACTTCCACAAGCTACATTCGTCTGCTTGAGTATCAATTGCAAAAGCAGATCTGCTTCACATGTTTCAGCACTGAACTCCAGGCGACAAGCTGATTATGTGGGGCAAAAAGAGCGTCCACAGGTAAGATTGGCTTGTGGGTTTGATATAGCAAATCACTTGGTCTGCTATGTGTGCATGGGGGGCTTTTGTCATCTGCAGCACCATAAGCAGACAAAATCATGAAGCTGATTTGCAAGGCCTGCTCAACTGTCACTGCTGTGTTTGCCAACAAGTCTCCAAGAATTGCAGGCTGCCCCTGCAGGATTCCAGAGGCTTCCAAAGGCCTCCCTTCTACCTCCCGTGGCAATTAACAGCTAGTTGGTGTTGCATGGAAAGTGTGCATCGTGCAGGTGGCATTTCTGGCTGCAATGGTGGGGCCAAAGGTGGCGGCTGCAGCCGCTCAAAGAGCTCTGGAAGTGCTGGCCGCAGAGGATCCTGCTGTTGCTGCAGAAGCTGCTGCTCTGGATGCAGCTGCTCAGGACAAAGAGCAGACAGACCAGGACCGCAGTGCAGAACCAGGTCTGCATTCCGTGGTCATGCATGTATCTGGTCTTGCCTAGGTGCACTACATTGCTGCAATGTCTGACAAAGCCTAGCAGGCTGAGAAGTGCATGCTCTGAGAGGCATACTTCGGCATTCACCATTGCAGCTAGTTTGCCAGACTTTGCTTTGAATATGAGATGGTCAAGTTCAAGCTAAAGATTTCATGCTACACAGGCAGTCTCAGCCCTACATGAATTTACCACTTTCCTGACAGTCTCCCATGCTATGCTCCCCTTTGATGCTGTACAGTCTCATTCACAAATGTAGATATTTTTGGCATGCTGTGATGAGTCACATGATGCTGTGATCTGCAGAGGCTCCAGTGAGCAGCAGCAGGATGAGGGTAGCTGCTGCGACAGCTCTAGGGGCAGCAGCAGTAAAAGCCAAGATGATGGCCGATGCTGAAGAACGCGAGGTACAGCGCCAGGTCCAAATAGCTATAGAGGCACAGCTGCAGAAAGTGCAGCTCAAGCTGAACTCCATGACTCAGCTAGAGGATGCCTTGGAAAGGGAACGCAGCATCATGGAGGTCTGTCTTCTGGACCTTTTGCTGATCATGCACTTTCTCCTTTGCCAAATGCAGGGACACATTGCTCTCTGCAAATGTACTGTCGCAAATGGGCCGTCACTGACCAACCAATGTTTAGCTAGGGATGTCCTGTTGTCGCCTATTGTCGCAGGTGACTATCGGTCATGTTTTCTGGTTTCTGATCTTGAGCAAATCTTCTTTGGCAAATGGCCCTTTGTCCACACTTGCTGATCTGCACTCTGAGCTGAGATAGACGGCAAATGCAATGGGGCTTGTTAAACTTGAGAACATGACAAGTCTGCAAGGCTGCTGTGTGCAGTCATGCATCATGCTTTTCACTACTGTGGTGTTTAACATGCATGACATCGTGCTTCAGCAACCTCGTGCTGTACAGGCTCAGCGGCATCAGATGCTGCAAGCCAGGCTGGGCCTTCAAGAGCAGCAGATGGTTGTCCAGAAGCAGGCACAGCAGCTGCACCAAGCTACCCAGCGCCTCCCTGCAGCACTTCCAGGAATAAGTGCCCAAGCTCAGTCTGTTGCTCCTGCTGCCAGTGCACCGCTAAATAGTGCAGCGCCAGCAGCCACACCTGCAGCACAGCCCAGTCCCCCTTCCGCAATGCAGTCCTGATTTGAAGACAGCACTGTCAAATTTTGGTACCCTGCTGCATGAGTGTTGTCAAACAGATGTTCATTGCAGCGTTTATGCCAATTGGTCACACGTACAAGTCAAAGAGTCTGCTAGTGCAAGTCGTCATGCGTTTTCCCTAGGTTATTCTTGTGCAGTGTCTGCTGTTTGCGGCCAGCTCTTCAATGTTTTGGGTCAAGCAGCAATGTACCGAAGTTTTGCATTCAATCATTGATGGTGCAGTGCATCTCGTTCTGCAAGAGCCCGCTGTATCTGGTCACGTTTGCTTGGCTGCTCCGGGATATACACACAGTTCCTTTTGGCCTGTCATCAGTAAACCCGATTTTTAGAATGTCAGCTCCGAATCCAGATGTGATGACATCACAGCAAAGCACGTCACGGTCGTTGAGCACAGCATGAAGGCTGTATAGCTGTGTGATCAAAGCTAGCTTACAGTATGTAGGTAGGAGTATCAGGCACAGGCAACAAGTGTAAACGCTATCCCATCAGTAGTGCCTTCGCCAGTACTGCTTTGAGCAATCAGCCAAAACACTTGCTTCGGTAGTACTTTACTCTCATGACTGAACAGCCTGTGAGTCGCCAGCGTAAAGATAGTAACAGCATTGATCTGTGGTGCATGCCATTGACCTGAGACAGCATCCCCGAGCTCGGCACGTATGTCCTCATCGCAGCTCAATGTTCAGGCTTCTGCGGTGAGGCTTGTCAGACGGATTCATGAGATTGTCGCATGTCGCGCACCATTGCCTTGCAATAAGTCAACAACATTCTTAGTTCAAAGTAGTCAACTTCCCCTGTAGAGAGTTGTCTGCTTTGTTTCTCAGTGATCACTGGTAGTTATGTGCTTCTTCGACTGCCTGTTGCGGATGCAGAGTCACAATGCTAAACAGCTTCCCGTGGCAACATCAGCTGGCCGTCAGCAGGTATGTGCAGCGCTGACAGCAGATTTCACCTGCTGCACTTATGTTGCGTCTGCCCAGGCTGTTGGTAGCACTGTCTGAGAAGCACAATGCCGAGAAGTTTGGTTGCATGTATGCCTATTGCTTCTTGCGCAATAGCGCAATTGGATGCAAGTTATTTTGCGGCGTGCTCAACTCTGCACTGTATGCTGCAGCCTTGTGTCTCATTGGCATGTGCTGCCCAGTGTGGGCCACAGCAATGTTGCCTTTTATTTCTTGAACAGGCCAGCCTCCCCAACGCTTGTGCTGAGTGCTGACTGCAGGCAACTGTTGATCGCACGGCAGGTAGCAAGCGTGTGCAAACAGAAATGGGGGACTTGCTGAGCAGAGCTGGCAATACAATGGGAGCTCACAACTTCAATACTTTGCAGCAAGAGCTACGCAGACAGCGCAATGCTTATGGCAAGGTGAGGCATGGTCACTCTGACTCAACATCAGACGGAGACAATCCTTGTGTGTATTCTTGCATACCTACAATGCCACTTCCGCAACATATGATGCAGCGCTACTGTTGCTGCTGAGTTGCATCAAGCAATAGAAACAGCTGGTTACATGCACGGTTGATGCAGAGGCTTATACAGCACATGCTGCTCGTGTGCACCTAGCGCTACAGCAACGTGTGCTGATCACATTACCCTTTGCATCTCCTTGATCAGGCATGTCGCAGTTGGATGACTGATGAGAGCTTTCTGCATAGCCGAAATGATTTGCATCTGGTTTGCTGTACCACAAGGGTACCATGTCTGATTGCTGCAGGATCATATTGCTGAGCTGGTGTGGCGAACTGCAGTGTATGACACAGACTTCAGGATGCTCAAGGTGTGTCCTCCTCACAGACACAGACAGACCAAGTGCTGGTGTGGACTTGATGCGAGTCGTGATATGGACATTGCACGCATGCATCTGAGTGTCATCTACCTTGCCATGCTACCTGCTGACCCTCTTGTGCAGTTCCTGCCCTGTGCCCAATGCGTGCTGCGTCCATGGTGCTTGATTGCACCAACTTTGGTGCATCATCTTTGGTGTGGACATATTTTCAGAAGTACAAATGTGTTGTACAGGCAATCGTGATGCCTGGTGGCATCTGGCAGGAGGCCATCCACGGCTGCTGGACTCAGCTGGAGCTGCCCATGGCATTGCTCCATGCCTTTGGACTGAGCTCCAAGTCTCTGCTGCATGAGGCAATTGTGCATGCTGGCAAGGAGAACATGAGTGAAGTTGTGGAGCTGATAGTGGCCAAAAACAGCAGCATACTGTCCTTCAGGCAAGCATACATGTGCTGTGGCAGATGGCGACGAGGGACTGCATCGATGAGGAGACTGGCATTGATGTGTTTCAGATTGTTTTTTTTCTGCTGCCAAGTTGTCTGCACTTACATCATCACGCTTGACAGTTGGTGCTGTCAGTTGTGTCTAATACAAATGCCAACTTTCCTGAAGCCTATGGGTATATTACCAGTCTGTAAGGGTCAACACGCTTGACTGCTTTTCAGGGACGCTCTTTTTGATGACATGAACCCCTCTGAACTGGCCATCATCCACCGAGTGCCCCACAGCATTGTGCTTTCACTGTCGCCCAAGTATGTGGCATCACTATGGGAGATGGACACTCCTAAAGGGGATCCCATCCCTTTGCGCTGTGTCTTACAAAATCTAAAGAAGCCAGGAGTCACTCGGAAGCCTGATGCCCTCAGCTACTACGAGGCCTTGCGTGACCAGCTTCAGACGCGGAGGTATTTCTGCATGTTCATCCCTGCTCATGCTATGTCACCTGGCTCAACACTGGTCCAAGGCAAAGTCAGTCACACAGAGTGTACTGTACAAGGCATGCATGCCATCAGGCAACATGTCAGCTGAAGCAAGCCAAGGCAAGCTGCAGCAGCCGCTGTTACAATGCATAAGAGGCGTGGGCCAGAGGAATGCATGATGCATGGGCAGCACAATGCACACAAACAGTGGCTGATACATTTGCCCACACTTGGCTTTTGCTTGCTCTAAATTGTTCACACGAGAATATGTCATGCTACATACGTTCTTGGCTGTGCTAGGTTCTTTGATACAAGCGATGCTACACTGCTTGCAGGAGCGAGGTCATTGAAGCAAAAGAGGCTGCAAAGGCGGCGCAAGAGCTCAAGAAGAAAAAGAAGCAATTCCAACAGCAAAAACAGTACGCATCCTCGTTACATCACTGTCTGCCTCCTGAGTGCTACGTGATCATCTCACCACATTGCAGTGAAACATTGCTTGAATTTGTCTTCATAGTTACAATCCACTTGTATTGCAACAAGTCTTGCATCAATAGAAAGATTTGACATGCTTGCAATGAGGCACACACTTGTCCTTGCAAGCAAGGGCACACTCGTGGAGCACTGCGCAAAGCCCTGCAGCTTCTGACATGCAGATTCAATACCTGGTGCACTGTTGTAGGAGACAACGGGAAGAGAACCTCAGGTTGGCAAAGCTTGTCCTCGACAACCTGCCAGAGATGTTGACAAGCTCTGAATGGGAGGAGAAAAACCAGAAAGACTTCGAGATCAAGATGGCAGTGCTGCTGACTGAAGATAACATTGAGGCGCTGATCAGTAACACCCAGCTGGCTATGTCCTACAACAGGCGACTGTGTGAAGGTTTGCTGCTCGCTGCCAACAATGGCAAAGCTGCAGCAACTCCTGGGCTGATAAATGTCCTCAGGTGAGTTGACATGCCCCTTGTAATGTAGCCTGACTGTACTAGCAGCACTTGCACTGGCTTCCTGAACACTTCTGCCTGCTCGCATTCAGAATGCGTTTGCCTGCCATGCTTCAGCTGCTCTGTACTCCTGTGGGATCATATGCTTGACCAATGGCTTACGCCTCAGGAGCATCACATGGGAGAAGCTGTCATGTTCCAACCAGCTGCAACCACCCAGGATCCAGCTGCTGGAGAACAGCATTGATCAAGGTCAAACTGCTGGGGTGGAGATCATGCTGGAGATGAATGCATACCTCCTAGGACATTGTGCAAAGTAAGCTCTGCCTGACCCTTGCACTGTTCATGCTCCTTTGGGCTAACAAAAGTTTGAGGTCTTGCAGCGCATCTGTCGCATGATGCAGGTCATACTGCTTATTGGTGTCAGCATCTTGTGACCTACCATGCCTGTGGCATGCTTGTGGTGCATATGTGACGCATGCGTTGAAATAGGTGCAATGTGAAACATACGACATAAGCTGGTCCCACGTGTTGCAGGCCTCCCCTGTGTGTAGCTGTGCAGAAGCAGCACCCGCTGAACCTTGTCAACATGCTGATCCTTCCGTCTAAGAAGTATCGTCCCAAAGGCTTAGAGGAGCTTGACAAGGAGTGCTCTGCCCTGGGCTATGCCATGCAAGCTGGCCAGCCTGAGCTTGTCAAAGCTGTAAGCACCTCCCACATCCCTGCATTTGCCTTAGCTTACCAAGGGAGCAGGCTTGTGCAGAGCAATTCTCAGAACTGTGCTGAGCACCACCATGTACTGCAGACTCGACTTTACAAGTTGCAAGTGTTGCCTGCACACCTGCCACAGAGCATTTGTGATATGCCACAATGGGTCTGGTGACCATTTGCTGCATGACCTTGCTGACGTCTTTTGTGCTTCCCAGTAACCCACAAACTTGCAGCCTGTGACAGTGCTTATTGCAACCTTGCTCCAACAAGGTAGATACACGCAGCCAAAATACACAGCTACCAGGCAGTCATACATTGTCCTTACCATAGTCTGCTATTGTCACTGGCGAGTCATCACTCTTGTCCTGCTTCTCTCCTGCTTTGAGCTGCAGTTGGACTTTCTGCACAGCAGCAGCAAAATGTGTCTTCAGGGTGTACTCGGTTCAGCACGGCTGCACAAAAGGCGCAACTCTGCGTGGTGCACAGCATCAATGCCGCCTGTGTTGTGGTGCAGATCATTCCTTGGACCCGCATGGATCACAAATTCTGTTTGACGATGCCTGATCATGACAGCAAGGCAGCTGATGATGGACCCAAAGGCGCCAAGCAGTCTCGCGGCAAAGCTCACAAAGCATCAACAAGTACATCGATCTACCCCCTGATGTATGCTCTGGAACTTAGGCAGCCCAGCTGGCTGACGTCAATCTGCTCTGCTGCCAAGGCATTCTTCTTGTTGAGTGCTGACAAGGTGGACTGCACCCAGCTGGAGGCCTCGTACACTGATGCAGCAAAGGACAGGGTGTTTTCTCCTGAGGCTGAAAAGGCCTGCACAGAGGCCATGTCACAGTGGGCCGACACCTCCACTGGGGCAAACAATCCTCCCACAGCCCTGTATAGGTGTGTTCAACCATTCTTCCCTAGCTGTTTTGACAGCAATAGCTCAAGTAGACACAGTACCACATCCTTGATCAACAATTTGCAAGCAAGACAATCCTTATTGCTGGCACACAGCATCCTCTGATGCACACTACAGCCACTTAGCAATGAAGCACATCTGATGTCAAACCTAATGTGTGCAACAACAGTCAATTTGAACAAGATTGTAATACCTCTGACAGGTGTTCAGCATGCTGGCTTCTGTGCAGGGCTATTGAGCTCAGGCAGGACCATGCTGCTGAGATATTGCTGGCTGCGCATGCCAATGCCCTGAAGACAATCTTCAAAGACAAGGATGAGAGCACACCTCTACACAAGGCCATCGACACTGGTAACACCAAATTTGTCAAGCGCTTTGCAGAACTGTGGCAAGAGGATGTCAAAGCAAAGCGCGTTGTGGCTACAGCCCTGGACACTGCCTGCAGCAATGTCACGCCCCTTCTGCGGTATGTGCTGGCCAACCCTCACATCTGTCTGCAGCACTTTTTGCTGCATCTTCAGGATCTCACTGGGCTTGATTGTGCATGCATGTCAAGCAGGTAATGGTCCTGCATTGCAGATCTGCAAGTTTACACACAGACTTGGTGCTGTCAGCTGCAGCTGACCTGTGAGATGCCATTTTGCAGGGCAGTGCAGTCTCAGAAGTTTGCAATTGCTGAGCTCATAGTTCATGCTGGAGCAGACCCTCTGCATTCTTGCAAACCAGCTGGCAAGCCAAATGCCAAGCCCTGCAGCCCAGCCCCCTTGACTGCTGTTATGGACCATATCCCTACTGGTGACTGCAAGACAGTGTCACATGTCTTGGTGTTTGTGTGCCTTCAGTATGAGATCATGACGTTCTGATGCCATCTCTGTGCCAGTTTAAGCCCTGATCAGACTTTTTGCACGTGTGCTGATTTGCCGTGAGAGTCACCATATCTTTTGATGCTTGTAAAAGCGTGAGCTGGCAACCAAACCTGATACAGCTACTTTGAGGCTATGATTACAAGCTGAAGCATCTCTTGATGGCTGTAGGGGAGCAGAAGCTTGAGAGGGCTGGGCTGAGTCTCATCACGCTGATGATCTCCAAAGTTGCATATATCAAGGCGCAGCTCAAGGGTGGCAAGTCCAAAGCTGACCTGCATGCAAGCGAAAAGCAGGTCAGGGATGTTTGTGAGCGCTGGCTCAATGTGCAGAACTTGCACAATGCATTGCAATACTTACAGCCCACATCAAACAGACCAGGTGCTGAAAGGGCAAGTACTGAGAGAGTAAGCCAGTTGGAGGTGTTGTGCCTGATGTTATATCTCACACAGTGTTCTGGTACAACATCAACCCTGGCCACATGCCTGAAGTGGCCATGGACAAGATGACATGTGTCTGACACGGCCCGCTCCAGTTGACTTTCACCACCAAGCGTAACAATCTATCTGACTTATGCGCCGCAACAACGTTCATGAGCACATTCACAGCTGTGTATGTAAACAATAGGAGCCAGAGCAAGTCCAGTGCATGCTGTGCAGCTCATTGCAGAGGTAGGGCCTGCCCTCATGTACCAGGCAGTGTCCAAATCCCTCCTGAAGATTGGCGCACACCTGTCAAGGTTGAACATTGATGTGACAGAAGTGCCTGCTGATGGTGTCAGCAATGCAAGAAGTGCATCCCCGCTGTTGCTTCTGATAGAAGCAGCTCAGGTGTGTAACGTCCATCATCAATCTTTTTGTACTCCCAGCTGTTGCTGCTCAGGTAGCTGACGAAGTGCATGACCTGGCCTTTGTACACAAACCACAGAGATGCCATATGTACTGCAAGGTTGCCTGCAAGACACCAGCTCACAACAGCAGCAAAGTTGGTAACAGGTTGGCACTAGGATTTGAACACACAGCAGGTGAATATCTTCATTTTTTGCAGCAATTTTGCGTCTGTGCTCGTCTGCAGGAGCCCAGGAAAGGGTATAATGCAGCTGTGGCAGAGGGGAATCAACCCACAGTGACTGTGTCATCAAATGCTAAACGGGAAGCAGCCGAGCAGATGCTGCACAATGTTCTCAACTCGTGGACCATCTCCAAGACAGCCAAGGCAGCGCACCCCAGCATGCTCCCACAGGACCAGCAGAAGATCCTGGACTGGTTGTTTGCTCACAAGCAAGTCACCATCAACAAGTTCACCAAGGTCAGCTGCTTACTGGCGTCCCAACAGGACCTGCTCTGTCCCCTCCATCTGTCCCCACATGCAATTCACACCTCAGAAGCCCCATGGGCAGCATTAACTTTCTAGTACTCTCTGCTCTCATACATGTGCAACTTTTCAAGCCGCAGGTGTGAGACCAGTCTGGCTGTGCCTGCTGCAGGGCAAAGCTGAGCAGAGGCTGCTGGTGCAGCAGACCATTGACGCCAACAGCCTGGGCCTGTTGAGACTGCTGGTGGAGGATGTGAAGCTCAGCTGCTCAAACTGCTTCCTGCATGGCATAGTGGCAGATGCACCCTACGAGCTGCTGGTCAACCTCATGAAAGCTGCTGGCGGTCTCGACACTGCCCATCCTGAGCTCAAATCCCCTCTCATCCACAAGGTGTTCATTACAGATTGGCTTCAAAACCCATGCAGCAACTCTGCATGACAGATTTGTCTGCAATGCAATGGTGAAAATTGTGAGCTGGTCATTTTTTGGCGCCTGTTCTGCCCTTTTTTGCCTGACTAGATGGGTTTCAGGGACGTTATTCAGCTGCTCTGCAGCAGCACTTTCTCATGATCTGCAGGCTGTGGAGGCTGGCAGAATAGACGTGCTGCAGAAGCTGATTGGCTTTGGTGTCATGTAAAAAGCTTGGGATGCATTGGGCAACACGCCCTTGCATGTAGCTGTCAAATTCAAGGTGAAGTACTGCTGACATTCATTGTCCATTTATTGTGCGGGCTTACATGCCAGATGCAGCAGTGTGCATGATGCCTGCTTAGTCAGCTCCCTCTTGTATAAGAGCCAAGGCTGTTTGCTCCTTGGATCTGCTCTCACGTCATGAGCTGCCTGCCTCTGCACCAAAGCATTTCCAACCAAGCCGACAGTGCAGTGATGCAGCATGCACAATAGTATACCCAGCCTGAGAATCCATTACTGTGCTCATGGGTCTCACATCTTGAGGTGGGCTGTAGGATGAAGCCATACGCCATCAGATGACATTGTTGCTGCTCAACAGCGCACCCACACTCTCTAAGGTGGGTAGCAGGCATAAACAGAATGCGATTCTCTGTGGCTGATTATCCTGGGCCAATCCTGCCCATGCCATCCTGCCCATCTGTAACAACGTACCACTTAGATGCTCTTTCTCTGTTTGCCGACTCAGTGCATTATCTGCTTGGCTAATGCAGCAGATGTGTGCAAGTGAAGACAAGCAATGCACTGGACAGTGCTGGAATCATCCATTTGCAACACAGATCTCAACATGACAGTTGCATCCGGTTGTGTCTGCAGGAAATCAACAAGAGGGGTCAGAAGCCTGTTGATGTCATCAGCCACAAGAAGAAGCTCAGAGATTGGTTTGAGGTGCGTGCACCTTCTTTTGGAAACACATATGTAAGTGCATTTAAACCACCTGCTCAGCGCGGCACTGGCATCATCGCAGTTTTGCTGGCATGTTCCATATGATATGCTGTGGCATAGACAATGCATAGTGCATACATCAGTGTCGTGACGGGGTAGCTCAATGAATTCAGGCTGCCGCCTTACAATACCTGCTTGTAGGCTGTGGAACAAGAGGTCAGATTGAGTCAGAAGAGTGGTGCTGAGAAGGAACACAATGAGCTGGCAGAGTCAGTGAAATCTTCTTCAGATGGTGAGCTACTGACAGTTGTATCCACACTGTCATGCTGCGCTGTCATCTACACGACTTGCACACATCACTGTCTCTATGTAGTTCTTGCAACTAATGTTTTGCAGCTCTGATGTCAGTGCGCTCTTACCTGAGCTCTGTGTCAAGACGTGGCAACAGTCCAGAAGCATGGCAAAAACCTCTATGGACGTTGTTTTTCCCACACAACTTCCGCTTTGCATCAGGCACAGTTACTTCTCATCCCTCAGCGGTAATGTGGACTGCCAGGACTTGCTACCCTGGAGGTGCTGATGCACCGTCTATTAGTATCAGCACGACCACAGGGTACTAATGGACACTGAATGATGAGCTTGTGCACGATGCCCTGGCACATGGAGATGTGTGATAAAGCGTGCTGGAGTGCAGATGAGGGAGACGAAGGTGATGGGCTGCTGCTGACACGTGCAGATGAGTCAATTGAGAAGAGGAAGCGGCGCATCAATCAGTTGCTGCAGGAAATCCCTGAAGTGTTGAAAGCTGCAGAGGAGAAGGAGGCTCATGCTGCCAAAGTCAAAGCAAGTCAGGCAGAGCTACCTTCCCCTCCAAAGGTGCATCTCCTGCTGACACCCTTCCAACTAGAAGCATGTACCTGCTAGTCTATGTATTACACACAGTTGCAGCTCTGGTGCTCTCTAAGATAATGTTGGTGTTTGTCGTGCACACTGGGTCTCTTGCAATGTGTGAACATGGTAGAATAACTATGATGAGCACCATTGTCACATCCTAGCTGGAATGCCTTGGTTTCTTGTGAGCTGGTGTAGGTTCCTGCACAACCTGCTTGCTTTAGCTTTCATATCTGACGGTCTGCAGGTGAAGCCAGGAGCAGAGTTTGATGGTGTGAAGTCAGCCCTGATGGATCATCTTCCTGCTGAGCTGCCAACCAAGGATGAGCTGGCTCCCCTGCAGCCACTCACAGCTCCTGTTGAGGAGGTAGCAGCTCCCATGAGTGAGGAGCAGCTGGTGGACAGCCTGATCGGGCTGCCCTGGGAGTTCATCATCAACAAGGATGCACGCCAGGAATGGGCCAGAATGGACCGACCCTTCAGGTCAGCCACAAGCGTTCATATAACTTGCTGTCACCACACCACACATGTTTTGATCTGTGGCAGCTGCTTGCATGAAGCCTGTTGTTTGTTGCAGGACATGAGTGCATAAGCTGGTTGCAGCGTGCTGAGCTGGAAGGCATTTGTACGGGCACAAGGCAGAAGCATCAAGATGCTTGCAAGACAGTATGTGTGTGGTGCAGGCTGATGGTCATCAAAAGGCTGCAGCGCATAGGTGAGGGTCAGTGGGAGATGGATGGAGGCACAGAACAGCGGCTCAGTGAAGTCAGGTAGAGCTGCACTGTGTGAACAGACTTGTTGCTCTGCTGACAGTCTGTAGTCACACATTCACTCGACACCAATCACAACACAAGAAGACTGTACAGCTGACACTTGCAGTCATCTTGCTGCTGTGGATTGCCAGCCCTGACAGTCCCTAACAGTGATGCCTAATGCAGGTGTCTGGAGGTGTACCGCACCCTCCTGACAAGGGGTGGCCGCATTGTGTTTGAAGTTGCTGTTGACTACAGTCAGACGGCACACACTTGGAAGGAGATGCTGCGACTCTGGGTATGTACTGCTTCCTTCTCAAGCATACGGGAAGAGTGCATCGACACAGGCACATACTACAGCTCATCCTGAGTGCCGGCATTCAGCAACCACTGGTCCCAAATAGTTGCATTCAAATTGTTGCATTTGAATTCATAAGGTAGCAAACATGCTTACACTAGTCATGGCCACAGTTGTATGTGTTAATATTCTGACAAGATTGTCCGACGTGCAGGTCATCACCTTGGACCATGAGAAGTATGAGCGTGAGCTGAACAACATTGCACAGGGGCACAGCAAGAGTGTGCAGGCCCGAGACAACACGAAGCTCAGGGCAATGGGTACAGCTGATGCTGCCAAGAGCGACCTCAGCGCGCGCCTGCCTAAAGTGTACGAGGCTTTCGAGGAAGAAACAGGTACTGTAACGACCACATGAATTCTTTGCATCCCCATTCTCACTTACAGAGGCATATTTGCCAAGACCCTGCCTGTACACACCGCACTTATCTATCAGGTCTGATCCCCTTATCAACTTATGTGATGCAGCGGACTAGCTCACATCATGCCTGTGCACACAATCATGTGACTGGCCAGTGCTCACATTGAGAGCCATGCAGATGGGCAAGAGGAGCGGCCACGAGCAGAGCCTCTGACAGATGTAGAGCTGCGAGAGCATTTCCCGGCTGCCAGCTCTTCCCAAGACACATACACCTTGCTCAAGTTTTACAATCTCTCCAAGGATCTGGTCAGGACTGTGCTCCAGGTGTGTCTTCTCCCTCCCACGCTTGTCAGGACCATGTTCTTGCTGCACAGAGCACCTAGCATCTACATTGCACCCTGCACGCCCTTATGCAGAACTACATTCCCCATCCTTTATATATTCATATTGCTACCACCAAGACAGCTGTCACCAGCTGTTGAAGCTAAGCCTGACTCATGGTTTTGCTGACACACTGGAAGGCTGCATGCCATTGTTACACGGCATTGTTCTGTTGCAAGCAGGATATGAATGATGCTGAGGTGGATTTCCCATTCCGAGTGTCCCCATCTGAGCAGTACATCATTGAAAATGACCCTGACCCCCCCTCCTCCATTGTTCTGGTGGGGCGCAGCGGCACTGGCAAGACCACTTGTGCAGTCTTCAGGATGTGGGCTCGCTGGCTCACCTTTCATCATCACTCCACTGAACCCTTTCATCAGGTATGGCAATGTGACTGTGCTCACAGTTTTGTTGTCGACCAGTTTGATCAACAGGCGTGCTTTCACACTGAGAATACACAGCAGCGGCACCACTTGATAGAAGCAAGAGGGTCATGAAGGCATTGAATAGCAAGATATGATGCTTTGTATGCATGCTGACTTGGCTTAAGTGTTCTGTGCCTCCTGTCATCTTGCCAGTGTTTGTGTACATTCAGCAGTCAACAGTTGCTTCATGCCAGCTAGCCAATGAAATGTTGCTCATGTCTGCAGATTTTTCTGACAGCCAACCCCAAGTTGCGGTCCGAGGTGGCCAAGCAGTTTCACAGGCTGCGTGCTGCCATATTGCGAGACTCTGAGGAGTCCAAGCGTCTTGAGGAGCTCTCCAAGCAGGACTATCCATCACTCAAAGACATCCCCTCAGATGCATTCCCCTTGTTCTGGACAACCAAGCAGTACCTGAGAGCTGTTGATGCCACTTTGCCAGAAGCACCTCTGGGAGCTGGACCCTTCTTTCCCAGGTACCGTTTGCCCACTGTCTGTGAAGAATTTAGAGTGGCCAATCTGGCAAAAGCTTAGGATCATACTCAACAATCTCAGCCCATCATTTGCTGGCACAGGAATTGCTGCCCCTTGTTAACAATCCTTCTGACAGGGCTGCTTTCCAACAGCTGCCCTTTCCAGTAAGAGCCTTCTGAGAGGAAAAGGTACAGCTTAGCTGAGGCAATGCGTGTCTTGCTCAGGCTGGATGGAGGGGCACTGAAGTATGCAGAGCATGCTCACAACGAGGAGATGGGAGGCATCGAGTCCATGATTGATTTGGACCCTGGCTTCGCTGAGGATGAGGACTACGTGGTACGGTGCTGATATGCATTTCCACACGACTGCGCAATTCAGGCTGTACAGCCAAGATGCGTCTTTTGTCAGCCTGTGATACAGTTGCTGCATGTCTATGCTGCAATGCTGCTGACCACTGTGCATGAGAGCTTGTCGTCTGCGCAACGTGTTCATCTCGAACATGTAGCTTCTATGCAATCATGCAGAGCGATGATGAGCAGCTAGAGAGTGGCCACAGTGTCACTGGTCACCAGGAGGCTGACATTGCCACTGAAAAGAAGGGGGCCTTGGGACCCAAGCTGGAGGCAGACTATGACTTCTTTGTTGATGTCATGTGGGCCAACATTAGCACCAAGGAGGAGAAGCAGGCCATGACCCCAGCCTTGGTCTACCAGGTATGATCAAGCAAGCTGGCACGTGAATGCTGTGCCATGATGCATTACTGCCGTTGCCATCACATCACTATGCTGCATCACTGTCACATCAGCTTGGTGCCACTGTGATGACAGCCTGTGTCACCAAGTGGCCATGGGTGCATGCTTTTCAATTTGTGAGTGTGAAGACAGAAGTGATGTGTGTTTGCAACCACTGGCATGCAGGAGATCTGCTCCTTCCTGAAGGGTAGTGCAGAGGCTATAGACAGCCCGGGTGGCAGGCTAACCCTGCAGGGCTACCTGGAAGTGGGCCGCAAGAGGGCTCCCAACTTCAATGCTGACACTCGTCGTGAGGTGTACCCCATATTTGAGCGCTATGAGAGGGAGAAGCTCAGGCTCAACAGGCAAGCCCTCAGCCTTCCATCAGCTCAGCACTTACACATGTTCTTGACATTTACAACTCTGACCCTGTCTGCGTCTCCAAATTGTGCCGTGTTGGTCTGTGAGTGTCATCCTGCCAATTACACTTTCTTTGCCCTGGCAGGTATGATCACATGGATCTGCTGTTCCACATCTATCATAGCTTGAAGACCAGTGGGTACCAAGGGGTGCCCATCCACAACATTACCAGGGATGAGGTGCAGGATTTCACTCAGGCTGAGCTCTTGGTGGACCTCAGGTACGTGGCTCATCTCTTGCTCAGCATACAGGCAGCAGGTATGTGACGTCTGCTAGATCAGTAGGCAGGTGTTGCTGCCTAGCAAAATGTGAGCTGTTTCTGCTGTGTAGTTTGGTTGGTGTACCCAAGTGCCTGTGATGCGTGATGTATCTGGCATACAAAGCTTCAGAAATGCTTGAATCAGCTTCATCATGTTGTGTGTGCATAGAGGGCAATATGTAAATTCTAACAGCACTGTGCATACAGGACAATGTGTGATGCTAATGGACTGTTCTGCTGCGGCGACCCCTGTCAAACCATCGCCAGAGGCATTGTTTTCCGCTTTGCTGACATCTGTACCCTGTTTCATCATGAGTCTCAAAGAAGAAAGGCAAGCCACCCAAACCTTCTCATTGATACATTCAATGCATCTGCATATGCACATGTGACGGCATGCGTTCAGTGTGACTGTATATGTACATTGCCTTGCAGAAAGAGGTAGCTGAGATGCTCTGTGCACCACGCACTTGCTCTGTGCTGGCTGCAATAGCAGAACATGTCATTTGGCAGCGCTTTGTTTGGTTTCCCTCCAGGATGCTGGTGGGATTGCAGCGGCAACCATTGTGGGGGTGCCCAAGAAGCCACTTCACCTGCCCACCAACTACCGCACCCACAGCGGCATCCTGAATGCTGCTGCAGCCGTGGTGGACGTGCTCAGGCAGTACTTCCCCATGGTGACATTCACACCCTCAACTTAGCCTCAATTGCATTAGGCAAACCTACTGCCAGCGTCATTGCATGAGGTTGGCTGGTGGTCAGAAGATTGCTATGCAAGGCCACATGTCCATCTCTTACTCTTGTATGTGATACATATGTGGTACTGCCCCCCAGGACATTAAACATATTGAATCGAATCGAATATGTGGTACTGCTCGAACACTCTCTCCACACTTGGTGAACGGTCTTCACAAAAAGATCGTAAAACATCACATGCCAATGTGTGCTGTTGACATCACCTGAGGTCTTTTGTGCACTGCAGCACATTGACAATCTAGCACGAGAGAAGGCATTCTTCAGGGGCCCTCCGCCTCTACTGCTGTCCTCTCTCAGTCCTGATGACCTCACCTTCCTGCTTCTTGGCTCTGACCCAAAGACCTCTCAAGTCGAATTTGGCGCTCATCAGGTACTTCACGCAGTCAGCCTCTCACACATTGCAGCAGTCACAGCCATCGGCCATCCATGCTTCAGACAGCAGTGTGCAATCTGTTGTCTAAGCATGGCATGGTAATACTGTGTGATGACATTTCCACTCATCCTCCAGCCCCTATATTGCATATCATAGCCTGTCTCTTTGGCATCAGGTGATTCTGGGAAGAACAGCAGATAGCCTGGACAGCTTACCACAGCACCTGCTGGACAGCAATGTCATCAAGATGACAGTTGCCCAGGCCAAGGGGCTGGAGTTTGATGATGTCTTCTTGTGGGACTTCTTCAATGGCAGCCCAGCAGAGTGGCGCCCTTTGAACAACTATGTGGCCCATCTGGCAGAGGTGGAGGAGACACAGGGGGCCAGGAAGCTGCCTGCAGGCACACCCCTTGTTGATGTGAGCTTCAGAGCTTATAGCTTGTGCAGCGGCAATTTTTCCTGGCATGATGTAGCCAACTGCAGTCATCAGGAGCTGCTGGGCACTCTTCCTGCGCACTGTCTGTCTGCATTGGCACTGCTGAATACACTGCACAAGTTTTCACTGCATTGCTCGCCATCTGAAAATTGCTGTAGTCCATGACCAGCTCTTGTGTACAGCAATACATGTGTGCTGCCAATGATTTCCTGTCTGCACAGCTGCCGACAAGCATCAGCAAAATGTGTTGTCTGCAGGTGGAGGTGGATCCAATTGACAAGGGTGCTCTCAGGGTTGCCAGGTCTGCAGACCAGCATGATGTGCTGCTCTGTGAAGAGCTGAAGTATCTGTACACAGCTCTGACACGGGCCAAGAACAATGTCATCATATTTGACAGCAACACAGCCAAGCGTGCTCCTTTCTTCAACTATCTGAGGCGCTTGGGCATGGCTCAGTATGTCAGCAGGTAGCTCATACAGCAGCTTGCTCAAGCAACTGACACACATCCCAGATGACAGCATGAGGCTTTTCCCACCTCTTGTGCTACAGTACACATCTTGCAGACTGACACGTGCTTTTAGTCAATACTGTCAGCTATGCGCATCCATACAGGCCTGTTTTCTGGCAAGAGTCTCACACTTGCGGCTTGAATGATTTTGTGCAGGTCTGTCATGGAGGACCACACTGATGACAGCAGGTATGTGCTGACGCAAGGCAAGAACAGCAGTCAGGACTGGGTTGCGCGTGGCTACAACTTCATGGACAACCGCCTGCATGACCTTGCGGCCCACTGCTTCAAGGTTGCTGAGGACGGTGTGCGCTTCACTGTCGCCACTGCCTTTGGCAAGTATCTGGCCTTGAAGAGCAAGAAGAGCAATGTCACAACAACTGAGTCTATGCAGGAGACTTTCAAGGTGAGCAAGCTGCAGGCATGGTGCTCCATTATCACTGAAGCTATGCCAAGCACAGCCCCCTGCCATGACTTCCCTTTCCCCACCCCACCCCCTCCTGCTGATGTCTGCATTTGCCCATAGTTACAGCCAGTCTCCAGGTCTGTCATTGCCTTTTCATACTGCAGCGCTGCTGTGAAGTGCTGGGTGCTGTTGCAGATTGGGCACGACTTGCTGACTGCTGCTGCGCGTGCTGATGAGGCCACCTCAGCTGTGAATCTGACAGAGCGCAAGAACTGGCTAAACATTGCTGCCAAGATGTTCAGGGCCACCTCAGAAGGGAAACTGATTGCTGCAAGGTATTACTACTTCTCCTTGGTGTCAGTGCATACAAGAGATCAGCAGGTTTGTCTAGAAAGGAGACAGCACTTGTATTGTGTCTCAGCCGCCAGGTCAAGAGCTTGGCCAAAACGTCTTTAAATCAATGGCAGGCATGATTGCAAATCAGCTCAACAGATGCCAGCCTTCTCAGTATAGTTCATGCAGCAATGAGGGCGTGCATCAGACATGCAGTACCATGGATCACTGTTCTGGGCACTCACAGCCATCAATGCAGCTTGTGCTGTTTGTTATCAGGCTGTTCAGAGAGCTTGGCAACTTCAAGGCTGCTGTGGCAATCAGCACACATCTGAATGACTTTGTTGCTGCCGCGGAGACCTGTGAAGAGGAGGCACACATGCTGGCTGCCAGAGAGCCAGCAAGGGCAGAGCAGAAACTGCAGGAAGCTATCAGGCACTACAAGAAAGCCAAGCAACACTTGCAAGGCTTCCAGCTGCTCCAGAGGCATCCAACACTCTTCAAGAATATGGCGCCAGAAGTGAGCGTCTGCTGCTGTACTGTCACATGCTCTGTCTGCTTTTCTTCCAGACACATCTGTTGCTGTGTCTGGACTCATCATTTGTGAGCTGTGTACTGAATCCGTACAGATTGTGAGCAGTGAGCAAGTGACATGCTGTTGCTACTTGTGCGTAAGATCTGATGGAAAGCTGTGGGGCTGCAGAAAGTGGATGAATTAGCAGAAATTGCCATGACAGCAGCACATCAGCAAGGTGAACATGAGAAGGCCATTGAGGCGGCGCGCCTTATTAGGTGAGACATGTCTTTGTCTTGTGTCTGTTCAAGGCCGCATGTTGCTGTATGTGTAGTCTATACAGCGATGTATGGTACCCACTGTGGTACACATATTGCGTGTTAGTAGGATTGCTTCTCCGAGTTCATCAACTCATAATGATAACGTTGCAGGAGTGCCTCTAGGCGTGAGGCTAAACTGCGCATTCATGGCTACTGGAAGGAGCTCTCAGAGCAGATCCAGGTAGCCTCAGATCTTGTCTGTCCATGCTGAATTTGCTCTCATTGTGGCGATGGCCAACGCTTTGACCATCAAGCCTGTCTGGGCAACTTACCATTCCATATAGCATCAATCTGTAGAACCATTATTTGACCAAGTTGTATAATATTGCACTTGGTTTTGCAGGACAACAGCATGGCTGCCAAAATGCTAGCTGAGCATGGAGAAGTGGAAGCAGCCATCAGGCGGCTGATGAGGCCTGTGGACGAGGCTGCAAAACAGGGTCTGCGCCCCAGCCCCTGGGCAGATGAGGCCACTCTGAACCAACTGTACACCTACTGCACGAGTCTCACCAGTGACGCGGCCTCACTGTTGGTAAGCTGCGGCTTCACTGCTGCCCACATTTGCTTGTGCTTGCGCCTCAACTGGCTGGTCATCTGCTTCCTCCCTGTATGGGTATGCTGCAGCCTGGGTCATGATATCTTGTAATTTTGAGGAACATGCGCCATTTTGTCTGTGATCGATAAATTCACAAGCAAAACATCAATTCATTGAAGTGAGTTCAACAAACACATTCACAAGCATAACACCAGGTCATTCAGGGGACTGGATCTGACTACAGATCTGGGTGCTTTGTGCAGATTACCAAGGTTGTTGACTCCTATGATGGTCAGGACCCCTTCAAAGGGGATGGCTACATTGCCAAGGGCAGAATTATGAGCAAGCTGTTGGGGAAGCAACCAGATGTCACCAAGGAGATTGTCATTGAGCAGTTTCTGAAAGCCATGGCAGCATACAGGTCCATACCCTTACCATGCCTTCAGCTGCCATGGTCATTGTTGTGTTGATTTAGTCATAGCATGCTTTACTCAGCGTAAACAAGCCTTTGCTGCATCCAAAGAATCACATGCTGTTCTGACTTTCAGAGACACAGAACACCTGTGTTGCCAAGAGCTGCACTTGCTTTGCACTCAGCACGTCGTCCTAGCTTATCTCCATATGCTTGTCTCATTTGGCAAAGTGATGGTGCTCCTGATATAGGGGAAGGCATGCGGTCAGTGGATGTAGGTGCATCGCTGCCCTGGCTGCATGCATGGAGCTATACTCTGAAGAGGAGTTGGACTTCCCATGGCCTGCCAAGAAGAAGCTGGCAGTAGCAAATGGTCATGACAATTGAGCTCAGAACTACCTGAGCTGGACACACGAATACAGCAGGACTGCCCAGGTCAGTGCCACACTCCTCTGCATGAACATATCCCAAGAACTTGCTCTCCTGTGTTTATGATGAATAGGGGGTGCAGCGTTTGCATCAGACTCTGGAATGGTTGACCCTGCATCAGCTTCTCTGCTTTGGTGTCGCTCCCATGCTTTACCATAGTGTCCACAAGCACTGGACTGCATTGTGCGGAGCTTGCTGTGCACACGTTTTGTCGTAGCGTGACAAATATTGCAAGCTGATTTGTGCATGGGACACTCTAAACTGTGTAATTGTGTTTCTTAAGAAGGTAATGAAATGTGCATGTGTAGGTGATGATGGAGGCTTTGACACCATGGGGCTTGCACAGCAAGGCAGAAATACACAGGGAGGCTTTGCAGGACTTGGAGGACTACTTTGCTGTGAAGGGGTTGCTGTCAGGCTCTGACAAAGTATCCTACAAGCAACACAACAAGACCATCTGCCAGGCTGTCAAGGATCTTGATGACACATATCATTTCCTACCAGGTCTGGCCAATGAACACATCATGCAGTCAGAGTGTGTAATCACTTGCTGCATAGTACAAAATGCTGCTGTGTTTGGCTTGCTTTGATGAGCTGTAGTGCAGAAAGGTACACCTCAGGAGTGTGCCTTTCAGCCAGATGTGGCGCACTGTTGTGTCAGTTCATGCAGCACATCCACATTGCCTCTGCCACACAAGATGAAATAAGGCACTTAAAGTCATTGCTAGGCCCCTTATGCAGTTGCTGGTTTGCAGGAGTGTCAGCCTCACAAACAGTGAACGCTCAGATGCAGCAATCTGCTTTGGCATCCAGCTCCACTGTTGAGCTTGCCAGGCCTGTTGCTGTGGCGGCAGTCGCCAAGGTGTTGATGCAGATGGTGCTGCCTGTACTCCTGAAGATGAGCAAAGCAGCAGTCAGGAAGACTCTGCAGGACAAGCAGGTCAGCACCACTTTCTTATGTAAAACAGCAACTAAGTATATGTAGCATCAACTCTTCCTTGCATGAGGCTGCATGAGTGCATGATGCTCTTGTGCAAGCTGCAAACCAAGCTTTGTGATGTGCACCATGTATTGTGGTGCGCAGGTGAAGACAACCAGGAGCTTGGCAGTGTCAGCTAGCTCTGTAGAGGAGAGAATCAATCATATTGGGCAGGTGAGTTCACAAATTTTTGTATCAAGGTTGCCTGTTTCTGGCGTGCACTCTGCCAGGTCTGTGCCACGTATGTTATACAGCAACTATGCATGCCTTGCCAGTTTGATGCGCGGCAAACACAGAGCATGCAGCATTGACTGATTGCTCTGCTGTGAATACCACCAATGCTTCAGGCATCCAGCAGATGTGTATTATGTCACGCTGTATGCAGGCCATGCAGCTGGTTGATTTGACCAGCAAGATGCACAGAGCCTGCCAGCAGTTCACCATGACCATCGTCAACTCAGCAGAGTTGGGCATCAGGCCTGCCGACATCCAGCAGCTGCGCCTGACCTTGTGTGCCAACATTGCACAGCAGCTGCTGCAAGCTCCGCCTGTCACTGATCTTCACCGAAGTCTGACTGGCCCATTCCGACAGATTGCTGCAATTGCTGGTTTCAGGTAATGTTGCAGCTTTAGCAACTGCCCAGCTGCAAGGACGCTTGTATACCTGACAGCACACGTAAATCAAGTGTCTGAGGCAATGCACACTTCTTCAGCTTGTACAGAATGCCTAGCTTTCAGGTGTGTTTACTTTTGTGGACTAATTGGTGAGCAGCGGATTCTACCTGGCATGCAGGTTGAATGGGGAGCGTGGGCAAGTGGCCCTGCCAGACGTGGCTTTAGACATGCTGATGACCAAAGCTATTGTTGAGAAGGGTGAAGGCCCGGCTGTAATCAGGCTTCAGAACCGCAATGCAGGCTTTGTAGCCTGGTTCTGCCTGCCAGTCCTCCTGCAGAACGGATCCCATTTCAGGCGTGCGGCAGCTGAGCTCACCATGAGCAAGTAAGTCATTGGCGGCCCCACAGAAAAGCAACTGGCCCTGCGTTTATTGAACAGGAGGAGTGGACTATCTTGTCCTCAAAGACAGGCCTTGAAGCTCCTTGTTTGCATTACCAGCAACATTTCAGTGGGATAACGTGCCTGGCGGTGCCTTTACCCGTAAACCTGTCATGAGCACAGTACCCATGCTGAGCTATCGAAGCACATGTATTTGATGCCTAATTCTGCTCTGCAGGGCTGTGAAGAAGATGCCCAAAGACAGCTTGCTGATCATAAACAAGATGTACAAGCCAGACTTTGACTTACTCAAGCAGGCCTCACAAGTAAGCCTCATCATTTTGACCACTTTTTGAGGCTTGTGTACTGTTTGAACCTGTGACACGGCACAGTATCGAGGCAATATTGTCACCTCAGTTTGCTGATCTCGTTTGGTGTACAGGCATTTGCATCAGATCGGCCAGAGTTTGCATGCCATGCCCTGCTCTTCTTTATGGAGCGATCTGCAGTGATTGATATCAAGCCTGATCAAGTGCCGAGCCATGCTCTACCATTGGAGGTGAGTCTGCCAACCCACCCTTCCTGGAAGTTTTCCAATCAGTCTGCATTTCAGGAAACAGCTGCGATGCAAGTGCTGTGACAGTACAGCAATGGGTGCGCAGTGCACTTGAGCTGTCAAAAGTGGGCTTGGTCTGGCCAAGATAACAGATGTCTGGACAGTTGTACTTAGAGTGCATTGCTTGTGTGTCACAAGTAGAAACAGGAAACTGGCAGTATCACCACCAACTAAACTGTCATGCATGCAAGCATGCTCGGCACTAGAAGGCAAGTGATTGTCGCCAAGTCAGTAGGGTATCTTATCTCAGATCGTGACAGTGAATTGCCTTCAATGTTGAATTGCCATGCAGGCTTATCTCCACCTGATCGAGACAGTCAGTGCGGTGACGATGTTGGCCCTGGGGGCATTCACTTTCCTGCCAGATTTGTACGTGGACTGCTTGGTAAGCACAACTATGCCCACCACTGGAGGTGTTGTAGCAAGGCAAGCATGCGCAATCCTGTCAAGGGATCCTTTAATTGAAGATAAAACCTCACATGTACTGCACTGCCTGCCTTTGAGCAGTTTGCACACATGCATGTGCTGGATGCACAACCTATGTAGTGATAGATACTCTGTCATGGGTTTCACAGATGTCCTTCAGCTGACACTGTACCACATCCTATCTGAGCATGCAGCTAGCCCCAGTGTCCCTGACCATCTTATCTTAGATCAAAACTTCAGGAATGGAGCCCTTTGATGGGACAGGCAGGCAGCAGGGGCAGAGTCAACCAGGAAGGCAGGCGTGTTGCTGCTTTGAAAAGGTTGCAACACAAAAGTGATGGTGTGCCTAACACACTCAAACTCCTCACTCGGGCTGTGCGATTGCTGCACCACCTCATGAAGACCATTATTGCTGACAAGATTGCTTTCCACAGCAGGAGTCTGCTGGTCATGAGCGTTGATCCACTTCCAGGTGCAAAGGCAGCTAGCCTGTATGTCCGGTTGACGCTTGCAGGAAGGGCAGTGTACACATGCATGCTTGGTGGTATATCACCCACTGGACTTGAGCCTGCCTGCCTGCTATGAGCCTGCCAGCACCTTAAGTCACTGAGTGACAACATGTCACCTGTGTATACTATGCCATTTGCATGACAGCAGTTATCTTGGCCATGTTCAGGCAAAGTTGGGGCTGATGACCAGGATGCATGGCAGGAGGGCGCTGCTGCCCGCATGGCTATTCTGGCTGTCACCCTACTGATTGCATTCGCCATCAACGCCTCACCTGATACGGATGTCAAAGAGCTGATAAAAGCAACTTGGAGGGTGAGCTGTACTTGGCATCAACTCTTGCAGTGTTAAAATACAACAGTTTCTGATGGAACACAGAAAGGATCCTGTACTTAGGGAAGAGCACAAGGCTGTACCGTGTGTTTCCCACAAGTCAAATCCCTACACCCCAAGAGGAAAGATCAATGTTTGTTATGCCTTATCATTCATGTCCTGGTCAACACATCTACTCGGTGTCTTCTCATCAGGCAAACAACAGAATGATGTTGCACCTAACGTGAGTAAAGTAAGTTCTGGACACAATCGCAACTGCATATGTGGATTGACCGCTTGCTGCAAATTCACAGGTGGTGCACATGGCTGAGGGCTGCATACAGGATGCCAGCATGCTGCAAGCATTGCAGGCTTGCCGCCAGGCATCAAAGGTCGGTGAGATGCTGCCAGCTTTGCTGCGGGTCAGCTACAGGCTCAGCTCAGGTGAGAATCAGGCCGCGTGGCAGTGCCAATGCTTGCATGCTTTGGCAACTCACCTTCTGCTACCTGACTCCATATGTCTGCTTTGGTGAAGGGGCAAAGTCAGCCTCTTTGGTGAAGGGGCAAAGTCAGCCTCTTTGCTGAAGGGGCAAAGTCAGTTTCTTTGGCACAAGCTGATGCTCAGATCCAGAGGAAATCATGCATGATACTTGACTGCCTTTGACTGGAGCAGGTTCATTCAATGTAACAGACTTCTTGTGTGCTCAGGTTTGACTCAAGTCAGCGTTGACAGGCAGGTGCCGTTTGACAGGCTGCCCACGCCAGCTCCTGACCTTAAAACAGCAGACCCCGATGTCAGGGCTCTGCTCACATTGGCTAATGCCACATGTATCCCATACACAGCAGACAAGCTGAAAGCTCCCACGGGGGATGTCAGGTATGTTCAGGCCGTGCAATTTCTGACCTAGTCTGAATGAAGACCACACCTTTTAGGACATGAAGTGAATGCAGCATTTGTTGAGAAGCACAGGCATTAAGACCGTGCACAGTAGCACCGTCATCAGGGAGCAAATAGCAAGAGTCTGACGACTTGAGTGGCATGCAAATATGGAGCCCCCCAAAGTGACTTGCACAAGCTGATGCAACCTGTGTTGTCACTGCAGGCAACTGCTGCTGATGCCAGATGAGAAAGAGGTAGCTTCGTTCACAGCAAGTACAGACACTGGTGCCAAGCTGGCAGCCGCTGCTCTGTTCATTCAGGAGGAGTGGAGGGCCTACCGCCATTGCCAGCTTGTTGCGGTAAGCAGGCTGACATTTGTCTGTTACCTGTTGAGTAGCTTCACCTCAAAGCTTGTGCTGAAGAATGACCAAACACTTGTCTCTCCTGGCAATTTTTGCTGTATAAGGTGCTTGTCATGTACCAAGGTACGTACATGTGGATTACAGGCAAAAATACGCTGGTTACGTGCGAGTCGACTTTGGAGGGAGAAGTTCCACAGGTGGATGCTGAGTATCCGGGCAAAGAAGCGGTTGCAAAAGGAAGCAGAAGCTGTGGCGGCCTTAGAGGAGCGGCGCAAGCAGTATCAGGCCAATGCCCAGCAGCGCCTGGCCTGGGTGGAGGAGGGGCTGAGCCAGCGTCTCGTTGAGGACAGTACCTGCCCAGTCTGCCGTTCAGATGCAGGTCAGCTTCACCAGCCATGTTGCCTGTCTCACATGATTTTGCTCTTAAGTGCCTGCTCAAACTCAGCCTGCACATGTTTGTCTGCAGCACAGTTCGTAGGTTCACTGAGATGCAGACATGGCATAATTGTGTCCCATGCAGACAAGTCATCTTTGGGGCTTATGCTGTCAAGCCATGATTGTGTCTCATGACATGAAGCCATTCCCCTGGGGTAGCTGTTGATTGTGGCAGTGTCTTGTCATTGCCCACTTGATTGTCTGGTGTTACTGTGCAGGCAAGAAGGCAGCAGCAGCCAAAAGGGCAGCTGCGAGGCGCCTGGCTGAAGGCAGTGATGCTGAAGATGACGATGAGGAGGATGAAGATGATGCAGAGCAGTCTGGCAACAACCCCTTTGCTGCTCTAGCTGGCTTGCAGATGGCAGCCAGTGCTGCACCCTTTGTTCCACACATGTGAGTCTCATGTGCACCTGGACTGTTGCTGCTCTGTTGTTGACAACATTTCAAGCTTCCGCCTATGATGTGCAAGGATGGCTTGTATCTTTGAGGCAGTGATTGCACATCAGGAGGCATGCTGAGCAGTGTACATGTGCTGATCTTGTATCCCTCCTTCGAACTGTGCTATTGATTTCAGGCAAAGAGAGTATCATGAGGCCAGCCTGACAGCCTTTCAGGCATACAAGCACTTCTACACTCATCAGGTCGTGCCGCTGCTGGCAGAGCAGAAAGATGTAGAAGCTGCCTTGCAGAAGATGGAGCCAAAGGCAGCCCAGGATGCAGAGGTAGAACACCCTCTGTGCCCTGCGCTGGTCGGTGTCAAGAAGTGGCATTGCTGCTGTATTCCTTGTGGCAGCAAGGCCTTGCCTCTGGGCACATACATCCTTTCGCTTCCTTACTCATACTCAGCTTAGATTTTGAGCTCTGTGCTTGTGATTGGGCCTGCATGAACTCATACAACAGGTTCTCAAGTTTGTTCAGCACAGGTTCATAAGCCTGCAAGGCGAGTTGCGCATGCGCTAAAAGCAAAGCTGTTACACTGTGAACAAGCTCAGCCTGACAGAGATGTATGAACCACAGGTGGCGAACAAGCTGCATGGTCAGCGCTTCCGGCTGCAGGAGTGTGTGACAAAGGTGCAAGAGTGCATGAACAGTCTGGAGAAGGAGCATGCCTGGGAGGACCACACCACTCATCTTGCCAGCCTCCTGGACCAATACCGTACTCTCGTCCAGGCAAGCAAACTGCTGCAGCTCATGGCATGGGCCAAACACAGCCTTGCTGCTGCATCTTTCAGCATCATAATGTGATCTAGCAGCAGCAGCTTTAGGCTGCCATTGGACATTGTCAGATGCTCAGCCACAATTCTGCGCGTGCTGCTGATACCTTGGCAACCGCATTGTGGTGGGTTCACAGTGACTGCAAGACACTGGAATGTGATGTCTGTTGCAGGAGACAAATAAGTGGCTGCAAGCAGATGAGGCCAAGGAGTTGGTGCCTGACAGTAGTGTGCAGGCTGACACACCTCAGAAGCATGTGCGCGCCTCTTGGGGTGATGCAAAGCCAGATGCTATCCGGGGCACCCCTGCCAAGGAGCAAGCAACTGATGTGCTTGAACACAACTGGGATGATGAAGAAGATGACATCTTGGGCGACGATGACTTCATTCTTGTTGTCAAGAAAAAGAAGAAGAGAGGTGCAGGAAAGGGCCCAGCCAAAAGGCGTCTTTGAGTCAGGCAGCAGGATTGGCCCATTACAAGCTGGTGCATGAATGTTTACCATTTCACAAGCACAACGCATGATCCGAGGTGAAAATGAACACAGAAATAGACTGAATAGTGAGAGGCAAGCAGATGCCTGTGAAACAAGAGCAGCTTTCATTCAGCAAGCATATGGCAGAGCAAGCATATACTTGCAACCTGCAGGTCTTGTGTGTTTGGTGTCTCTGGAAACAATTTCTGTGCAACCCATATGTTGATTGAAAAGATCATTCTGTTTACAGCTTGCCATAGTTGCAGATATGGTGCAAGACACAAGCAGCATGCTTGCAACAGCCCTGGATGCACATTACACAATATCGTAGTGTAGTCAGTGTAGCACAGCAGCACTGACTCACGCGCTTGGCTGGTTTCTATTAGCCTTGAGCCTTGCAATCACAGGATACTTTGTAAAGCTCGGTCGTACACATGTGATGCGCATGTCAATCCATCCGCTGCCATAAATTTCAACTGCAATCAATGACTCATGCAAAAGCAATTATGTGCACTAAACATCTTCGTATTTTAAACGTTCCCTTGCATACCTGTTACAGGCATGTACAGCACAGACCAACTGATTGCAGCTGTTACAAATACTGACTTGCCAGAGCAGAAACTGGTCGACACGGTCTGCTGATCACTAATTCATGCATCACATGACAATTGAAGCACAAACAGTCAGCCTGTGACAGTGACTGTCACATATCTGGCGCTTAAAGATAGCAAATGGCTTTGCTAAATCGAATTCTGCTGAGAAAACAGGCTTGGATATCTTATGTAGCAGAGCTGCAGTAAAACGCGCGCAGATATCGTGTCAGGAAAGCTAATTTCCCTTACTGTTATACCGTAGTGTTCACATTAGGCAGCTTACATTGGTATATGGGAACTGACAGAATATGAGGGATTGTCAGGTTGATTGTGCTACGTGTGGAGCCCTGGCACAGCTTATAAATGTTAGCGGAGGTAAGCAACTTCACTGTCTGATGATACACATATTGTCATGGGTCTGATGACAATTCAGACGATGGTTGCTTCAGGCTGTCACAAAACACAGAACCTGTTGTACAGACAGGTTGGCAAGACGCAGCATCCAGCCTGTTTTTTTCTTCATAATAATGTACATCATACAATTAGCCCAAGAATGCAATTCAGCGAGTTCGTCTCAAATATCTTAGACGGTCTGCAGCAGCCGCCAGGACTCTGGAGCTCAATTGACCTGTGCCTGCTGATGCTGTGGACATGGCTCGTGCCCAATGATCAGCTTCACTGGCATCTGCACTCGGCAGAGGAGCCAACAACACAGGCGGCCGCCGATCTGGTTCAAGATCTGCCACTGCTGCTTGCAACTCGGCTGACCTTTGTATCAAATGCCAGTCATCAGCGCTCTCCCCATTCACTGTATACAATTCCAAAGCAAAATCAGCTGGTGCCTGAGCGCAATATATGCAGGTTTGTGGCACGGCGTCTGGCAGACTGAGACACAAGCTGCATTGCGCGTGCTGCAGAAGGAATGGCATGAAAAAAGTCTCAATCTTCAATTGACACAGAGTGGACTTGGTTGTAGAGAGATTCCCTACCATCTGGTAGCATGGACATGTCCATGCAGCTTTCCGCCATTCCGGCTGCAAAGACGCTGGCAGTCACAGAAGCACTTGCGGCTCCAGCTGCTGGAGTATGGCCAGGCTCTCTCAAAACTGATGCACATAGCCCTGCCATGCCACAGACAAGTCAAGTCAACACTTCAGATTTGAAAGGCATATGTCCGTGTCAGGGTAATCACCATAGCTTTGAGAGCAATATGAAGCATACACTTCACGGTGACAGAAGACTGAGTGGCTTGCATGTGACTGGCATGTATACATGGCAATACAGCATCTGAGATGTGTCAGTGTCCTGCCTAGGCTGACTACTACTGAATGCATTGCTGTCAGACATCTTAAACCAACCCAGCACAAGAGCCAAGAAACTCACTTTCCAGCTTGGCAAAGACACTGAGATCTGGTGCTACTTTATGGATGGAAGGGCCTGCTGTGTGAGCCAGCAGAGCTCCCACATTTCGGCTGAGCAGGTGCAGAGCATTTCTGAGCTCAGGGTCTTGCTGTCCCTTACCCACCCTCACCGTGTTGCCACCTGCTGCATTGCCCCTGCAGGCAGCACAGCAATACCTGTCCCTATGCTCCACCATTCACCATGAGCAACTGCATGCTCGTGCATGCCAGCAGTGCTTTCAGAACATTCTGGAAATAGTGCTTCAGGCCACAACAAGTGATGAACAGCATGGAAAAGTTATGTCAGGCCATGTTTACAATTGTACAGCTGACTTGCCAACTCCATGTATTGTTTGGGAGGCTTGACAAACAGATGTTTTCTTTGTCCTCGGCATCACATGCATAGATTTGTTTTTACAACACTGCAGGCAACTTTGGTATTTGTATGCAAGGTGTGAGCCTGGCAAGCTTGACTGATGACTGATTCACTGAATCTCACCAGATGGTGCTGTTGGCTAGGGACGTGAGTGACACGGTGGGCTGAGGAGTTGTACGCCTGCAATCATCGCGTGTGATGTAAACATAAAAGGTACACAGCAAAAACAGCAGGAACTCAAGACACACAATTTGTTAGCAAAAATCATCAGAAAGCACTGCTTGCTGCCTGATTGCAGGCAGGCAGCAATGCTGCTCCAAGGTGACCATAACCTGGTAGCACATGCATTGTCATGTTGTGTGTCATCAGCCTCTGCTGACTTTTCAAGCCCAATGAGAAGCAAGGACGTCAGCAGAAGCAATGCTTACTCTGCAAGGAGCGTGGTTGGGTAGGCTGGCACAGTCTGCAAATGCAGCCTGAGGATATGAGAGGGACCAGCTGGCAGCTGGTCCCAGAAGGAGCGCGGGGACCACAGCAGTGAAGTAGAGCTAAAGGAGCCAACCATGTACAGCGAGGGGCCATCCAAGTAGTAGGCCACCAAGCAAGATAGAGTGGCAAAATACCCCAAAGCTGTTCCTAGTGCCTACAAATGCAGACAACATCAAGATGGTGTCTGCAACAGAGGGACCATAGAATCAGAGGCTAAATTCAGCATGTGGGATGTGGCCTGAGGGGCAAAAGCCATGCACACAGCATATGCAGCACACACAGGATGCTTGCCCAGGACTTGATTGTACCAAGCAACCTGTAGCAAGTGGCATAGATGGCACATGCTCCATGTCAACAGTCGGCATTGGCTTGCACACCAACCTGGGCTTGCTGTTGACCGTCTACGGTGGGCTTCAGATCTTCAGGTAGGCGCAGACCCATCAACGTCACACACGCACCTGGCGTGCGAGGGCTGGCACCTCGTCGGAAGCCTGCCAGGTTCAGGGGCAGTATTTGTAGCAGCTTGGACATCCTGCAATGTTGCAGCAGCTCCTGTCACTGACAAGCAATCATCATTGGGAACAATGTCAGGCTTTCATCAGCGCATGCATCACTGTTACCTCTTCTGCTGCTCCACGTACAGCTCTTCTGAGTGCATGCTCAGCAGAAGCTGGTTAGACCGCATTGCATCGGGCATCACATGCACCAGCAGCTCCGTTCGCTTGGCAGCGAGCTGCAGCAACACTTGAGGAGTGAAGCTGAGTGCTGTCAGACTGGTAGCCAACAAGCAACAGCAGGGCCTTAAAAACCTCAACCTGCTTTGAAGCTGCTTCCAGCTGCTCGGCGCGCACTCTGTTACTCTCTTTGACAGCGCTGATCTGTGCATGAACTGCATAGCGGGAGGATTGCCAATGGAGAGGGCAGGCACAGCAAGAAAGAACAGGTGTATGTGCTTTGGTGATCAACACTGCTCGTATGAAAAGTTACCTTCAGCGAGTTGGTCACCCACAGCAGAGGCCCGGAGAGTCACTGCTTTCAGCGACGGTAACCGTTGACCCAGCTGCGACTGCTGCTCGCTCACAGCTGTCTGCAACGTATCCATACAACTCTGTTGTCAACATGCTGAGATACAAACCGGGGAAGACAAGAAAACTGTCTGACCTTGCAAGGCAAAGCATTTTCCAGCTTTTGCCGCAGCAACGCACGCTTCAGTGTTATCTGTTGCAAATATCGTTTGACATCTGCCAAGAGCTTGTCATTGACGCAGGTTGGGCAATAGCAGTGCTTGCAGTTGCTGTTGCACACCATGCACCCTTGCAGCTCGGCCTCCATGCCGTCAGCATGAAAGCATGTAAGGAAGCATGCAAGGATGCATGTAACGCGCGAGCTGCAAGTTGCTTTGATCAAATGGAACTGGCGTTATGAAAATCTGCGTTTGCGTCTGCATCTGCGTCTGCATCTGTGTCTGCAAAGTAATTCTGCGGCGTTCAGATCTCGGATGGCGGTCGTGCTGTAGTTTGCGCGCAATTAATGTGGAAGACATTCCTGTCCACTACGTATTCCCAACCGTACCATGCTATCATGCAGAGCATGCAGATAGCTTCCCGGTCTGCTGTCGGTCCAAACCCTAACCACCTCAAATGCTATGGTTGGCTGCATCATGGTTTCACAACAAGCTCATTTCGACCTGTCAAGAGAAGCGTGCTGGTAGAAGCAACAAAGAAAGACCCTGAGGAGCTAGTAAAGCGCCTCAGCCGAGGTGGGCTTACCTGCAGTTTTGGCCGAATGCATTGATTCACATGTTGCACCTTTTAAATGGGGCATCTCCAGCTGGGTAACTGCGTGTGAATGTATGATCAAGGCTGCAAAATGCTGTAGTTCAGTCCAAGGCTCACTCCATGCAACTCAAGGCGGAGCCGCATCAACAATGCCAATTGCAGATGATGTGAAGTTGAGTTTTGCAAGGAGCGGTGGCGCAGGCGGACAGAATGTGAACAAAGTCAACACCAAAGTTGACATGCGCATTGTGCTGGACGATGTGGCATGGCTTGAGGAAGATGCAAAGGACGCCCTCAAGCGCAGGGTGGGTAACAGTAAATATTCAGTTGATGCTCTTACACTCATCACTCAACACCCTGGACACTGTTGCCTAGGGCTTTTGTGGCTTCACCTGTCTGCTTCACCTGTGCATCAGACACAGCTGCCATTTTGCCAAGATTGTATTCTTGCAGGAAAAGAATAGGATCAATAAGGAGGGCGAGCTTGTGATCACCTCAACTCGCTCTAGATCTCAAGCGTGAGAGATCTCCTTTTGCGTCATGATGATGGCAGTCATTGTCACCGTTTGCAACCTACATGCTGAATTGTGGCAGCAGTAACAGCAACAGTATTGCTGACTGCTGAATGCACGCTTTGTTCAACATTTGGTTGCTTCAAGTTGAAGTTGGCAGAGCTACTTTGTTGCAAGACTCATTGGATCAGCGCTTTGACACCTTGCGAAATGCATTGGCTTGGCATTGCATCTGCTCCATCTGCATGCTGCATGTTGCCTGCTTGCTGAGTATCTGCACTAGACAGTAGCTGTAGATTCTCATTTCACGCCTGGGCTGACTGCGCTGCACTGCTGTAGGGACAATGTGGAAGATGCTCTTGAAAAACTGCAAGCTGCTGTGGATGGAGCAGTCCAGTCAATACAGCCTATAGAGATAGACCCTGAGAAGCAGAAGCAAATGAAGAAGCAGTAAGTTCCTATGTGTGTTCTGTGTTGTACTACCTGTGGGCATTCAGACTGTATCAATGCATCTGCTGCACAGGAAGAAGATTGCCAACGAGAACAGAATCCAAAGCAAGAAGTTCAAGTCTGACAAGAAGCAGCAGCGCCGTGCTAAAATCGACTATTAGTCATGCCGAGCGTGACCCAACATTGTTGTCACCATCTCGTCCACACACCAGCTGTATGCCCACTCTGGTTTCGGTGTGTGCTGCAACGTCTGACTCAAGAGTGTAGCTTACTTGATGCATGGACTGGTCAGTCTACGTCTGCAGCAGACATGTTAACACGCAAAAGCATGCACTCATTACAATACGGACTTATTTATTCATCGAGCTTAAACACTCCCCATTGCCTGTGAAAGTGGCGAGACGTAAACAAGCTAAAGGCTCCTGATTATTGCTGCATGTTTTAAAAGCATATCCAGCACAGAAACAGGAAGGCGACCACAGCAAGCAGGGTCTTGAGGCCCTGTTTGCACACAAATTGTCAGACCAGACCAAACTTATTACCTGCTGCACAGTTACCACAAATGATGCAGACCATTGCTAGATGAATGCCTACTACCATTGCTGAGCAGGCCTGAACCACCTAGCAAGCCATTGGAACTGAAAGTACCATTCCCTAGAGCAGGGAACCCCGTACTGGCACCAGGCGGCTGCCCAAAGTGATTATGACCAGCAGCATTGCCACCGTAAAACATTGACATGGAATGAGGCGCCGGCGATTGACTAGTTGATCTGGTGCCCAGCCCAGATGAGGGTTCTGCCATGCCCCCAGGAGACAGTCTGGTAGACCCCCCCGATGTTGCCGAAGCCACACTCTCAAGCGAGGATGCCACAGACCCAACCTGCTCCCTTCTGCTGCTGGTTGCCGTCCGCAGTGACTCAGGACTGGACGGTCCTGTCACAGCATGCGCTGCTGCTGTGGCAACAGCTGCTGCACCTTCCTCAGAGTGCCGGCAAGCCTGCAGTGTTGACATTGACTGAGCGCACAGTACAGCAGACAGTGACAAGAACACATGCTTGGTATAGACGCCAGCGCAAGACCAATGTCCATCCAGGATGCAGACTCAGAGCAGCAGATTGAACTGCTGGAGCATGCAAGACCTCATGATGATACAAAGCACCTGCAAATAATGCCCTGACTGTTTATGACACCAAAGCTCAGTCTGGCTGTGCAAACAAGTACAAGCTGCGCATGCTATGCTTACCAGCATGGAGCGAGCCCGCTTGAGGGCTTCCTCCTGAGCATGCACCAGCTGCTGCAGCTGAGCAGTGGGCAATGCATCCAGGTTGGAGCTCATCAGCGGTGCCTTCACTATCTCATACTGAAGCCTGGACTCCAGATTGGCCAGGTACTGCTGATTGCTCCTCAGCTTTCGCTCCAGGCCAGCACTGTAAGATTTGCTCTGGGACGCCTTCAAGACAGAACACCCATCATTGAAATGCAGCTTGATCTGACAAGGCAGCGACTCCAGGCAAGGAGAGAGACAAGGTTCAAACAAATGCCATCGTTGTGAGGGCTCAGTCACCGTCAGTCCTATTCTGAGACAGCGACCTGAGCTGGTGCAAACAGGCAGCCACGACCTGTGCTTCAAAGGGAAGAAACAGTACCTATAAGAACGTGTCGGATGGGAGGAAAAAGCTCTAAGCAGGGAAAAAACAGTAAGTGTATGTATGACATGAGCAGACACATGGCTTGACGTAAAGGAGCTGAATGGGCATTGCTGATCTGCTTGTGAAACACGATGCGCACACATAAATGTACCTCATCCTGCTTGGATTGAGCGGAGTCCTGGGCTTTGTGCAGCTTCTTCTCCATTTGAGCCAGGGAAGCATCATGACGCTCATTGGCAGCCCTGGCAGCAGACTTGAGGGAGTGCACTTCCCCATCTAGCCTCAGCTGAGCGCCCTCAGCCTCCTTGAGGCGCTCTGTCAGCTGCACCTTGTCCCTGTTGATCTTCTTCATCTCATCCCTAAACATGGAGGTCACTCTCTGAGGACACATCTCATCACTTTGCACACTCATCCTGGCAGAAAGCGACGAGATGCTCTGAAGAGCCTGCATGTCTGACATGCCAACAGATCTGATAGGGCAAGATATGCTGGTCTGAGTTGCACTGCATGGCATAGAACCAAGGCATCGATTTCTTACAGCTTCAGCCAGCCATTGAGCATGTAGAGTGTGCATGCATGTTGCAGGTGATGCCAACCTGCGCGCAGCCTTGGCCCTGGCAGCAGCATCTTCAGCTTCTTTGATGCGTGCCTGAGCCTGCTTCTGCTCCCGCTGGGCTGCCTGCTGGGCATCCTGCCGTTCAGCCCTCACCCACTCAATCTCACTCTCCAGCTCCCGCACCCGGTCCTGCAACCAGAAGCAGCTATCGTCATGTCGCAGGCCAGGACTCTCACAGTGCAGGAATGCTTGCAAGACTGGAACAACTGCAGGACCCAGCAATACGAGTGCATGTCAACAGGGCCAACCCACAGACTTACTACATGCAAAGCTCATGTGCAACAAAGGCCTGCATTGCCTGGTGTAGCATGCTGTGCATAGCAGGGCTTGCAGGCATGTAAAGAGGTGCAGGGGAAAGCCGACCTCGAGCTCCTTCTTGCCCGTGTTGTGCCCCTTGACTTGCGCCTTGCTATCAGTGCGTGCCTGAACCAGCTTAGTCTCAAGCTCAGCCATCTGCTGCTGTAAAGCCTGCATGAGAAGCAATGAGGGTTGAGATGAGTTGATGGTATCAACTTCACATGTTGCAGACAAGCTCTGAGAGGTCGCAAAGCAGGCAGCCTGAACACGAGTCCTCTGTCATGATTGTGGCACGACGTCTGCAGAGCCATTGTAGTCATGCTGTGGCAATGCAGGAGATGCTACTGGCAAAGCTGACCTGCTGCTGAGCAGTTGCCTTTGAGGCAGCCTCCTGTGCCTGCTTGGAGGCCTTGTGAAGCTTGGCCTGCTGCTCCTTCAGCTGCTGCTGGTAGGACTCCATCTGCAAGCACGCAAATCTAAGCTCAAGGAATCTGGCATGTTCCCGCAGGCGTGCCCATCTTCTTGCACAGGTACACGGCACAGGGTTTGCCACAGAATCACGATTTGTTTGAATTGCTCATATGCATGTTGATTGAACAAAGATTATCATGCTTGGCTGCCACAGCTGTCTAATATGCCCCACATCGACCTGGTGGTGTTACAAAGCAGGGAGAGAGACCATGCATGATGTCCACCTGAGCATGTTGCTGCTGAACCTGCTGCAGCATGAGGGTGAGAGCAGTGGGTGCAGCATCATGGTGCTGATGCACCAGCTGTAACAGCAAGCCAGCAGGCGCCAGCACATCTGGCCCTGCAACCCTGCCAGGTGCACCGCCTCTGTGAACCTGCTGACCAGTACTGGCCAGGGTGGATGGAGCCAGCGTGGCCCCACATCCACCCTGGCTTGCCTGGATGGACCCAGAAGAAGATGCTGGGCTTGCACTGGAAGCAGCAGCAGCTGCAGGAGCAGCTGCCCTGCTCTTGCCGCTGCTGGTTGGTGCGTCAGTGCTATGCTTGGAGTCAGCATCGGTGTTTGACTGACTTGCTTGGGCAGTGGCTGAATCAAAATTGGTAGCGCGCTGAACAAGGCTGTTCATCATGTGCTCCCGGCTGCGTTCATCACTGTAGATTCTGAACATGCTACTGTATAGCCATGACACAAACTCCCTGACATTCTGGTTCTGCATCTTGGACTTGGCAAGACTCTCTGCTAGACGAAGGACGGGCTCAAAATCATCGACCAGCGCAACAGCACTGGGGCAACCATGCATCAGGGCTGACAGTTGTGACAGGTCTGCTGGTGCAGCTGCTTGCACCCCTGCTGCAGGAAACAGGGTGGGTTGGGACTGGGGCATGGGGGATTGAGGGAACTGTGACACTGGTACTGGAATCTGTGCAGCTCCAGGAAAGATCTTGTGCGTGTGACGCATGTATGGCCCAGCTGTGCTTGGGCCAGCAGCACCCATGTTGCCAATGGGCATCACAGGTGTTGGGAAGTTAGCTGGAGCCGCCGCAGCAGCAGCAAAGCTCCCAGAAACAGTAGCCTGCTGATCTGCAGCACTACCTATGGGGGATCCTGATCTTGGCGCCAGGTGATGCGGTGCCACCTGGTCTGAGGGTGCTGTCTGAGACTGAGGCAGACCCCAGAGTCGGTGCAAAGCAGCAGGGTCTGAGAAGGTGCTGCCGAGAGTGGTGGCTCTCAATTGTGGCATGGCTGTTGCAAGCACATGCTGTAGCTGCCTTCGCTCCAGAACAGCAGCCACCTGCATAGGTGAACACCGCAGTTACTATGAGAGGTCAGGCCACAAGTGCTGCCAGAAGTAAAGAGCTACATGATGTGCCATGCTATGCAGTAGCCTGTGTCATGCCAAATACACAAGCAGGTCTTCTGCAGTGTGATGAGATCAATGGGTCCTAACAGCGGTGAGCGACAAGAACAAGATCATCAGTAACCCATTGACCATGTGTAATTGCTCACCTGGACGCCTGTAACCATGTTGCCGGCAACCAGCTTCTCAAACACCTGCTGTGCTTTGTAGGTTGGGTTCCTCAGCAGGTCCAGCAGCAGCTCAATGTCAAAGACATGCAGCGTCAGCTGGGCATGATCCCCCTGCAGGTGCAAATCCAATCAGACAAACCCGCTCAGGTTGCAAAGTGTTGCTGTTAAAAAGTCAAAACAGCAGGAGCTGCAGACTAAAGATGGGGTCTGCACCCTTGCCTTGGCAGCTGCTTTATAGGCGCTTTGAGTCAGAAACAGCATGCTGGCAATCACCTGTGAAGGGGAGCCAGTTGCAGCAAGGCTGCCGCATTGTCGATCAACGCCTTCAACAATCTCCAGTGCCACGTCAGCATGCTGCATGACGACCAGGCGGAAGGCATCCAGCACCCCGGGGGTCATGGCCTGGGGTGTCAGCCGCAGCTTCTGCCTGACTGCCTTCACTGCAGCCAGCCTAGCTGGACCACTGCTCTGGCTGGCCAGCTTCAGGATCAGACCTGCTGCTGATGGCAGCTCATGCACCCGCACTGAGTCCAGGATCTGCACACAAACATCACTTAACCTATGGGAGGCTGTAGTGTAGTAGCACATCTCATCAGACAAGTTGACAGGACAATGTGTACAAGCAACACCAAATGATTCAAGACCACGCTATGAGGCACATCACACCTTATTGAACGATGGCACAGCTCAGGGCGTAAACAGCCAACATCTGAACCTTAGACAGAGGCAGCAGCTCACATTCAGTACAGCAGTGAGCAGCTTCTTTGCAGTGCCAGCATCCACCGTCAGCAGCCCCAGGGTTGCCAGCACTGGCAGCCTGATGAGCGCCTCTGCAGCTGCTCCCAGTCGTGTGGCTTCAGCAAGATGTGCAATGAGCAGGTTGGCTGCAGTGGCGTGGTCAGCTGGCTCCAAGAGCTTTGGCAGCAGCATGATGATGTCTGGCTGGTATTGCCTTGGTACAGCTGCAGGCAACCACTCACGCATGTCACACTTGATGCAGTAGTCCCACTCAGCAGCAGCCAGTTGTGCATTGTTGGCCATCATGACATCACCTGTCCTGTGCGCACAGCCCTGCCCAATCTTAAGCATGAGAGGCATTGGCACACAGTCTATGTGACACCAATGCAGAGATGCAGACTGAAAGCAGAACAAAGCTTGGCCTTGATCCTGGACTGCTTTGTGGGTGCAGCAACACATCCGATGCCTACCTGACAGCAGATAGCCAACTTTGTGTCCAGCAGGTGGCCTGCCAGCAGCACCTTGCTCAGAGTTGCCTCCAGCAGCAGGGAAGCTGTATGGGTCAGCCCTCCTCAGCCATGCCAGGGCCATACGCAGCACCTCCTCCACCTCTGCCCTGGGGTTTGGCCCTGCCTCATCACCGGACTCGCTCAAAGACCCACTTGCTGACCCAGCAGTGGCTCCAATCACACCTGGCACAATACCCATCACGCGTGTCAAAAGGGCTGGGTGCTCACTAGGCAGGCTGCAGCTGGCCCTTATGCATGTAAGAAGCAAGCCCATGACTGCGCACAACTATGTTGTCACAGTCAGCATGGTTACAGGGTTACTGGTATACCTGGATCAGACCCATCGCGCCTGTCTAGGCTCTGTACTGACTCGTCAGCAGACTGATCCGCTGACTGGACAGGCTGATGTGATGCTGAGCTTGTGCTGGTGGGGCTGGTGGAGTTGGCGCTGTCCACTGCAGTGGCTTGGACAGCTGGCACGGCCTGACTGGCTAGGCATGCATCAGTAGCGGTGTAGGGTGGCGAGGCAGTTGAGATGCTGTGCTGAGGGAAGGTCTCAGAGGAGTTGGCTGGTGTGGCTGGGGCCTCTGGAGACACTGCTCGGTAGCCGTTTGGGGTCAGCATGCTGCTGCTTGCTGTCACAGCTTCATCTGCAGAGACAAATCAGGTCCAGGTAAATTACCCCGTGGAGTACAAAGCTCTTTCAGGAAAAAAAATGGTGTATGACAAACACCTGACTGTAGTTGCAGGAATCTGTCTACAACCTGTGAGAAGGTCAAGGCAGAAATCATGCAGCTGCCAGTCAATGCTTTTCATGGCTGTAGCAAAAGGCAGACACAAGTTTCTGCAACAGGCTCAACACAACAGAACCCATGTCTACAATTGTTTCCTGAGAGGGCATATTATGCGCATCAAGACTGCTGTAAACAGCAGTAGCTATTGTGTACCTGCATGATCTTTGTTTTGACCTTCTCCCTCAACAGACTGCTCCCCATCTGCCTCATGCCCATTGTCACTCACACTCTCCTCCTCCAGCTGATCATCTTCTTCAGTGTCATTCAGGTCCCAGCTCTGACCCTCCAGCATGATGAGGTGCTGGCAACACATGAGCATGACATCCAGTAGCAGGTCCAGCAGAGGGTATTGCAGGGCTTGTACTGTCATGAGCATATCCATCAGGCAGCTGCCCTTCACCACTGCCTGGTTGGTTTGAGGATGCGTGCCTGTCTGCTGTGGCAGAACTGGAGGAGAGATTGGTGTGACCAGCACCAACAGCTGCTTGATCTGCATGGCCCAGAGACAAGTTAGGTACAGTACTGTGTCAAGGGCTTCTGCTCAGGCATTCTGTGAAGATTCAGTCCATTATTCAGCTGTTTAGACTGGTGTAGATCGCAGCACCAGCAAAGTGAAAGTTGTTTGTTACTGATTAGCTCCCAGGCCTGCATGACACGAACCTGAGATGACAAGCAGTTGGCTGCATTACCTTAGTGGGGTCTTCCAAGTACATACGCAAGCCTGTGAGGAATGCTGCCAGCACGCTGTGATCCTGCAGCAGCTTGTCTCTCAAAGCGGCCTGCAATCAACCATGCCAATCAGACCTAGGGCAGTCCCCAGTGGCTGTGGCATCTTCGCATGCAACACAAACCAGCAACAGTGCTGGCAATGATTTTTGATGCAGGCAAGAACAGACTGATGAATGTTGATGAGGTCAGACCTGCAACGCATCTGCATCCAAATGTACCAGGGACTCATCTCCCTCTGCATTTGCTAGATGCATGCCAGCCTTGGCCAACAAGCTGTGGAACAACTCCTCATCTGCCTCAGATGGTATTGGGTCACCGTTTTCTGCAGGGCAGATGCCATCATGAGGCAAGCAGACAGACTACTGTCAGCAGCACAATCTCACAGCAGACCAGCCACTGCTGATGTCATATTGGCCCTTGACTGCCAAACTACAAGCTTGACACCCTCCTGTTGCAGCGCAGATAGCAGACTGCGCAATAGGCATCCGCAGAGATGGCGCTTTTCTGGCAGAGCGATCATTGTGGAAATGTGCCGTGTGGGTGACTGCCAGCATACCTAGCTCAAGCAGCTCATCAGGATCTGTGCTGAGGTCATCTGCCTCTTCCTCAGTGGTATTGCCATACACATCCAAGTCAGCAAACTCAAACCAAGGGCAGCACTCCAGAACCTCGCATGCAAGGACGACTCCATCCCGATGCACGTGACCAGCTTCAGGGTCCATGATCTCAGACACCTGAAAATACATACACCCTCACACTTCTTCTTGACCAACACTCCTTATCAAAGAAGCCTTTGCCCACTGCAAGCAGCGCTTTCACAGCCAGCAACAGAACTGTCATGTGGTGAGCTATAAGATGCCCATGATGTGCTTCCACAGAAGCACGTGTTGATCCTCAGTTCTGATACATCGAATCTTGTCCCCTTCACTGCTGTCCCTTGTCACAACCACACGACAGCTATCTATGGAATCAGCAGGTGGGGTGAACCTTCATGAACTGCAGAACGCTGTTGTTCCATGTCTTGGTGCAGATGGCTGAGTCCTTCCACTCAGTGCGGTCAGGATGGCGCTGGTTCACAACAGCGATCCTGTACTTCACCCAGAAGTTGCGCTCGGGGCTGGCCAATGCATCACTCTCCAGATAGATGCACAACGTGTCAAAGGACTCATATACTCCAATTCTGAGCTCACATGCGCCTGCCTCGAAGAATCTGCAGAGCCAAAAGAGAACCTTAGGGGGCCTGTGACGATGCAGACAGGATGGCCCACAATGCAGACCTGATGCTACAAGACTGCAGAACAGGCAGACTTGATGTTCACCGTCAAAGACAGCATGCGCACATGTTACAAAGCCAATAGCTTAGAGGATGGCTGAGATACATTGTGTGCTTACTTGCTGAAGATCTTGCGCGTCTCCATGATGTCCTTGAAGGACACAAAGTTCTCAATGCGCCAGTGCAGCCTGATCTTGTTGCCGGTGGATGTGGTGTCTGGCTCAGCCAGATGCAGTGCCTGCCCAGCCGCATTGACGCCCTCCGGCATGCTGGCAGCCAGCACCTAAAGCAGGACACAGCATTCAACACTATGGAGGTCTACACGACAAGCAAGGGGGCTGTTGAAGCAGGCAGCCTATCTATGCTCCACGTCTGGAAGGTGCACAACAGATGATCCAGCAGGCCCTACGTGATTGCAGGCAGGCAACAATCCTGCAAGTGGCCTCAGGTAGCATTCACAAGACAATGACATGACTTGGTGCCTCACCTGCTTGACCTCACTGACTTCTTTGAGGACCAAGACCTCAGCAGCAAACACCACAGAGTCGCTGACCAGGAAGCCTGCCTCCTGGTCAAACAGGGTGTGCAGCTGCAGGAACTCCCGCCAGCCCCAGTCCTTTGCAGACTTGCTGTACCGGTTCTGAGACTCCTTGGAGACAGCCCTGCAGTGGCAACCATCAGCATTTGCTTGCAGTCCCAGATGCAACATGACTGCAAGCACTATGACAATGCAGCGGATAGACCTTATTTACCAGATGTCTGCTAGATGACCTGCCTGACATGCAAGCACACAGAATCTGTAGACCTCGCATGCTGGCTGCCACTTCAAGCATAGTGTGCTGCCATTGGCACATGCCAGGCAACATGCGAGTTTGTGTACCTGTCTCCCTCAAACTTTTGGTTCACCACAGACAATCGATGGCTGACAAAGCAGCTCCATTCTGAGCTGCCTGCTTTGGAGTCAGTTACTTCCAGAAACATGGACAGGTGGTTGGGTGGGTTGCTCTGCCCTGCAAGCACAATATGGGAAGACAGTGCCAATATGCTCCAAAAGATATATGTCAACTGCTAGTAGTAATCGGCAGCACCCGTTGTAGCATACATTGCCTCTAGGGTGACAGCCTGTTACTTGTTCAGCTGAGCCTGTCAGCACAAGGCTCAGCTGTGTTCTTGTGATCAACTAAAGTCTGACCGGGCCACTTGAATCCACATCAGCTGCTCACTGCTTTGGTCATGCAAAATGGCAATCTATGCTTTGCAGCCTTGACAAAGCTGTTGTCCAGGACTGGTGCTGTGATGCATGAGACAACAGGAAGCAGAGTGGATGATGCCGCAGCAGAGCACAGTCTGCCGTACCCCTTGGATAAACAATGAGCCGGCAGTCACGCCCTCCCACAGTGAAGCGCTTGCTCTTGACACACAGGCCTGTGATCTTGCGTTTCTTGAGGATGTCCTTTAGGCGGGTGAAATGCTCGATCTTCCACACAAACTTCCCCTGGAAATTTTCGCCAGTGCTGACACTCTTGGACTTGACAGCCCTTGCTTTTGCACCAATCCTTTCTATGCTGCGGCTGAAGGTGCAGGTTTCTTTGATGACGTGAAAAGCTGCTGTGAAGGTGGCTGTGTCATCTTGCATGTATCCAGTCTCAGCATCCCTGAATACAAAACCACACTTCATGGCACAGCACCAAGATTGGTTTGGGGCTGTACATGCAAAGCTCCTGATAAGATACAACACAGGCAGCATGTATGAATGCCCGCCACATCATGTATGCACCAACCATGACTGGTTGAATAGCAGCAGCTTTGCTAAACGCTTAGTACTGAATATCACTGGACTGCTAGCTTGATAAATGGCTGAATGCCTTGACAGCTTACGTGAAGGCAGCCATGGTGATGAAGTCGTTCCACCCCAGGCTGGTATTGTCCCCTGTCTTGCTGTCAGCAGCAAAGCGGCCATAGCTGTCCCTGTGCATGGGCTTGCTGGTCGGACACTCGCCTTGCAGTGACAGCCTGAAAAGGCACCAGCAGCTGCGCTCTGAGGGCCCTGACTTGTCTGTTTCCTTTGACTCCAGGCATAGCGACAGGTAGTCCACATTGGCTACTGAAGACTGATACACGCTGAGCCTTAGGCTGCATTCTCCAGCGCTGAAAGCTGGTGACATCAGCTTCTGTGTTCTGATCATCTCCTTGAACAGGCTGAAGTTGCGGACCTTCCATGTAAACTTGCCGCTGAGTACTTCACTAGCAGTTGCTGCAGCAGAGCTGCTTGTGTTGGGCTCGCCATCTCTGGTGAAGGTGACTTCCTCATCAAGAACCAGTATGTCTGCTGTGACAACAATGCTGTCATTGACACTGAAGCCTTGGCGGGGGTCTGTGACTGTAGCTGCTGGTGCAAAGTCACACCAGCCATGCGACTTCTTCTTGCCTGAAAAGCGATGCCTGCATTGAACAGCATTGGAGTCAGGCCACACTTGACGGCCTTGAAGCAGGATAGCTGCAGAACAATCTGTAAGCTGGAAAGGCATACTTCATGCCACAGCACCTTGTAACTTACCAGCTGTCCCGTACAATGCTTTTGCCAGTGTCCTGCTGATTCAAAATGCTCAGCCTGTAGCTAGCAAAGCATTCCCATTTGCCTGAGCTCCCAGTTACTTGTAGATAAACACTAATGAAGCCTGGCAGCGCCTGGGAATCACCTGAACAGCACAGAAGGTGCTCAACAAGGAGTACACAAGGAGGACATGAAGAGTCGCCATCACTTCAGCCCTTAACTCGAGTCAACAAGACGAAAGCAGTCAAACCACTATATGCAATTGACATCAGCTGCTAGCAGGCACAATCCAGGCAGTGCAGCTGGAAACAAGACTTGTCACTGTACGAAGATCTGGCTACGTGTTTGATGCTGCGCGAGTTCTGGAGCTTCGGTGTAATGTATAAAATGAACGAGCAAGACGACCCCTAACCTCCCGGGTAAATTAAGAGCCTGCAGTCCTGTCCAGCCCCCACTGCCAGCCACCCTGTGCTAGTTCTTTGCTTGGACAGCTGTGAGAAGCCCGGCAAAGTCCACCGACATGACACTGCATTATCGTCGTGCCTCTCTATGACAATGCCACCATCGGTTTCGTCACCACCTAGGCCATTTCTGCCACTCGTGCTTGCAACAGGTTCTAGTGCCATTGTCCACTTCCTACGAGAACGTCACAGCATGAGGCGGCTTCGGCCCAATTCTGTCAGGAACGGCACTGCCTCGTAGTCCGCGCAAACGAGAAATTCAGCAGCAGCATTGGAAGTTCGTGATCACATACAGCATGAAAGTAACACTTTTGGTGCACCAGATACGTCTGGCGGAACGCGTGCCTTTATCGGAGCTTTACGCACACCGGTACCGTCAGATCGGCAAAAAGGCATTGCCAAGGAATTGCATCCAAGCAAGTCTGCCAGTCCATGAACATGCAAGCGTCCAATACGGTTGCAGGCGCTGAAGGCATCGCCAGGCAAGATGTGTCCGCAAACGACCTGCGCTGTCCAGGCGTCCCTGTGATTGACGTTTTGTTGCGATGTGCAGTCAGGATGCAGTTCTTCAGTCTGTACTTTACCAGGGTCTGACAGAAATGCTGCGGGAGGTTGCCGAATCACGTGCCAAGGTGGCTGCTGGAGTTGCTACCGATAATCAGGGCTACTTGTTACAGGTAACAAGCACAAGCACCGAGTGCAGTTTGAGGCCCTTCACGGCTCATACACCAGCTTTGTGTTTGTGATGACAGGAATGGCGTCCTTTCAACAGCAGACAGTGGCTGGGAGAGTACTTGCTTGCTCAATCAGGCACTCAGATTGCAGAGTTGCGTGACAGTGGCTCCACCCCTGAATAGATGTAGCCAAGGAAGCGGCCTGTGTGCGTCAGCTGACTGCACACGATGCTTCTGAAGAGCCCTCGTGTGTAACATGCCTTGCTGACCAGCAGAGTGCTGACCTTACTCTGCCTTTTGCAACCGCACAGTCTGCTCAAAAATGTGTGCTGTGGCTAACAGTGCTTCCTCCCCAAAAGCAGGCGCAACCAGCTGCAAGCCCACAGGGAGATTGGTGCCAGACTCATATCCACAAGGGATGCTGATGCCTGGCAGGCCTGCACATCATCGAAATGGCTCAATATGTATGCAGAGGAACACAGCTGGATAATATCAAGTTGCCAAACACCACAAAATCCTTCTGCAACAGCAGCATGTGAGATCACCAAACAAATCTGACTGCTGAATCAGCCTTGCTATAAATTCCCAGAAATGGCACACACTGTGGGCTGCCTTGCCTGCTAGATTCAGGTGAACTGTCATGAGGTCCTCCTTGTACATGGATAGTGGATCTTCTGATTTCTCTCCTATCTTGAAGGCTGTGGTTGGAGCTACGGGACTCAACAGCAGGTCGTACTGCTGAAAAGCGCTATTGAGTGCCTGCTGAACCAGCGTGCGTACCTACAGAACAGTACACATAGGTTGTAGATGCATATACACTGACGCCCAGACGCAATGCTGCTGAACAAGCTTACAGCCACCCAACAGCAATACAAAATCCAGCTTCACGCAGGTCTCCATACTAGGTAAGCTGCCTGTTGTTATGCTACCTGTTGGGCTTTCTTGTAGTATGCATCATAATACCCTGCTGAAAGAGCGTATGTGCCCATAAGTATGCGCCTCTTCATCTCTTCGCCAAAGCCTTCCTGCCTAGTGCCGTTATACATGGCTCTCAGATTGGCTGCCTACACAGGAAGGACCTTTGCATTACAGCAGCACATCTGATGTCATATGCTTGCCAATGCGCTTGTGCTTTTGTAGCTGATTGCTACACTTTGCTGACACTGCATGTCTGACTTTGCATCATGTCCCTCAACACATCACTAGCTATCTGTCTTTTTGCAGAAAATCAATTATACAACTGAGCAAGATCCATATGCTGACAGGTATGCATTGCAGTATGTGAGGCAGTGTGAGAGCTCACTGGGTGGCGCAGCCCATACCGAACACCATCATAGCGTGCCAGATTTGAGGACGCCTCTGACACAGCCAAAACATAGTAGGCCGGCAATGCCAGGTCCAGCTGAGGTAAAGAGATCTGCAGCCACATTACCAAACAACATACAAAACCTCTCCATTGTACAAGACAGCCACAGCTTGGAGCCAACATGCAGCCTGCAAAACCCAGGGGCAGACCAATGGCAAGCCTGACAAGCACAATGGCATGTGCAGAAAAGGACCTGACAGGCGCATTGACATATGCAGAAACATGCAGCAATGCCAGTGACAACAGGCATCTTTGCACTCGTCTCTACTGAGAACTAACCTCAGAGACATCTGCGCCAAGTGACTCCAAGTGTTTGATTGAGTTCTGCACAGCTGAGATTACTCCTGGAGCTATGCCGCCCTGCATCATCTCTGCAATGACTCCTATTCTCTTGCCTCTTAGTGGCTTGCTGTTGAAAGAATCAACAGAAGGCAGAGCAGCTGCAAAGTCTGTGACTGGGGCAGCTGAACTTGTTGCGTCATGGGGGTCTTGTCCTGAGACAACAGAAGCAGCATGAATCCATGACAGGTGTAAGGATGATACAGGCAGACCAGCCAGATGCACAGGCATGCAAGCACACAAGACATGCAAAACTAGAAGACATACAAGTTGGCTGATAAAATGGTGCATAATCCACACAAAGACAACAAATCCACAGTGTATGCAAGGTGTGCTACACTTCTGAGTGCAGTCCATGCTACAGCAGCTATGCATGCACATGCAACGCAGCGCCGTACAGAGCAATCTGTTGTATCCCACTCACCTGCCATGACACCCAGCATGATAGCTGCATCCTCAACTGTGCTTGACAAGGGTCCAATGCAGTCTAAAGAAGAGCCATAAGCTATCAGGCCATACCGTGAGATGCGGCCATATGTAGGTTTCAGCCCAACAACCCCGCAGAAACTTGCTGGCTGCCGTATACTTCCTCCTGCAGCAGAACAAGTGCTGCCTCTGATCCTCCAGATATGAACGTCACTGTGCGTTCCTGGCAGGGTCAAGTTGGGTTTGCATCCTAGGCTTGAAGGAGGCAAATGAAAGTGCAGCAAAGTGGGCTTGCCTGTATCACTGCCAAGGGCTGCTACACACTGTGAAGATGCAACTGCAGCAGCAGAGCCCCCTGAAGAGCCTCCTGGAACCCGCTCTGGGTCACAGGGGTTGCAGGTGACCTGCGGGTACAAGCATGAACTTGAGCAGAACTAGCTGCATGGCCATGAGAATGCAACATAGCAAGGAGCACTGCAACATACCATGCAGAGCTGCGCATGCAGTCAAATGCAGAGTGCAAAGCAACATTAGCCTGATGCCGACTGCTGACAGTGATTTGGTCAATGCACAAGAGACTCATGCCTTAAATCTATGTATGCTGATGGATCTGGCTAACCTGATAGTCAGAGTATTCACTTGAGCTACCCATGCCAAAAGCATCCATGTTGGTCTTGCCAATGATGATAGCACCAGCTGCTTTCAGTCTGGCAACAGCAGTTGCATCAAATGGCGGTCTGTACCCTGCATTGCAGTAGGTCAGTCTATGCCTGCCACTGATGGGTGATTATCTGGCACAAAGTGACCAAAGAAGATGACATGCAGTGCAGGGATCAGCACACAGCTGGCATTTTGTTGAGCACCTTGCAGTATTTTGGAGCCTGCAGTTGTCTCTATTCCTTTTGTGCATATATTGTCCTGCAAGGAGTAGTCACATGATGTCGAGAAAAATATGAATATCAGCAAACAATCAACTCAGTTTTTATTAATGTGGCAAAGAAACATGTGATTACCTTGATTGCAATGGGTATGCCTGCCAATGCCCCCAAAGAACTAGCGCCTTCCTGAGCTATCTGCTGGTCCAGTGCTTTTGCCTGCGCTGACAGCTTGAGATAAGCTGTCGAGTGGCGCAACACGTGTGAGTTCTGCCATTATAGGCGAGGTCATTGTACCTGTGCCCTAGCTGCAGCTGCATCCGTGGTCAAAAAGCTATGATAAGTAGGTTCTGTGCTGTCCAGTCTGTGAAGGTACTGCTCTAGCACATCACAAGCACTGCGATCCTTGCTGCGCAGGCTCCTTTGAACTTCGCGTACCGCAGAGCACTTGCAGATGTATGCACTTGCTGATGTATAACTCCTTTTGCAGCCAAGCTGCTTTCTCCAAAGTTGACGTGCTGTGTTGTGGGCGCAAGTTCCTTTCAGTAACGCGTGTGCTGTCATGACCTTGCGTGGACATTCAGCGCAGCTGCTGTCTAGCAGACCGACAAATCATCGCTGTCTAGGTCTGTGTTGGCAGTGCCTGCCGCAACGACATGATACAGATCACTGATCTGAGATCAGTGGCTGCGCGATTGTTGCGTTGACTCGAATGTTTTGGGCTTTAGGCTTTAGATTCATCAGGATTCTGCAACTATTCATGCGGAACTGCAACTCAAAAGGTGGCGCCAATTTTACCTGAACTGCGTAGAGTGTTACGACAGCAGCAACCCCATCAAAACTGCGTCTTGCTGCCACAGCACTTCTGAGGGTCACGGCAAAGCTGGTACTATCGCGGTTGCGCGTCTGACAGCCTGTGCGTTGGCTGGGCGTGGTAAGAGTGACAGGCGGTGAATAGGGGTGCAGCGGAGTCTCTGGTGTTCACGACGCAAAGGAGCTGCAATGGGATTGTTTGATGGTCAGCATCTCGATCCATCACCTTGTTCTCTGATCAGCAGCATGGTCACCGCTCAGCACAGTGAACCTGTCGATTCAGTCAGCATGGAAGTAGCTGACCTTGAAGCTTTTACAGATGGCGATGATGATGGAGGCAGCAGCTTTCTGGCCAATATTCACAAAGAGCAGAAGAGACTCAACAACCTTGAACCTAGCACCAATCCTGGTAACGGCAAGGTCACAAGTGGCGAAGGGTATGCACCTTGGCTCAAAACCACTGGCGGTGTAACAGCTGTCCAATTGAGCTATCATATAGACAGAACTCATCTCTCTTGGCAGGAAACTTAAGCCAACAGTGTTTGTGCACGCAGGATGACCAGCCAAGCCTCAAAGCCAGGACGCTTTGCAAGTGGTAGGTGACAACTATGCTACAGCTCAAGTCACTTGCTGCTTTTCCAGCTAGTATGCTTGCTGTGCAATGCTATACAAAGGCGGTTCAGTGCACTGGAATCCAGTAGCATTTGTGCAGTACTGCAACATGCATACGTACAGCATTGCTTTGACTATTCAACATACTCAACAAGTCTTGACACTGAAACGTATGCAGCTGCTGATGATGATGATGATGACCTGTTTGCTGAATTTGACGTGGACATGGACATGGATGGTGAGCCAGCACCTCCTGCAAAGCCCTCAATGAGCATTTCTGAAGAAGCTGACGACATGCACATGGACATAGATAGAGACACCATTACACCTGCTGCTGATGCACTACCAGAAGACACTAGCCTGTCCATCAACACAAAGACTCAAGACCAAGCGCTGTCAAGTGTCAGTCATGATGCTGCCCTGCTGGACATGCCTGACAAGCTTCCTCAGTCAGGCAAGAATTTGTTGTCACATCTGCAGCTGCAGTCAAGGCAGTGCAAACTGAGCAGATCTGGTCGTGCTTGTGCAGGGCCGAGTGCTGAGCCAGCGGCTACTGTCTCTACATCTGCAGACACAGAAACATGTAAGCCTGCTGCTGGTGACACTTCTGACACAGCCATGCCAACCAGGGCAGACAACAAAGCATGTGAGGGCTTGCCAGACCAGCCAGCAGATCCAATGCATGACGAGAGTTCGCTGCTCAAAGCTCCAAATGCTTTTGGCACACAGCAGCGTGAAGATGTTTTGCCACAGAAGGAGGAGCAGATGCTCAGCAGCAGCTACCATGAAGTGCAGGCAGGCGAGCAGCCTCCAGCTGACCATCAAAATGTGCCAATGCAGATTGAGGAAGAGCATGCGCAACTAGAATCAGATGTAGCAACCAATCAGCAGCAAACTAGTGCTGCTGATGGCACACCAACTCGCAAAATCATCACCACTGAGGATGCACAGCACAACACAGCAAATCAGTCTGATGGTGACTTGCCTGGCGCCGTCACATTACAGCAGACCAGTGAAGCAAACCACATGCCTGGCTCACGCGGTCAAGGCATGGTGCAGACAGACATAGCGTCTGAGCCAGCGGCACAAGATGATCCTCTGCTAGTCAATCAGGATGTGCATCAGACAGAGGATGCCGCCCCTGCTCAGGACAGCCTGATGAAAACCCTACCTGTGCTACGTGAGCCACCTCTGGCTGAAGAAACTGCTGCAGAGCAAGGCACACCCCAGGCAGAGGTGTCAGACATGTTGCAGTAAGTATTCACTGAGCACCGGGAACAAACATGAATGAGCTATTACAGGTTTTGTAGGCACATGCTGTGCAGTATTGCAACGCATGCAACATCACTGTTGTCGCTACCGCAAGCTAAAACGTCCTGTCAGTGCTGCATTCTTGCTTGAGGCATATTTTGCCGGAGCCACATGAGTGCCTTGTTTGCAGGCCTGACTCAAGTAAGCTGCCCTGCAGGGCCAGTTCAGGAAACAGACCTGCAGCTGCTGCAAGCAATGCAGTTTCAGCTGATGTGCCAAGCACAGACAGAACTGCACTTGAGCCCACTGTGCCTGCCGTGGCCACTCAGATTGCCTCTGATGCCCTCAAGGCTCCTGACCTGTCATCACCACTGCAAGCTCAGGAACAGACAAGCCTTGCCAAGTGTGTGCCCAAGACACCAATCACTGTGCCTGATGTAGTCATGACAGCTAGTAAGCCAACCAAGCAGGCTAGCAGCTTCAAGTCCTCACTCTCCATTCCCACCGCCTGCAAGCCACCACCATCATGTGCCGCCAAGCATGCACTCACTCCTTTTGGCAAGTCTCAAAGCCAAATGGTGTTCAGGACCACTACATCCTCTCCCCTGTCAGCCCCTGCCTTCAAAGCTATGAATGCGCCTCCACCGACTCAGCCTGCCAGAGCTGCACTTGCACTTCCTCTGCCAGCACCAAAGAGCACCGCTGTGCCAGCAGGCACAAGGGCTACCATCACCTTGCCAAACCAGCACAGCAGCATCAAGCAGCCTACTGCGCAGGGCTTGGCAGGATTGACTCAGAAGCTGAGCAGCTCTCTTACATCAGCAAGCATTGGCAAACCCAAGGATGCAGGCAACAAAGGGGGACCTGCAGCTCAGGTGCCATTCAAGTTCAGCAGCCTGTCTGCGCCTCAGTCAAAGCCTATCAATGCTATGGGGCCTGCCTTGCAAGGATTCCCCAAGCAGCCTGCAAGGATGAGTGGTGGGAGCACCAGGTCACTGGCTCCCCCCCTCCCAAGCTTTAGTTTCACTTCTGTGCAGACAGCAGCAAGGTCTAAGCCCTCAGGTCTGAGCAGTGCTCCGACAGGTCTGTCTGGACCTCCATGTGTCATTGGAGCAGCCAATTCTGCCAGAGCTGCTGCCACTCCTGTATGCCTGCCTGTGAGCTCAGTCCCAGCAGTGCCAAAAGCAGCCAGTCCTCGATTTCCAGTCACAGGTCCAGCACACAGCATAGACACTGACCAGCAGCTGAGCCCTATTGCGGGCATCACAATGACACCACCAGTCAAGCAGGCTCAGCAGCAGCAGCAGCCATTGCCTCAGACCAATCGACCTGCTGTGTCAGCTTCATGTGGAGATGTACAAATGATTGCACCAGACACACTTGTGGAGAAGGATGCAGTCTTGGGAGAGGAAGGGGAGAACAGCCTGCCGACAGCAAAGCCCTGGACATCTACTTCACTGGCTGGTGGTCTCATGGGCAACATGAAAAACTTGGAAGCGGTGAGATGCTCTATTTTCGCCAGCATTTGTGTGAGCTTTGCAATCTTCAGCATATGTACTAACATGTACTTGTGTGATGCCGCCTTTTGGATTGATGTGAATAGTTCAATGTACGCTATCCACAGTGTTGGCTGGGTGCAGATGCTGTTCGAGGTGCAGCAGATGCATGATGACATTCTGGAGTGCAAGGTGGATGTGGCCATCAGCAGCAACCGGCTGACACGTCTAGACAACCCAATAGTGCATGACAAGCTGAGGAGTCTGAAACGGCAGGCTGAGACGGTGTTTCAGGCAGCTGCTGAGGAGTAGATCACATATGACAAGTAATTTCGACATGACAGTGCTTGGTGAATGTGTTATCCATCAGATCACTCAGGCTGGCAGCAACTGCAAGCAAACTACTTTTGCGCACATTGCACTTGAGTGGCAACGAAATTCGGCTTGTGACATCATGTTTAATGGTGTAACCTGATTGTAGGCATGCATTGGTATTAACGACCGCAACTGTTTGCAATGAAACAATTGCTGGTGGCAGACATATGCACACATAGTGTATGCATTCACAGTCTGCAATTATAAATTGTGGCTTCATAGAATGATGTGTCAGCAATAGTCCCACGCAAAGCATTACATGAAATAGACTATGCACAGCGTTGTTAACACAGTCATCGCCCAGCAGCAGTGACATTTGTGACTTGGCCTGATCTCTGCATGTTCTTGAGTGTGTTGGCAAGCCTGCACAGAATACATGCATTCAGCTGAAATGTAAAATAGGACATATCAGCCCACACAAGATCTGCGCTTTGTCACTGTGGGCTCTCATACCAGTCAAGACCCTCATACAAGCCCTCCCCACGAATTGAAATTGCGCCTTGGACATGCCAGCTTCTGTTCTTCAGTTGCCCCAAGCCTAGAGCTTCACATACTTCAGCGGTGGTCAAGGCACCTTTCTGCGGAAACAATTCATCGATCGTGTTGTTACATGCTGACACCATAGGCAATGTGCAATTGATGGCTCATGATGCAGGTGTGTCAGTTTATTTGACACTCTATACATCTCAACAAGCAAAGACATGAACCTCAGATGCTGGATGCACTTACCAAATCTTGCTTGTTGGCAAAGACGAGCACTGCGCTGTGCCTCATCAGAGGATCATCCACAATAGCCTGCAGCCAGGTGATTTTTGCTTGACTGCTAGGGGATCTACAGTAGACAACCATTGCTAGACAACCATTGCTGCAGAAGCTGACTGCATGTAGCACCTTAAACTCTGTGGCAGCTCGCTGCACTCGCTCCCTGTCTTGACTGTCCACTACGTATATCAAGCCGTCTGTGTTATTAAAGTAGTGTCGCCACAGAGGGCGGAGCTTTTCTTGACCTCCAACGTCCCATACAGTGAACAAGACATTTTTGTATTGCACCTTCTCCACATTGAAACCTGCATGTTTGTCTGGTCTTGTGAATGAAGTGGCGATTGAAGTAGGCTATAAAATATAAACTATGGACAGTGGCAAAGCAGTCTGCAGCTTCTTTCCATTGGTGAAGTGCGCGGCCTAAGCCCAAGTTGGGATGGACTGCAGATGTCATCAGAATTGCAACATGACAGCGCACCTATTGTAGGTACTGTGCTTAGCACCTCCCCAATATGCAGCTTGTACAAGATAGTGGTCTTGCCAGCTGCATCTAGCCCCAACATGACCACCTGCACGATTGCGGCACGTATGGGTCTCGGTGAACGATTGTTCGCAGGTCGTAAGCAGGGACCTGCTGGGTGATCTTACCCGCATCTCCCGATTGCCAAACAGCTTGTCGAACATCTTACGAAATGAATTCCCCATGCTTATGGTATGCTGTTGCAGCGAGAACAATGTAACTCTATGTTTGACACGGCTTCATGGCCTGTCGAGCACGTTTCACCAAACTGCAGTTGGCTGTGCGCGCGACCTGCTAGATGTAGCCACGCCTGGGATCAACTGTGCTTGCTGTTGCGAAGCCCAGCTGCCCAAATTAGTGGGGTGATGCAGTCACAACGCACTATCAGCAGTGGAGAAGTGCTTGGCCTGATCGGTGATCTGCAGACGATATCAACCAGCGTCTACAGTAACTGTGGAATATGGATCAGTGGGTTGGTAGAATTTGAAAGCATTGTCAGCTATTCTGCTGATGCATTTTGACATTGGCCTGCCGCATGTCTACCAAAAGCTTTTGCTTGATTTGGCAACAAGAACTGCGAACAAGTTTAACATCATGCAGAGGGCCCCCTGTTTAACTATGAGTTTGTCTCTTCATAAAGGCGGTCAATGTCTACATCAACAACTTCAATGCTGCCAGATTTATCAAAATTGTATAAGACATCCATCCCATCTAGCATAACACGGTACTGGCTCACATGTGGATCATTTCCACCCCTGTGGTTCACATGCTGTGGCACAGCATCGACATGTTGAAGCCTCTGATGAAGAGAGCGTATGTCTCTAGAAAGCACTTGTACAAGCAACTCAGTAAATTCTGCTGGATTATCACATAAAGGTCTCGCTGCCTTGTCTGTCAGGCTCTCTTGCCACCTTTGCTGCAATGTGGCTGACACACCATCAGCTAAGCGTACGTCGGCTATGTGTAGCACACTGCTTTCATTGTCATCTTTCACCTGCACAGCAATAAGCATGTTGCAGCACAATGCTCCCACAGTGCTCTTGTGCACTCACATCCGCTACATGGTAACCATTTGCAGCTTCACTTGATGATTGCTTTAATATTGCATCACAATGTATGCACAATGCAGCAGAATGTGGCAGCATGAGAAGAGAGTACCCATTCGGGAGCAGTAGCTCTGACGCCTCCATCTACATATGGAATATATGGTTTGATGTCCAGCACGGGTGTACCATCCACAACATCAGCACCTCTGAAAATAACTGTGTCAATGTCCACGCTATCTACGGCAGCTACACTTAGGCCTGCATGCAAAAAGCAGGATTGAGGTTTGACTCATGACTGACAGCAGATGTGCAAGAAGATGCCAGGGTATTGTAAGGCCAGCACAACACATTATCACAGACTGATCACTTGAGTTGGTTTGATGGTGAAGGGCAGAGTATGCAATTTCAAACGCTTGTGCAAGCTGCTGAAAACCCATTTATGCACACAATGTGTTTATTGTGCAGAAGGGCAAGTTTTGTCAAGCGCTGGCAGAAAGGTACTGACCCACAGGATTTGGTCTGTGAGGTGTGCGTGTTGCAAACACGCCTACTCGCTGGCCGTTCAACTTTGGTACTTGCACTTTGGCCTTTAAACCTCGATCATCACCTCGCCATAAATCTTGCAGGTCAGTGTTGCGATGAAAGATGTAAATGATCCAGCAATGACTGTAGCCTTGCAAGCCTTCAAGACATGCATGTGGTATACCTGGCCTGCATGGGCAGAGCATGCAAGCACATTCAAGCCTTGTTTTTTATCAACATCCATGTGACATATTGGGATAGAGAGACCAGACAGTACCCTACAATGTACCTCAACTTCAGCCTAGCTTTTGCTGCTGGTACAAGTAAGGGCTGCCTTGGGGTGCCATTTCGCTGCCTAAAGCATGACTCTAAGATGCCGATGGGTTTGAGAGGGTAGACTGTAAGATCTTCCTTGAGGGCGACACCCGGAGACTGACTAGTCAACTCCCGCAACCGCTTCTGCAGGTTTGTATACTGTCTGTCTGGGCCAACTGGATAAGTAGCACTGACAGCAAAACAACGCAGTGAGTACGAAACACTCGCCTCAGCTCGAGTTCGGCCTGCTCTTTCTTCTTTGCGCAGGGTACGCTCTCTTTCAGCGACAGCCTGCAAATGACATTGGGACTCTAAGCCATAGCTGAAGACGAGATCAGTGCTGACGCTCACAACCGCATGCATGCATGGGCAGGTTACCTGGGACTGTTGGCTGTCTAAGCCGCCTTTGCGCTTTCCCACCAGATAACCAAACACAGCAGTGACGACAAAGACTAGAACTGCATAAGATGACATCGGGCAAGCAGCGCAGGGGCCCGAGTGGCATTTCGCAGTTTTAGGGTTGACTCTACCGCCATTGCACTCAGGTTTCGGGAAAGTTCGGTGTGTTGAGCATTCTTGACCGGTTCTGTCTGTAGCATCAGCGCAAGGTATATTGCTAGCAGCAATCCGCGCGTTCAGTACTACTGGTTCTTGACCGATTAAAAGCGATCGGGGCCATCTGCTTCACTGTCTCCCCACCGAACAGCCAACTGATCTTGTCCCTGGCTGCTATCGTGCAACATGTCTGTTGCCGGGTTTGACATTGGCGACCAATGCTCATGCATTGCGGTTGCCAGAAAGAGAGGCATTGATGTTTTGATGAACAAGGAATCCAAGCGTGAGACCCCTAGCGTCGTTGCGTTTAACGCCAAACAGCGGCTGCTTGGAACTGCTGCGGTGGGAGCTTTGTCGATCAGTCCCAAGAATGCTGTATTCCAGATCAAGCGGCTTTTGGGCAAGAAGTTCTCCAACCCAGATGTTCAGCGAGACATCAGCATGTTTCCTTTCGATATTACCGAAGGATCAGATGGTCACTGTCTCATCACAGTTGACTACCTAGGGGAAAAGACTCAGCTCACCGCGGAACAACTGTTGGCAATGGTGTTGGTCGATCAGAAAGACATTGCTGTACAGGACGGAAGCCCTGTTACAGACTGTGTCATTGCTGTCCCCACATACTTCACAGAAGAGGAGCGCTATGCAACTCTCAATGCAGCACAGATTGCTGGAGTCAACTGTCTGCGGCTGTTCAATGACACCACCAGCACAGCTTTGTCATACGGCATCTACAAAACAGACTTGCCAGAGACTGAACCAGCAGTTGTGGCTTTTGTCGATATTGGCTACTCAGCGCTACAGGTGACAATTGCACTGGAGCCTTTTGCTCACATGTGTCATCAGAAAGCTTGTCTTTGACTGACACTGCTGTGCAGGTCTCCATTGTTGCATTCAAGAAAGGCAAGCTGCAAGTGCTTGCACATGCATGGGACCGCAATCTGGGTGGCAGAGACTTTGATGAAGTCCTGTTTGACCACTTCTGTGAGGAGTTTGGTGCCAAACACAAGATTGACGTCAAATCAAATGCCCGTGCCAGTTTCAGGCTGCGGCTGGCGTGTGAGAAGGTAACTGCAATTGCAGCCTATGTTCCCTAGGTTTCCATCGCATGTAATGGTCATCACATATAATGGTCATCATGTGTAATGTTACTCAACCAGCTGTTTACATGCAGATGAAGAAGGTATTCAGTGCAAACCCAGAAGCCACAATCAATGTGGAGTGCATCATGAATGATATTGATGTGGCTGGAAGACTGTCTCGTGACATCTTTGAGGAGAAGTCAGCTTCAGTCCTGGAGCGTGCTCGTGCACCTTTGCAAAAGGTAACCCCCATAACCCTGGTCCTTCGCAGCCTGATCCAGCAGATGCAACACCTGTCATCAATGTTCCTCTGGGATGGGCACATCGATACAATTGATCAGTACTGAGCGTGCTTGCTGTGGCTTATCAGCATGTGTGTTGTGTGGCAGGCTCTGGAGGATGCCCAGATCACTCAAGCAGACGTTCACACAGTTGAGGTTGTGGGTGGCAGCTCCCGCGTGCCTGCTTTGCTCAGGATCATCAAGGACTTCTTTGGCAAGGAGCCTGGCAGAACATTGAATGCTAAGGAGTGTGTCTCAAGAGGGGCTGCTCTCAACTGTGCCATGCTCAGTCCCATCTTCAGGTCAGTCTCAAAGCATCATGTTGGCAGCAGCTCACAGGCACCCCTTATCACTTGTCATGTCTTGCTTAGCCTACATGTTGCTGCCTGCCACTGCTGGTGACCCCCCTCT